>Ga0335075_10000242_pt1 | contig 103960 bp, 93 predicted proteins | sample Lox_Sample_24_FD_206723 | JGI IMG/M metagenome (GOLD analysis project Ga0335075, IMG submission 206723) | Soil microbial communities from Loxahatchee National Wildlife Refuge, Florida, United States - Lox_Sample_2.4 | ecosystem: Environmental > Terrestrial > Soil > Wetlands | place: USA... | reverse complement strand
CTGCCAGAGCAAGCGGAGGGGAGGGGGCGGCGCCTGTCCCGGCGGCGGGGCGGGCGCCTGCGCCCCGGCGGCGGCGGCCAGCCCCAGCATCGCCACGATCATGAAGCGTCCGCGCATCCGCCTCTCCCCGGCTGCCGGCCGCACTGGATCATGGCCGACACGAAGTGGCAAGCGGAAATGGTAGCGCTAACGCAGTCGATGGTCCTGAATCTGGAGCCTGGAGGACCCTCGCCGCGGGTCGTCGCCGGTGAGGGCCGATGGCGGCCGGACGGGGCTATGCAAATCGCGGGACCAGGCCGTTAGGCCGCGTTGCCTTCCGCCTGCCGACGCCCCATTCTGCTTTCGGGCCGGGGAGATTCGCGCCCCTGTTCTTCGGCTTTATCTTGGGGGAGGGGCTGCATGGCACGGCGTCGCATTCCTGTCTGGTCGAAGGCGGCGCGCTGGGCGTTGCTCGGCCTCGCTCTGCTGGCGGGCGGCGCCCTGCTCATGCTCGTCAACAACACCGCCCTCGACAAGGACGCCACCTTGTGGGCGCGCTGGCTGCTGCTGGTCGTGACCCTGGGCGCGATCGTCGCGGCCCTGGCGACCAGCGACTACAAGCTCAGGAAGGGCGGCTTCGTCCGCTCCGTGATCGAGCCCCGCAACGTCGCTCTGCTCTTTCTCGCCATCCTCGGCGGCTTCGGCGCCGCCACCGACGCGGTCAGCCTGTTCCTGCCGCGCGCGGCCACCGAGCCGGTCGCCGGCGCGATGTTCGAGAATGTCACCGCCACGCGCGAGGACGTGAAGGTCACGCGGCGGGTGGTCGAGGAGCTGGCCGGGCGCGCGGGCGATCACCGCATCCTGCGCAAGCTGCCCGGCCGCTGGGGCGAGATCGAGCCCGCCTGCGGGCTGGTCTGGAACATCGAGATCCGCGGCGAGGCGCTGATCGCCGAGATCGTCACCCGGCCGCCGGGCGTCGCCCCCTACACCCTGACCGCGCGCATCACCCGGGCCCGCGGCGACGAGATGGACATCGTCGGCCGCGAGCCCGCCGCCGCGCGCGGCTCCGCCGCCCATTTCCGCTACCAGTTCGACGGTGTGACCGAGCGCCTGACCTGGGACGACGAGCGCCGCGCCGCCAATCTCAACGAATATCGGCGCTGTCCGTGAGGCGGCTCGCGCTCCTGCTCATGGGCGCGCTGCCGCCGCTGACGGCCGCGCCCGCAGCGGCGCAGGTCACCCCGACCGGCGCCGCCGGCTACACGCCCGCCGAAGCCCGCCTCTCGCGCGCCAATTATGCCGCGCTCGAGGGCCGCTATCGGGTGCGCGTCGAGACCCTGCGGGCCATTGCCCGGGCGGTCGTCGGCCGCAATCCGCGGCTCAGCGATGCGCGGCTGCTGGAAATCGTCACCGCTCTGGCCGGCGAGGCCGCCACGTTGCGCGGGCGGGTGACCGAGCTTGAGGCGCGGGTGACCCGGCTCGACGATCCCGCCGTCCGCGATCCCGCCCTCGCCGCCTTGCGCCGCGCCAATGCCGCGATCGACGCGGGCCGGCTGGCGGATGCCGAAGGCGAGTTCCGGACGGTGCGCCAATTGCGCTGGGCGGAGACGGAGATGGCGCGCGCCGCCTGGGACGAGGCGGTCAGGGCCGAGGCCCGCGCCGCCCGCCTGCAGGGCGAGGACGACCGCGCCGAAGCCATCCTCCTCGGCGCGGCCCGCCAGCGCGACGCCGATCACCGGCGCAGCCTGCTGGACGCCTGGGGCTTCGAGGTGCAGGCGGCGCTGGGCCGCTACGAGCAGGGCCGCATCTTCGGCGATCTCCCGGCGCTCGAGCGGGCCGCCGAAATCCTGCGCGACAATGCCCTGCCCCGCGTCCCGCGCGACCGCTTCCCGGGCGAATGGGCGATGACGGCCACCAACCTCGGCCTCGTGCTCAGCGCCTCCGGAACCGCGATCGGCGGCGAGGCCGGCGCGGCGCGGCTCGCCGAGGGCGTCGCCCTCTACCGGCAGCTGCTCGCGGCGGTGGAGGGCCAGGTGGTGCCCGAGGACGTCGCGGTCGTGCGCAACAACCTCGCCACCGCGCTGATCACGCAGGGCGAGATCGTCGGCGGCAGCGCCGGCATCGCCCTGTTCGAGGAGGCCATCGCCGCCTATCGCGCCTCGCTGGCCGTGCAGACCCGCGCCGCGTCGCCGACCGCCTGGGCGCAGACCCAGAACAATCTCGGCAACGCCCTGTCGACGCTCGGCGCCCGGATCGGCGGCGCCGGCGGGCTGGCGCTGCTGCGCGAGGCGGAGGCGGCCGATCGCGCGGCGCTGACCGTGCTGACGCGCGAGCGGACGCCCGACGATTGGGCGCGGGTGAAGGTCAATCTCGCCAACGTCCTCTCGCGCCAGGCGGAGCTGGACGGCGGCGCGCAGGCGGGGCCGCTGCTGGCCGAGGCCGTGGCCGCCTATCATGACGCGCTGACCGTGCTGACCGAAACGGCCAGCCCCATGGCCTGGGCCCAGACCCAGACCGCCCTCGCCGTTTTGATCAGGGTGCAGGGCGAGGCGGCCTCGGGCGCGGCCGGCAATGCCCTGCTGGCGGAGGCGGTCGAGCGGGTGCGCGCCACGGGCCGGGTGCTGAGCGAGACCGGGACGCCGACCGACTGGGCGGAGATGCAGGTCGCGCTCGGCGACATGCTCCGGGCGCAGGCGGAGCGGCTCGAGCCCGCGGCGGGGATGCCTCTGTTCCAGGAAGCGGCGGCGGTCAGCCGCGCCGCCACCCGCGTCCATACCCGCGCCGCCGCCCCGGCTTTGTGGGCGCGCGCCAGGATGCACCTCGGCAATGCGCTGGCCGCCGCCGGCGGACGCGCGGACGAGGCGGCCGCGCCCCTATTGCTGGCGGAGGCGGAAACGGCCTTTCGCGACGCGCTGACGGTGATCCGGCGCGATACGTCCGCGATCGACTGGGGGCAGGTGCAGAACAGCCTCGCCAGCGTCCTCCTGATGCAGGCCCAGCTGGCCGAGCCGCGGCGGGCGCCGCGGCTGCTCGAGGAGAGCGCCGCCGGCTATCGGGCCGCGCTCGGCGTCTATGACGAACGGACGATGCCGGTCTTCTGGGCCCGCGCCACGATCAATCTCGCCTTGGTCCACGAGGAGCTCGCCAACCGGGGCGCCGACCCACGCGCGAACCTCGCCCGCGCCGAGGCGGAGGTGCGCGCGGCGATGCGGGTCTACCGGCAGGATTATCTGCCCTATCTCCATGAGCTGGCCCGGCTGACGCTCGACCGGATCCGCGAGAAGCTCGCCCGGCTGCCGTCCTGAGAGGCGAGTCCGGCCGCCGGCTGGAGAATCCGCCTAGAGGATGAAGTCCGAGGCCTGGATGGTCGGCGTGATCGCCATGATCGCGAAATCGGCGCGCGCATCGCCGTCCACATCCCCCTCGATCCGCATCACCCCGCCGGCGAGCGCATAGCGCAGCTGCCCCGCCATGCCGCCGAATGCCGCCGTCCCGATGAAGGCGAAGGCGTCGTTCGCGCCCGTGGCCCGGTTCGCGTCGATCGCGGAGAGATCGATCCTGTCCGTGCCCGACAGGAAGTCCCCGATCATGTCCGGCCGCAGCTTCCCGCCGTCCGAGCGCATCGACAGGGTGCGGCTGTCCCCGGTTCCGCCGAAAACGAAGGTGTCGCCGCCGCTGCCGCCGAGCAGGGTGTCCGCGCCGAGGCCGCCGCTGAGCTTGTCGGCGCCATCCTCTCCGGCGATGCGGTCGTTGCCGGCGCCGCCCAGCAGCACATCGTTCCCCACCCAGCCCGAAATCCGGTCCGCGCCGGTCTCGCCGTCGATCAGGTCGTCCCCGCCCTCCCCGAAGGCGAAGTCGGCGCCGTCGCCGGCCCTGATGATGTCGGCGCCGTCGCCGCCATGGATCGTCTCCGCATGGCCGCCGCCGGTCAGGGTGTCGGCGAAGCTCGTGCCGCGGATGGTCGAGCCCTCGAACGCGTCGATGACGCGCACGATCAAGGTCTGGCTGTCGCTCGCCCAGCCGTCCCCGGCGGCGACGATCACCTCGTAGACGCCGTCTTTGTCCGCGTCGCGCCGCGTCTCGAAGTCCGGAGGAGTCAGGAAGGCCAACGCGCCGCTGGCGATATCGATCTGGAACAGCGCCGCATCGGCGCCGCCGACGATCAGATAGGCCCGCACATCGTTGTTCGCGTCGTTTGCCCGGACGGTGGTCACGGCCGCGCCATTCTCCGCCAGGTTGATCCAGGCGATGCCGCCGCCGCCGTCCGAGGTGATCGCGGGCGGGAGGTTGAGCGAGCCGGGCGGGCCGAACGCCTGGGCGTAGGTCATGGTCGTGCCGTTGAAGTTGAACAGCTCCACATCGGCGATGCGGATCTGGATGTTGGCGGCCATGTCGGCCAGCACGACCTCCCCGTCGGCCAGGATCACCGCATGATAGGCGCCGCGGCTCTTGGTCAGCATCACCGTGTCCAGGCCGCCGCCGCCGTCGATCTCCTGCGCCCGGGCCGCTCCGATATAGACGATGTCGTTGCCGCCGCGCGCGATCGCCCGCCGCGCCTGGCCGTCCAGATGGATCGTGTCGCCCGCCGCCGCGGAGCCGATCGTCTCGAAGCCGAGCACGCTGCCGCGCAAGATGGTCGAGTCGTGGAAGCCCTTCGCGTCCGCCTCGAAATATTGCTGGAGGATCGTGATGGCGAGCGGCGTGTCGCTCCCCATCAGCAGGTCGAAATAGGTGGGATCCTGCCGATAGTCGTTGGCGAAGCGGGCGAGGCCGATCAGGCTCTGGAGGTGCTGCAGGGCGTCGGGCTGGAAATAGGAGAGGGAGTTGACCGCGATCGCATCGATATCCGTCCGCCACAGGTCATAGGCCTGGGCGACGATCGCATTGCCGCCATGGAAATCCATGTGACAGAGCACGGCGCCGATCGTCTCGGTCGCGACATGCTCGGCGCTCCGGTTATAGCTCAGCTTGTTGTTTTCGCCCGGATGGATGTAGCTCGCGAAGGATTCGTTGAAATGCTTCTTGCCCCAGGCGAACATGATCCGGTCGAAATTCGGATCGAGTGAGACCGGCTCGCCGACGAAGTCGATGATCGTGTTGATCTCGTTCTGGAAGGCCTCCATCGTCGAGCGGACCGCGAGCCGCAGCTCGTCGCTGCCATCCTTCGAATATTCGTAGCCGCTCCAGCGGAATTCGTTGAGCGAGGCGTCGAACACGGTTTCGTAAAAGGCCTGCGGGCTTTCGTTCTGGATCCAGTCGAGGATGGACTCGACGAGATCGGAGATCGCGCCGTCGAAAATATCGTCGAGCAATTCGAAGATGACCGACCCGGCGATGGTGCCGATGCCGGCCCCGAGGATGGTGCCCAATCCGTGGAAGATGCTGGTGCCGATCACGCTCGCGGTGGCCTCGCCGAAGAACGCCGCCAGCGCGTCCACGGTGAAGGAGCTGAGCACACCGCTCAGCGCGCCGTCGATCGTGCTGCCGAGCAGCTCGGCGCCGAGCCAGGCGCCCAGCTGGCCGAGCAGCTGCTCGGGAAGGCTGTCGATCTCGACGAAGAGCTCGGCCAGCTGGCTGCCGGCATAGCGGGTGAAGAAGGCGCCGAGGAACTCCTGCAGATTGAAGTTCGCGTCGAGGCCGTCGAACCACTTCTGCACATTCTCGGCTTTGAAATCGCCGGCCAGGAATTCGACGGCGTTGGCGAACTGGTCCTCGATGAAGTCGCGCAACTTGTCGCCCAGGACGTCGGCGATCCTTTCCTCGATATAGCTGTCCCCGTCGATGCCGAGGAAGTCGTCGATAATCTCCTGATTGAGGGTCTCGAAATCGATGAGAAACGCGGCGATGGCGTTGCCGAAAACCTCGTTGAACTTGATGCCGTCGAGGATTTTCGGATCCTCCGCGGGATCCTGTTCGAAATAGGCTGTGACGATATTGTCGATGACCGGGTTCAGCACGCCCTCGCCGACGCTACGGATCGCCTGGGCCCAGTCGGGGCTCGAGCCCGACGTCACCAGGGTCAGGATCTCGCTCAGCCCCAGCTTCGCGTAGACCTTGGCGATCTCCGGGAAGAACAGTTTGAAATAGTCCTTGCCCAGGTCGTCGAACACCTTGCCGAGCAAGGTGCCGAAGACATTTCCCTGGGGCAGGTCGAGGGCGAGCAGGCTCTCCGAAAGATGCTGCGACAAGGGCGTCATCACCTCGGCGGACAGCATTTTCACGAGCGCGTTCACCGCCGCTTGCGCAATTCCGCGCTCCGGCCCGGTCACGCCTTCGATCGCCTTGCTGACGAATTCGGTGACGAAGCCGTCGAACTGGTCCCTGATCTTCGCCTGAAGATCGAAGGCATATTCGTGGTCGTCGATCAGCTTCTCGGGGTCGACGTCGATCGAGAACAGCTTGAAGGACGGCAGCACCTCTAGGATCGCTGCGGGCCAGGCGCCGGGAGCGTAGTTTACCACGACCGTGAGCATCCGGTCGTCGTCCGTGCTCGTTTTGACTTCAACGCTGGTCAGCTTGCCGGAGCGGTCCAGCCCCAGGATCTCGTCGAGCAGATAGTTGATGGTCCCGAGCAGATCGCTTTCTTCTCCCTCCGTCGGCTGCGGCGGCGCCGGCGTGGCGGCCTCGGCGACGGGCGGCTCGCCTGCGCGCCCCGGCCGTTCGGCGCGGCCCAGATCGTCGAGCCATTGCTGCAGCCGGTCGGTCAGCTGCGCCGCCCGGTCCGCGCGCGGCAGCGCCGGCTCGAAGGCCGCCGCCTCCCGCAGCGTGAACGCGGGCAGCGGCGCATCCCTGAGGCCGACCGGCTGGGAGACAAGGAACTGGCTGTCCATCAGCAGAAAAGGCTCCGCCGGCGCCATGAATTCCGTGACGTAATACTTTTGCAGCTTCGTCTTCATGTCGGCCCCCCGGTCGGAAATGACGACTCGTTAACTATGCAAGACAATGACCCTACGCGACGAATTCATGATCCGAAACACGCGTTGTTGACGGATTGAGACGAACCGAGGCGCGGCGGGTCGGAGACGCGCGGACTCGCCGGCAAGGTCCCGGCCGTCGTCGCCCGGCCTCACATCTGTCCGGGGAAGACCGCGCTAGAGAACGAAGTCGGACGCCTGGATGGCCGGCGTGATCGCGATGATCGCGAAATCGGCCAGCGCGTCCCCGTCCACATCCCCCTCGATCCGGACCACCCCGCCGGCGACCTGGTAGCGCAGCTGCCCCGCCTGCCCGCCGAACGCCGCCGCGCCGATGAAGGTGAAGGCGTCGTTCGCGGCGGTGCTCCGGTTCGCGTCGATCGCCGAGAGGTCGATCCTGTCCTGCCCGGAGGTGAAATCGCCGATCGTGTCGGGCCGGAGCTTGGCGCCGTCGGAACGCAGCGTCAGCGGGCGGCTGTCCGCCGCCTGGCCGAAGACGAAGCTGTCGGCGCCCGTGCCGCCCGCCAGCCGGTCATGGCCCAGGCCGCCGCTCAGCAGGTCGTCGCCGCCGCCGCCGTTCAGCGCATTGGCGCCGGCATTGCCCGTGATCGTCTGGCCGTATCTGTTGCCGGTCAGATTGATCGGCGCCGTGCTCGCCGGATCGACGGCGGAGAGGAATTCGATCTCGGTGTCGTCATTGTCCGGGAGCGCGAAGCTGACCGAGGCCAGCACCCGGTCGATCCCTTCGCCCGCGGCCTCGGCCGGTATGTCGCCGGCATCGTCGACATAGAGGATGTCGTTGCCCGTCCCGCCGAGCAGGCCGTCGGCGCCGGCGCCGCCGATGAGAATGTCGTTGCCGCCTTCGCCGTTCAGCGTATCGTTGCCGGGCCCCGTCTCGATCCGGTTGACGCCGGCCGTGCCGATGACGCTGTCCTCGCCGCCGCCGTCGACATGCCGGTAATGCTCGAAATCGAACGCGGTGGCCTGCACGCTCGGCCGCGACAGCACGCCGGTATTCATGTTGAAGAAGACGCGCGCGCTCTCCTGCGTCATCTCCAGCGTGTCGCCGTCGAAATCCCCTTCGTCGGAGACGAGGTCGCCGCCCCGCGCCCGCACGCCGGCGACCAGGCCGCGCAGCACGATCGTGTCATTGCCCTCGCCGCCCATCAGCAAGGTCGTGGCCGCCGCGGCGTGATCGCGGATGATGTCGTCGCCCGGGCCGCCGTTGAAGATGGCCGCCGCCGCGCTCACCTCGACATCGTCATTGCCCGGCGTGCCGAACTGGGTGGCGGAGGGATAGGCCGGCGCGGTCGGCGTCGCGCGCGTGTCGAAGATGTCGCCGGTGGCGTAGACGATCCCGGAAAAGTCCTGATGGAAAAGCCCGGCGCCGAAGAAGCGGCCGTCGGCCAGCGGCGTCACCGCATAGTCATAGGCGTCGCCGCCGATCCCGGTCGATTGCCCCACCAGCTGGCCGTTCGCATCGTAGGTGCGCGCGGAAAAGCCGACATCCTCGCCGCTGCCGTTCACGGCGACGAAGCCGCCGTCGGCGGTCGGCAGCAGATCGGAGAGGCTGTTCCCCCCGACATTGACGCCGAGCAGCAAGGCGCCGGCGTCGGAATAGACCTCGACGCGGGTGCCGTTCGTCGTGTCGAAGCCGATCGCGAAGCGACCCCCGGTCAGCACCGCGATCTCCACCGAAAATTCGCGCCCGGACGGGTTGAGCCCGGTCAGCGCCGTGACCGGCGCTCCGGACGCATTGTAGATGCGGAAATAGGCCTCCCTGTCCGCCCCGTTATTGGCGGCCGTCGAGGTGAAGGCGACGAGATAATTGCCGCTGGAGAGCAGGGCCACGCGCGGGTCGGTGAGGTTGCGGTCGTTGTCGAGCACGACGCCGCCGCCCGGCGTCGACAGCAAGGTCATGGTCGACGGGTCGAACCGCTGGAAGCAGATGTCCCAGGTGCCGCCGGACATGCGCTGGTAGACGACGAGGCCGTTGGTGGCGCTCGCGACCGCGATCTCGGGATTGCCGAACCAGATCCGCTCGCCGTTCGCGGGATCCGTGGCGATCCTGAGTCCGCCGCCATAATTGCCGTTGGCCAGCCTCTTCTCGATCACGATGTCGATCGTCGGATCGGCGGGGATGCCGTTCGGCCGTTCCTGCGAGAAGGCGAGGATGAACTCGCCCGAGGGCAGGGCGGCCGCGTTCGGCTCGGCCTCGTTGCCGCTGAAGAAGCCGCTGTTGAGCACGACCGTGCCGGTCTTCCTCCGGCCATAGGCGTCGAACAGGACGCCGACCAGGTCGGTGCCGAATTCGGGGGCGTTGGCCTGCAGCGAATCCGTCCAGAACATCCAGATGTCGCCATTGGCGAGCTGGATCGCGCCGACGTGCCGCTGCCGCGGCGTGTCGAAGCGGGCCAGGATGTCGATCGAGGCGGCATCGCCATCCCAGTAACGCGGCGCTGTCGGCATGGCTGCTCCTCGGTGGACTGTCGGCCCGCAGGGCTAGCATGGCGCCGATGGAGCGACAATTGCGCGGGGGACGGGGCGTCGCCTCGCGCGCGCTTCAAGCCCGCGGCGTCCCCGGGGCCGGCCCCGCTAGAGGAAGAAGTCCGAGGCCCGGATGACTGGCGTGATCGCGAGGATCGCGAAGTCGGCGAGCGCGTCCCCGTCCATATCCCCCTCGATCCGCATCACCCCGCCGCCGAGCGTGTAGCGCAGCTGTCCCGCCTGTCCGGTGAAGGCCGCCGCGCCGATGAAGGTGAAGGCATCGTTCGCCGCCGTGGCCTGTTTCGCGTCGATCGCGGTCAGGTCGATCTTGTCCTGCCCCGAGGTGAAGTCGCCGATCATGTCTGGCCGCAGCTTGGCGCCGTCCGAGCGCGGCGTCAGCGGCCGGCTGTCCCCGCCGCCGAACGTGAAGATGTCCACCCCCTCGTCGCCGAACAGGCGGTCCGCGCCCGTTCCTCCCACCAGGATGTCGTTCCCGAGCCCGCCGCGCAGCTCGTCGTCGCCCGCGCCGCCCTGCAGCCTGTCGTCGCCGCCGCCGCCGCGCAGCTGGTCGCCGCCGCCGGCGCCGTCCACGAAGTCGTTTCCGGCCTCCAGCGTCAGGCGATCGGCCGCATTGCCCAGCCAGAGGCTCATCGCCTCGACATTGACGACGCGATAGCGGCCGCCGAACTCCAGCGCGCCGGTCTGCGTCAGATCGAGGTCCAGGCCGCCCGCGAAACCGCTGAGATCGGCGGCGAACCGGTTGGTGCCCGCCGACCCGTCATAGAGGGTGAACAGGGGGTGGAAGGCGAACAGGGATGGCGGGAGACCGGCGTTCGCGCCCAGCAGCCGGTAATCCTCGATCCCAGCGGCCTGCAGGTTGATGAACTTGCCCGAAGAGCTGAACTGGATCTCGGGCGCGGCGATGAATTCGGCCAAGGCGACGCGCAGCGCGTCGGGGCTTCCCGCCAGGGGCAGGCTCCTGACCTGGCCGTTCAGCCGATAGCCCGGGTTCGAGAAATTGGTGACATGGGCGATGTCATGGCCCGCTCCGCCGATGACGACGTCGCCGCCGCCGACGAGGAAATCGACGTCGTAGAAGACGTCGTCGCCCGGTCCTCCGTCCACCTTCTCGGTCCGGAAGGAGAGGAAGACGACGTCATTGCCTTCGCCGGCGGCGAAGATGAATTCGCTGGCGCCGGGCGTGCGCTCCAGCATCGCGGCGGCCTGCGCGTTCGCGCCGGGGAGGGCGATCACGTCGTTCCCGGCGCCCGCGTCGAGAAAGCCGCCCGCATAGAGATCGAGCGTCACCGCGTCGAAATCGACGATGTCGTCCCCGGCGCTGAGCAAGAGCGCGGCCTTTTCGGCGGAGAAGACGGTGCCGCGCCATAGTCCGCCCGCGAGCCACACGGTCATCAGGTCGCCGTTCTTCAGCACGGCGCCGGCGACGCTGGACGACACGATCGAGGATCCGCTCGCCAGCAATTGTTCCGGGCCGCCATAATGATCGCTCGCGTCGACCCAGCGCCCCCAGACCTCGCCGCCCTTGGTGAAGATATAATAGCGATCGCCGTCGGGGGTCGGGATCGGCGTCACATTGTCGTGGAGCGTGATCGCGGTCAGCGGCGCGGTCGCCGGCACCGGCGCGGGCGCGGTGAACGGGGTCCCGTCCAGCGCGAAGCTCTGGCGCACCAGGATGGACGAACCGGAAGGCTGCCAGCTTGCCAGCAGGGTGCCGTCGGCGGCGAGGTCGAGCGTGACCGACAGGCCGCTGGCGGCGGGCGCGAGGATCCTCTCCTGGGAATAGCCGCTCCCGCCGGCCAGGTTCGCGATCTGCAGCCGGATGGAGGAATCGGCCGCGCCCCAGGCGATCGCCAGATTGCCGTTGGGCAGGAGCTCCGTCGCGATCGACTGGTCGGAGCTGGGCGGATGCGACGACCAGGCGGGCGGCCGGAAAGCGACCGTGCTGCCATGGTCGCCGGGGCTGCCGGCATAAGGCTGGGCCTGGCCGAACAGCCGGTGCAGCACGCGGCCCTGGCCGTCAACCTCGCGGAAGATGTTGCCGTTGGCGTCGAAGCGCTGCATCATCAGATCGCCGTTCAGCCAGAGCACCGCGAAGCCGCCATCGGCGAGCGGGACCACGGTTTCCGCTTCGATCTCGCTGAAGGGCGCCCCGCTATAGGCCACGGTCCTGACCTCGCCCGCCGGGCTGCCGGCGGCGGTGAATTTCTGCACGGCGATGTTGGCGCCATAGGCGCCGGCGCTCCAGGCGAGCACGAAGCCGCCATCGGCCAATGCCGCCACGATCATGTTGGTCGCGCCGGTCGGCGTCGACAGGGTGAAGCCCGTCTGTTCGGGCGGCGGCACGCCGCCGGGCCGCGATGCGCCCAGGGACGCGGGGCCGCGTGCCGCATCCTCCGGCGCGATATAGTTGAGCAGATCGACAATGCCCTCGGCGGTCGAGATGCGGGTGTCGTCCGCCGCGCCGTCGCCGTCCGCGTCGATCCCGGGCGCGCGCGTCAGCTCTGCCGGATTTCCCAGCCCTTCCAGGACATCGCCCTCGAGCGGTCGGAAGTCGACGATCCGGTCCCGGCCGAAGGCGGTGCCGAAGACGAAGCGGTCGGCGCCGGGTCCGCCGGTCAGCACGTCGTCGCCCGCGCCGCCCGCGATCCGGTCGTCGCCGCCGCCGCCGATTATCCCGTCATTGCCGTCGCCGCCGGAGAGCAGGTCTGCGTTGACGTAGCCGGCGATGAGATCGTCGCCGCCCAGGCCCTCGATGAAGCCCGCGCCGGCCTTTACGATGAGTTCGTCCGCGAACCGTCCGCCGAACACCGGCTTGGTGTCGATGATCTCGACCATATTGGCGCGCGCGTTGCTGAGGAAATGCGCCGCGCGACGCTCCAGGACCGCGCCCGCGAGCAGCGAGCCGGCGATCTCCGCCATCCGATCGGCATAGGTGAGGTGGTTGTGCGCCGCGAGGCCGACGCCGACATTGTCGTCGTCCAGCAGCAGCGATGGACCGGAATGTTCGGGATAGAGTTCCCCGATCACATCGCCCTCGCGGGTCACGTGCCAGAAGGCAGGCGAGGGCGCCGGCGTCAGGATCCCCGGTCCGGGCGCCCCGACCGCCAGGCCCATGACCGGATGGCCGCCGAGGTCCAGCTCACCGGTCTGCACCCAGGCGAACAGGGTTTCCGCCGTCATGCCCCCGAGACTGTGGCCGACCAGCCAGACTTCGTAGCCGGCGAAGCGCGCTTCCGCCGCGATCTCCTCGATGTGGGGGATGAACTGTTCGGCCCGGCCACGGATGTCGCCCCAGACGCGGTCTGCATCCGCGAGCAAATCGTCAGCTTCGAAGGGATTTGTCCCGCGGAATGAAAAAACGAGGGTTCTGGTCGTCGTGTTGACCGCGACGAGCATCTCGGCGGAGTCGTTCCCAGACATGCGGACGATGCCGTCGCCGACCGGCACGAAGCCGAAGGGGAGCGTGAGCGGGGCCTCCAGATAGGCGAGGGCGGCGAGACGCGCCATTTCCGCAAGCTGGTCGGCAAACGTCCTGACAGGCATCCCGCTCTCCCCGCCTTCACGTATAGGCGGCGCCCGCGCCCGGCGAAATGCCAAACAGGCGGGGCTCGCCGCTTCCGCGGGCCGATTTTGCTAGAGGATGAAGTCTGCCGCCACGATGAGGGGTGCCGTCGCCATGATCGCGAAATCGGCCAAAGCGTCTCCGTCCACATCCCCTTCGATCCGGATCACGCCGCCGGCGACCTGGTAGCGCAGCTGCCCCGCCTGTCCGCCGAACGCCGCCGTGCCGATGAAGGCGAAGGCGTCGTCGGCGTCGGTCGCCCGTTTCGCGTCGATCGCGGACAGGTCGATCCTGTCCTGCCCGGAGGTGAAGTCGCCGATCATGTCGGGCCGGAGCTTGCCCCCGTCCGAGCGCATGGTCAGCGTCCGGCTGTCCCCGGCGGCGCCGAAGACGAAGACGTCCGCGCCCGTGCCGCCTTCGAGGAAGTCGGCGCCCAGACCGCCGTCGATCCGGTCGGCGCCCGCCTCTCCATGCAGCCGGTCCTCCCCGCCGCCGCCGCGCAACTGGTCCTCCCCGTCATAGCCGAACAGCCGGTCGGCGCCGCCGTCCCCGGAGACGAGATCGTTCCCGCTGTCGCCGAGGATGAAGTCCGCGTCGCCGCCGCCGCGCAGATCGTCATTGTCGGCGCCGCCATAGATGGTGTCGTTGCCGCTTCCCCCGCCGATCTTGTCCGCGCCGGCATCGCCGCCCAGCAGGTCGGCGCCGGCCCCGCCGAACATCTGGTCGTCGCCGGTCCCGCCCCAGACCGTGTCGTTGCCGTCCTGCGCGTAGATCGAATCGTTGCCGGCCGTCCCGAACAGCTGCTCGCCGGCCCCGCTGCCCAGGAAGAGCCCGGCGCCCGGCGTCCCGCTGAGCAGATAGCGGACATAGAGGTCGTTCCAGATCGTGCCGTCGTCGAACGCGATTTCCTCGACATGGTCGCTGAGGTCGCCGTCGATCGTGCTGATGATGGTGATGACGTCGGTCGAGCCGATGAACCGCAGCGTCAGGTCGTTCCCGGCGCGGTGCAGGGTCACGTCCGTGGGGACGTAGCCGTGGATGATCAGCCGGTCGTTGTCGCGGAAGCCGTTATCCTCGATCCGGTCGACGCCGTCACCGGCGTCGAAGACATAGGTGTCGGAACCGCTGCTGCCGGTCAGCCCGTCATTGCCCAGCCCGCCCACCAAACGGTCGGCGCCGGGGCCACCGTCCAGATTGTCGTCGCCGCCCAGGCCGAACAGGATATCGTCGCCGCCGGTCCCGGCCAGGATGTCGTTGCCGTTGGTCGCCTGCCCCGGCACCGTGGGCGCTTCGCCGAACACGGCCGCGGTCAGCTGCGCCTTGTTCACGTTCAGCAGGGTGATCGATTGCCCGGACGGCAGGGCGATGATCGCATTGGCCCCGGACTGGGAGATGACGAGATTGATGAATTTCCCCGCGTCGCCGAAACCCTCGAGGCGAACGGTTTCCCCGGCGAGGATATTGAGGTCGACGATCGTCGTGGTGAATGCGGAGCCTTTCCGCACCACGAAGGCGTCCCGGCCCTCGCCCCCGGTAAGCATCTCCCGGCCCGGCCCGCCGATCAGCGTGTCATTGCCGCCGGCGCCGTCCAGGCTGTCCGTATATCCGGCGGTCAACACGTCATCGAACCGGGAACCGATCAGCTTGTCCATATTGTTGATCATGTCCCCTTCGGCATCGCCGCCGCTCTGGGGGGTGTAGCCCTTGCCGAGATCGACAATGACCGCTCCCGGGGAGCTCGCATAGGACACGGTGTCGATGCCGGCCCAGCCTTCGAAGAAATTGGCATTGGCGTCGCCGGCGAAGAAATCGTCAAAGTCCGTGCCGACCACGTTCTCGATATTGCGCAGGGTGTCGCCTTCCGCATCCCCGCCGCGCTGCGTCGCCAGCTTCAGATCGATGATCACGCCGGTTGTAGTGCTTGTCATGCCGCCGTTGGAGACGGTCGCGCCATAGGCGACGGTATCGATGCCATCGCCACCGTCAAGGATATCGGCGCCCTCATTGCCCTGCAGCCAGTCGTCGCCGGCACCGCCTTCGAGCCGATCGTCGCCCGCGAGACCGGACAAATGGTCGTCCCCGCCGAGTCCGGCGATGATGTTGGCCGCGGCATTGCCGTACAGCAGGTCCTCGGCCGAGGTGCCGTTGCCGCCGAACATTGCGAAATTGAACTGGTAGGCTTCCACGAAACTCCCGTCCGTGAAACGCAGGTTGTCGAGAAACTTGAAATTGGCGAATGTGATGGAACCGTTTCCCGGTATACCGAGAACGAGCTTGTCGCCGGTAACTTGGAAGGTGAGCGCGTCGAACGTTATCCCTTGTCCGAAGTATATCGAGGCATGTTGATCCGGGGTCGATAGTGGGTTCTGGTAAATGGTGTCGGCCCCATCGCCGATGTTGTACATGAATGTGCTCGGGCCGGCGTGGAACACATCATCTCCGCCTAGGCCTTGAAAGGTGGAGCCCAGATAGCCGGTCAATATATCGTTTCCCGAACTCCCGATGATGCGTGCGGGAAAGGCCGGGTTGAACCCCGCTGCTTCCGCCACCCGTGCATAAGCATTCGACAGGGGGGACAGGATTCTGACAATCTCTGTCCAGTAAATCGATCTGTCTGCGCTGTCCGTCGGCGCGGTCAGCCTTGCTTGGGCGAGAATTCCGTCGAGGCCCTGGAGAAACGCTGAATCAAAGACGATCGTGTCAGTGGCGAAATTGTAGGCCATGCCCGGAAGCACGCTCTTCAAGGGTCCTTGAATAAGCAGTTTCGAAACCATGTTGCTGAACAGGCTTCCAAATGCCTGGTCGACATTGATCTCGCTGGTGTCGCCGTCCACGAAGCGCTGGAGGACCGCCAGCTTCGCGGCATGCCTGTCATTGGCGCTTCCGGTCGGGGCAATCCCGCTGGCGTCTCCCCATGCGAGCAGGATTGTATAGACCCGGTCGTAGACCTCATCCAGCCGGGACAGCTCGAGTCCAGCCAGCTCGGTGACCATCGCCTTCAGTGAACTATTCTGGGTCATCGCATAATGAAGCGCCGGCAGGGTGCCGTATCCGCGCGAGAGCGGCAGGAAGAGGGTCGAGGCGTCGACGGGCGGAGAGACCGAGGTATCGGAGCCAACATAGATGCTATCGGACTGCCGGACGTCGAACAGGACGTCCGCCGCCACGCCGACGCTGCCGTTCGCACGCGTAAACTCCGACGTGCCGGCAACGGCGTGGCCGTTGAGCGACGTCGCGTTGGTCAATTGCAGGGACAGGCTGACGATTTGCAGGGACTCGAGGGTCTTGAGCTCGCCGGCATCGGTCTTTCCGTTGCTGTTCAGGTCCTGCCAGATCCTCAGCCCGGAAAAGCCCGCATCGGCGGCGCTCACCCTGTTGTCGTGGTTGGTGTCGAGCTGCGCCAGCTTCTGATAGGCGGTGGTGCCGCCGTCGTCGCCAAACATCTCCCGCTGATTGTCGATCCTGCCGTTGCCGTTAGTGTCGCGGACCAGGAACCCGTCGTTTTTGTCCAGCCATTCCATGCCTTCGGCAAAGCCATCATTGTCGATGTCGAAGTGGGGCGGATTCAGGGTGCTGACGTAGGGGATGTACCTCAGGCCATCGCCGTTCAGATCGAGAGCGATTGGGGAGGTTTTGGCCGTGTCGCCGGGAATGCCGAGATCCCCCGGCTTGCGGGAATCCTTGGGGAGGGTAATGCCCATCAGGGTAAGATCGGACTGGCCGTCATAGCCGGCGGGAAAGAAGTTCTTGATGAGCGCCGCGGGGCCGGACCCGCCCGCCGGCACGACCATCAGGTCCAGGCCGCCTTGGGCGCGCGTGAAGACGAAGTTGCCGAGCTTGTAGAGCCCGTTGTCGAGATTCTGCGCGGTGCCCGAAATCTCGCTGCCGTCGTAGACGATCCGGTCGGCCGCCTCCGGGTCCATGATCGTGTCGAGGCCGCCCTCGCGTTTCAGGATGAACCTGTCCGCGCCGGCGCCGCCGGTCAGGAAATCGCCGCCGTCGCCGCCGTTGAGATAGTCGTCGCCGGTGCCGCCGTTGAGCTGGTCCGAGCCGGCGCGTCCGAACATGTCGTCTTCGCCGTCGCCGCCGAACAGCATGTCGGCGCCCTCGCCGCCATCGAGGACGTCGTCGTCGCCGAGCCCCTGCAGGCCGTCATTCCCGGCCTCGCCGAGCATGAGATCGTAGCCGGATCCTCCGATCAGGCTGTCGCCGATGTCGACGCGGCCAAGCCTTATGGAATCCGCGGTGACCAGCGACGCGAGGCTGACCCGGTCGTCATATGCATCGTTGAGCAGCGCATTGCCGCTGGCCAGCGCCGAGGCGATCGTCGCGGTGACCGCCACGGATTGCGCGGTTATTCCCCGCTGGACGATGGCCGCCACGCCCCCGCCGGTCACCGTCTCCCATATCGTGAGCAGAGCATCGAAGAGCTCGCCGGCACTGGAGGCGATCCGCGCCTCACCTTGCGCATGCGCAAATGCCTTCATCATCGCGAGAAAATCGTACGGATTGTCGGGCTCGTCTTCGATGATGTTCGCCATGAACGGGCCACTGTCGCGAAACATCAGGAATAAGAGGTTGCCAGACCACAGCGCCTCATCGCCGTTGAATATGCGCGCGGCCGCGCCGGCCGCGTCGAGTGCCCCGAGACGTTCGATCGCCGGTACCGTCCGCAACGCCAAGACGTCGGCCAGGACGGCGTCCGCAATCGCATTGGAGGCATCCTGGATTTGGGCAGACGTCAGGGGAACGCCATAACGATACTGGTACTGAATGCTCGTATAGGACCTGATCAGGTGTGAGAACGCGCCGGTTCCGGCATTGATGTCCGCGGCGGCGGAAAACCACAGGATCGAACGATCGTCGATTCCGTCCTGTCCCGCCGCCCAGGCCGCTATATTTCTATAAGCCTCCGGGAAAAGCCGCTGTGCTTTAAGGTTGCGAATGGAACTGAGCTGGGTTTCGGAAAACTGAAACACGGGCATCCCCACTGACTCGAATGCGGCATTTACCATGAATCGGCCGTGCCGTCGCTGAAGTTCGAGGGGCCGTGGCCGACCCGACTTGCCCAATCCCCTTGCCGCCCCCACATCCCCAACACCCGCGTTGACTGCCCTCGCGACCGCCACTAACAACAAGAACAAATCTGGAACAGCCTCACTTATGCTGACTCATCTGTCCGTCCGCGGCGCGCGCGAGCACAATCTCAAGAATGTCGACGTGGACATCCCGCGCGAGACGCTGACGGTGATCACCGGCCTGTCCGGCTCGGGCAAGTCGAGCTTGGCCTTCGACACCATCTATGCCGAGGGGCAGCGCCGCTATGTCGAGAGCCTGAGCGCCTATGCGCGCCAGTTCCTCGAGATGATGCAGAAGCCCGACGTCGATCATATCGAGGGGCTCTCGCCGGCCATCTCGATCGAGCAGAAGACGACCTCGCGCAACCCGCGCTCCACGGTCGCGACCGTTACCGAAATCTACGATTATATGCGGCTGCTCTGGGCCCGCGTCGGCATTCCCTACAGCCCCGCCACGGGCGAGCCGATCGCCGCCCAGACCGTGTCGCAGATGGTCGACCGGACAATGACCCTGGCCGAGGGCACCCGCCTCTATCTCCTCGCCCCGGTCGTGCGCGGGCGGAAGGGCGAATATCGCAAGGAGCTGGCCGAGTGGCAGAAAGCGGGCTTCACCCGCGTCCGCATCGACGGCAAGTTCCACGAGATCGACGAGGCGCCAGCCCTCGACAAGAAATACAAGCATGACATCGAGGTGGTGGTCGACCGGATCGTGATCCGCGAGGGCATCGAGACCCGCCTGGCCGACAGTTTCGAGCAGGCGCTGAAGCTCGCCGAGGGCCTCGTCTATCTCGACCCCGCCGACGCCCCCTCCGCCCGGGTGAGCGAGGCGCGCCAGGCCTTCGCCGTGGACGGCCCGGACGACGACGAGGATTCCACCGCCCGCACCGGCGTCGCCGCCGCGCTCGAGGCCGCCGCCGAGCGCAACGTCCTCGCCACCCACGCCCCCGAAGGCCGCATCGTCTTCTCCGAGAAATTCGCCTGCCCCGTCTCCGGCTTCACCATCCCGGAGATCGAGCCGCGCCTGTTCTCGTTCAACGCGCCGCAGGGCGCCTGCCCGGGCTGCGACGGCCTCGGCGAGAAGCAGCTCTTCGATCCGGAGCTGATCGTCCCCAACGAGGCGCTCTCGATCAAGAAGGGCGCGGTCGTCCCCTGGGCCCGCTCCAACCCGCCCAGCCCTTATTACATGCAGGTGCTCGGCAGCCTCGCCGCCGAATTCGGCTTCAGCCTCGACACGCCCTGGCAGGATCTGCCGGAGGAGGTGCGCGAGATCATCCTGAACGGCACCAAGGGCAAGCCCGTCACCCTGCGCTTCATCGACGGCCGCAAATCCTACGAAGTGAAGAAGCCGTTCGACGGCGTGATCGGCAATCTCAACCGCCGCCTGCTGCAGACCGAGAGCGCCTGGATGCAGGAGGAGCTCAGCAAATATCAGTCGCCCGCCCCCTGCGAGACCTGCCACGGCGCCCGCCTGCGCCCGGAGCCGCTCGCGGTGAAGATCGCCGGCGAGCATATCAGCCAGGCCACCGCCCGCTCGGTCCGCCATGCGCTCCCCTGGTTCGAGACGCTGCACGAAAAGCTCACGCCCACCCAGAACGAGATCGCCCGCGCCATCCTCAAGGAGATTAACGAGCGGCTCGGCTTCCTGAACAATGTCGGGCTCGACTATCTGAACCTGGACCGCACCTCGGGCACGCTCTCCGGCGGCGAGAGCCAGCGCATCCGCCTCGCCAGCCAGATCGGCTCCGGCCTCTCCGGCGTGCTCTACGTGCTCGACGAGCCCAGCATCGGCCTCCACCAGCGCGACAATGACCGCCTGCTGGTCACCCTCAAGCGCCTCCGCGATCTCGGCAACACCGTGCTCGTCGTCGAGCATGACGAGGATGCGATCCGCCACGCCGATTACGTCATCGACATGGGCCCCGGCGCCGGCGTCCATGGCGGCGCGGTCGTCGCCCGCGGCACGCTCGACGAGGTGCTCGCCAACGAGAACAGCCTGACCGCCGATTATCTCACCGGCCGCCGCGCCGTCCCGCTGCCGGAGAAGCGCCGCAAGGGCACCGGCAGGAAGCTGACCGTCCGGGGCGCCCGCGCCAACAATCTCAAGGACGTCACCGCGTCCATCCCGCTCGGCACCTTCTGCTGCATCACCGGCGTCTCCGGCTCCGGCAAGTCGAGCTTCACCATCGACACGCTCTACGCCGCCGCCGCCCGCCACCTGAACGGCGCCCGCGTCCAGGCCGGCCGGCACGAGAAGATCGAGGGCCTGCAATATCTCGACAAGGTGATCGACATCGATCAGTCGCCGATCGGCCGCACCCCGCGCTCCAACCCGGCCACCTATACCGGCGCCTTCACCAACATCCGCGACTGGTTCGCGGGCCTGCCCGAGGCGCAGGCCCGCGGCTACAAGCCCGGCCGCTTCTCCTTCAACGTCAAGGGCGGCCGCTGCGAGGCCTGCGCCGGCGACGGCCTGCTCAAGATCGAGATGCACTTCCTGCCCGACGTCTACGTCACCTGCGACGTCTGCCACGGCCAGCGCTACAATCGCGAGACGCTGGAGGTGAAGTTCAAGGGCAAGTCGATCGCCGACGTGCTCGACATGACGGTCGAGGACGCGGTCGAATTCTTCAAGGCCGTCCCCCCGATCCGCGACAAGATGGCGATGCTGGCCGAGGTCGGCCTCGGCTATATCAAGGTCGGCCAGCAGGCGACGACGTTGAGCGGGGGCGAGGCCCAGCGGGTGAAACTCGCCAAGGAGCTGAGCCGGCGGGCGACCGGGCAGACCTTGTACATATTGGACGAGCCGACCACGGGGCTCCATTTCGAGGATGTGCGGAAACTGCTGGAGGTGCTCCATGCGCTGGTGGAGCAGGGGAACAGCGTCGTGGTGATCGAGCACAATCTCGAGGTCATCAAGACCGCGGATTGGGTGATCGACCTTGGGCCCGAGGGCGGGGACAAGGGGGGCGAGATCGTGGCGGAGGGGACGCCTGAGGATGTGGCGGGGGTGGCGCGATCTTATACCGGTGCTTATTTGAAGCCGTTGCTCAACGGGATGCGGACGGGGCTGGTGACAGCGATGCCGCGAAAGAAGACGCGGGCGTCAGCGGCGCGTGAGCGCGAGACAGCCGCATAAACTGTCCGCTCTAGGCGGTCATTATTTTCAGAATGTCAGCGGCAAAGTCATCATTTGCCGACGTCTGCTGCTCAACGGATTTTGCCAACTCGGCTATCCGATCTCTCAATCGCAAGAGCATCTCTGACAGGTTGCTAAGCTGCATCCATGCGACAGAGTCCTCCCAGAAATAGACCCTAGGATTCTTATTCTCATGGCTTTTGAGAAGGCCCGTGATCGTTTTACGAAGTTCCGCCTCGGCGACTGCAGGACTAGAAAGGAAGTTGCCAATTGTGTCTCCCATTCCTCCAAATAGCTTGCCCGAAAGGATGTGGACACCGGCCTCGTTGAATTCTCTGGCTAGCAATGAAAGCGCAGCATCGATAGGCCGCGCATCAGTTTTGAAAAACACCGCAACCACTTCTGTCGTTCTTTTGTCGACTTCAACAGCTTCGACGTGGCTAATAATAAATTTGCATACTGCTGCAGGATCAGAAACGTCCAGAGAATCTAAGGACCGCGAAAAGTCTGTGAGGCGATTAATAATCCAAAGCCTTTTCACTTCTATCGCATTCATTTCATATAGCATTGGCAAGACATTGTCAGTGTCTGCCCTCAAGGCCAATCGATCTAAGACCTTGCTGAAAACATCGCCTTTGTAGTATAGAAGATACCTTGCTGCGAAGTACTCTTGGAATGATCGATGTACAAAGGCACTTTCTAGGCCGTCCTCCTGCATGAGGCACACTGATTGCTTGCAGTCTTTGATATATAAATCCGGCTTTACGTTTTGTAGGCCACTCCGGTTCAGGCTCGCTCGAATGAGTCCGGTTAGATCCGTGGCCGGGAACCGAATTTTTCCCATAGCATACGTCTCAAAGGAAAACGAGCGAAACACCTCGTCAAATTGATCAATTTCCAAGTTGGCGAAGTGCTTTCTCGTATATATTCCCTTTGATGAATCGTGACGGAAGAACAATGCTTCAAATACTTGACTATAAAATGCAGTAAGTTTGCGTGGCACGTTCGAGTTATTATCAAACATTATTAACATGATTATCGCTAAGAGCGGATTTGAGAGGAAACTTCTATGGTCATCGAATAAGCCGGATTCAAGCTCATTAACGAAGCCGCGCTTCTTTTCCTCGTCAAACACCAAATTGTGAATCACTTCCTTGACCTGATGAAGCTCCATTCCTGCGATGCGGAGAACTTGTAGATCTGCCAAGGACTCGATTTGTCGCTCAGGACGCGATGAGCAAATAATTGGAGTATTAGGGAATCTTCGCCTAAATTCAGATATTTCTCGTAGAAATCCATCCCTATATTCTGGACTGATTTCATCAAGTCCGTCGATTATAGAAATAAAAACGCCATGCTCTAATCCTATTTTAAATTGATCAAACGTAGCATTCGATTTTTCGCTACTAGTTGAATCAAATAGCGCTACTTCAATAGTGCTAGTGAGCGCATGATTGCCAAGATTTCGTGCCTCAATATAGAGTGGGATTCGTTGGTGATTCAGAATGGTGTCGGCTAGATTAACGGCCATCCACTTCATGAACATCGACTTACCAGATCCTGCGAGTCCAGTTATTAGGCAGTTGATGCCTGCCGATTGCGCATGCTTCAGCAGCCTTCCATCGGAAATGGTGCTCTGCTGCGCGATGAAATTTGTGGTTACGTATTGAGACAGCAGTGAGACAGGGTCGCGGTACAGGACATTCTTTGTGGTGGAGCAGCGGGCGACGGTATCCCGAAGATGGTCAGCGAAAACGTTTGTGGAGGTGGCGACGAACTTGTCAAACTGCGCTCGGCCTAAGCGAGAAAGTAGTTTTCCGATGTGAGGCGCCGTAGCCTTGCCTAATTCGGCGACCATTGACTCGGTTGTTGCCAACATCTTGCCCCCAAGAAGATCAGATCATTCCGGATCTCAAATAGCAATTACGAGCTAAAGACAGGATCGCCAAGTCTAAAGCGGGACCAATCTGAGTCAGGATAACAACGCAGAAATTCTCGGTATCCATCCCGCACTGCCTCTGCTCGCCTACCGCCTCAAATCACATCCGGCACGCCGGCCAACCGGGCAGCGCCATATGCCGATGACGGGGCTTGATTGGCGCAATACCGGTCCGCGCCGCAGTTCGTCAGCCCTCCACCCCCGGATACCCAGCCCCCTTCAACAACCCCGCCAGATGCGCCCCGCTGGACGCCGCCATCGCCACCGTCTCCGCCACCGTCTCCGGCACCTTTTTCAGATCCTTGAAGTCCACCCGCCCCATCGCCTCCCCAACCCAATAGCAGGTCGGCGACGGCGGCAGCGTCCAGCCCACGTCCACCAAAGCCTGCCCCAGCTGCGCGGTGACATTGTGAGCCCCGTCCTCATTGCCGACCACCGCGATCAGCACGATCTTGCCATAAGCCGGCGTCCGCCCCGCTGCGTCCGTCTCGGAGAGGAAGGCGTCCATCCGCTCGCACACCCTTTTGGCGAGGCTGGACATCTGGCCCATCCAGACCGGCGTGCCGAAGATCAATATGTCGGCCGCGAGGATACGTTTGCGCAGGTCCGGCCACGCATCCCCGTCGCCCTCGTCCGAACTCACGCCCGGCTTCACCTCATGATCGGCGATCCGGATCGTCCCGTCATACGCCACGCCCTTCGCCTTCAGCGCGTCCACGATGAGCCCGATCATCCGGTCGGTCGAGCTGGTCTCCTCGCCATTGCTGGCCTTCAACGTGCAATTGAGCGCGATCGCCTTGAGCGTCATGCGGAATCTCCTTCGGGGTCCAGCGCCCGACGCGCCAACGGGACCCCGGTTCCGCCCCGGCGCCCGCGCGAGCCGATGCGGGCGCCGGACGGCGAGGCCGCCGCTCCTTCGAACGCTGACCCGATCGGGTAAACCTGCAAACACCGTGCGCGGCGCAGCCGCCATATTGTCTCACGCAAAGGCGCAAAGCGGCAGAGACCCGCACCGACGCCGTCGCGCCCTTCCTTCTGCTTCGCGCGCTTCGCGTGAAATAAACGACCCCTGCCCGAGACCCGGATCACGCGGGCGAGCACCGCATCCGGAGAAGATCGCAACCGGAACGGACCAGGCCCGCATTGCAATGTAGGATTTCCTCTGTCCTAAGCTTCCCGATGAACCGCCACCGCCATCGTTCCCCCGCAGCCTCCATGGGCAGTGCGAACATTGGGACCATTCGGCCGTCCCGGCGCGCGCACGCGGGCATGCGAACGTTGCGCAGGTCCGCCCTTTTCACGGCCCGGAAACGGGCACGGATGGGACGTATCGGCCTTGCAGGCTTCGCCGCCGCCGCCGCCAAGCTCAGCGGCAGACCCGCCGCCCCAGCCGCACCTCGAACCGCCGCCCGCCAACCACGCCGCGCGGCACCGGCAGATCGTGGATCCGCGCGTCCACCTGGCAGCGCCCGGCGCTCACCCGGTACAGGTCCGGCCGCACATATTCGATCCGCTCGATCATCGCATTGCCGCCCAGCGCCTCGATCAACCCGCCATGGTCCGCCACCGCGCGCAGCTCGGCCGCCCGCTGGTGCCAGGGCGGCAGCGCCGCCTGCGCGGGCAGGGCGAAGGCGAGGGCGGCGAGCGGGGCGAGGGGGATCAACGGACGCATGGCGGGCTCCTTTTCATTCCGGTCACGGCGCGCAGGCTGGCATGCTTGCGGCCCGGGAACGCCCATCCTAAACCCGTGGGCATGGGTGGCAAACGGCGGATGCGGGGCTTGCTGATCGGCGGCGCCGGCGCGCTCTACATGGGCTGGTTCATCTACGCCCTGTTGTCCTCGGCGGGCTGCACCGGCCCGGATTGTCCCGGCGTTTCCAATCTCTCCGCGCTCGGTCTTCCCGTCGGCCTCATCCTCGTCCTGGTGGGCGCCTTCACCGGCGGCGGCTTCCTGGTCACCCCGGCCACGATGCTGGCCGTCGGCGCCGGCGCGCTCGCCGCGGGCGCGATCCACGGCATGCCGGACATGCCGGCCTTCCCCTGGTGGTTCGGCGGCATGATGGTCGCCTTCGGCCTCGCGCCCTTCGTCGCCGCGCTCTTCCTGCGCCGCAGCCTCGCCCGCAAGCAGGTCATGGCCGGGGAACTGATGCGCAGCGGCGTGAAGGGCATCGGCACGATCGTCGCGGTCGAGGATACGGGGGTCACGATCAACGACAATCCGCGCGTCGTCATCCGCATGCGGATCGAGCCGGTCGACGGCTCGGCCGGCGTCGAGCGCAGCAAGAAGGTGACCGTCTCGCGGGTCGGCGTGCCGCGCCCCGGGGAGCGCTATCCCGCCTGGTTCGACCGCGCCGATCCCGGCAAGTGGATGTACGGCACGGACGTGGAGGACCATGCCTCCGCCGAGGTGAAAGCCCTGTTCGCGATGGCGCGCAATGGCGGGCCGGCGCGGGATGAGGCGGTTCCGGAGGCGGCGAGCGCGGTCGGGGAACTGGCCCGGCTTTCCCTGCTCTGGCGGGAAGGCGCGCTCACCGACGCCGAATTCGCCGCCGCCAAGGCCCGGCTGCTGCCCCGCATCGGCCGCTGAGCCCCTGGCCTCATGCGCCTTTCCGGCCGTCGCGTTTCCCCATCCTTTACCATTGTCCCGGCATAAGCGGACCCGCACCTTCCGGACGACGCGGCATGAAAACGACGAAATCCTTCATGGGCCTGCTCATGGCGCTGGTCCCGATCCTCCTGATCGGCGGCCTGCTGCTCTATCTGAATCACGTCCGGACCTCGTTCTTCGGGCTGCTCGACGGCGCCATGGGGCCGACCATGTTCGGCCTCGCCGCGATCGGCGTGGTGTTCATCCTCCTCTTCTTCCTGAAGCTCCGCAAGGCCGCCACCCCGCCCGCGCCGCCCAGCGCCCGGGCCGGCGACCGGGTCGACGCGGCGGTGGCCGAGACGCGGAGCGACTTCGACGCCGACGCCGCCTTCGCCCGCTACATGGCCAAGCGCGACGCCGGCGGCACCGACCCGTCCGGCGCGCCGTCGCAGGCCTTCGGCAATGCCCCCGCCCGGCCCGGCGGCTTCGGCCGCAAAGGCGCCTGACGCCGCACGGGCCTTGCCCACGCCGCCGCTGTCCCGGCTCAGAACGTGGTCAGGGCGAACCAGAGATAGAAGCCCAGCATCCCCGCCAGCATCGCCCCGGTCAGCCAGCGCGGCCTGGCGAAGGCGGCGATCGTCATCATGCCGAGCAGGACGGCATGGGGCGCCAGCACCGCCGGGATCCAGGCGCCGGGGCGCGCGGCGAACATCGCCGCGGTCGCGATCAGGTTGCAGGCCAGGATGCCGCCCATCACCTGCCGTTTGTGCCGCGCCGCCCAATCGTCGAAGTCCGGCCACTCCTCCGGTCTGTCGGGGAACACCATCGAGGCCGCGAAATAATAGACCCCGCTGACGAACAGCCCGAGCAGCAGGATCGCGAAATGGGCGGGGATCAACTCCTTGCTGTCCCAGGCCGCGCTCCAGAAGGAGGTGAGGTCGACCATCACGAACAGGCCGAGCAAGGGCGTCAGCCAGCCGATCCGCACCTGCTTGCGCAGCTTCATCGTCCGCACCAGGCCGGACAGGACCTCGACCAAGCTGAAGCCGAGCAGCAGCCCAAACAGTGAGAAAGCGAATTCGAACGGGCTCATGGCGGCGTGTCCCCCCGCCCGCAATGGCCGCAAATGCCCGCACGCCGCAAGCCCGTCCGGGCCGGTCGCCACCGCGCGGCCTTTCTGTTACGCTCCCGCCCTTGTTGCGTAGGCCGGCCGATCGAACAGGGGACCAAAGCATGCGCCTCAGCCTCCTCCTGCTCCCGCTCCTCGCTCTCGCCGCCTGCGGCCGGGCCAGCCTCGACAAGGCCGACGGCAGCTTCGATCGCGATCGCTATCGGGACATGGCCACGCGCGAATGCGCGAGTGCCATGCGCGGCGCCAATGCGGCGGTGCCGGAGGCCGAGGCGACGCGCCTCTGCGGCTGCATCATGACCCGGGTCATCGCCGGCAGCAGCGACGAGGAATTGCGCGCCTTCTATCGCGACGACCGCATCCCGGTGAGCCGGATGCAGGCGGCGACCAGCCAGTGCGGCGGGCCGGGCGGTCCCCCGCCGATCGTGACCGAAGCGCCTCCACTCGAAGAACCGCCGCCCGAAGAACCGCCGCCGCCGGCGCCCGCCGCGCCGCCCGCGGCCGGGGGCGGGGAGGTGGCGGACGGGCCCGATGCCGGCGCCGGCGCTTCGGCCCCGGGCGGCAGCCGCGCCCGCACCGGCGCGCTCGGCAGCTATCTCAGCGAGGACGATTATCCCGCCGCGGCGCTGCGCAACAATCAGCAGGGCCGGGTGAGCTTCACCCTCGACATCTCGCCCGAAGGTCGGGTGACCGGCTGTCAGGTGACGGAATCGAGCGGTTCGGCGATCCTGGACAGCACCACCTGCCGGATCATGCGCTCCCGCGCCCGCTACACGCCGGCCCGCGACCCGCGCGGCGTCGCCGTGGCCGACCGCGACCGGGCGGCGGTGCGCTGGGTGCTGCCGCAAGGCTGAGCGCGTCTAGCGCCCGCTTCGCCCGTCCGCGAGGAAGCGGACCAGGACGGGCGCCACTTCGGCGGGGCGCTCGACCGGGAAATTGTGGCCGAGGCCAGGGAAGACGTGCGCCGTCGCCCGCGGATAGGCGGCCAGCAGCGCGGCGTGATGCTCGGCGGTGAAGATCGGATCGGCGCCGGCCGAGAGGATCAGCACGGGCGCGGCGACGTCCGGCGCATGTCGGCCCGCGGGCAGGTCGACCAGCTCGCGCGCCACCGCGCGCCAGACGTGCAGCGGGACCGCCGCCATTTCCCGGTCCGCATGGCGGACGAAGTCCGGATCGACCGGGGTCGGGCTCGCGCCGGTGCTGAACTCGCCGAGGAAGCGGCGATTCTCCGCGACCGGCGCGGTCATGCCCATCACGTTCGTCCAGAGCCAGTCGCCGCGCCGCACCGGCGGCAGGCCGGTGGATCCGAGCAGCGCCAGCCGCTCGACCCGCTCCGGATGACGGGCGGCCAGCGCCTGGCCGACGAAGGAGCCGAGGCTGTGGCCGACCACCGCCGCCCGCTCGACATGCATGGCGTCGAGGAACAGGCGGGCATCCTCGGCAAAGTCCGACGTGCCGTAGCAACAGGCCGGGGCGTCGGACCCGCCATGGCCGCGCTGGTCGAGGATCAGCACGCGATGATCGGAGAGATAGGGCGCCAGGATCGTCCAGACCCGGCTGGAATCGGTGAAGCCGTGCAGCAGGAGCACCGGCCGCCCCGCCGGATTGCCCAGCTCGACATAAGCGAGCCGGACCCCGTTCGGCAAAGCGGCCACGCGCTTCCGGCTGGTCCAGCCGGCCTGGTCGACCGGTCCCTCCACGGCGGCCGCGGGGGCCGGCGTGGCGAAGGCGGGGGGCACGCTCAACGTCAGCAGCACGCAGAACAGCAAAGCGGTGGCGATGATTACGCGGCTCATGCGATCGCCCTCCCGGCCAGCATCGCGCCGACGCGCGCCGAGCCGCCGTCGTAGAAGCCGCATCGGCCCTCGAACGTCTTCGGGTTGTGGAACGTGCCGAAGAGCATGTCGAACAGCGGCAGGTCGCCATAATTGCGGGCATGGACGCCGCGCTCGTGATGGCAGGAATGGCTCTCCGGCCGCTGGATGAGATAGCCCAGCCAGCGCGGCGTGCGGATGTTCGTGTGCTGGAACATGCCCATGAAGGTCGAGACGATGTTGATCACGATCGCCGCCTCCGCGCTGATCCCGAAGCCGAGCACCAAGGCCAGGCTGCCGAGGAACGCCCAGCCGAGCATGTCGAACGGGTGGAAATAATAAGCGCCCCAGATGTCGACCCGCTCGGCGCTGTGATGCAGCTGGTGGAACCAGCGCCACAGGAAGTTCACATTGTGCATCGTCCGGTGCCAGGCGTAGATGAACAGCTCGAGCAGCAGAAAGCCGCCCAGAATCTGCGCCCAGAGCGGCAGGGCGTCCGCCGCGAACAGCCGGTGCTCGCCGAGCCAGGCATCCCAGAGCAGGGGCGCATAGGTCGCCGCCGCGAAGTAGAGCAGGGTCGAGACCACGCCCTTGATCCGCCAGTAGCGGACCGACGGATAACGGCGCGCGTTGGTGGCGAGATCGGCGGCCGCAAAGGCGGCGAACAGGCCGAGCGCGATATAGTGATAGAGACCCAACATGATCTACTCCCGGATGATCGGAACGATTGAACCGGCGGAGTAACTATGCTTCTGGCGGGCCGCTCTCTAGGAGCTTTGCGGTCGCTTTTCCATGCGGTGGAGAAAAGCGCCTCTTTCTGGTAGCTTGCTTACAATCAGGGCGGCGGGGAATCGCGATGGTCGAGAAGCTCGTGGAGAAAACCGTACCTGCGGTACAGTTATCGGGCGCGGCCGCCACGAAAGGCGAGCGCACGCGGGCGCGGATCTTGGACGTCGCCTATGATTCCATCGTCCACAAGGGCTTCGCCGCGACCTCGATCGACGAGCTGGTCGAGGCGGCGGGGATCACGAAGAGCGGCTTCTTCTACCATTTCAAGGACAAGAACGATCTCGCCCGGCAATTGCTGGAGCGTTTCCTCGCCGAGGACAATGAGATCCTCGACACGCTGGAGCGGCGTGCGCGGGCGCTGGCCGACGATCCGCTCCAGTCCTTCCTCATCTTCCTCAATCTCTATGCCGAGATGATGGACGAGATGCCGACCTTGCATCCTGGCTGCCTCGTCGCGATGGTCACCTATCAGGAGCAGATGTTCGACGCCGCGGTGCGGGAGATGAATGCGGAGAGCGTGATCGCCCTGCGCCTGCGCTTCGCCAATTGGCTGCTGGAGATCGCGGCCCGCCATCCGCCCCGCCATCCGGTCGATCTCCATGCCATGGCGGACAATGTCACCGTGATCGTCGAGGGCGCGATCATCCTGTCCAAGGCGCTGAACGACAAGGGTCTGATGGGGCGCCATACCCGCCTGTTCCGGGACCATGTGAAACTCGTCTTCGGCGCCTGAGCGTCCGCTCAGGACGCGCCGTCGCCGATCAGGGTGAAGGCCGCCCAGGCATTGGGATGCGCCCAGCTCTCGCCCCCCGGGTCATGGCCGGTGTCGCCGCGCACCTCCCGCATCGCCCGCTGGAAGGCCTCGGCCCGGCTGAGCGCGGGGTCGGCGCGCTGCAGCTCCAGGATACGCACGGTCAGCACGGGGGCGACGTCGTCGCGGACCGGCCAGTGCGAGGCGAGCAAGGTTCGCGCGCCCGCGTAGAAGAAGGCGCGGGCGAGGCCGGAGAGGCCGGGCGCGTCGTCGGACGCGCCGGCGGCGGTGTTGCAGGCGGAGAGGATCACCCAGTCGGCGTCGAGATCGAGGCTGGCCACCTCCGAGGCGCTCAGATAGCCGTCATCCTGTTCGCCGGGGCTGGCGGGCGGGGTCAGGACCAGGCCGGGCTCCGGCGCGCTGCCCACTTCGCCGGCGGTCAGGCCGTGGGTGGCGAGCGCGAGGATGCGGATGCCGGTCAGGTCCATGCTCCGCAGCCTCTGCTCCGTGGCGCGCTCGCGCAGGTAGAGCGCTTCCGCGGGCGCGCCCAGCGCAACCCGCATCCGCTCGAGCTCCACGGCGGTGCCGGGCAGCCGGGCCAGGCGCCGCAGGTCGCGGGACGCGGCGATGGCGCCGCGGCCGCGCGTCGCCGCGGCGCCGTCGAGCAGGGGATCGCCGAAGCCGACGAAGCCGGTGCCCGCCGCGCCGGCCCTGGCGGGGCGGGCGAAGCGGCGCTGGAAGTGCAGCGACTGCAGCGAGGGGATCTGGATCAGGGCGTAGCGGTCCGCGAGCCAGGCGGTGGCGCGCAGCGCCGCCGGATCGGCATCGTCGCCCGCCGGCGGCGCGGCCACGAGCAGCCCGAGCGGAAGCTGGGCGAGCCGCCCCGCGGCGATCACGAAGACATGCCGTTTCCCGGCGAGCACGGACGCCACCGGCGCGACGAGCTGCTGATGCACCTCATAAGCGGTGCGCCGGTCGAAGGCGCGCCCCTCCCGCGACGCCGCCAGCCAGCGCGCCTGCTCCTCGGGCGAGGCGGGGACCCGGGCGCCGGCATCCCAGAGCAGGCGGCGCACCGCGCCGTTGACCTGCGCCCGGGTGGGCGGCGTCCGCACCCAGCGCATGTCGCCGCGCGACACGGCGAAAAGATGGGTCCCGGAGCGGGTGGGGACGATCATCAGCAGCGCCTCGTCGCTCCGCAACAGCGCGCGGGCCGCCTCCAGGCCGACCGGCTCCGGCCGCGCCATGGCCGCGTAGCGCGGGAAGTCGGCCCGCAGCCGCGCGTCCAGCGCCCGCAGCCGCGCCTCGATCGCCGGCCGGGCGGCGGCGAGTTCGCCGCGCAGCTCGGCCGCGACGTCGTCCGAGCCGCCGAGCACCGCGCTATAGTCGGCGGCATTGGCCGACCAGGCGCGCGCCGCCGCGTCCCGCTCGCGGATAAGCGCGCCGAGGCCGGGCTCGCTGCGTTCGGCGCGGCGCCGCGCCGCCATCTGGACGATCGCCTGGCCGGCGGCGCCGGTCATCGAATCCTGCAGCGCGGCAAAGGCTTCGGCGGCGAGCTGCGGGCCTTGCGCCCGGTCGCGCTGGAGGGCCGCATAAGCGGCGTCGGCGAGCGTCAGATAGCCGTCCGCAAGGCCTTCCCGCTCGCGCTCGGCCTGCTCCGCCGCAAAGAGCAGGTCGGCGCCGTCCCGCTGGCGGGTGCGCAGGCCGGCGACCACCAGGCGGGCGGCGGGCAGCGCGTCGGCGGCGCGGCCCGGCAAAGCGAGCCGGACCTCGGCCAGCGCCTGCACCGCGCCGATCGTCGCAGGATGACTATCGCCGTGGAGCCGCTGATAGGCGCCGGCCAGCCGGTCAAGCAAAGGCTCGGCCTCGGCGAAACGCCGCCGCCGCCGATAATGGCCGGCCAGCCCGCCGATCGCGTTCAGCGTCACCGGATGGGCGAGGCCGTAGCGCCCCCGCGCCGCCTCGAACGCGCGCAGGAACAGCGCCTCCGCCTCCGCGGTCCGGCCCAGCCGGTCCCGGAGATCCGCGAGATTGCCGAGGCCGTTCAGCGTGTCGGCGTGGTCGGCGCCGAGCACGCGCTCGCGGGCGGCCAGGTTGCGGACGAGCAAGGGCTCGGCCTCCTGCAGCTGACCGGCGCGGAAGCGGAGCACGGCGAGATTGTTGATCGCCTGCAGGGTGAGCGGATGGTCGGTGCCGAGCGTGCGCTCGCTCGTCTCCATGATCCGCAGCACGATCGGCTCGACCTCGCCGAGCCGCCGCTGGCGCTCGTAGAGCCGGCTGAGCGCATTGAGGGCGCGAAGCGTGTCCGCATGGTCCCGGCCGGCGGCGCGCTCCAGCCCGAGCACCGCGCGCTGCAGCAGGGTCTCGGCCTCGGCGAAGCGGCCCTGGCCCGTGCGGAGGATGCCGAGACGGATCGCGGCGGCCAGGGTCCTCGGATCCTCCGGCCCGGCATTCCGCACCAGCGCCTCATAGTCGCCCAGGACGATCGGCTCGGCCGCGTCATACTGGCCGCGGGCGACCAGGGCGTCGGCGCGGGCCGGGTCCGCCGGAGGCCCCGCGGTGCCGGACGGCTGGCCAGACGCGGCGACGGCCAGGCTGGCCGTCAACACGGCAATGAGACGCACTGATCGCATGAAGCCCTCCCGGAGCCGGCACTGTCTCCGCGCCGCTTGCGCTTGACAAGAGCCGATGCCGCACTCGGCTTCATAAGTTTTCCTTATGGTCTTCGCCGTTCCTTTCGTTGGCGGGGGACGGCGGGACGGGGCATATCGCTCCTCGTTCCGGTCCGCGGCGGGACATGTTCAGGAGCCCCCACCAGGAGACTTGCCATGTTGAAGCCCTTCCTCTTCGCCGCCGCGACGCTCGTGGCCGCCGTCACCGCTTCGCCCGTCATCGCGAAGCCCGCTACTGCCGAGGTGCGTACCGTGCCCTATGCCGATCTCGATCTGTCCAGCGCCGCCGGCCGCGCCCGGCTGAACCAGCGGATCGAGAATGCGGTGCGCGACGTCTGCGGCGAGGCGCCCAGCTTCGATCTCGCGAGGCGCCAGCAGGTGCGCGAATGCCGGGCCGAGACGCGCGCCAATGTGCGGCTGCCCGGGCCGCTCGCCGCGGGCCTGTTCGGCACCCGCTAGTTTCATAAAGCGGCCTTGTCCCCGGCCGCCGGGCGGCGCTCCTCCTCGGGGTGCCGCCCTTCTTTTGTCGACGCTCCGCCGCCCTTCGCCGAACGGGCAGGTGACGGGCGCGCGCCGCCGGGCTAGCCTGCTGCAAATGTGCGACAAGGGGGGACTCGCCGATGCGCCTTTCGATCCTGCTGACCGCCGCCGCCTTGTGCATCGCCGGAAGCGCCGGCCAGGCGCAGGAGATCCAGCGGGTCGGGCCCGCTGAGTCGCCCATCTCGACCTCGGTTGAGGTTCCTTGGGGGGGGCGGCTTGTCTATGTCAGCGGCACTGTACCGGATGTTGTCAATGCCGATGCGCCCCAGGGCTCCTTCCAGCGTTATGGCGACACCGCGACGCAGACCCGCTCCGTCCTGCGCAAGCTCGAGACCGCCTTGCGGGCGCACAATCTGGGCCTGCGCGACGTGGTGATGATGCGCGTCTTCCTGGTCGCCCCGCCGGGGCAGGCGCGGATGGACTTCGCCGGGATGATGACCGCCTATCGCGAATTCTTCGGCACCGAGGCGCAGCCGATGCGCCCGGCCCGCTCGACCATGGCGGTCGCCGGCCTGGTCGATCCGGGCTGGCTGGTCGAGATCGAGGTGACCGCGGCGACCCCGGCCGAGGCGCGGCGGGAAGGCGGGCAATGAGCGTCACCCGCAGGGCCTTCCTCGAGCGGCTCGGGGCCGTCGGCGGCTTCAGCGCCGCCTATCTCGGCATGGAGGCGATGGGGCTGCTGCACGCCTCCCCGGCCTCGGCCGAGCCGTTCGAACTGCCGCGCGCGCCGGGACGCGGGAAGACGGTCGTGATCCTGGGCGCGGGCATCGCCGGCCTGGTCGCGGCCTATGAGCTGAAGAACGCCGGCTGGGACGTCACCGTATTGGAGGCGCGCGACCGCGTCGCCGGGCGGGTGTGGACCCTGCGCGGCGGCGACCGGATCGAGCAGACCGGCCGGCCGGACCAGCTCTGCCGCTTCGCCGACGGCCTCTATTTCAACGCGGGCGCGGCGCGGCTGCCGTCGCAGCATCACGCGATCCTCGGCTACGCCCGCAGGCTCGGCGTGCCGCTCGAGGTGATGGTCAATTCCAACCGCTCGGCGAAATGGGACTTCGGGGGGCAGGTCCATCGCGGGCGGCAGATGCTGAACGACATGCGCGGCCAGCTCTCGTCGCTGCTCGCCAAGGCGATCGACCAGGGCGCGCTCGACCGGGAGCTGACCGGCGGCGACCGGACGGTGATGCGGCAGTTCCTCGGCTTCTATGGCGAGCTCGCCGCCAATGGCGATTATCGGCCGCAGGGGCGCTCCGGCTTCGTGCGGGAGCCCGGCGGCTACGGCCAGCCCGGCGAGGCGCTGCCGCCTTTGTCCCTCGCCGATTTCATGCGAACGCCCTCGGTCGCGCTGCCGCTCGTCTTCGAGGAGATTTTCGACCAGCAGACCCCGATGCTGCAGCCCGTCGGCGGTATGGACCGGATCGCGCACGCGTTGCACGCGCAGGTGCGGGCCAACGTCCGGCTGAACAGCCCGGTAACCGCGATCCGGCGGCAGGGCGAGGGGGTGCGGATCGAGCTGGCCGGCGGACGCGCCCCGGTCGTCGCGGACCATTGCATCTGCACCCTGGGCATCAACCTGCTCGAGAAGATCCCGAACGATTTCTCCGCGGCGAAGAAGGCGGCGATCGCCGGCATTCCCTATGTCCGCGCCTCGAAGGTCGCGTTCGAGGCGCCGCGCTTCTGGGAGGAGGAGGGGATTTACGGCGGCGTCGGCTGGACCGACCAGGTCAGCGAAAGCCTGTTCTATCCCTCGTCCGGCTTCCACGCGCCGCGCGGCGTGCTGGTCGGCGCCTATGTCGCCGGCTGGACCGGCCAGCGGCATGTGGCGGAGTTCGAGGCGCTGAGCCACGACCAGCGCTTCGCGGCCAGCCGCGACGTGATCGAGCGCATGCATCCGGGCAAGGCGCGGCTGCTGGACAAGCCGGTCACCGTCGCCTGGGGCCTGACGCCCTGGTCGGAGGGGGTCGGGCCGGGCCACCAGGACTGGTCGAACGAGACGCGCGGCGCCCGCTATGCCGAATTGCTGCGGCCGGAAGGGCCGGTGATCTTCGCCGGCGAGCATCTGTCCTATCTGCAATTCTGGCAGGAAGGCGCGGTGCTCTCCGCGCAGGCGGCGATGCGGGTGCTGGCCGAGCAGGCGGCGTCCCGCGCGGCCTGAGCGTCTGTCGAAAGGCGGGCGCGTTCCGTCGAAAGCGCATGGGCGGACGGGGCGCGGCGCCTAGCACCATGTCGGTACAGGGAGGACCGCCATGAAGATGCTGATGCTTGCCGCCGCGCTTGCCCTGGCCCCGTTGGGCGCCGCCGGGGCCGTGCCCGCCGATGTCGCCGCCGCCGTCTCCGCGCCCGGCCGGCCCGCCGAGGCGACCGCGCTCGATGCCGGGCGCCGTCCGGCCGAGATCCTGCGCTTCGCCGGGCTGGAGCGCGGCGACCGCGCGCTCGATCTGTTCACCGGCAACGGTTATTATGGGGAGATCATGGCCCGGGCGGTGGGGCCGCGCGGCTCCGTGCTCGGCTGGAACCCGACCGCCTTCACCGGCGACGAGAGCCGCCAGGCGCTCGCCGCCGCGCGCCAACGGAGCCCGAACTTCAATTTCGTGGTCACCCAGGCGAGCGGCTTCGCCCTGCCGTCGGCGGCGTTCGATTTCGCGATGATCAACCTCAATTATCACGACACCTATTTCGAGCTGCCGCGGCGCGATTTCCGGATGGAGCCGGAGGCCTTTCTGCGCGCCGTCTTCCAGTCGCTGAAGCCCGGCGGGACGATCGCGGTGATCGACCATGTCGCCAATCCGGGCGGCGAGACCCGGGCCGTGGTGAGCCAGTTGCACCGGATCGATCCGGCGACCGTGCGCGCGGATTTCGAGCGGGCCGGCTTCGTCTTCGACGGCGAGTCGGACCTGTTGCGCAATCCCGGGGACGATCACAGCAAGAGCGTGTTCGATCCCTCGATCCGGGGCCGCACCGACCGGTTCGTCTACCGCTTCCGCCGGCCGCGCTAGACTCGAATTCACCAGGTTCGACTCTCGCAACCGTTCGGGCTGAGCCTGTCGAAGCCCTCTCCTTCCTTTCGGCGACAAGAAGGAAGGCCCTTCGACGGGCTCAGGGCGAACGGGGAGCGGTTCAGCCCGACTGGATCACATTCTAAGGTCTGTACTCGATCAGCCAACGCTGATTTGCGTGTGATTTCATAGTCATCCCGGCGAAGGCCGGGACCTATGAACACGATTGGCCGACAAAAGAGTGACCAACACAATCGACTTTTTCGTTTTCTCCCGTGTGCATGGGTCCCGGCCTTCGCCGGGATGACTCTTTTTGACCGATCCACCCCAAGCCGAATTGAGTCTGAACCTTAAGTCAGGAAGGGGCCCTTTGCCGAGCGGCGCGCCTGCCTCGCGGGGACGCCGGCCATGGCGCGGAAGTCGCGGGCCATATGGGCCTGGTCGGCATAGCCTTGCGCGGCGGCATGATCGGCGAGCGAGGGTTGCGCGGGCACCTCGGCGAAGGCCTTCTGGAAGCGGAGCAGGCGGAGATAGCGGCGCGGCGGCAGGCCGACCCGGGCCGCGAACCAGCGCTGCAGCGTGCGCGGGCTCATGCCGGCGGCGCGGCCCATCTCCGCCACCGTCGCGGCGCCGAGAATCGCCCGGCCTATCGCGGCCAGGTCCGGCGCGGCGGCGAGGCGCGCCTCGATCTCGCCGGGTTCCGGTCCGTCGAAGGGCAGCCAGCGTCCGCGCAGCTCGGCGAGCGGCCGGTCGCCGACCAGGGGCCAGGCCCATGGCCAAAGCCTGAGCCCCTCGAACCGGGCGTCGCCGCTGATCTCGAAGCTCTCCGGCCGCTCGATCAGGCCGACGGCGAAGCGCGCCGGCTGGTCGTCGCCCCAGCGCGAGCGGCCCGCGTGGCGGGTGATGATCTCGACGCAGCCGTCAGGCACCGCCTGCTGCGCGGCCCACGTGTCGGCATTGCCGCCGCCCGCAAGCGTCCAGCGGACCTTGATCAGGCCTTGCAGGGCCGGCGCTGGCGGATGCTCCCGATAGTCCATCGCGGCGATGAGACGCCTTTTGTCGCGTCCGTTCAAGACGGGTCCGGCCGGATCCGGCATCAGGGGCGCGAACGAGGGAGGCAGGGATGAAGAGACTGTTCGCGGCGGGATTGGCGCTTTTGCTGATGGGCCAGGCGCCGCCGCCCGCGGCCGTGGCCGAGCTGGGCTGGATGAGCGGGCGCTGGGAAAGCCTTTCGGCGAGCGGCCGCTGGACCGAGGAGAGCTGGTCGGCGCCGCGCGGCGGCGTGATGCTCGGCTACAGCCGCGCCGGCGCGGGGGAGGCGGTGCGCGAGTTCGAATTCCTGCGCCTGCAGGCGGGCGCGGACGGCGTCCCCGCCTATCTCGCCCAGCCCGGCGGCCGGCCGCCCGTCGCCTTCCGCCTCACCGCGCGGGACGGCACCAGCGCGACGTTCGACAATCCGCAGCACGATTTCCCGCAGCGAATCCGCTATGTCCGGACCGGCGACACGATGACGGCGACCATCTCGGCGCTGGACGGATCCAATGCGATGAGCTGGACCTATCGCCGCCGCGATTAGGGGAGGGGAAGGATGGCCGAGAACAAGACGAAGCCGACGGGCGACGACGTCTCCGCCTTCCTCGCCGCAATCCCCGATCCCACCCAGCGCGCCGACGCGCAGCTGCTCGCGGCGATGATGGCGCGCGTGACCGGCGAGGCGCCGCGGGTCTGGGACAACAAGATGATCGGCTTCGGCACCTACAGCTACAAGACCGGCGCCGGCCACAAGGGCCAGTGGATCCGCACCGGTTTCGCCGTGCGCAAGGGCACGCTGACCATTCACCTGATGGACGGCGTGAAGACGCACGAAGCGGCGCTGGCCCGGCTGGGGCCGTACCGGAACGGCGTCTCCTGCCTCTATATCAAGCGGCTCGCCGACGTGGACGAAGCGGTGCTGGAGGGGGTGGTCGCCGCCTCCCATGCGGCGATGAACCTGGCCTTCCCCGACGCCTGATCCCGGGCCATGCTGGGCAAGCGCGATTCGTACGGAGGGCAGGATGGCGGAGATCAAGACCAAGGCGACCGAAGTGTCGGTCGACGAGTTCATCGAGGCCGTCCCCATCCCGCAGCGGCGCGAGGACGCGAAGAAGATCCGCGCGATGCTGGAGCGGCTGACCGGCGCGCCCGCGAAGATGTGGGGGCCGACGATCATCGGCTTCGGCCAATATCATTACAAATATGCGAGCGGGCATGGCGGCACGATGTGCCGGATGGGCTTCTCGCCCCGCAAGGCCGAGCTGGTCCTCTATGTCCTGACCGAGGCCGGCGGGGAGCGGGAGGCCGCGCAGCTCGCGCGGCTCGGCAAGCACAAGACCGGTAAATGCTGCCTCTACATCAAGAAGCTGTCGGACGTGGACGAGGACGTGCTCGAGGAGCTGGCGGCGGACACGCTCGCCTATATGAACGAGAAATACCCCGAGGACGCCTGACCGGCGGCGAAGCGCCGCCGTAGCCGGTCAGGCGCCGAGCGCGCCGGCCAGGGCGTCGAGGGCATCGTCCGCCTGTTCCAACGCGGCGAGCAGCCCGTTGGGTCGATTGGCGAGCGCGGCGACCGCAGCGTTCAGCAACGCGATGACATTGTCATAGAGCGGCGAGGACGCCGCGGCCGCTGCCCAGACGGCAGGTTGCGCGAGTTGTGTGGCCTTGGCCGCCACACCGACACGGCGGCCCGGAATGGGCGCCGGCTGATCCGCGACGCTGAGCCGGGCCACTGCGGTGACGAGACCGTCAAAGGCGGTGCGCAAATTCGATCTGGTTGCCATGGTCATGCTCCTGCGAAAGCGGTGATGAGGGCGGTGACTCGTTCGAGCGCGCGCACGATACGCTGCCGGGCGATCTCGGCGACGCGCCGGCGTTCGCGGGCGTTGAGCGGCCCATTTTCGGGGAGAATCCTGCGCAGATCGGCATCGGCCTGCGCGAACGCGTCGAGAAGAACGTACAGAGCAGGGGCAACCTGCCGTGCGGTGTCGGACTCTGCCTTTCGATCGTAATCGGCGCGCATGGCCTCGCGTCGCGCGGCGGCGGTCGCCGGCGGCTGCTTGTTGAGGATGCCGTTCAGCAACACCTCGCTGGCCGCGATGCGGAGGCCGTCCTCCGAATTGCGCACGCTTTCCCAGGACTGGATCGATTCGCGCAGGGTGGCGATGGTGACGCTGGTGACGTCCGGATTGTTTTCGATGACTTCGCGCAGGGCGTTCACCTGCGCGCGCTGATGCGCCAGCTCGCCAAGGAACGTCACGAAGCCCGTAATGGCTTCCGCGCGGGGATCGTCGGCCGCCCAGATCGGTCCCTTTTCGGTGCCGGTCGCGGCGAGCAGGAAGCCCTGGATCGCACGAGCGGTGCTGAAGGCGTCATTCAACGCCGCCGCCGGATCCTCTCCGGTGCGACCGACGACTTCGGCAAGGGCATCGGAATAGGTGCTCAGCGCATCGATCAGGCCGAGCGTCGCCCGCATCTCCGGGTCGTTCGCCAGGGGCGCGCGCGATATGTCGATGTCCTGGCCACTGCCATTCCAGCCGCGTGGAACGCAGAGCCAGCCCCGCGCGGGAGCGTTTCGGTCGGTCAGCGCCTGTATCCGCACCATCGCCCGCTGGTCCGGCCGGGCGCAGGCCGGGTCGGCGGCGACGAGGTCGATGCTCAGCGCCTGGCGGCCAGCCTCGACTCGATCCAGGAAGGTGCGGGACGCGGTCGCGGCAGCCTTGCCTTTGGCCGAGGCGCTTTGCGCATATTCGATGCGAAGCGGGTCCGTGGCGCATCCCGCGGCAGCCACCAGAATGCCAAATATCGCAGGCACCAATAAATGACGGCGCGTCAGCATAATCCCCCCGATTACGATTCGTTTCTTGAACGAACTGAAAAGACTATGTGATTAAAGCGATTTTAGGCAAATCATCTTTTGGAAGGGGGCGGGGCAGTACGATTTTGGGACGGTGACGACTTCGAGGGCGTCCGGACAATTCCGATTAGCGCCGCGCGGCGGCGAACAACAGGGCGAGCGCGGCGAGCATCGGCCGGAACCTAGCGCGCCCGAACCGCGGCGCAAATGGCCGGGGTTCATCCGCCCTTCATCTTCCGGCGACGAAATGACAGTCCAGCGCGACGAAAGCGCTTGCATCCTGCCACAAATGTGACATGCTACAGGTGTAGCAGTTAGGCATGATGATGATCGATTCTCTTCCCAGACGTGAGCGCGAGCTGTTCGAGCTCCTGTGCAGCGCCGGCGAGGCCACCGCGGCCGAGCTGCGCGCGGCGATGAAGGACCCGCCCTCTTATTCGGCGGTCCGCACCCTGCTGGCCAGGCTGGAGGCGCGCGGCGTGATCAAGCACCGCACCGTCGACCAGGCCTATGTGTACCGCAGCGCCGCGCAGCCGGCGAAGGTCCGCGAGACGGCCATGAACCAGATGGTGCGCACCTTTTTCGACGGTTCGGCGGTGAGCGCCGCGACCGCCTTGCTCGGGCTCACCAAGAGCCTGTCCAGAGACGAGCTCGACGCCCTTCAACAGGCGATCGACGAAGCCAGGGAGCGTGAGTGATGGACGTGTCCTTCTTTTTGCAGATGGGCTGGAAATCCGCCCTGATCGCCGGCGCCGCTCTGGGCCTGGCCTATGTGCTGCGCTCCCGCGCCGCCTCGGACCGGGCGATGGTGCTGCGGATCGGCGTCACCATGCTGCTGCTGCTGCCGCTCGCCGCGCTGGCGCTGCCGGCGCTGCAGATCGAGGCCTTCTCGGCACCCGACGCGGCGCCCGCCGCCGCAGTCGCGCCGGCCATCGCGCCGGAGCTGGCCTCGAGCTACGCTTATGTTCCCGGCCCGGACGTCGCGCCTGCCGACGTCGTCGCCGGGGACGCGCAGCCGGCCGCCGCCTCGACCATCTGGGACGATCCCACGCCGCTCGTCCTCCTCGCCTATCTGGGCGGGCTGCTGATGGTCGGCGGCCGGCTGCTCATCGGCCTGTTCATGCTGCGCCGCTGGACCAGGGCCGCGCGCGAGGTCACCGATCCGCAATGGCAGGCGGCGCTTGCCCGGGTACGCGGCGCCGACGACCGAGTTCGCCTGCTGGTCTCCGACGCGGTGCCCTCGCCGTTGAGCTGGGGCTGGCGCAATCCCGTCATCCTGGTCGATCCCGACACGCTCGACGAGCCCGAGGAAGCGGACGCGATCCTGGCGCACGAAATGGCGCATGTGGCGCGGCGGGACTGGGTCGCGCTGATGCTCGCCCGGATGACGTCGGTCGTGTTCTGGTTCAACCCGGTGGTCTGGATGCTGGAGCGCGAGATCGTCCAGCAGGCCGAGGAGGCCGCGGACAGCGAGGCCGCCCGCCATGTCGAGCCGGCCCGCTACGCCCAGACCCTGCTGACCTGGGCGTCCATCTCCGGCCGCGCCCTCCCGGCCAATTCGATCGCGCCGAAGCAGACCGCGCTCGGCCGCCGGATCCACGCCATCCTCGATCGCCGCGAGCGGCCGCGCAATTCGGCCTGGACCAAGTTCGCCGCGCTCGCCTGCATCGGCCTGGCCGCGCCGATCGCCGCCGTCCAGCTCGTCCAGGCCGCGCAGCCGGCGCCGCCGGAAGCGCCCGCCGCCCCGGCCCCGGTCGCGACGGTGCCCGCGCCGCCGCGCGCTCCGGCCGCCCCTGGTGCGCCCGGCGTCCCCGCGGCCCCGGTCGCGCCGCAGGCTCCGCTCGCGGACCTGGACATCGACGTTCCCAACGTGTCGGGCGAGGTCCACGCCGCTTTGGCCGAAGTGCTCCCGCACATCCCCGAGATCGTCGCCGCCTCCATGGCCGCGGTGAACCCGGAAGAGATCGAGCGGCAGGTGCAGGAAGCGCTGCGCGACGCCGACGTCGAGGTCCGCCACATGAGCCGCGCCGACCGCGAGCGCGTCCGCGCCGAGGTCCGCCGGGCGATGCGGCAGGCCCGCGAGAGCATGGCCCGCGCCCGCGTCGACATGGCCCGGGTCCGGACCGACATGGCCCGCGTCCGCGTCGAGATGCAGGCCCAGGCGCCGCGCATCGCCCTCGCCGTCCGCGAGGCCCACCGGGCCGCCGCCATCGCCCCCCGCGCGATCGCCATTTCCATGCGCAGCGGCGCGGCCGGCATGGCCCACGGCGCCGAGGGCATGGAGCGCGGCGCCCAGCGCATGGAGGAGCAGGCCCGCCGCTTCCGCGATCGCAACTGGCGCGACCAGGAGATCGCCCGGCAGCGCGCCCGCGGCCGCACCGTGACCCACGAGGACCTGATCGAGGCCGCCGAGGGCATGGACGAAGGCGCCCGCGGCATGCGCGAGGGGGCCCGCGAGATGCGCGAGGCCGCCCGCCGCATGGGCGAAGGCCGTACCGACTGAGGATCCCACGGGGGGAGGAGCTGGCCCCAAACAGTCTCTAGGGAGGTGACGGGCGGCGTGCAGGCCGCCCGTCATTTTTTTCGGCAGGAGAGTGTCTCCCCTCGGGAGTCATTCCGGCGCAGGCCGGGACCCATGAACGCGAGCCGTAACGGGTAGAGCGACACCGTTTTCGCGTCCCTTCGGTCGGTCGGTGTTCATGGGTCCCGGCCTTCGCCGGAATGACTCAATGGCTGGCGCATCCCTTCCCTTTTCCCTCCGCCTGTCCCAAGGAAAGCGGGAATGACGGGGAGGGTAATATGCTGCGTCGGTTCCTTGCTCTGGGCCTGGCCCTCACCCTCGCCACGCCAGCCGCCGCGCAGGATCAGCCGCACCAGCGCCAGGCGCGGCAGATCCTGGAGCGGCTCGTCTCCTTCCGCACCGCCGCCGGCCATAGCCAGGTGCCGCCGATGGTCGCCTATCTCCGCGAGACGCTGCGCGCCGGCGGCGTGCCCGACGCGGATGTCGTCGTGATCCCGCACGAGGAGACGGCGGCCCTGATCGTCCGCCTTCCCGGCAGCGACAGCAATGCCCGCCCGATCCTCTTCTCCGCCCATATGGACGTGGTCGACGCGCGGCCCGAGGATTGGGAGCGCAGCCCGTTCCGGCTGATCGAGGAGAATGGCACCTTCTTCGGCCGGGGCGTGCTGGACAACAAGACCGGCGTCACCGCCCTGGTCTCGACGATCCTGCGCCTTCGCGCGTCCGGCCAGCGCCCGCGCAACACGCTCGTCTTCGCCTTCGTCGGCGACGAGGAGACCACGTTCGGCACCACCGAATTGATCGCCCGCCACGACTGGGTGCGCAACGCCCGCTACGCGATCAACACCGATGCGGGCGGCGGCATGCTCGCGCCGACCGGGCAGCCGCTCGTCTATCTGGTGCAGGGCGCGGAGAAGACCTTCGCTTCCTACCGGCTCACCGTCACCAACCCGGGCGGCCATTCCAGCAGGCCGCGCGACGACAATGCGATCTACGATCTCTCGAGGGCCCTGCTGCGCGTCGAGGCCTATCGCTTTCCGGCGACCGCGAACGCGCTGACCCGCGCCTATCTCGGCACGCTCGGCCGGATCGTGCCCGGCCCGGCCGGCCAGATGCTGACGCGCTTCGCCGCCAATCCCGAGGATGCGGAAGCCGGCGAGGCGCTGCGCCATTCCCCCGAATTCGTCGGCACCACCCGCACCACCTGCGTCGCCACCCTGCTCGAGGCCGGCCATGCCCAGAATGCGCTGCCGCAGCGTGCCTCGGCGGTGGTCAATTGCCGGATCTTCCCCGGCATCCAGCCGGAGGCCGTCCGGCAGCAACTGGTCGCCGCGATCGGCAATGAGGCGGTGCGCGTCGAGACGATGGGCGCGCCACGGCTCAGCCCGGTCTCCGACACCAATCCCGCGGTGAATGCCGCGATCACCGCCTCGATACACCGCCGCTATCCGGGCGTGCCGGTCAGCCCCTATCTGGAATCGGGCGGCACGGACGGCCTCATCTACCGCATTGCCGGCATCCCCACCTGGGCGAGCTCGGGCATCTTCATCAAGCCCGAGGAGATGTTCGCCCATGGTCTGAACGAACGTATCCCTGTGGCCAGCTTCTACGCGGGGATCGAGCACATCCATGATCTGGCGGTCGCGCTCGGCAACGCGCGCAACTAGTTCGCCCTTGCAACGGACCCTTCGGCAGGCATGGCCGTTCAGGTGGAAACGGGGGCGTCCGAGCCGAAAGGGCCGCACGCGTGAGTGAGAGACGCGCCTATATCAACGCCCTCGCGGGCGCCGTTCCCGAGCATGACGTGCATGCCCTTTTCATCGATTGGGCGCAGGGCCAGGTCGCGGACGAGCGCCTGCGCAAGCTCTTCCTGCGCATGGCCGAGCGCAGCGGCATCGAGCATCGCTGGTCGATCCTTCCGCCGGCCGATGGCGGCCTGCCGCACAACCGGCCGGGCGGCTTCTACCATGGCGAGGCCCCGCCCACGTCGCGGCGGATGCAGGCCTATGCCGAAGCGGCGCCGGACCTGGCCCTTGGCGCGATCGCCAGGCTGCGCGAGCAGGTCGCGCTGGATGGCATCACCCATCTCGTCGTGGCGAGCTGCACCGGCTTCGTCGCGCCCGGGATCGACCAGATCATCGCCCGCCGGCTCGGGCTGGACGGGGTGGAGCGGACCCTAGTCGGTTTCATGGGCTGCTATGCCGCGGTCGCCGCGCTCAGGACCGCTTATCATATCGTCCGCTCCGAGCCCGAGGCGCGGGTGCTCGCCGTCACGGTCGAGCTGTGCTCGCTCCACCTGCAGGAGACGCAGGAACTGGAAGCCCTGCTCGCCATGCTCCAGTTCAGCGACGGCGCCGCCGCGGCGCTGGTCACGAGCGCGCCGGAGGGGCTGGAGATAAGCCATCTCTTCTCGCTGCAGCTCGAGGAGTCCGCCGAGCTCATCCAGTGGAAGATCGGCGACACCGGCTTCGAGATGACCCTCTCCGGCGCGGTGCCCGGGCGCATCCAGCAGGGGCTGGCCGATGAGGGCGTACGCCGGACGCTCTACAATGGCTGGGGCGCGGAGCAGATCTCCAGCTGGGCGATCCATGCCGGCGGCCGGTCGATCCTGGACGCGGCGGAGAAGGGACTGGAGCTGCCGCAGGGGTCGCTCTGGGCGTCGCGCGACATCCTCGCCCGCTACGGCAACATGTCCTCGTCCACGTTGATGTTCGTTCTCGCCGCGCTGATCGGCCGGCCGGACACGGGCAAGGGCGTCGCCATCGCCTTCGGGCCCGGCCTCGCCGCCGAGGGTTTCCATTTCGAGCGCGTGGCGCGCGCGAAGCCTGTCCCGGCGGAGGCCGGGAAGCGGGTCGCGGCGGCCGCATGAGCCTCGCCGCGCGGATCCGCGTCGACGAGCAGATGGACGATCCCGGCCTCGCGCCGGAAACCTACGACCGGGTGCTGAAGGATCTCGCCCGGGTCAATGCGGTGACCCTGGCGGCGCGGCCGACGCTCGGCTTCATCGCGCGTGGGACGAAGGGCATGACGTCCTTCCGCCTGCTCGACGTCGGCTTCGGCCATGGCGACATGCTGCGCCGGATCGCGCGCTGGGCGAAGCGCCGGCGCCTCGCCGTCGATCTGATCGGCGTCGACCTCAACCGGCGCAGCGCCGTCGCGGCGCGCGCGGCCACGCCCGTCGAATGGCCGATCGAATATCGCACCGGCGACTATCGCGATGTCGCCGGGCCGCTCGACTTCATCGTCTCAAGCCTCGTCGCTCATCATATGACGGACGAGGAGCTGGACGCGTTCGTGCGCTTCATGGAGGCGCGCGCGGAGAAGGGCTGGCTCGTCAACGATCTGCACCGGCTCGCTTTCCCCTATCACGGCTTCCCGCTGCTCGCCCGCCTGCTCGGCGCCCACCGCATCGTGCGCGAGGACGGCAAGGTCTCGATCGGCCGCGCCTTCCGCCCGGCCGACTGGGAGGCGATCCTCGCCAGGGCCGGCATCGACGGCGCGCGCATCGTCCGCCGCTTCCCCTTCCGGTTGTGCGTCGAACGGCTGCGCTGATCGTCGGCGGGGGCCCGGCCGGCGCCGCCACCGCCATCGCGCTGGCGCGGGGCGGAGCGATGCCGGTGGTGATCGAGCGCTGCCCCGGCGAGCGCGACCTGGTCTGCGGCGGCTTCCTGGGCTGGGATGCGATCGCCGCGCTCAGGAAAATCGGTCTCGATCCCGCGACGCTGGGCGCCCGGCCGATCCACCGGCTGCGGCTGGTGGCGGGGCGCAGGATCGTCGAGGCCGACCTGCCCAGGCCCGCCGCCGGCCTCTCCCGCCGCCGGCTCGACGCGACCCTGCTGCGCATGGCCGAGGAGGCGGGCGCGGCGGTGCTGCGCGGGCGGACGGCGCGGGCGCTGGACGGTGATTGCCTGCGGCTCGACGACGGCAGCGAGATGGCGGCCGAGGCCTTGTTCCTCGCCACCGGCAAGCATGAGCTGCGCGGCGCGATGCGCCCGATCGGGCGCCGTGCCGTGTCCGTCGGCCTGCGCGCCGCCGTCGCGCCGCCGGCGGATCTCGCGGGGACGATCGAGCTTCACCTCTACGATGGCGGCTATGCGGGGCTGCTGCTGCAGGAGGACGGCGCGGCCAATCTCTGCCTGTCCGTCGCCCAGCGGCGCATGGCCGGCGGGCGCGAGGCTTTCCTCGCGATGCTGATGAAGGAGGTGCCCTTGCTCGCCGACCGGCTCGGCGGAGTCCCGCCCGCCGATTGGGAGGCGATCGCCGGCGTGCCTTATGGCTGGCGCGCCCGCGCCGTCGAACCGGGCCTGTTCCGGCTCGGGGACCAGGCGGGGGTGATCGCGAGCCTCGCCGGCGACGGCATCGCCATGGCCCTGTGCAGCGCCGCGGCGGCCGCCCATGCCTGCCTGCACGGCGACGGCGCCCCGGCCTATCAGCGCGCCTTCGCCGCGCGCGCCCGGCGCCCGGTCGCCATCGCCGAGACGCTGCGCCACATGGCGGAGGCGCCGGTCAGGCGGAGGCTGATGCTGGGGCTCGCCGGCGTGCCGGGCCTGGCGAAGCTGGCGGCCCGGCTGACGCGGATCGGCTAGGAGGCGGTCCTAACGCGTGCCGGTCACCGAGGCCGGGGCGTCGGTGCGCCACTGGCCCGACTGCTGATATTCCTCGCGGATGCCGGAGGCGGGCATGTTGTTCGGGGTCCAGCGCGCGTCCTGCGGGATGTCCGAGGGCACCGGTGCCCGGGCGGGCCGCGCCTCGTAGCCCGGCGCGGGATTGAAGGCCGGCGCGTCCGTGAAGGAGGCCGCCGGCAGCGCCCCCGCGCTGCCGCGCGCGGCGCGCGCCATGTAGGAGGAGCCGCGCACGATCGGCTCGCCGCCGGCATAAGCGTCGCTGAACGCGCCCGGCGCGCCCTGCAGGCCGGGCAGGCGATAGAAGATGTGCGCGCCGATCGTCGCCGTCTTGACCAGGCGCGGCGCCCAGCGCGGGAAGACGTAATTGGCGTGGTAGAAGGTCGACAGGCCGACGCCCGGATAGGTGCGGCCGGCCAGCGCCTCGGCGGCATATTGACGCGCGCGCGCCCAGAGCGTCGGCACCGGCGTGCGCGCCAGCGAGCCGTCGCAGGTGAAGGTGAACTGGCAGCCGCCGCCCGCGCGCATCGGCCCCTGATAGACGACGCCGCAGACGCTGTTCGGCCAGGACGGGTGGCGGACGCGGTTCAGCACGACCTGCGCGACCGCGCGCATCCCGTCCTCATTCTGGTTGCCCGCCTCGTAATAGATCGCCTGGGTCAGGCAATCGAGCGAGCGCATCTGGTCGACCGGCGTGGCCGGGCGGAAGGCGAAGGAGGATGCCGCCGGGCTGGGCAGGCCCGCCACCGGCAGGTCGGCATTGGCCTGGAAGGCGCTCGCGCCCTCCAGCGAGCCGCCGGGCGTATCGCCCTCGAAGCCGGGCAGGACCCCGGTCGCGGCGCCCTCGCGCGGCGGCGGCGGCGCCGCGGCGACGGTGGGGCCGTCGACGATCTGGAGATCGGTGGCGGGGCCGGAGCCGGCCAGAGCCGGAACGCAGGAGGCGATCGGCAGGATCAGCAGCAGCTGGGCGAGGCTGCGGGCGTCGCGGCCATAGCCACCCCTCCTGTTGCCGCCTTTGCGCACCGTGTTCGCCACTGCTTTCCCGCCCGGGTTGAGGTGTCCCAGAGCGCCGCATAACCGCGATGCGCACGCTCCGCGCCCTCGTATTTTGGGGCGTCCCAATAGTGGACAGAGGTGCAGGAAGTGTTGACGCGGGCGCGTCCGGGAGCGGCGCCCGCCCTTGGTCGAGCGGCGCCCGCGCTTCGTCGAACGGTTCGGGCGTTCGCCGAAACGAACTCCATCATGATCGAAACGGAGCGGCGGCGGCGCCGCGGATCGGCGAGGAGAAGGACAGCGGCCCTGGCGGGACAGTCCCCCAGCCCGATCGCCGGGGCCGCACACCCGAACCGACGGCCTTCCCCCAGGCCGGAACCAGGAGTTGATGTGATGTCCTTGCGTACCATTGCCCTCGCCGCCGCCGCGATCACGGCCGCCACCTTCACCACGACCGTCGCCACCCCGGCCTCGGCCGCCGAGATCGTCGTCGCTCCGGAGACCGTCACGGTGCGCGTCTCCTATGCCGATCTCAACCTCGCCAGCGCCGACGGCCGCGCCCAGCTCGACCGCCGGATCGCCGGCGCCGCGCGCGGCATCTGCGGCGCCTTTTTCCCGATCGACCTGCGCATGTCGGCGCTGGTGAGCGACTGCCGCGCCGACGCGATCGCCTCCGCCCGCATCCCCGCCGCCGTCGCCAGCAGCGACGGCGCGCGGAGCGTGGCGGTCACGGGTTACCGATTGAGCCGCGCCGCCAACTGAGCCCACCAGGCGGCAAAGCTCATGGGAGGCGGCGGTGCCCCATCGCCGCCTCCCTAATTTTTTCGGCTTTCGCGGCGCGTTCCGGCATGGCCGGGGCGAACGATCAGCGCCCGGCGAACCTCTTCACCTCGTCCACATAGGACCGGCCGATCCGCTGCTCGGCGCCGTCGTTGAGGCGCGCGGTCCAGTGGCCGGCCTCGTCGCGGTAGAGGCCGGTGACGGTGTCGCGGCGCAGGATCACCGAGCGGTGGACCCGGATGAAGAGGGCGGGATCGAGATCCTCCTCCAGCTTGGCGATGGTGCGGTGGATCAGCCAGGAGCGGGCGCCGACATGGAGGCGCATATAGTCGCGCTCCGCGGTGATCCGCTGGATGTCGGTCGCGGCGATGCGCACCAGCCCGCTATGATCGGGCACCCAGAATTCCTCGACATGGCTGGACGCGCCCCTGCCGCCGGCCGGACGCCCGCCGGAAAGATAGAGGCGCACCCGCTCCAGCGCGCGCTCCAGCCGGTCGGTCTGGACCGGCTTCATCAGATAGTCGATCGCCGCGACGTCGAAGGCCGCGACCGCGAAATTGTCGAAGGCGGTGACGAAGACCACGGCCGGATCGACCGCCGACTGGGAGAGCGCGCGGGCGACGTCGATCCCGTCCATGCCGGGCATGGCGATGTCGAGCAGCACCAGGTCCGGCGCGACCGCCTCGGCGATCCTGAGCGCCGCCTCGCCGTCATTGGCGGTGCCGACCACGGCGACGCCCTCGAGCCGGGCGAGCAGCAATTGCAGCCGCTCGACCGCCAGCGGCTCGTCGTCGACGACCATCACGCGCAGCGTCTCAGCCATGCTTCACCACCGGCATGAACAAGTGGACGGTGAAGCCGCCGTCCGGATCGGGGCCGTGCAGGCAGCCGGCGCGGTTGCCGTAGCGGGTGGTGAGCCGGTCGCAGACGTTGCGCAGGCCGACGCCGGTGCCGCCCTCGCTCTCGCCCGTTTCGGCCGGGATCTCGCCGTCATCCTTCACCTTGATGTGGAGGCGGCCGGCCTCCTCATAAGCGGAGATGCGCACGGTGACGTGCTTGCGGGACCGGGCGACGCCATATTTCACCGCATTCTCGACCACCGGCTGCAGGATCAATACGGGCACGCGCAGCGTGCGCAGCGCCTCGGGCACGTCCACCTCCACGGCGAGCCGCTCCGGGAAGCGGATCTGCTCGATGTCGAGATAGAGGCGCTGCAGCTTGATCTCCTCCTCCAGGCTGACGTCGGCGGTCGGATCGGCGGAGAGCGTGGCGCGGAAGAAGGTGGAGAGGTTCATCAGCATCTGCTCGGCGGTGTCCGTCCGCTTGGTCAGGATCAGCGAGGAGAGCGAGTTCAGCGTGTTGAACAGGAAGTGCGGGTTGATCTGGTAGCGGAGCGCCCGGAGCTGCGCCTCCTGCGCCTCGCGGGCGAGCATGGCGGCATGGCGGTCGGCGAGCCGCAATTGCTTGGCGTAGCTCATCGCCACGTAGAAGGCCGCCCAGGCCGCGAACAGGAAGAACCAGGCGAAGGAACTGTCGAGGATCGAGCGGGCGGCCATTTCGAACGGGCTCCAGCCCATCGCCATGCGCTCCTGCTCCTGCTTCACCGCATGCAGCGGCGCGTAGACGTAGAAGGCATAATAATTGACCGAGGCATAAGCGAGCGAGGCCGGCAGGCAGAGCACCGCCGCCACGGCCGCCTTCACGTTGAGGCCCATCGCCGCCACCGGGCGCAGCGCCACGTAGAGCAGGAAGGTGATGAAAATCCCCGCGACCGACACGCAGCCGCGCCGCGACATCATCTCCCAGAAATCCGGATATTGGACGACGATCGAGCGCAGCGTGGTCAGCAGGAAATAGACCAGCCAGAAGCCGATGATCGATTTGATCGCCATGCCCAGATCGGGCAGCCGGCGATGCTCGCTGTCCGGAAGGGCCGAGTCCATGGTCCCCCCTAACGCGTCGGGTCTTGAAAAGCTTTGCGCCGACCGGTCGTTCGACGAATGGCGTGGCGCGTTGGTCGAAAAGCCGGGCAGCGGACGGCGATATCCGGACGCGTCGGGCTCGCCCAGAAGCGGTTCGGAATCGCTGTCCTCTTGGCCGTTCCTGCTGCTGCCCACGCCTGATTCTCTTGGCCCCGGACCGGTCTAGCATGGCGCTGCGGGCCGGTCATCGGCGGCGTTTCGCGCGCGGTTCGATCGCCTCGCGGTCGTTCCGGAAGCGCAAACAGGGCGCTTTTACGTGGGTCGGTTCGCGCGTCCTGTTGCGCCGCGGCATCAGTCCTCCGCCTCAGCGACGGGCCGCGAAGATTTCACGTTGCGGGCTCAACGCTTTCCTGATTCACTTTCCTGAACGAGGGGTGGGGTTGTGGTTAACGGCTTTGTAAGCCGTTGTGGTGCATGATCCGTTCTCGGGGGCAGAAGGAGTGGGATCATGAGTACCAGGACTCGGCCCGCAAGCGGGGCGACAAGTTTGGCGGAGATGCGCGAGTTCGCGTCCTTCTCGAAGGGCACGCAGCGCTACATCCGCCGCGCGCTCGATGTCGGCCTTGCCCGCCGCGACGCGGTGAAGCGCTGGTCGCGCGATCCGGCCGAAGCCGCCGGGATCCGCGCCCAGGAGCGCATCTACCGCCGCCTCGATCTCATCCGCGAAGCCATTCCCGACGACAGCGGGCTGGAGGCGATGGAGCCGCTGATGGCGCCGCTCGTCACCATGACCGCCTTCGATCTCGGCCAGGACCGGCTGCCGTGCTTCGCCTCCTACCGTTTCCTCTACGAGCGGCTGATCGGCGCCGCCGTCCGCCCCTGGCTGCCCGGCGCCTTCTGCGCCGCCGCCGCCCTGCCGCATCTTCATCCGGACCGCCGTCGCACTCTGCTCCAGTCGATCAGCGAGGCCGCGGCGACCGCGCCGGGCTGGTCGAACCGCGAGCCGGTCTTCTACCCGGAATGGGTCGAAAAGGTGGACACCACCGTCGCCGGCTGAGCGTCCGATTTTCCGCGATCCCTAGAACTGGGGGCGGGCCGTCCGGTCCGCCCTTTTTCTTTTGTAGCATGGCTTTGCGCTTCCCGTACAACTTGATAGTACGAATCGTACTTTATCGGGAGATTGTTTCATGGCCAGCCGCCGCCTCCGTCTGCTGACCGCGCTCAACCTCGGCACTCTGGTTGTCATGGCCGGGTTGATGCTCGCCGGCTTCACCAATCCGCGCCGGGAGCGGTTCGACGAGATCGACGTCCATCGGATCAACGTCGTCGATGCGGAGGGCCGCCCCGCGCTCGTGATCGCGAGCAATGGCCGGTTGCCCGGGCCGATGCTGAAGGGCCGGCAATATCCGGCCAGCATCGTTGAGGGGCGAGCGCAAATGGCCGGGATGATCTTCTTCAGCCAGGCCGGGGACGAGGTGGGCGGTCTCGTCTTCGCCGGCCTGCGCCGGGCCGATGGCCGTCAGAGTCAGGTCGGCCATCTGTCCTTCGATCAGTGGGACCAGAACATGGTCATGGCGCTGCAGCATATCGAAAATGGCAGCATCCGGAGGACCGGCCTGCAATTCATCGACCGGCCGACCGGCATTTCGATGTCCGGCGATCTCGATCGGGCACAGGCGATACTCGAAGGCACGCCGGCCCAACGGGAAGCGGCGCGGACGGCGAGCCGGGCGGCCCAGGCCCGCGGCGAACTCGGCACGCAGCGCATCTTCATCGGCAGCCAGGATCAGCAGCCGCTGCTGCAGTTCAAGGACCGGGCGGGAAAGCTGCGTGCCCAACTGCGGCTCGATGCCGATGGCAATGCCAGGCTGGAATTCTTCGACTCTGGCGGGAGAGTAACGGCAACCTTCCCGGAAACCGCGACGGGCGCGCACTGATGGACCGACGCACGTTCCTTGCCGCAGGCGCCGCCATGGCCTGCCTTCCAGCCGCAGCACCGGCCGCGCGCACGCTGGCGGAGGTGTCGCGCGCGGCGATCGGCGATGCGGCGACAGCGGCGGCGCGGGTCCGTGCGGTGATCGCCTGGACGCACGCCAATCTCGACTGGACCACCACCGACTATCAGGATCGCACGCCGGAGCAGGTGCTCGCGCGGGGCGGCGGCAATTGCCACGAGCAGGCGCGGTTGGTGCGGGCCCTGCTGGCGCCGGCCGGGGTGGAGACCCGGCTGGTGCGCGAGATCAACGTCCAGCCGGCCAGCGAGCGCCGGCAGCGGGACGCGGAGGAGATGATCGCACGGACGGGTCCGCGCGCCTCGGTGTTCGGGGCGCGCCACAACGATCATGTCTGGACGGAATATCGTGATGTCGAGCAGGGCGAGTGGGTGCCGGCCGACCCCACGCTGAACGTGGTCGGGATCGACGCCTGGGTCCGCGCCCGGCTCGGCTTCGGCCCCCGCCCGGTCCATGAGATCATCCCTTATGCGGACATGCTCTTCCCGGTCGCGGTGGTCGCGCCGCTGGCCGGGGGCCGGTTCGAGGGGCGGAGCGAGCGGCTGCTGGTCCGCGGCTTCGCCGCTCATGTGCCGGGGGTCGCGGCAAGGCCCGGCTGGGCACGCTGGGCCGAACTGGTGTCGCGGGCGGAGGCGCTGGTGATCCTGACCATGCAGGGGCGGCACAATCTGCATGACGACGGCGCGCTGCTCGAGGAACTGAGCCGCGCCTATGCGGCGTTGCGGCCGGCCTGAAGCGGCGGACCCAGGCCGGCCGCTTCTTTTTCCGGGAAGGCGCGTTAGGCTGCCATGATGCGCATCCTGCCCTTCGCCGCTCCGGCGCTGCTCGCCGCCATGTCCGCCGCCGCCCAGGGCCCCTTGCCGCGGCTGCAGGGCCAGTTTCTCGCGCCCAGCTGCCGGCAGGGCGAATGCGCCTGGATTCGCGTCATGGGCATCACCCGCGGGACGCGCGTGCGCCAGGGCGAACTCAGGCGCGTGATCGTCCGGCGCGGCTTCTCGCTGCACCGCGACGGCAGCCTGCCGAACCGTCCCGCCGAGGCCCGCATCCGCTGGGAGCCGGGCACGCGGACCAACTACGTCTTCTGCTCGACGCGGCGGCCCGCTTACGCCTTCACCGAGACCGAGGGCCTGATCACCCACTATCTCGATCTGTTCGATCTCGCCGGCTACCAGCAGTCCACCGCCGAACTGTACATGCGTTTCTGCCACGGCCGCGGCTTCAGCGAACGCGCCGCCCGCGCGCTCGGCTACCGGCCCGGCACGCGCAACGCGCAGGTTGACGACGGACGGGTGGAGGATCTGACCCGCTTCTGAGCCCTGGTCAGCGCTCCGGCGTGGCGGGGAACATCCATTGCAGGGCCTCGGCCAGGCCGAGCTCCCAAGTCAGATGCGCATGGCCGCCATTGGGCGTCAGCAGCCGCACCTCCGCGCCGGCGGCCCGGGCCAGCGATGCGGCTTCCGCCGTTCGTTCGCGGAAGCGGGCGACTTCGAGGCGTCCCGCCACGAACAATGCCCGCCCGCGCGTGAGCCGCGACGCAAAGGGCACGGCCTGCCGCCAGCCAACCGAAAAGGCCACCACATTGCCGAACAGGTCGGGGTGGCGGGCGGCCATGACCAGCGCCCAGGAGCCGCCGCTGGACCAGCCAAGCACCGCCCGGCCCTGGGGCGTGCGAAGCACCGGATAGCGGCTCTCGACGAAGGGCATTACCTCTTCGACGGTAAACAGGTCGCGGGCGTCGAACCGGCTTTGTTCCGGCGTCGCCTCCGGGATGTCGACGAGCAGCTCCTGGCTGCGCGAGTCGCAGTTTAGCTCGGGACAGGCGGGCGGGCCGGCGTCTTCCCGGTTCGCGATGCCGACCATGATGACCGGACTGGACTGGCCCCGCCGCGCCATGGCGTCGGCGATGGCGTTGAACTCCGGCCAGCCGCCGTCCGGCATGTAGATGACCGGCACGCGCTGGCCCTCCGCAAGCCCGGCCGGGACGTAGACGAAAAAGGAGCGCTGCTCACCGAGCCGGACGGAATCGATCCGATGGAAGGTCGTGCGCGCCTCGACTTCGGCAAGCGGGGAGCGGGGCGGAGCCGGCGGCGCGCGCGGGCCGCGCCGGCCAGCGTCGCTCCATTGGCCCGGGATCACCATCATGTCGAAGATGGCGCTGTCGATATCGGGCACGCGCACGGAGACGGCCTGCAGGCCGCGCCCGATCGGATGCATGCGCTGCTGGATCGCGCAGCAGGTCTGGGCGCCGTCCTCGCGGCGGGCGACCACGGTCACCACCTCGCCATTGACCCACCAGGTCTCATTGCGCGCGCCCAGCAGCGCGTCCGCGCCGGCAGCGGACAGGGCCAGCGGGACCTCGCAAATCTCGTCTGGGCGGCAGGGTGCGGGCGTGGCGGCCTGGGCGGCGGCCAAGGCCAGCAAGGCGATCAGCGCAGGATCTCCAGCCTGGCATTGTCCGCCTCGAAGCCGCCGCCGCCGCGCAGGCGGAAGCCGACCTGGATGATGTCCGCGTTGCTCGGAACCTGAAGCACAACGCCCTGGCGGCGCCAGTCGGAGCTCGGCGTCACCGCGGCCTGCGTCCGCGCGCCATTGGCCATGGCGACCAGGCTGGCGCCCTGGCCGCGCGTCCTGACCTCGGCGGAGAAGCGGACGCGGCGGCCGCGATAGCGGCGCGCGTCGACGAAGGTGAAGACCTGATAGTCCGAGTCCCTGGGTGGCGCCGAACGGGCCGCCCAGCCGGCGCTGAGCCATTGCCGGCGCGGCCGGGCGGGATAGTTGGAGTCGACCTCCGCCCGATAGCCGCGGTGGCCGGTGGCGCCCCAGTCGTCCATGCCGCGCGCGAACCCCGGATTGGTCAGGGTCGCGGGGAAGGTCTCGGTCAGCAGCAGGAGGAGGGCGGCGGCGAGCATCAGCGCCGGACCAGCGCGATGCGCACGTCGTCGACGGCGAGTTCGGACGAGGCGCCGCGGACCTCGAAGGCGATTTCGAGCCGACGCGCGTCCCGGGGGATGCGCAGGGTCGCGCCGTGCCGCTGCCAGTTTTCGCTCGCGGCGATCCTCGCTTGCGCTTCTGCGCCCTCGACGCGGAGGACGAGCCGGCCGTTGCCGTGCGCGAAGGCCGGCGCCCTGGTCAGCGCGGAGACCCGGATCGTCCGCCCCCGGTAGCGGCGCGCGTCGACGGAGGTGAAGAGGCGTTTCTCGGCGCCCAGGATCGAATTGCGCGCGCGCCAGCCCATGGCCAGATAATGCCGGCCCTGCGGCGCGCGATCGCTGGAATAGCTGCGATTGGCGACCACGCTCGCGCCGATGCCGCGATGGCCGATCGCCTGCCAGCCCTCCAGCCCCCGTTCAAAGCCGGGATTGGTAAGCTGGGCGGCGAGGGCGATGGCGAGGATCATTGCGGCTCCATTACGATGCCGCGGATGAACCTAGGCCGACCGGCCGAGCCTGGCGACCAGATCCTCGGCGAACAGGGTGAGCGTGTCGTCCCGCGCGCCCATGATGACGATGCGATCGCCCGCCCGGGCCAGATCGAGCAGCCGGGCGGTGGCGAGGGCGCGCTCGGGCGGCGGCTCGGCGACATGCTCGGCCTTTCTCCCCCGCGCCGCGACCGCGGCGATGATCGTCTCGCTGCCGGCGCTGCGGTCGGTGGTGCCGCCATAATAGACCGGGTCGGGCATGAGCAGCACATCGTCTGGCGCCAGCGCGCCGGCGAACATGTCGGTCAGCTCCGCGCCCATCACCCTGAGCGGCGCATAGCCGTGCGGCTGGAAGTAGACGAGCAAGCGGCCGGGAAAGGCGTGGAGCGTCCTGAGGGTCGCGGCGATCTTGTCGGGATTGTGCCCGAAATCGTCGATCACGCTCACCCCGCGTGCCTCGCCGACCAGCTCGAAGCGGCGGCGCAGGCCCTTGAAGCCGGACAGCGCCGCGGCGGCCTCGGCCAGCGGCACACCCGCCGCCTCCGCCGCGGCGAGCGCGACCAGGGCATTCTCGACATTGTGGCGGCCCGGCACCTGCAGCCGCACCGGAATGGCGTTCACCCGGAAGGAAATGGCGAAGGGCTCTTCCTCGACCATGGTCCCGAAGAGATGCGCGCCGGGATCCTCGAGCGAACAGGTGCGCAATGTCTCCGCGGGCAGCATGGCGGCGAGCAGGCGGGTCTCGTCATCGTCCAGGTTGAGCACCACCGTCTCCGCCTTGCCGGCGAAGTCGCGGAACAGGCGGCGGAGCTCCTCGAGCGACTTGTGGTCGAGGGTGATGTTGTTGAGCACGGCGATCTTCGGCCGGTAGAGGGCGATCGAGCCGTCGCTTTCGTCCACCTCGCTGACGAAATCCCGGCCGGCGCCGACCAGGGCGCTGGCGAAGGGCGTGTCGGGCGAGACGAAATTCTTCATCACCGCGCCGTTCATCACCGTCGGGTCGCGGCCCACTTCATGGAGGATCCAGCCGATCATCCCGGTCACGGTCGACTTGCCGCTGGTGCCGCCCACTGCGATGCCGGTCGCCGCATCGTTGAACAATCGGGCGAGCAGCTCCGGCCGGCCGAGCCGCGCCGCGCCGACCTCTCGCGCCTTGATGAGGTCCGGCACGCTCTCTTCCACCGCGGCGGAGGCGACCACGATCTGCGCCGGCCCGGCGATGCCGCTCCCGTCCTGCGGGAAGAGCCCGATGCCCCGCCGCGCCAGGTCCGCGAACTTGGCCGACAGCCGCCCCTGGTCGAGGGACCGGTCCGAGCCTTTCACCTCATGCCCGCGCCCGTGCACGATCATCGCCAGCGGCAGCATCCCGCTGCCGCCGATGCCCACGAAGAAATAGGATTTGGCCTCGCCCATCCGCCCGCCCTATTGGGGCGGCGAGAAAGGAGCAACCATGCGGATCGCGGTCGTGGCGCCAAGCTCACGCTTCACCGAGGAGGCGGCCATGCGGGTCGCCGGCATCGCCGCCGCGCGGCATCCGGGGGTGGAGCTCTACTTCCACCCGCAATGCTTCCTGAGCCACAACCATTTCGCCGGTACGGACGCCGAGCGGGTCGCGGCGCTGGTCGAAGTGGCGAACGATCCCGGCTTCGGCGCGATCTGGTTCGCGCGCGGCGGCTATGGCGCCTGCCGGGTGGCGGAGGCGGCCCTGGCGGCGCTCGGGGCGGCGGCGCGGCGCAAGGCCTGGTTGGGTTTCAGCGATGCGGGCTATCTGCTCGCGGGGCTCTACCGGGCCGGTTTCCCCGATCTCGCCCATGGCCCGATGGCGCAGGACGTGATGCGGGACGGCGGCGAGGCGGCGGTGGCGCGGGCGCTGGACTGGCTGGTGAAGCGCGACGCGGACGCGCTGGAGCCGCACCTCGCGCTCGGCGATCGCCATGCCGCCTTCAACCTCACCGTGTTCAGCCAGCTGGTCGGCACCGCGCTCGAGCCGGACCTCGCGGACCATGTCCTGCTGCTCGAGGAGGTCTCCGAGCATATGTACCGGTTCGACCGCGGCTTCTGCCACGTCACCGGCCAGGCCTCGGTCCGCCGCGTCGCCGGGATCAGGCTCGGCCGGGTCAGCGACGTCCCGCCCAACGATCCCGACTTCGGCGAAAGCGAGGAGGAGATTGCCGGCCTCTGGTGCCGCAAGGCCGGACTCGCCTATCTGGGCCGCGCCGATATCGGCCACGACTCGGCCAATAAGGTGGTTCCTTTCGGCCGTTTCTGAGCCTTTGCTTCTCTGTGCGGGCCACAATCCACAGAAATCGAACGGACTGCCGCCAAACCGGCCCATTTCGTCTCTTGCCCCCCATTGCCAAGAGGGGGGAATTGCGCTCTATCGGCCCCACAACACCTTAGGGAGGCAAGAATGGCAGAAGCTAAGAGCGGATTGCAGCGTCCGGTGAAGCCGTCGGCGGATCTCGCCGCGATCACGGGTCCGGATCCGTTGCCGCGCAGCCAGGTCGTCAGCAAGGTCTGGGACCACATCCGCAAGAACAACCTTCAGAACCCCGCCAACAAGCGGGAAATTCTCGCGGACGACAAGCTGAAGAAGATCTTCGGCAAGGACAAATGCTCGATGTTCGAGATGAACAAGCATCTGTCGAAGCATCTCAGCTAGAATGACAGCCGGGGCGAACCCGGCATGAACAAGGAGAGGCTGCTCAAAGATCTCGTCGCGCTGGGCCTCAGGGCCGGCGACGTCCTGATGATCCACGCATCCCTCCGCAAGCTCGGCCTCGCCCGCGCCTTCCATGGCGCAGGCGGGGCCGATCTCATTCTGGACGCGCTCGACGCGGCGGTGGGGCCCGAGGGCACGCTGCTGATGGTGCTCGGCACCGACTGCCCGACGGACTGGGTGAACGAACATCCGCCCGAACGGCGCGCGGCCCTGCTGGCGGGCGCGGAGCCTTTCGATCACTATAATGCGCCGGTCCTGCCCGAGGTGGGCTGGCTGGCGGAGGCGTTCCGGCGGCGGCCGGGCACCCTGCTGAGCAGCAATCCGAGCGGCCGCTTCGGCGCGCGGGGCGCGCGGGCGGCGGCGCTGCTCGCGGACCAGCCCTGGCACGATTATTACGGGCCGGGCTCGCCGCTCGATAGGCTCTGCGCCTGGGGCGGCAGGATTCTGCGTCTCGGCGCCAGTCCCGACACGGTGACCGCGCTCCATTTCGCCGAATATCTCGCCGACCTGCCGGCCAAGAAGAGGACGCGCTGGGACTATGTGCTCGAAGGTCCGGAGGGCGAGCCCGAGCATGTCTGGATCGACTGCCTCGACGACGCGCACGGCATCGCCGACTGGGACGGCGAGGATTATTTCGCGCTGATCCTCAAGGCCTATCTCGCGCTCGGTCGGCATGGCGAGGGACGGGTGGGCGAGGCGCGGAGCGAGCTGATCGACGCGGCGGACCTGGTCTCCTTCGGGGCCCGCTGGATGGAGCAGACCCTAGCCCGTCCAGCGTAGCCCCAGCCACAGGGTCCGGGGCGTCGCCCGCTCGACGATGCCGGCACCGGAGATGCCCGCCACCACCGTCTCGTCGGTCAGGTTCTCGCCCCGCGCCTCGATGGCCAGACGGCTGGTGAGCGGAAGCGTGGCCGACGCCTCGAAGGTGAGCGCGTCGGGGATGCGCTGGACGTTGAGATCGTCTTCATATTGGGCGGAAACGTAGCGCAGGCCGAGCATGGCATAGGCGCCGCGCGGCCCCGCCCAGGCCAGGCTGGCGGTGACATTGTGACGCGGCGTCTGGGCGGGGCGCAGGCCGTCGAGCGGGGCCGCCGCCCCCGAGGCGGACAGCTCGGCATCGGCGAAGCTGTAGCCGGCGGCGAGGCGGACGCGGCCGAGGTTCAGGCTGGCATCGACCTCCACGCCGCGGCTGGCCACCGCATCGACATTCCGCCGCTGCCGGTAGGTGCCGCCGGCCTGGACGAAGCCGACCCCGGGAAAGGTGCCGGGCCCCTGGCCCAGGGTGACATTGGCGATGGCGTCGCCGAGGCGGTTGGCGAACAGGGTAACGCCGATCCGGGCCGCCGGGATCGGGCGGAAGTCCAACCCGGCCTCGGCGCCTTCCAGCCGCTCGGGCGACAGCATTTCATTGGCGGCGGTCGCGTCCAGGCCGACGCGGAAGGGGCGGTAGAGCTCGTTCAGCGTCGGCAGGCGCCAGCCGAGATAGGCGGCGGCGCGGACGGTCAGGGTCTCGGTCGCGCGCAGGGCCAGCCCGGCCCGCGCGGTCGGCTCCCAGCCGCCGCGGTCCGGGAAGGCGAGGTCGGTGAGCGGCGCCTGGGTGGCGAGCAGGCGCTCGCGCAGCCGCCCGCCCGCGATCCGCCAATGGTCGATCCGGCCGCCGCCGGTCAGCGTCAGCGGGCCCGTCTCGAGGCTCGCCTCGGCGAAGGCGCCGAGCGTGCGCGTCTCCCCGCCCGCGACGCGGCCGCGCGTGGGCGCGCCGGCGACATATTGGTAGAGCTCCTGCGTCCGCCCCTCGGTGCCCCGCCAGTCGGCGCCGAAGCGCAATGCCACCGGCCCGATGCGCGGACGCAGCTCCACCCGCGCGCCGCGCCCGGTCGAGGGGACGCTATATTGGTCGAGCGTCTGGGTGGCCGCCGTGCGGCCGGCATTGACCGAGGCGAAGGCATTGGCGAAGTCGCGAACCTGCGCATAGGCGAGCGCCGAGAAAGGCAGGCGGCCCCGCCCGACCAGCCGCAGCGAGGCATCCGCGCCGCGCGCCTCGATGGCGCTGAACGCGGTGCCGCGCTCGCGCCGGTCGGCGAAGGCAGAGACATTGGCCTGCAGCTCGACCGTTTCGGACAGCGGCGCGACCGCGCGGGCGGCGAGGCTCGCTTGTCCGTAGGGCGACGCCAGGTCGGCGGGCCCGCGCTGCCGTGCGACCACCGGCACGAAGCCGTCGCCCCGCGCATAAGCCGCGGACAGGCCGGCAAAGCCTTGCCCGAGCCGGGCGCCATAGCCCGCAAAGGCGTCGATGCTGTCACGGCTGCCATGAGCGAGGCCCGCGGCGAGGCCCTCCATCTCGTCCGGCGCAGCGCTCTCCAGCTCGATCGTACCCGCCAGCGCGCCGGGGCCGTTCGCGCCCGCGCCGCCGCCGCGTGTGACCCGGATTCGGCCGAGGCGGCGCGGATCGTAGGCCGGCCAGCTGATCCAGCCGCCGAACGGATCCGTCTGCGGGACGCCGTCGAGCAGGAGCAGCGCCCGGCTGGAGGCATTGCCGCCCAGCGCGCGCAGGGTCGCGCCTTGGCTGGTCGGATTGGCGGTGCGGCCGTCGGAGCGGCGGAATTGCTGGAAGCCCGGAATGTCGCGCAGCACATCCTCGAGCCGGCCGCTCGGGCTGTGCGCGAGCCGGTCGCGGCCGATGATGCTGATGTCGTAGGCCGCTTCGCCGGGCGCGGCATCGAGACCTCGGCCGGTGACGACCACGTCCTGCGCCTGCGCGAAGGCGGCGCCGGGAATCAGCAAAGCGGCGAGGGAAAGCCGGCGCATTCCCTGCCGCTTACACCAAAAAGCCGCGCCGGCGAGGGGGACAACCGGCGCGGCTCTTGGACCGGCCGCGCTGGGCGGCGGCCGGCTGGGGATGAGGGTCTAGCTCGGCGTGGCCGCCGCGGCGATCGCGGCCTCCAGCTGCGCCTTGCTCATCGCGATGACCAGGCCCTGGCTGTTGCGGCCGAAGCTGGTCAGCGCGAGCCGGCCGCGGGCGGTGCCGGTGAAGACGACCGCGCCGGCCGCGTCGGCGGATTCGATCGTGCCCACGACGGCGCCCTGCTGGTCGCGGACCTGGACACCGGCGCGCAGATCGGCGGCGGTGGCCGGCGCGACGGCGCCCGCGGCGGCCGGCGGAGTCGGCGGCGTTGTCTGGGTCTGCGCCTGCGCGCCCGGAGCCGGAGTGGGCGGCGGCGTCGTGGCCGGCGGCGTGGTGGTCGATGCCGGCGGCGGGGTCTCGGCCGATTGCTGCGGCGGCTGGTCGTCAGCCGTATTCTCCGGCTGCTGGGCCTCGGTCTCGGTCGCGTCCGCATCCTGCTGGGTCGTCGGCGTGGTGGTGCTGGACGGCGCCGGCGGAGTCGCGCTCTGCCCCGGCGGGGTCTGCGTCGCGGGCGGATTGGGGGCAGGCGGCGTCGTGCTCTGCGCGGCGGCGATGGCCGGCAGGGTCAGTGCGGCGACGGCGGCGAGCAATCTGGTCTTCAGGGTCATCTCTTCCTCCAAAGGGTTGTTTGGAAGAACAAAGGTCGGCCTTGATCGAGGTTGCATGGCCGCAAGACGGACCGTTGGAGTCGGGCGATGAAGCGCGGCTCGAACGCGTCGTTATGGGAGCGTGGGGCGCCGCTTCAGCCGCCGGAAAGGCTCATTCGCCGCTCGGGTAACGTTCGAATTGCGGCAATTCGTGGGCATTTTTCATCCAGGCGATCCGCTCGGCAGTCTGGACGTGGAGCTGCACCGGCAGCGTATCGGGGTCGTCGAGCGTGGCGGAGCAGATGTCGGTCATCCCAGGGAACATGATCTCGTTCGTATAGAACAGGCCCGAACCGCAGGCGCCGCAGAAGTGGCGCCGGGCATTGTCCGAAGAGGCATAGACATTGGGCTCCCCCGAGACGGTCAGCGCATCGTTCGCGAACAGAGCCCAGCTGACCATCGGCGCGCCGGTCTGCCGCCGGCAATCGGTGCAATGGCAGAGCGCGTGATAGACCGGCTGACCCTCGACCTCGTAGGTGATCGCCCCGCAATGACAGCCGCCGCTCCGCATTCCATCCTCCCGCCCGTGAGTCGCCTTAGTCTAGCGGCGGCTCACGAACAAAGGAAGAACGAATGCGTCAGAGCACATATTTGCTGAGGTCCGTGTCCCGGGCGATCTCGGCGAGCTGCGCCTCGACATAAGCGGCGTCCACGGTCAGCGTCTCGCCCTGCCGCTCCTCCGCCTCGAAGCTGACATCCTCGAGCAATTTCTCGAGCACGGTCTGCAGGCGGCGGGCGCCGATATTCTCGACCTGGCTGTTCACCTCGGCGGCGATCCGGGCGAGCGCCTTGATGCCGTCCTCGGCGAAGCTGACGGTCACGCCTTCGGTGCCGAGCAGGGCCCGATATTGCTCCGTCAGGCTCGCGCGCGTGTCGGAAAGGATGCGGACGAAATCCTCCTCGGTCAGCGCCTTCAGCTCGACGCGGATCGGCAGGCGGCCCTGCAACTCCGGCAGCAGGTCGCTCGGCTTGGCGACGTGGAAGGCGCCCGAGGCGATGAAGAGGATATGGTCGGTCTTCATCGGCCCGTATTTGGTGGCGACCGTGGTGCCCTCGATCAGCGGCAGCAGATCGCGCTGCACGCCCTCGCGGGAGACCGAGCCGCCGCGCACGTCCGACACCGCGATCTTGTCGATCTCGTCGAGGAAGACGATGCCGTTCGCCTCGGCGTCCTTGAGCGCGACGCGGTTCACGTCGTCGGGATCGAGGCGCTTGTCCGATTCCTCCTCGATCAACTTGTCCCAGGCGTCGGCGACGCGCATCTTGCGCTTCTTGCGGGGCTGCTGGCCCATCGCCTTGCCCATGATGTCGCTGAGGTTGATCATGCCGACCTGGCCGCCCATGCCGGGAATCTCGAACGGCGTGTTCGGCTGATCGATCACGTCGATCTCGATCTCCGTGTCGTTCATGTGGTTCTCGGTGATGCGCAGGCGGAAGCTCTCGCGCGTCGCCTCGCTCGCCTCCTTGCCGACCAGGGCGTCGAGCAGCCGCTCCATCGCCGCGGCGCTGGCCGCCTCGCGCACCGCCTCGCGGCGCCGCTCGCGCTCCAGCCGCACCGCCTCCTCGACCAGGTCGCGGGCGATCTGCTCGACGTCGCGGCCGACATAGCCGACCTCGGTGAACTTGGTCGCCTCGACCTTCACGAAGGGCGCGTCGGCCAGCTTGGCGAGGCGGCGGCTGATCTCGGTCTTGCCGCAGCCGGTGGGGCCGATCATCAGGATGTTCTTAGGGGTCACCTCGTCGCGCAGCGCCTCGGGCAGCTGCTGGCGGCGCCAGCGGTTGCGGAGCGCGACCGCGACGGCGCGCTTGGCGTCGTCCTGGCCGATGATGTGCGCATCGAGCGCGGCGACGACGGCCTTGGGCGTGAGTTGGTCGTTCATTCGTCCTGCCGCTCTCGGGGTTTCGGTGGAGGGGGTGATCGGCTCCCGGCCGCTCTCCGGGAAAGAGGTCTGGTAGTTCATCTCGCTGAACTAGATTGGAGCCGCAACGAAGCGGTTCAAGTGGCGCAGCGGAACCCGGCGAAGAACTGGCGGTGCGATTCGACGATGCCGGCGATCGTCTCCGGCTCCGGCGCCGGATCGGAAACCCCGCGCTCGAACGTGCCGCCGAGCAGGATGCCGTCGGGGCGGGGAAACATGTAGCCGGCCTCGGCATTCAGGGCGTAGCGGATCTCGGGCTGGGGCAGGAGGAAGGCGAGCTGGCCGCGGATCGGCATGATCTCGGTATCGCCGAACAGGGCGCCGGCACCGAGCCCGGTGCAGTTGAAGACGAGCCCCTCGGGCAAGGCGGCGACGTCGGCCGGGGTTTCGAAGGCGCGCACGACGATCCGGCCGCCGGCGATCTGCAGGTCCTGCTGCAGGCGCCAGAGGTAGCGGCCAACCTCGACATAGAGCGTGTCGTAGCAGGTGACATTGTCCATCGGGAAAGGATGCTCGCCGCGGCCCAGCACGCGGATGTTCGGCGGGTAATGGGGCACGATCTCCCGCTCGGTCCCCTGCTTGTAGGTGGGGAGCCAGCGTATCCCGTAATCGTCGCCAACCATGATCTGGAAGCGCCGCCAGCCATAATCGACCGCCGCCTGAAGCTGGGCGCGATATTCGGGCGTGCTGCGGCCGCGGTCGACATGGCCGAAGGGATGGAACTGGCCACCGGCGATGTTGGAGGTGGTCTCCGGCGGCAGCGCCTTGGCGTAGATGGTGACGGGAAAGCCCGCCTCCTGGACCAGCCGGGCGGTGGACAGGCCCATGATGCCGGCGCCGAGCACCGCCACCGGCCCTTGATGCCCCTGCAGCCCGAGCTGGACGGCCAGCCTGGCGCAGCCCCAGGACAGGGTAATGCCGGCGCCGCCATGGCCGTAATTGTGTACCAGGCGCTTGTCGCCCAGCGCCTCCGCCCGGACGACGAAGCCGCCGGGGCGATAGGGACGCAGGCCCGCCAGGGTGCGGATCACCCGCTCCGGCGAGACCAGCACGCGCGGCAGGCAGCCGGTGGGCGCGGGCGTCGCGGCCGGGCCTCGGGTGGCCATATTGGTGGCGCAGCCGGGGAGGGCGAGACTGGCGGCGGCGGAACCGAGGAAAGCGCGGCGGTGCATCGCGCTACGCTAGCCACCCCTCGGGGCGGGCGAAAGTCCCGCTTTGGCCGGTGATCCGTTTTCGTGGTCCGGCGAAGGCCGGACCGGTGTGCGAACCGGGCAGGGTCTTTCCGTCCAGCGATCCGGCCTTCGCCGGATCACATTAGGCTTCAGGCGTCCGCCGCGCCCTCGATCGTTTCCACCGTGAGGTTGCCGTTGGTGTAGACGCAGATGTCGGCCGCGATCTGCATCGCCTTGCGGGCGATCACCTCCGGATCTTCTTCATATTCATATAAAGCGGTCGCCGCGGAGAGAGCGAAATTGCCGCCCGAGCCGATCGCGGCGACGCCGCTGGCCGGTTCCAGCACGTCGCCATTGCCGGTGAGGATCAGGGTCACGTCCTTGTCGGCGACGATCATCATCGCTTCGAGGTTGCGCAGATATTTGTCGGTCCGCCAGTCCTTGGCGAGTTCGACCGCGGCCCGCATCAGCTGGCCGTTATGCGCCTCCAGCTTCTTCTCCAGCCGCTCGAACAGGGTGAAGGCGTCGGCGGTGGCGCCGGCGAAGCCGCCGATCACCTTGCCGCCCTGGCCGATCCGCCGGACCTTCCTCGCATTGGGCTTGATCACCGTCGACTGCAGCGAGACCTGCCCGTCGCCGGCGATCACCGCCTTGCCGTTCTTGCGCACGCCGATGATCGTCGTGCCGTGCCAGACTTCCATTTCAAGCTCCCGCTCGTTTCGGCCGGGAAATTGTCCGGCCGGTTCCGGACTTATCTGGGAGCGGAAGCCTCGGCCTGCAATGGCGCATCGCGGATGCCGGCATCGGCCGCCCGGCGCCCGGCGGGCGAGGAGCCGAACTCATAGCCGATCACGGTCGAGCCCCAGCCGAGTACCAGGCCGAGGGCGAGCAGCAAGGGCTCGCGATTGCCGGCCGGGATCGGCACGAAGAAGAGCGCGGTCATGCCGATCAGCCCGCCGGCCAGGGCGACGATCGCCAGCGCCGCGCGAAAGGGGCTGAGCTCGGGACGGGGCCTGTCGTCCTGGGTCATTTCACACTCCAAAGGTTACAGAGGTTACGCAACGTCGCCGGCAAATTGCGGTGAACCGAGCCGCCCAGCGCCCGCATGGCGCGGAGCAGCCGCGCCTCGCCTGCGGCGCCGCGGGCGGCGAGGAAGCCGGCCAAGGCGGCGAACGTGCGGCGGCCCATCCGGCCGTCGACCCTGAGCCGCGCCCGGCCGGCGTCGCGGGCGAGCGCATTAAGCGCGCGCTGCACAAGCCGAATCGCGTCACCGGTGCTTTCCATTTCCACTGAATAACCAATTCGGTTATTTGTAGGAAAGTGGTTCGGACTAGTACGCTTTTGGACTTGACGGGCGTTTTGAGAGGGTCTAAGAGGTTCGTATCGAGAGGGGAGGCGAACCGTGAACATCATTCAGATATTCGAGTCCTTCCAGACCCAAGAGCAATCTATCGCCTATCTGGAAAAAGTCAGGTGGGCAGACCAGCCTCACTGCCCCTATTGCGGCAGTCTCACCGTCGGGCGTCATGCCAGCAAGGATCGGGGAATGGCCCGCTGGCAGTGCCGCGATTGCAGCCGCGCCTTCTCCGTCACTGTCGGCACCCTTTTTCACGGGACCCACATAAAGCTCCGCAATTGGTTTCTCGTTCTGGCCCTCATGCTGAACGCCAAGAAGTCCATGAGCGCATACCAGATTGCGCGTGACCTCGATATGCGCCGCCCGACTGTTTGGAGCATGATGCAGCGTATCCGTACGGCAATGGCGGCCGACCCCGAGCAAGAGAAGCTGCTTTATGGGCTCGTCGAAGCGGACGAAACCTACATCGGTGGCAAGCCGCGCCGGGGCAACAATGGCCGTGGCGGGAAACCGTTGGGACGCGGCACGAAAAAGACGCCGGTCCTCGGCGCGGTTGAGCGGCGCGGGCGCGTCGTCGCCGCAGTCGCCAATGCGCGCGACCTGTCGGCCAAAGGCATCACGAAGTTCATCGAGCGGTTCGTCGATCCGTTCGGCACGATCCTGATTACCGACGAATGGCCCGGCTATCGGCGCGTTGGCCGCAAGATGCTGCACGCGGTAGTCAATCACTCTGCCGCATACGTCGACGGCATGACGCACACGAACACGATTGAGGGGTTTTGGGCGCTCGTGAAGCGGGCGTGGTACGGCAGTCACCACCACTACAGCCAGAAGTACATGCCGCTGTACATCGCGGAGGCCTGCTATAAGTACAACCGCCGGGCCTCCAAATCGGCCTTCGGGGACAGCATGCGGATGTTTGTGGGAGCCGCCGCATGAACAAGCTCTGGTACGGCGACAACCTGACCATCATGCAAGAGGCGATGGGCAAGGACTCAGTGGATCTGATCTACCTCGATCCGCCGTTCAAATCCGACGCAAATTACAACCTCCTGTACAAGACGATGACCGGCAAGCCTGTGCCCGAGCAGGTCCACGCCTTCTGCGACACGTGGGAAATGGACGCGCAGAAGGAGGCGGTTGCCAAGTCCATGCCGATCCTGCTGCGCGAGTACGGCGTCGACGACTATTACGCAGAGTTCTGGCGGCTGTGGATGAACGCGCTCCGCAAGGCGCGTCCCCACCTACTCGCCTACCTTACGTTCATGGTGCAGCGGCTGTTGCACATGAAGACGATCCTTCGTCCTACGGGGTCGATCTACCTGCACTGCGACCCCGCAGCGAGCCACTACATCAAGGTCATGATGGACGGCATTTTCGGCCATCAGAACTTCCGCAATGAGCTGATCTGGAAGCGCACCGGCGCGCATGGCCGGGCCAAACGGTGGGGGCCGATCCACGATACGATCCTCTTCTACACGAAGAGCGACAAGTACACCTGGAACCGCGTGTTCGAGGAATACGACAAGGACTATCTGGAGAAGTTCTACCGATCCAAGGACGGCAAAGGCCAGTATCAGCCAATCTCTTTGACCGGGCCAGGTACGCGCGCCGGCAGTTCCGGTCAGCCGTGGCGTGGCGTCGATCCCACGCCGGGCGGGAGGCATTGGGAACTGCCGCCGGATCGTGCGCTGCCTTCGTGGTTCGAGTTTCCGCAGGGCTACGCGCAAATGGACTGCCAAGAGCGCCTAGACGTGCTGGACAAAGCTGGCCTCATCTATTGGCCCAAGCGCGGCTCTGTGCCCCGGTTCAAGCGGTATGCCGCCGTCGCTGGCGGTAATCCTGTGCAGGACCTGATTACCGACATTGGACCGCTGACCGCTCATTCCGGCGAACGCATGGGCTATCCAACCCAAAAGCCGATCGCGCTTCTCGAACGGATCATTCGCGCGTCGAGCAACGAAGGTCAGATTGTGTTCGATCCGTTCTGCGGCTGCGGAACATCAATCTATGCCGCGCATCAGACCAACCGGCAGTGGATCGGCTGCGACATTGCCATCCTGTCGATCAAGCTGATCCGTGAGCGGCTTACCGAAAAGTACCGGCTCGTTGAGGGTTCGGATTTCGTGGTCAACGGGATTCCTATGAGCGTCGATGGTGCGCAAGAGCTGTTCAACAAGTCACCCCAGACGTTCCAGACTTGGCTTACCGAACGGGTGGGCGGCTTCCCGATGACCCATTCTAGCGGCGACCGCGGAATTGACGGGCGTATCTATTTCGAAACCAGTGCCGGCCTCAGTCAAATGATCTTGCAGGTAAAGGGCGGTAAGACTGTACGCCCGACCGATGTACGCGATCTGCGCGGAACGTTGGAACGGGAAGAAGGCGCGGAACTGGCGGGCTTCCTGAGTATGGTGCCGCCGTCGCGCGCGATGCTGGCGGAGGCCGCCGAAGCGGGCGTGTACGAGTACATGGGGGTGAAGTATCCCCGCATGCAGTTCCTAACCGTTCAGCAGGTTCTGGAAGAGCGCCGCGAGTTCCACATGCCCGCCAAGGTCGGTACGAAAATCGCGACCGGGCAGCAATCATTGGCGCTATAATGACCAAAGCCCCGGCGTTTCCGCTCGGGGCCTTGGGGACACTCGCGTCTCCAGCTGAGGCGTCACCTCAACACAGGCAGAGCCTGCTTTTGCTCTGTACGACGACGGGCGAACCCGGTTGCGTTCGCCGCACATTGCGTGTGTCGAACTACCTAAATGTAATACATTGCGCAAGCATGAACGCAAAGTGGCCACGTAGGTGGGGCGTACTGAAATTGAGAGACGCGAGTGGGACTCGAACCCACGTACCCCCGCAACAGGGGACCTCAGATTGCAAATCAGAGTGCATAGCCGCTCTGCCATCGCGTCCCGATGGAGAACCGGATATATCGAGTCCCATCGGCAGCCGCAACGATTTTCTCCGATTCCTAGATTTCGCTTAAGTCATTGATTTTTCTAGGAGAGATGTATGTTAAGTCCAAAAGCGTACCATTCCGAAGTGGTTTTCTCCGCCGAGGCGCGCTAGGCTGGGCTCGACAGGGAGGCATCGGATGCGCAGCGGCGTGACGAAACGAATTTTACTGGCCACCGCCTTGGGGCTCGCGGCCTGGCCGGCGACGGCGAGCCGCGACGCGACCCTGGTCAGGCCGCTGGAACTGCCCGACGCCGAGTGCCTCGCCCCGGTCGCCGGGCAGGAAGCGACCGGGGGCAGCGCCCCGACCGCGGCCGCCACCACGCCGCCCGTGCTGGTCGACGGGCTCGGCTATGCCGGGCTCGAGCCGGACAGCACGAACGCCGAGGCCCGCGCCTGGTTCGCGCAGGGCGTGCGGCTGGTCTGGGCGTTCGACGAGGTCGAGGCGATCCGCGCCTTCCAGCAGGCGCAGAGGCTCGATCCGAATTGCGCCCTGTGCTTCTTCGGCGAGGCCTGGGCGCGCGGGCCGACGATCAACCTGCAGCCGCGGACGCAGGAGCTGGCCGCCGCCCGCGCCGCCGCGCTGCGGGCGCAGGCGCTCGCCGCCAACCTGTCCCCGCGCGACCGCATCCTCGTCGAGGCGATGGTGGTCCGCACCGGCACGGGCGACGCCTTCCGCAACGCCGCTTATGCGGGCTTCATGGAGACGCAGGCGCTCCGCCATCCGCAGGACGACATGCTCAACATCATGGCCGCCGACGCGCGGATGATCACCTGGGACGACGACAACGAGCCGCGCCCGGGCTCGCTGGCGCAGCGTTTCCTGGAGCGGGTGCTGGCGCGCAACCCGGACCATGGCGGCGCCATCCATTATTATATCCATCTGACCGACTGGATCGACCGGCAGCAGCTCGCCGTGCCCTATGCCGAGCGGCTGGGGCGGATCGCGCCGGCGGCGAGCCACCTGATCCACATGCCCTCGCACACCTTCTACGGCGTCGGCCGCTACCAGGATGCGGCGCGGGTCAATGTGGAGGCGATCGCGGCGGACCGCGCCTTCGTCGCCCAGGCCCGGCCGCAGGCCTCCGACTATCGGGTCGGGCTGCTCTCGCACAACATGCACTTCGCGATCGAGAGCGCGCTGGCGCGGGGCGACGGCGACACCGCGCAGGCGGTCTCGCGGCAATTTCGCGAGGCCTATCTCACCGGCGACATAAGGCCCGGGCCGCGCATCCTGGGCACCGCCACTTATTATGCGGACGGCCTGCACGGCGACATCGACGCCGTGCTCGCGGCGCCGATGCCGGCGCACGTCTTCGACAGGGCGCAGCTCCATTATGCCCGCGGCGAGGCGCTGGCGCGGCGCGGCGACGGCGCCCGGGTGCGCGCCGAGGCCGCCGCGATCGCCGCCTTGCGCGACGGCAGCGACGCCCCGGGCTTCGGCCGGCGCGGCGCCCAGCTGGCCGAGGTCTTCCAGTTCGTGCTCGAGGGCCGGGCGGCGATGCTGGCCAACGATCCGGCGGCGGCGCAGACGGCCTATCGCAAGGCGATGGCGAAGCAGCTCAGCTCCGGCTTCGGCAGCGATCCGCCGCTCTTCTGGTATTCGGTCCGCCGCAGCCTCGCCGCCGCGACGCTGGCGGGCGGGGACGCCGAGAGCGCCCGACACCAGCTCTATGCCTCGCTCCGCCGCTGGCCGAACGACGCGCTGGCGCTCTACGTCCTCGCCCAGGCGGACCGCGCCGCCGGCGACGCCGCCTCGGCGGAGCGCAATCTGGCGCGGGCGCGCGCGCTCTGGGCGGGCGACGTGACGCAGATGCCGCTGTCGCGGATCTGAGGCTTTCGGGAGCAGGTAGAGGAAGAATCGGGAGCGCGTGGGGGATAGTCATCCAGGCGGAGGCCGGGACCTATGAACATCGAGGGGTTCGAAGGAGCGAAAACGCTTTCGCTGCCTCCCAATTTTCGTGTTCATAGGTCCCGGCCTTCGCCGGGATGACTATCAGGTGGGACGGCTATCGGGAGCGGATAGGGGAAGAATTGGGAGCGGATAAGGGAGAAATAGTCATTCCGGCGCAGGCCGGGACCTATGAACACCTAGGGGTTTCGGAGGAGCGAAACGCTCCCGCTGCCTCCCAACTTCCGCGTTCATAGGTCCCGGCCTTCGCCGGGATGACTATCAGGTGGGATGACTATCAGGTGGGATGACCATCAAGCGGGATGATTATTAGGTGGGGCGACCATGGGGAGCGCATCTGCCCCGATCCGCGCTTTCTCTCACCCGAACTTTAAATCGCTGACAGGCCAAGCCTTCCCGTCTAGCGTGGCGTCCTGATGGAAGGCCTGTTCCTCCTCCTGATCCTGCTCTTCATCCTGCTGCCGGTGGCGGTGGTGGCGCTGTTCGTGAAGAATGCCGGGCTCTCGGACCGGGTCGCCTATCTGGAGCAGCGGCTGGACCGGCTGCAGGCCTCGGCCGCGCTGCCGGAGGCGTTCGCGCCGGCGCCCGTGCCGGCCGGGGATGAGGCGCCGACGCCCGGGCCGCGCGAGGAACCGGCAACCGCCTGGGTCCCGCCACGGGAGCGCGAGGCCGCCGCCGCCGCGACGACCGACATGCCGGAGATGGTCGCCGATCCGGCGCGGCTCGCCGAGGCCGAAGCCGCGCTCGCGGACGCGGAGCCCGAAGCGGTCCGTCCGGAACAGCCGCGCGAGACGCTGGGCGGCCTGTTCGAGCGGCTCGTGGCCGGCAAATTGCTGATCTGGCTCGGCGGCATCGCTCTGGTGCTCGCCGCCATCTTCCTGATCCGCTATTCGATCGAGGTCGGGCTGATCACGCCCGCGGCGCGGATGGCGGGCGCGGGGCTGTTCGGGCTCGCCCTGGTCGGCGCCGGCGAATATGCGCGGCGCGGGCGCTTCGCCGACGATCCGCGCATCGCCCAGGCGCTGGTCGGTGCCGGCATCGCGGTGCTCTACGCGACGATCTACGGCACCCACAGCCTCTATGCCCTGATCGACAGCCGCGCCGCCTTCCTCGGCATGGCGGCGGTGACCGCGGCGGCGCTCGGCCTGTCGCTGCGCCACGGCGCGCCGACCGCGATCATGGGCCTGGTCGGCGGCTTCCTGACACCTTTGCTGGTCGGCAGCCAGAATCAGAGCGCGGCGCCGCTGCTGGCCTATCTGGCCCTGCTCGATCTCGCGCTCTTCGCTTTGGCCTGGAAGCGGGGCTGGACCTGGCTGGCGGCGGCGGCGACGCTGCTGAGCTTCTTCTGGACCTTCTATGTCGTCGCCGACCGCTCGGCCGCCGATGCCCTGCTCGGCGGCATCTTCATCGCGGCGCTGGCATTGGGCGCCTCTTTGGTCCGGCCCGGGACGGGGCGCCACCTCGCCCTCGTCCAGCCGCTCGGGCTCGGCCTGCTGCAGCTCGCCATCCTGGTCGTCCGGACGGATGTGGGGGCGCCCGCCTGGGGGCTGTTCGGGGCGCTGAGCCTCGCCGCGATCCTGCTCGCCGTACTGCGCCGGGAGCATTGGCCGGCGCCGCCCGCGGCCCTGGTCTTCGCCTTGCTGCTGCTCGCGGTGAAGGCGGGCGTCGGGCCGGACGACCTCGTGCCGGCGGCGGCGATCGGCATCGGCCTGCTGTTCGGCGGCGCCGGCCTGCTGCTGGCGTCGCGGGCGCCGGCCCTGATGTGGACGCTGCTCTCGGTCGGCGGCCTGGCCGGGCCCTGGCTGATCCTCAGGAACCTCAGGCCCGATTATCTGACCCAGGCGCAATGGGGCGGGCTCGCCGCGTTGCTGGCGCTCGGTCCGGTGCTCCTGGTCTGGCTGCACCGCCGCCGGGCCGGCCGCGAGGCGCCGGCCGACCTCGTCCTGCTCGCGGCCGGGGCCGGCGCGGCCTTGCTCGCGGGCGCGGCGATCTGGGACCTCGCGGCGCCGGACTGGATCGCCGCCGGCTGGCTCGGCGTCGCTCTGGCCCTGGCGCTGGCCGCGCGGCGGCTCGGCGATCTCGCTCTCGGCACGGTCGCGATCGTCGCCGTGCTGATCGGCGTCGCCCGGGCTCTGTGGACGGTGCCGGAGCTCGCCATGGCGCTGCCGAACGGCATTACCGGCCTGCCGATCCTCGCCGCCGATCTGCCCGGTGCGATGACGGCGCTCGCCGCGCTCGGCGTGCCGGCCCTGCTGCTCACCGCCATGCGCCTCGCGCTGCCGCCCTTGCCGATGCGGGCGCGCCGGCTGCTGCCCATCCTGGCCGGCATCCTGGGCACGGCGGCGCTCTATCTGTGGTTCAAGCAGGCCTTCGGGCTCGCGGACAGCTGGGATTTCCTCCAGCGCGGGCTGCTGGAGCGGACGATCGTCACCCAGGCCCTGTTCGTCGCCGGCTGGCTGCTCGGCAGCGGCCTCGTCCGGCCGCCGCGGCTGGCGGCGGAGGATGCCCGCTTCGCCGGCACCCTGCTCACCGCATTCGCCGCGGCGCGGCTGGTCTGGTTCGACATGGTCATGTTCAACCCCGTCCTCGTCGATCAATATGTGGGCACGCTGCCCGTGCTGAACCTGATCCTGCCGGCCTATCTGCTGAGCGCGGTCTGGCTCTATCTGGCGCGCCGCCGGGCGGGGAACAGGCCGGACACCTGGCCCTGGTTCGCCGGCTTCCTGCTCGCCCTGACGATCGGCGTGGCGCTCATGGTCCGCCAAGGCTTCCAGGGCGGCCATCTGGCGACCGGGGAGGTCGGGAATGCGGAGGCCTATGGCTATTCGCTCGCCTTCCTTTTGCTCTCCATCGCGGTGATCGTGGCGGGCGTCCGGCTGGCGGACAAGGCGCTGCGCGTCGCCGGCCTGATCCTGCTCACCGCGACCATCGTGAAGGTGTTCCTCGTCGACGCCGCGGCGCTGACCGGGGTGCTGCGCATCCTCTCCTTCCTGGTGCTCGGCATCGCCCTGATCGGCATGGGCCGGCTCTACGGCCCGATCCTGCGCGCCGAGCGGGAGGAGGAATGATGCTGGCTGTCGTCGCCGCTCTGTCGCTGCAGGCGCATCCGCTGCCGGCCGCCCCGGCCGCTCCGGCGGGCACGGCCGATCCCTGTCCGGTGGATCGCCGCGCGATGCTGGACCTGGGCATCAACGCCTTCGACCAGGACCATCAGGGCGGCTGGCGTCCGCTCTCGGACCGGCCCGGCTGCGCGGGCGCGGCGGCCGATCTGATCCGGGACTATCGCACGTTCGTGCTGGACAGGATCCCGATCCTCTACTGGCATGAGGGGCAATTGCGCGCCGAGGCCGGGCAGAATGAAGAGGCCGCCCGGCTGATGGACCGGACGCGCCGCGCGGCCGGCGATCCGCGCGCGCCCTGGTGGAATGCCTATGTGGACGCCACCATCGCCTTTCTGCGCGGCGACCGAGCGGGGCTGGTGCAGGCGCGGGCGCGGCTGGCCGCGGTCCCGCGCGCGGCCGACTGGCCGGCCGGCCAGGCCTGGCCGCCCAATCTGCGCGTCGTGGACGGGCTCGTCGCCTGCTTCGGCCGGCCCTATCGGGACGCCTATGGCACGCCCGCCTGCCTGCCGGCCGCGACGCCCTGATCCGGGGCTTGAGGCCGCGACTTTCTCTAGGTTAAGGGGGCGGCGGGGGGATTTGCGGTGTCCTACGACGTCTTCATCAGCCATGCCGCCCGCGACCGGGCGATCGCCGAGGCCGCCTGCGACGCGATCGAGCGGGCCGGCCATCTCTGCTGGATCGCGCCGCGCGACCTCGCCGCGGGCGAGGCGCAGGAAGCGGCCGGTTTCGCCGGGATCAGCCGCTCCAAGGTCTTCCTGCTGATCCTGTCGTCCGCGAGCGCGGGCTCGAAACAGGTGGCGCGGGAGGCCGAGCGCGCGCGCCGGGCGGGGCTCGCCATCGTCCCGCTCCGCATCGAGGCGGCCGAGCCGGGCGAGACGCTCCGAGATCAGATCGCCGAGGCGGTCCCGCTGGACGCGGTGCAGCCGCCTCTGTCGGACCATCTCAGCCATCTGACCGCCATGGTCGGGCGGCTGCTCGACGGCGGGGAGGGCGCGCCCCTGCGCCCGCTGACCCTGCCGCCCCAGCCTCTGCCCCGGCTGCGCAAGCCGATGCCCGCCTGGCTGCCGATCGCCATCGCCGGCGCCCTTGGGGTCGCCGCGATCGCGCTCGTCGCCACCGTGGCGGTGCGCTGATGGAGCCGAATGAAATTGGGGCTGCGGACCGCGCCGCGATCGGCGCCGTGCTCGACGAGATGTATGCGATGATCTCCGGGCCGAAGGGCCCGCGCGACTGGTCGCGGCAGGCGCATTGCTTCCATCCGGAGGCGCGGCAGATCCGCACCTTCCTCGACGCGGACGGGCGGCCGGCCTGCACGATCATGGGCGTCGAGGATTATGCCCGCGACACCACGCCTTTCTTCATGGCGAACGACTTCTTCGAGGTGGAGATCGCGCGGCGGATCGATCTGTTCGGCAATATCGCCCACGCCTGGAGCGCCTATGAGGCGCGCGGCGCGCTGGACGATGCTGAACCGGAGCGGCGCGGGATCAATTCGATCCAGCTGTTCCGCGATCCCGAGCATGGCTGGCGGATCATGGCGATGATCTGGGACAATGAGCGGGACGGCGTGCGCCTGCCCGGATTCTGAGCGGCGGGCGGCGGACCCAATGAAAAAGGCCGCGTCCCGCGCGGCCTTTTCACGAAAATGGTCGGGGCGACAGGATTCGAACCTGCGACCCCCACACCCCCAGTGTGATGCGCTACCAGGCTGCGCTACGCCCCGACCGAGAATCCGCGCCGCAGACGCGACGTGATCCGAGGGCGGGCATTTAGGCGCGGCCCGCCATGAAGGCAAGCGGGCCGATTGACGCGCGCCGGCGCCTGTCTTAGTTTCGTTTCGAAACTGAATTGGATGGATCGTCATGAAGCACGGGGTGGCGACGCGCGAACAGATTGCGGGGCTTTCGGGGCTCGAGGTGCTGCAAAGGATGATGACCGGCGACCTGCCCGCCGCGCCGATCGCCGAGCCGCTCGGCTTCCGGCTGGCCGAGGTCGAGCGGGGCCGCGCGGTGTTCGAAGGCACGCCAGGGCCGCATCTGCTCAATCCGCTCGGCTCGGTCCATGGCGGCTATGCCCTGACCCTGATCGACAGCGCCTGCGGCTGCGCCGTCCATAGCGAGCTTGACGCCGGGATCGGCTATACGACGGTCGAGACCAAGGTGAACTTCACCCGCGCCATCGATCCGGACGGCGGCCCGGTGCGTTGCGAGGGGCGGGTGCTGAGCCGGGGCCGCACCATCGCCACCGCCGACGCCTTCCTGCGCGACGAGAGCGGCCGCCTGCTCGCCCACGGCACGTCCACCCTGATCATCCTCCAGCCGCGCGGCTGACCGGCGGGGCGGCGCGCCCTCAGCCCCCGCCGAGCAGGGTCTTCAGGAAGTGCGCCTCATAGGCGTTGATGCTGATCGCCTCGATCCGGGCGCTGCCCATGGCGGTCATCAGATCGGCCATGTGCGGCGCGTTCATATGGGCGTTGACCGCCTCCTCGTCGCTCCATTCCTCGATGACGTGGAGCAGGTTCGGGTCGGCGAGGTCGACGGCATAGGCGTAGCGCGCGCAGCCCGCCTCCGCCCTCGTCGCCTGGATGTTCATTCTGAAGACGGGCGCCAGCCGCGCCATCTCCCCGTCCGCGAACCTCACCTCACCGGTCACGATGATCATCGCTCTCCCCTTTCCTCGCCGCGGGCGTCCTGTTGCGGGTCGCCCTTCGCCTTGCCTTGGCAACGGGTCGTCCCCATGATAGTCGCACCGCGCTTTAAGGCGAGCGCGTTCGCGCCGCCCCGCTTTTTCCAGAAGGCTCCATGATGTTCATCTCCCAAGCCTATGCCCAGACCAGCGGCGCCGCCACGTCCGGGGGCGCGGGCTTCTTCATCCAGATGGCCCCGCTGATCCTGATCTTCGTGATCTTCTACTTCCTGCTGATCCGTCCCCAGCAAAAAAGGATGAAGGCGCACCAGGCGATGATCGCGAGCGCCAAGCCGCGCGACACGGTGGTCACCAATGGCGGCCTGGTCGGCAAGGTGACCAAGGTCGACGAGCATGAGCTGGAGATCGAGATCGCCGCGGGCGTCAAGGTCCGCGTGGTCAAGACGATGCTCGCGGACATCCGTCCGCACGGGGCCAAGGCCGCGAACGACTAGGATTAGACATGCTCAGTTTTCCCCGCTGGAAGGTCTGGGGCATCAGCCTGATCTGCCTGATCGTATCGCTGATGGCGGTGCCGAGCTTCCTTCCCGCCGCCGCCTTCGACCGGCTCCCAGCCTTCGCCCAGGCGATCCACATCAATCTCGGCCTCGATCTCGCCGGCGGCAGCCAGCTGCTGCTCGAGGCGGAGACCCAGGACGTCGCCAAGCAGCGCGGCGAGCAGATGGAGGACGTCCTGCGCGGCGATCTGCGCCGCGAGGGCATCGGCTTCAGCCAGATGGCCGCGAGCAACGGCGAAGTCCGCTTCATGGTCGACAATCCCGGCCAGCTCGAGCAGGCGACGAACGTCGCCCGCCGGCAGATCGGCCAAGTCCAGAATTTCGGCGGCGCCGACTGGCAGGTGGCGGTGGCCGACGGCCGCCAGATCACCATGCGCCAGACCGAGGCCGGGGTGAACGAGGGCATCCGCCAGGCGATGGAGGTGGCGCGCGACGTCATCGACCGCCGCATCAACGCGCTCGGCACGCTCGAGCCGACGATCATCACCCAGGGTTCGAGCCGGATCCTGGTCCAGGTCCCCGGCATGCAGGATCCGGAGGCGCTGAAGCGGCTGATCGGCCGCACCGCCCGGCTCGAATTCAAGCTGGTCGAGGTGGCGAGCCTGCCCTGCAACACGCCGCGCCGGCCCGGCATCCAGTATCTGCCGTCCGACGAATTGCCCGCCGGCACCTGCATGGGCGTACAGAGCCGGGCGATGATCAGCGGCGAGCAGATCGCCGACGCCACCCAGAATTATGACGAGCAGAACCGGGTCGCGGTCCAGGTCCGCTTCAACGTCCAGGGCAGCCAGCGCTTCGCCCAGGTGACCCAGGCCAATGTCCGCCGCAATTTCGCGATCATCCTCGACAATAGGATCATCTCGGCGCCGGTGATCAACGAGCCGATCCTCGGCGGCACCGCCTCCATCGCCGGCAGCTTCACCGTGGAGAGCGCCAACCAGCTCGCCATCTCGTTGCGCTCCGGCCGCCTGCCGGTCGAGTTGCGCGTCGTCGACGAGCGCAGCGTCGATCCCAGTCTCGGCGCGGATTCGATCCGCAGCGGCGTGATCGCCTCGGTCGCCTCCATCCTGGCGGTCGTCCTGTTCATGTTGGTTACCTACGGCCGGTTCGGCGTCTACACGACCATCGGCCTGATCCTGAACGGCCTGATGATCGTCGGCGTCATGGGCCTGTTCAAGGCGACCCTGACCCTGCCCGGCATCGCCGGCTTCGTGCTGACGATCGGCGCCGCGGTCGACGCCAACGTGCTGATCAACGAGCGCATCCGCGAGGAGCAGCGACGGGGGCGGCGCCTGCACGACGCGCTCGAATCGGGCTATCGCGAAGCCTCGACCGCGATCTTCGACGCCAACGTCACCAACGTGATCGCGGCCGTCCTGATGTTCTATTTCGGCTCGGGCCCGATCCGCGGCTTCGCGGTGGTGCTGATGATCGGCATCGTCACATCGGTGTTCACCGCGGTGAACGTGACCCGCATGTTCGTCGCCCTCTGGGTCCGCCGGGCGCGACCCAAAGAACTGCATATTTAAGGACCGCGTCATGCGTCTGCTGAAGCTCGTTCCCGACAACACCAATATCGATTTCATGCGCTGGCGGAACGTCGCGCTGTTCCTGTCGATCCTGGTGACCGTCGCGGCCATTGCCCTCGTCGCGGTGCGCGGCCTCAATTTCGGCGTCGACTTCGTCGGCGGCCAGAGCGTCCGCGTCGCCTTCGTGCAGCCGCCGCCCATCGAGCGGCTGCGCACGGAGATCGAAGCGCTGGACGTGGGCAATGCCGACATCCAGGCCAGCCGGCAGAGCGCCGTGCAACAGGCGGCCGCCGGCAATGCCGGGCAGGCCAACCTGATGGAATATACGGTCAATCTCCCGCTGCCGCCGAGCGGCGACGCCGCGGCCGCGGCCGCGCGCGTCCGCGGGATGATCGAGACCAATTATCGGGGCAACGCCACGATCCGCTCGGTCGACAGCGTCTCCGGCAAGGTGTCGGAGGAATTGCTGCGCTCCGGCGCCTGGGCGATCGCCCTCGCCATGCTCGGCATCGCCATCTACATCTGGATCCGCTTCGAATGGCAGTTCGGCGTCGGCGCGCTCGTCACCCTGTTCCACGACGTCTGCATGACGCTGGGCTTCTTCTCGCTGACCCAGCTCGATTTCGATCTGAACGTCGTCGCGGCGATCCTCACCATCGTCGGCTATTCGCTGAACGACACGGTCGTGATCTATGACCGGATCCGCGAGAATCTGCGAAAATACCGCAAGATGGAGATCGTCCCGCTCCTCAACCTCTCGCTGAACGAGACGCTGTCGCGGACCATGGTCACCTCCATCTCGATCCTGCTCGCCCTCGGCGCCTTGCTGATCCTCGGGCCGAGCGTGATCTTCGGGCTGACCATCGCCATCTTCGTGGGCATCTTCGTCGGCACCTATTCGTCCATCTACATCTCCTCGCCGATCCTGGTCTGGCTGGGCGTGAAATCGTCCAGCTTCCTGCCGAAGCGGGATGCGGACGGCAATGCCGGCAAAAGCGCGCGCAACGAGCGGCTGGCCGGCGATCGCGGGGCGGACGACGGCGCCGTGGTGTGAGGGCGGAGCGCGCGCCCGCGGCGCCCGGACCGTTGGTCCAGGGCTTCGCCGGGCGCGGCTTCCGGATCGGCGGCCAAAGCTATGCGGGCGCGCTGCTGACCCCCGAGACGGTCCAGGCCTGGGCGCCGCCCGCGCTCGCGGACCTGGGCGAGGCGGATGTGGCGCCGCTGCTGGCGCTCGGCCCGGCGCCCGAATTCCTCCTGCTCGGCACCGGGGCGATTCTGGCCTTCCCGCCCCGCGCCTTCGTCGCGGCGCTGGAGGCGAAGGGGATCGGCGTCGAGGCGATGGACAGCCGCGCCGCCGCCCGCACCTGGGGCGTCCTCCGCGGCGAGGGCAGGTGGATCGCCGCAGCCCTGATGCCGCTCTAGAGTGGCGATCCAATTGGGTTGAATCTCACGCCGTTCGCCCTGAGCCTGTCGAAGGGCCTTCCTTCTGATCGCCGGGAGGAAGGAGAGGACTTCGACAAGCTCAGCCCGAACGGTTGTGAGTTGCAAACCCGGGGAATCCGACTCCAGGGCGCTCAATCGATCCCGATGGTCATCCGGCCTGCGCTCGAATGACTATCGCTCGCTGCTTCCGGCCACGGCCCGCAGATGCGCCTCGAGTTCGGCGCCGTTCTTCTCCCAGCTGAACCGCAGGGCGCCCTCCCGCGCCGCTTCCTGGGTCGGCGGCTCGGCGAGCAGGTCGTTTACCGCCGCGGCGATCGCGGCCGGATCGCGGGGCACGAGCCGGCCGGCGGCCGGGCGGTCGATCACCTCGCGGGCGCCGCCCACATCGGTCGTCACCACCGGCGTGCCGCAGGCGAGCGCCTCGACCCAGACATTGGCGAGCCCTTCCGAGACCGTCGGCAGCACCATCACGTCCGCGGCCCCGAGCAGGCCGGGCAGCTCGCCATGCGGCCGGACGCCCAGGAACCGGACCGGCAACCCCGCCGCCAGCCCCTCCAGCCGGACGCGGTCCGGCCCGTCGCCGACGAGGATCAGGGTGGCGCCGGGGATCGCCCTGAGCGCCGCGATGGCGAGATCCTGGCCCTTGCGCTCGAGCAGGCCGCCCGCCGCGACCAGCAAGGGCCCGGCGACGCCGAGCGCGGCCTTCGCCGCCGCCCGGTCCACGGGCCGGAAGGCCGCGAGATCGATGCCGGTATGATGCACCCTGATCCGGTCCGCCGGCATGCCGAGCGCGGCCATGTCCGCGCGGATCGCGCCGGAGACGGCGAGCAGGCCGCCCGCCGCCTGGCCGGCCGCGACGATCTGGTCGCCGATGCCTGGCCTCATCCCCCAGACGTGGATGTCGCTGCCCCGCGCCTTGACCGAGAAGGGGACGTCCAGCGTCCGCGCCAGGCGCATCGCCGCCGGCCCGTCCGGCCAGAAATATTCGGCGTCGATCACGTCGAAGGGGAAGCGCGTCCGGATTTCCCGCAGCAGCGGCAGCAAGGCGTCGGCCAGCCGCGCCGCCGTGCCGGCCACGCCGAGTTTCGGCCAGACGCGGTAGCGCGGGCGATGCACCCTGAGGCCGTTCCAGTCCTCCTCGCACGGCAGCGCGCGGAGCGGCGCATAATGGGGGTGAAGCGAGAGCGGCCAGACCGGCAGGCCGACCGGCGCCACCACCTCGACCGCGACGTCGTCGCGCGCCGCCAGCGCCTGGGTCTGCCGCTCCACGAACACGCCCAGAGTGGGCTTGAGGCCATTGGGGAACAGGGTCGCCAGGGTCAGCACGCGCAGCATCGCGCGGGCCTAGCAGAAAGCGGTGGCGGGTTGGTTAATCCGACCTGTCATTAAACTGCCGTTCATCCGTCCGGCGCTTTCTGGCGATGCCGCTTGGCCTCCGCCAAACCCTCCGCTAAGAAGCCCGCCATGTTCAAGATTTCCCGTCCGCTCGTCCTCGCGCTCGCCGCCAGCTCCGTCCTGCTTTCCGGTTGCGCCATGCTGGGCGGCAATCGCAATCGCGGCACCGACACCCGCTATGTCGCCCGCGACGTCAACACGCTCTACAATGCCGGCTACGATCGGATGCGGGCGCGCAATTACCGGCAGGCCGCGCTGATCTTCGACGAGGTCGAGCGCCAGCATCCCTATTCGGTCTGGGCGCGCCGCGCGCAGCTGATGAGCGCGTTCAACTATTATGCCGCGCGCGATTACACCAAGGCGATCGAATCGTCCCGGCGCTTCCTCTCCATCCATCCGGGCAATCGCGACGCGCCCTACGCGCTCTACCTGATCGCTCTGTCTTATTACGAGCGGATCAGCGACGTGACCCGCGACCAGGCGATCACCCGCCAGGCGCTGGAATCGCTGGGCGAGCTCGTCCGCCGCTATCCCGACACCGCTTATGCCGACGATGCGCGGGTCAAGATCGATCTCGTCCGCGATCACCTCGCCGGCAAGGAGATGGAGATCGGCCGCTTCTACCAGCGCCGCCGCCAGTGGATCGCCGCCATCGTCCGCTTCCGCGCCGTGGTCGACACCTATGAGACGACCAGCCACGCGCCCGAGGCGCTGATGCGCCTCACCGAATCCTATCTCGCCCTCGGCGTGCCGGATCAGGCGCAGCGCTCGGCCGCCGTGCTCGGCGCGAACTACCCGCAGAGCTACTGGTACCGCCGCGCCTTCGAGCTCATGCAGCGCAACGCCCCCGCCGCCGCCCCGGCCGCGCCGCAGGGCACGCGCTGAGGCCGCTCTTCCGTCCCTTCGCGGGAATGACGTAAGAGGGCGGGCATGACCGCTTGCGCGATTCCATGCTGACCCAGCTCTCGATCCGCGATGTCGTGCTGATCGACCTGCTCGAGCTCGAATTCGGGCCGGGGCTCGGCGTGCTCACGGGCGAGACGGGGGCGGGCAAGTCGATCCTGCTGGATGCGCTCGGCCTGGCGCTGGGGATGCGGGCGGACAGCGCGCTCGTGCGGGCCGGGCAGGCGCAGGCGGTGGTCGGCGTCGCCTTCGAACTGGCGGGGGATCATCCGGCCTGGGCGATGCTCGACGAGAATGGTCTGGCGCGCGAGCCGGGCGAGCCTTTGGTCATCCGCCGCGTCGTCAAGGCGGACGGCGGCAGCCGCGCCTTCGTCAACGACCAGGCGGTGTCCGCCGGCCTGCTGCGCGAGCTCGGCGCGAGCCTCGTCGAAATCCATGGCCAGCATGACGATCGCGGCCTGCTGAACCCGCGCGGCCACCGGCTGCTGCTCGACGGCTTCGGCCGGATCGACGCGGGCGCCGCCGGCGCGGCCTGGGCTCTGGTCCAGGCGGCCGAGGCCGCGCTCGGCGAGGCGCGCGCCGCGCAGGAGGCGGCGGAGCGGGACCGGGAGTGGCTGGCCCACGCCGTCGCCGAGTTGGACAAGGCGGCGCCGCAGCCCGGCGAGGAGGCGGCGCTCGCCACCCTGCGCGCCGCCATGCAGGCCGGCGCGCGGCTCGGCGACGAGCTGTCGACGATCATGGCCCTGCTCCAGGGCTCGGAGGGGGGCCTCGCCCAGCTCCGCCAGGCGGCGCGGCGGCTCGACCGGATCGCGCCCGAGCACGAGGCGCTGGCGGAGGCCCTGTCCGCGCTCGACCGGGCGGTGATCGAGGCGGCCGAGGCCGAGGATGCGCTCGCCAAGGCGGACGCGGCGCTGGCTTATGATCCGCAGCGGCTGGAGGAGGCCGAGGCGCGCCTGTTCGACCTACGCGCGCTGGCCCGCAAGCACCGGGTCGAGGCGGATGCCCTGGCCGCCTTGCGCGAGGAACTGCGCGCGAAGCTGGATGCGCTCGAGGCGGGCGGCGAGCAGCTCGCCGCGCTCGAGACGGCGCTGGCCGGCGCCCGCGCCGCCTATGACGCCGCCGCCGCCGCCTTGACCACCGAGCGGACCGAGGCCGCCGCCCGGCTCGATGCCGCCGTCGCCGCCGAGCTGGCGCCGCTGAAGCTCGGCGAGGCCCGCTTTCGCACCGCCCTCGCCGCCGCCGAACCCGGCGCGTCCGGCAGGGACCGCGTCGAGTTCGAGGTCTCGACCAATCCCGGCGCGCCCTTCGGCCCCCTGCTCAAGATCGCCTCGGGCGGCGAGCTCAGCCGCTTCATCCTCGCCCTCAAGGTCGCGCTCGCCGAGCAAAGCGGGGCGACGACGATGATCTTCGACGAGATCGACCGGGGCGTCGGCGGGGCCGTGGCCAGCGCGATCGGCGAGCGCCTGCACCGGCTCGCGGCATCGGGCCAGCTGCTCGTCGTTACCCATTCGCCCCAGGTCGCCGCGCGCGGCGCCACGCATTTGCTGATCGAGAAGAGCCATGACGGGCTCGTCACCCGCACCGGCGTCCAGCGCCTCGATTCGGGCCGCCGCCGCGAGGAGATCGCGCGGATGCTCTCCGGCGCGGAGATCACCGACGAGGCCCGCGCCCAGGCCGGGCGCCTGCTGGAACCGGCATGACCGAGGCGGCGCCGCATCCGACCCCGCGGGGCGCCGGCGCGATGGCGCTGAGCCTGCTCGCCGGGCTGTTCGTGGCGATCGCGGCGCTCACCGTCATGCTCGCTCTGCCGCTGATCGTCGTGCTGACCGCAATGGGCGGCGAGGGCCGGCCCGCCGGCTGGCCGGTCTATCTCTGGGCCGCCTTCGTGTTCGCCGCCGCCTTCTGGTCGGTGGTGACCGGCATGCGCGTGATGGACGATCCGAGCTGGCGCCGCATCGGCCTGCTCGCCGGCATCGCCCTCCTCGCCTTCTTCAGCTTCCCGCCCTTCTGGTATGCGAGCCAATGATGGACAAGAGACCGGTCGATTCCACCCATGACGGCCTGCCGTTCGAAAGCTTCCTCCTCGCCCCGGCTGGCGCGGGGCCGCGGCCGACCGTGCTGATCTTCCCCAATGTCTTCGGGCTGGACGCGGTGGACGACGAGAATGCCGCGCGCATCGCGGCGCTGGGCTACGCCGCCTTCGGCTGCGACCTCTACGGCAAGGGCGTCCGCCCGGCGACGCGGGAGGACGCCTTCCCGCTGATGACCGCGCTGCGCGAGGACCGCCCGCTGCTGCAGGCGCGGATCCTGCACCAGCTGGAGGTGGCGCGGGCGCAGCCCGAGGTGGACCCGGCCAGGATCGCCGCGATCGGCTTCTGCTTCGGCGGGCTCTGCGTGCTCGATCTCGCCCGCACCGGCGCGGACGTCCGCGGCGTGGCGAGCTTCCACGGCCTGTTCACGCCGCCGCCCAATCTCCCCGCGCCCGCCATCAAGGCCCGCGTCGCCGTCTACCACGGCTGGGCCGACGCGCTCGTCCCGCCCGACCAGGTGACCGCGCTCGGCGAGGAGCTGACCGGCGCGGGCTGCGACTGGCAGATCCATTGCTATGGCGGCGCCGTACACGGCTTCACCCACGCGAGGCCGCCGGAGGAGGGCATCCCGGTCAACGCGCTGGCGGACAAGAGGGCATGGCGATCCGCGGCCGATTTCCTGGAGGAATGTTTCGCGTGACCGAAGCCGCCGCCGCCGCCCGGCTGGAGGAACTGGCGCGCGAGATCGCCTATCACAACAAGCGCTATCACGACGAGGACGCGCCGGAGATCGCCGACGCGGACTATGACAAACTGGTCCGCGAGAACAGTGCGCTGGAAGCCCAATTCCCGCACCTCGTCCGCGAGGACAGCCCCTCCAGGCTGGTCGGCGCGGCGCCGAGCAGCGCGCTCGCCAAGGTCGCCCACGCGCTGCCCATGCTCAGCCTCGACAACGCTTTCTCCGACGAGGAGGTGGCGGATTTCGTCGGGCGGGTGCGGCGCTTCCTGAAGCTGGGCGACGAAGAGCCGGTCGCGCTCACCGCCGAGCAGAAGATCGACGGCTTGTCCTGCTCGCTGCGCTACGAGCGGCGCAAGCTGGTCCGCGCCCTGACCCGGGGCGACGGCCAGGTCGGCGAGGACGTGACGCCCAACGTGCTCACCATCGGCGACATCCCGCGCACCTTACCCGCCGAGGCGCCCGATCTGTTCGAGATTCGCGGCGAAATCTACATGGAGAAAGCGGCCTTCGCGGCCCTCAACGCGCGTCTGCTCGCCGAGGCCGAGGCGGCCGGGGATGCGAGCAAGGCGCGGCAATTCGCCAATCCCCGCAATGCCGCCGCCGGCTCGCTTCGCCAGAAGGACGCGGCGGTGACCGCCGCGCGGCCGCTGCGCTTCTTCGCCCATGGCTGGGGCGAGGCGAGCGCCGTGCCGGGCGACGCTCTGGTCGCGGTGATGGCCGCGATCCATGGCTGGGGCTTCGCGCTGGCCAGCCCGATCGAGCGGCTCGACCTGGCGGGCGCGCTCGCTTTCTACCGCAAGACCGGCGCGGGCCGCGCTGACCTCCCCTACGATATCGACGGGATCGTCTACAAAGTGGACCGGCTCGACTGGCAGCGCCGGCTCGGCCAGGTCGGCCGCGCGCCGCGCTGGGCGCTGGCCCACAAATTCCCCGCCGAGCGCGCCGAGACAAGACTCAACGCGATCGACATCCAGGTCGGGCGCACCGGCAAGCTGACCCCGGTGGCGCGGCTGGAGCCGGTGACGGTCGGCGGCGTCGTCGTCACCAACGCCACCCTGCACAATCGCGACGAGATCGCCCGCCTGGGCGCGCGCCCCGGCGACCGCGTCGTCGTCCAGCGCGCCGGCGACGTCATCCCGCAGATCGTCGAGGTGCTGACCCTCGCCGAGCATCGCCCCGCCTTCGTCTTCCCGGACCATTGCCCGCAATGCCACAGCGAGGCGGTCGCGGAGGAAGGCGAGATCGACGTGCGCTGCACGGGCGGCCTGATCTGCCCGGCGCAGAGATTCGAACGCCTGCGCCATTTCGTCAGCCGCGGCGCGCTCGACATCGAGGGGCTGGGCGAAAAGAGCCTCGCCGAGTTCATCGAGCTCGGCTGGCTGAAGGAGCCCGCCGACATCTTCCGCCTCCACGCGCATCGCGACGCCCTGGTCGGACGCGAGGGCTGGCAGGCCAAATCGGTCGACGCCTTGTTCGCGGCGATCGAGGCCAAGCGCGCGCCGGACGCGGCGCGCCTGCTGTTCGGCCTCGGCATCCGCCATGTCGGCAGCGTCACCGCGCGCGATTTGATGAAGGCGTTCGGCACGCTGCCGCGCCTCCGCGAGCTCGCCGAGGCCGCCCGCGCCGGCGACGAGGACGCGCTGCACGAACTGACCTTGATCGACGGCGTCGGCCCGACCGTGGTCCGCGCGCTCGGCGACTTCTTCCACGAACCGCACAATGTCGAGGCGTGGGAGGATCTGCTCGGCGAAGTGACCCCGCCGCCCTTCGTGGTCGAGACCCGCGAGTCACCGGTCACCGGCAAGACCGTGGTCTTCACCGGCAGCCTCGAGGCCATTTCCCGCGACGAGGCCAAGGCGCAGGCGGAGAAGCTCGGCGCGAAGGCGGCCGGCTCGGTCTCCGCCAAGACCGATCTCGTGGTGGCCGGGCCGGGGGCGGGCTCCAAGCTCAAGAAAGCGGCCGAGCTCGGCATCGAGGTCATCGACGAGGCCGCGTGGCTGGAGATCGTGAAGGCGGCCGACTGAGTCCGGCGCACAAGAACCGAGCGTTACTTCACGATAAGCGTTCAAGCGGAAATAGAGCCAAGTCCGGAGCGCTTCGCCACTTCGCGGAATCATGATAACTTCTTCCTTTGCGGGGGAGGAATACATGATTCGTCTGCTCGGTCTGCCGCTTTCGGCGGCGCTGCTTTTGAGCGGCTGCGCCTATCATCGGGTCGTGGTGCCGATCCGCAACGAGACCGGCACCCTTCAGTCGGTGCAGAGCACCGCCTTCGCGGGCGTCACGCGCCGGACCGAAGCGAACTGCCCGACCAACCTGCTCAACGAGGTGCGCGTGCGCCAGAGCTTCGGGGAGGCGCTGGTGACGGTGCTGACGCTCGGCCTCGTGGCGCCCGCGCGGGTCCAATATCTCTGCGCCAAGATACCGACGGCGGAAGGCGATACCGACCACTGACCCGGGGAGACGCAAAATGTCGCAGGATCCCGACCTCATCCGCGTCGCCGGCGACCGGTGGACGAACCTCCATGGCACCGTCCAGACCCGGCTCCGCGAGCGACTGACCATCTTCAACCGGGTCAGGGGCCGATCGACCATGGCCGGCATGAAGGACACGGCCGGGCGGATCCAGGCGATCCTCGCCGATGCCGCGGCCCGGCAGATCCGGCTGCGCCCGGTCGGCTCCCGCTGGTCCTTTTCCAACCTGGCCGCGATCGAGGACGGCTGGGCGCTGGAGATCGAGAATCTCGACATGAGCTTCGCCGTCACCCACGGCAATCTCGATCCCGCCTATCGCGGCACCGCCGAGGAACTCTATCTCGCGCAATGCGGGCAGACGGTCTCGCGCATCAACATCGCGCTCGAAACGCCGCAACGGGCGCGCGCCTTGCGCACCTCGGGCGCGAGCAACGGCCAGACCGTCGCCGGGATGATCGGCACCGGCACGCACGGTTCGGCGCTCCAGACCGGCGCGTTCGAAAGCCAGGTGGCCGGCATCCAGTTGCTCACCGCCACGCAGAATCTGTGGCTCGAGCGTCCGGGCGATCCGGTCATGAACGCCGCCTTCGCCGCCAAGCTCGGCGCCACGCTGCGCCGCGACGACGCCCTGTTCCGCGCCGCGCTCGTCAATCTCGGCGCCCTCGGCATCGTGCATGCCGTCCTGCTGCGCACCACCGGGCGCTACAAATTGCTGTCGTCGCTCAAGAAGATGAAGATGGCCGAGGTCGGGCGGGCGCTGAACACGCTCGACTTCACCGGCGTGCCGCTGCCCGAGCCGACGCTGCAACCCTATTTCTTCCTTGCCGTCGTCGAGCCGAGCACGCCCGACGACGTCTATGTGACGGTGCGCTACAAGATCAATTGCGAGCCCGGCTACGCGCCCGTTTATGCGCAGGGCAGCGGCTATGAGGCGGCCAACGATCTTCCCGGCCTGGTCGGCAAGCTGCTGGACGTGGCCCCGGCCCTACGGCCGGTGATCGCGCCGCTGCTGATCAAGGTCGAGCTGGGCGAGTTTTCGAACCGGCGCAAGACGCCCGGGGAGACCTATAATTTCACGACGGCCCGGTCGGGCGTCGCCGGCTCCGCGATGGCCATCCCCTTGTCCTTCACCTTGCGCGCGCTCGAGATCGCGCGGGAGGTGTTCCTTGCCAATCCGGGGGCGCCGGTGGCTTTTGCCTGCCGTTATGCGCAGAAGTCGCCGGCTTTGCTCGGCTTCACCCGCTTCGACCCCACCTGCATCCTGGACGTGGACGGCGTCGACACCGCCGCGACCCGCGCGGTGATGGAGGGGCTGAGGGCGCGCTTCGACGCCGAAGGCGTCCCTTATGCGCAGCATTGGGGCAAGCTCCTCGGCCTGACCCGGGCGCGGCTCCGGGCGAGCTACGGCAGCGCGATCGACGACTGGAACCGGGTGAGGCGGGCCCTGCTCCCGACCCAGGCGGAACGGGACAGCCTGTCCACGCCTTTGTTCGACTCCGTGGGCCTGAACGCCTGACCGGGAGTGCTCGTCACCGCCATTCCCCGAACGGCCGGAATTCTGCTATGCTCGTTCCAACGACAGGGAGAGTCGCCATGCGTAAACTGGCTTTCGTTCCTCTCGGCCTGCTTTGCATCGGCGCCGCGCCGGCGCCGAACGCGGCCCAGCCCGCCGCGCCGGACGCCACCGCCGCCAAGGCGCCGTCCGCCGAGGCCCGGCCCGGCGAGATCCTGCTGACCCCGCCCGCGCACTGCCTCGACGCCGCGCCGCGCCGGACGGGCGGCCAGTCGCTCCAGTCGCGGCGCCTCGATCAATTGCCGCAGGGCGATCTGACGCTGACGGTCGTGCGCGAGGTGAACGGCTGTCCGCAGCCCGCGACGATCCGCGAAGGCTATGGCGCGGCCCCGTTCCGCGCGCCGGAGCCCCGCCGCTAGGGTCCGTATTCGACAAATCGGAACCGATTTGCGTGTAATTTCATAGTCATCCCGGCCTTCGCCGGGATGACTATTTAGGGTCGATCCATTCGGTACGCATCCTAGCGCCAGCCGGTCGCCTTCCGTTTCCGGAGCACCAGGGTCGGCCAGTCGCCGCGCAGGACGCGCGTCCCCGCCATCATCCCCTGCCGGCGATAGGCGGCGGTGACCGCCTCGGCCTGGGTATCGAGCAGGCCGGCGAGGATCAGCCGGCCGCCAGGCGCCAGCGCCCCCGCCAAAGCCGGCGCGAGCTCGATCAGCGGGCCGGCCAGGATGTTGGCGATGAGCAAATCGTAGGGCGCGCGGGCCTTCAGGCGGGCATGATCGAGCCCCGGTGCCACGACCAGCTCCAGCTGCCCGCGCGCGCGTCCGCTCTTCACCCCGTTGAGCCGGGCATTTTCCTCCGCCACCTCGATCGCTACCGGATCGATGTCCGAGGCGATCGCCCGCGCCGCCGGCCAGAGATGCATGGCGGCGAAGGCGAGCAGGCCGGTGCCCGTGCCGATGTCGGCGACGTCCGCGAAAGTCGCGCCGGTCGCCTTCAGCCGGTCGAGCGCGAGCAGGCAGCCGGTCGTGGTGTCGTGCTGCCCGGTGCCGAAGGCGCGGCCGGCGTCGATCTCGAACGGGACGGCGCCGGCCGGGACCGCATCGCGATGCGCGGGCGTGTGGACGAAGAAGCGTCCGGCGCGGATCGGCTCCAGACCGGCCTGGCTCAGCGTCACCCAATCCTCGTCGCCGAGCCGCTCGACCGCGGGCGTCGCGTCGCCCGCGCTCGGCACGAGGCTCAGCAGCAGGGCGATGTCGTCCGGCCCCGGCTCGGCCTCGAAATAGGCGTCCATCCGCCAGTCCTCGGGCCGCGCCGGATCGGGCTCGCTGGTCATCAGCACCGGCGGCGAATCCAGCATCGCCAGCTGGGCGATGTCCCCGGTCAGCGCCTCGGCCTCGGCCTTGCTGCAGGGCAGGGTGACCTTCCAGCTCATCGGCCCGTCTCCTCGCGGAGGCGCGCGTCGAGCCGGGCCGTGCCGCGCGCGGCATAGTCGCGGCAGGCGGCGCGATCGGTGAGGCGGCCCGCCGCGAAGCGCTGGAAGAGAGTGCTGGCCGAGGGATGGGGCGTGATCAGCAGGTCGCAGCGCAGAGCGGCGACCCGCGCGAGGCTGGCGCGGAAGGTGGCGACATAGGTGGGATGGGCGGAGAAACGATAGGCGTCGGCGCTCACCGCCGAGAGGCTGTCGGCATAGACAATGTCGAGACAGCGCCGCCCTTCGCAGGAGCGCCAGGTCCAGCTCGTGCCGCCGGGCGTGTGGCCGGGAGTCGCGTGCGCCGTCAAAGCGAGCGGGCCGAGTCGCACGATTTCGCGGTCCCGGACCAGGCGGCCGACGGTGACGCGCGGGAAGCGGGGCAGGGAGCCGTGCTGCGGATCGTCCGCCTGGGTCGCGCCGCTGGTCAGCGCCGGCACCGCCGGGCCGCGCGCCGCCACCGTCGCGCCGCTCAGCCGCTGCAGCGTCGCGAGGCCGCCGACATGGTCGATATGCTCGTGGCTGGCCAGGATCAGCTTCACGTCGCGCATCCGGAAGCCGAGCCGCGCGACGTTCGCCGCGATATGGCGCGCCGCCTGGTCGGTCGCGCCGTCGATCAGGATATGGCCGCGCGGGCCGGTGATCAGGATCGCGCTGATCCCGCAGGTGCCGACATAATAGACATTGCCGAAAATCCGGGCGGGCGGCGCGGGGTCGCTCCAGCCGTCTTTGCCCTCGCAGGCGCGGGCGAGCGCCGCGCCATCCGTGGGGGTCGTGGCCTGCAGGGCGACGGCGACGAGGCTAGCGAACAAAGCTGGCTCCGTTCACGTCGATCGCCGAGCCGGTGGCGGACGGCGGCGCGTCGGTGGCGAGCCAGCGCACCGTCTCCGCCACCTCCGCCGTTTCCGCGACTCGGCCCAGCGGGATGTCGGCGAGCAGTTTGTCGCCGCCGCGGCTGGCGAGATAGTCGTCGGCCATGCCGGTCATGGTGAAGCCCGGGCAGACCGAGAAGGCGTAGATGCCCTGGCTCGCATAAGCGCGGGCGATGCTCTTGGTCATCGCCACCATGCCGCCCTTGGACGCCGCATAATGCCAGTGCGCGGGGCTGTCGCCGCGATAGGCGGCGCGGCTGGCGACGTTGATGATCCGGCCACTCTGGCCGCGCGCCTGGAAGTGCAGCACCGCCAACCGGCAAAGCTCGGCGGCGGCGACCAGGTTTATCTGCTGCGTGCGCTGCCAGCGCGCCGTCCAGTCCGCCGCGTCGAGCGGCGCGTCCTCGAACACGCCCGCATTGTTCACCAGCACGTCGATCCGCCCGTCGAGCCGGTCCAGCGCGTCGGCCCAGAGCGTGTCGGCGATGCCCGGCTCGGCGAGGTCCGCCGCGAGCAGGCCGTCGCCGCCTCTCGTGGAATGGCCGACGGCATCATGGCCGTGGAAGGCGGCAAGGATCGCGGCGCCGATTCCGCGGCTGGCGCCGGTGACGAGGATGTTGAGGCTCTGGGTCATGGCCGTCCGATAGGGCCAAGCGCGCCGGGAGAAAAGCGTCGCGACTGGACAGCGGGCCGCGCCGCCGCCACTCTTTCGCTTTCATCGGGTGGGAGATCGTCATGAGCCTGCTGCTTGCTTTGTTGTCGGTGACCGCGACCTGCACGCCCAGCCCGGCGCTCGCCGATGCGGGGCCGGAGCGGGTGCGGGCCTATTTCGCGGCGATCAACAATCGCGACGGACCCGCCATCGGACGCTTCATCCGGGCAGGCGCGGTCTTTACCGGACCCAATCTGGCCGAGGGAATGCCGCTGGCCGACGTAATGACCCTCATGCTCGACATTCCGGAGGCGCAGCGGCTTGAGGTCACCGAGGCGCGCATGCGCGACGGCGACATCTATGTGCAGACCCGTACGCCCAGCGGCGCGACGGCCAGCGCCAATGTGCGGCTCGACGGCGGCTGCATCAGCCGCTTCGCGCAGCTCAACTGAGCCCGGAGACCATGCGATGAGCCTGTTGCTTGCCTTGCTTGCGGTCACCGCGACCTGCACCCCCGATCCGGCCCTCGCCGAAGCGGGCCCGCAGCGCGTGCGTGACTATATCGCGGCGATCAACGCCCGCGATCAGGCCGCGACCGGGCGCTTCATCAAGGCGGGCGCGGTCTATTCCAGCCCGGTCGTCGCCGCCGAGCCGCTCGCCGAGGTCATCACCCGCTTGCTCGAGGCGCCGAACGCGGATCGGCTGGACGTGGTCGAGGCGACGCCGCGGGGCGCTGCCGTCTATCTGCGGACCTTCACCGCCGGCGGCAGATCGGGCCGCGCCCTCGTGGAACTGGACGGAGGCTGCGTCACCCGCTTCACCCTCGAATAGGGCCGTCGCGCGCGCGTCTCCTAGGCGGCGAAGCTCTGCACGAAACGGCCGGCGCTGACCTTGAACTTCGCCATCTGCTCGTCGACCTCGGAGAAGCTCTGTTCGACCTCGTCGATCTCGCTGGCGACATTTTCCGTGTCCGCGCGGATCGCGGCGATGGTCGAGGACATGGAATCCGCCGCCAGAGCGGTCTCGTCCACCGCGGCGGTGATCATCGTCACCGTCTGCGCCTGCATCTCCATCGCCTTGCGGATGCGGTCGGCGCTGATCTGCACCTCCTCCACGGTCGACTGGATGGAATCGTTCGCTTCGACGGTCTGCTTCGTCGCGGACTGGATGGCGGCGATCTTGGCGGTGATGTCGTCGGTGGCGCGGGCGGTCTGCGAGGCGAGGCTCTTCACCTCCTGCGCGACCACGGCGAAGCCGCGCCCGGCATCGCCCGCCCGGGCCGCCTCGATGGTCGCGTTGAGCGCGAGCAAATTGGTCTGCCCGGCAATGTCGCGGATCAGGCCGAGGATCGATTCGATCGCCTCGACCTGCGCCGACAGGGCCTTGGAGACGTCGACCGCGCGGGCGCTCTGCTCGCTGGCCCGGGTCGCGACGCCGGCGGCGACCTCGACCTCGCTGCGCGCCTCCTCGATCGCCATGATCAGCCCGGCGGCGGTCTGCGCGGCCTCGCGCATCGCGACCGCGCTCTGCTCGGCGGCGGCGGCGACCTCGCTGGTCTTGCCGAGCATCCCGCGCGCGGCGGCGCTGGCATCGGCCGCCTGGGCCTTCACCTTGCGGCTGCCGGCGGCGGTATGATCGACGACGCTCATGATCTCCTTGTTGAAATCGGCGCCCTGCGCGCTGCGGCGCTCATGCTCGGCATGGCGGCGGAGCAGATCGTAATGGGCGGCGAAGACGTCGACCTCGAGCACGGTGACCCGGGTCAGCGCCCGCCCGAGCCGGACCAGCTTCTCCTGGTCCTCGACCAGGGCGCGGATCAGGATGTCGTGCGCCTGCTGCGCGCCCGCGGAGATGCCTGAGAAGAGGGTGGTGAGGGAGACGCCCGCCGCGGCCGCGGTGGCGACATATTGGCCGGCGGTCGCGACCCATTCCGGATCGTCGAGCCGGCTATATTTGGCCTGGATATAGGGCGCGACCCGGCGGGTCAGCTCGTCGAGCTTGCGCCCGCTTATCTCGCGCCCGGTCTCGCCGGCGCGGCTATACTGGACCCAGAACTGGCGCGAGACGCTGTCCGCCTCGGGCGCGACGATCGCCCAGATCTCCCGCGCCGCCGCCACCAGATCCTCGTCCTGCCCGAACAGGCTGATCCGCCCGTCCAGACGGACCTCGCTCACGGCCCCCGCTGCACCCGTCATCCGAACATGCCCCTTCGCACTATGGTCCGGACCGGGGTACCGCCGAAATGGTTAAGATGATGTTAGTGAAAGGGTGCGGAAGACCCGTGCCGGCACGGTCCGGACGGGCCGCGTGGGCCGGGGGGTTACCGGCGCCGCTCGCTTCGCGGCGCCAGTGCCACCTGCACTTCGAGCGTGGGGAGATCGAGCAGGCGCCGCGGCAGACCGCCGGGCTGTCCTTCCGCTTTCTCGACAAGGTCCGCGCAGGGGTCGCCGACGCGAAGGGCCAGCGCGTCATAGGTGAGCCAATCGGCGAGAGAGCGGGACGCCACCGTGACCACCTCCCGACGAAGGCGCGTCCCGGTGCCCCGATGCTCGGCAAGGTCAGCGACCAATTGCGTGGGAATGACCGGAACCCCGCGCCCGCCGCCCGGCGGGCCCAGGAAGAGATAGACGCTCGAATGGGTTTGTGCCTGCAGAGCGAGACGCTGCTCCCTGTCGATCTCGAAAGAGGCGTTCCAGGCCGGCTGCCTGGCCGCTCTCTTGTTTCGATAAACGCGCTTTGCCTGGACCAGGGTGACCCGCCGGCCCAGCGAGATGCCGTCGATCCACGGATCGACGATCAGGCACAGGTCGGCCGCGAATTTCCTGGCCTGCTTGATGCCCTCCGCCCCTTCTTCAGGGCGATCTACGTTTCGATAGTGCATCCTCACGGAGGCACGGTGCGGCGCCGAGGCGGCGCGCGCGAGCCCCTCCAGCGCCTGATCGAGATCATCGAAACGAAGCGCGAGTTCCCGGAAGAGCGAAGCCAGGAGCCGATCCTCGCCCTCATCGCCATGATCGTCATAGTCCCTCGCGGCGCCGGCTTCGACCCGGGCGATGGTGTGTTCGATCAGCCGCTCGACGTTCCGGTCCCCAAGCCAGGTGCGCGCGGCCTCTTCATTGTCCGCGACTCCGCCTTCCAGCGCGGCCAGCCGCTGGACGAGACTCCCCGCGGTCGGCGGCCCGCTCGCATCCAGGGACTCGCCGAATTTCGCGGCGCGGACGGCGCGTGCCGCATAGTGCACGACGCGGACCGGATGATCGCCGAGCCCGCTCAGCATGTCTCGGTCGGCGCTCCTCGCCAAAGCGGTGGCGGCAAAGTGCGCGAGGTCGGTCGCCTCGCCATCGCCCCACCAGAGCAGCGTCTCGATCGCCGCCTGGCGGAGCGGTGCCCGATTGCCTATGCAGTCGCGCAGGCTCTCGACATAGGCGGCGCGGGTTTCCCCGGGCCTTCCGAGGAGGCGGTCAGTTCCGCGCCCGCCATGAGGACCGATCACCTCCAGCAGCATGGCGGCGACGGCGCGGACCCTGATTTGCCTTTCGATCGCGCGCGCCATGTCGCGCCGTGCATGGGCGACCAGATCGGAAATCCCGGCATCTCGCCTGGCGACCGCGAACGTGGCTTGCGGCTCGGCGTAATCGGGCCGGGCTTTCAGGATCGCGAGCAACGATACCCACGGGGTCCAGCCCATGCCGCGGGCGATGGCGCGGAACAGGCAGGTCGACAGATCTGGATTCCCGCGCGTTGCCACCGCGGCGATCAGGGTGCGCGCTTCCCACTGCGTTGACGGTGCGAGCTCGGCCAGCAATTCCACGAGCCAGGAAAGGTGCGTATAGTCTCGGCTGCTCAGCACCCGCGCGAGGGCGGCGATGAACAGGGGCTCGCTCCGCAGGCGCGGGAAGTGGTCGAAGAGTGCGTGTCCCCCATAAACCTCCGCCGCGTGGGCGGCGAGCGAGGGTGCCAAATGGCGCCAGCGCCTTTCCACATGCTCGACGATGCGCGGCGTGAGGTCGCGCTCCTTCCGAGCCAATGTCGCGGCGACCTCGAGCAGCTTGAGGATGACGGGCAGGTCCACGTAGGCGTCGGCGCGACGGTCGGACAGCGCCGAGGTCGCCCGCGTAAAGGCGTCGATCTCTGGGCCGCCACCCGGATGGGCGGGGATGAACACGCGCCGACGGCCGTGAAAAGGCGAACGATCGGGAAGGAGCTCGCCGATCATTTCGACCAATATGTCGAGGTCGCCGTCTTTTTCCCGTTTCGTCGCACCAGCCATGAACGCAGCCTAAAGACCGGACCCCGCCTTTGCCACCGGCATCGATGGCCACGCTCTAGCCCAACCCTTGCCGGCCGCGACCGGCACGGACTTGAAGGCGATCCGAGAAATGGAAAAGCTCCCCAAGCGGCGCGGGCGTTCGGTCGCCCGCTTTACACGTGGCGCCAAACGCGCGACCCCACCCTCATGAAGATCGCGATCTGCACGCCCGTTCATGGCGATCCCAAGCTCGTCTACACGCGCTCGCTCGTGCACATGTGCGTGGCAACCGAGCGGGCCGGGAAGGCCTGGCCGCTCATGTTCGAATATCTGACCGCGAGCGGCCCCAATCTCGCCGCCGCGCGCACCGACCTGGTCAAGGCGGCGCGGCAGATCGGGGCCGAATGGATCCTCTGGATCGATGCCGACCAGATGTTCCCGCAGGACACGATGCTGCGCCTGATCGCCCGCAAGGAGCGCGTGGTCGGCGCCAATTATATCGCCAGGGACGGCAGCCGGCTGCCCACCGCGCGCGACCTGGCGAGCCGGCCGCTCGCCACCACGCCGGACAAGGCCGGCACCCATCTGGTCGAGCCCTGCGGCGCGCTCGGCCTGGGCCTCGTCCTGATGGACATCAAGGTGTTCGACGAGATCGAGGCGCCCTGGTTCGACACGGGCTGGGACGCGGCCGGCGCGCCGGTCTCGGAAAGCGCCTTCTTCTTCGCCCGGCTGCGCGCGGCGAATATCCCGGTCCATGTCGACCACGGCCTCTCCGCCAAGACCGGCCATGTCGCCGAGCAGGTGCTGACCCACGAGGGCGCGCTGCAGGAGCGGATCCGCGAGGGCGCGGTGCGCAGCCGCGTCACCGGCGCGGCGGCGCCGACCCAGGACCCGCCTGCCTAGGGATTCCTGCGGCGGGTGACGTGGACGGAATAGGCGGGGCGGCGCGGCCTGGCGCTCCTTTCCCTCTCCCCGGCGGGGAGAGGGCAGGGTGAGGGGGTTCGGCTTTTGGTGTTTAGCTTCGGCTGCAGAACCCCCTCACCCCAACCCTCTCCCCCCATGGGGAGAGGGGGCCGAGCCCCCTGGGGGAGAGGGGGTCCGGGCGGCGGGCGCTAAAGCCGGCGGACGGCCGGGGGCGCGGGGGCGTTGAGGAGGAGTTCGGTGAGGGCCCAGACCATGGCGTCGGCGCGGTCGGGGGAGCGGCCGGGGCCGGCATAGCCGTCCAGGCTCAGGCCGGCCAGCTCGTCCTCCAGCTCCGGGAAGCAGCCGGCCAGCTTCGCCTCGCCGCGCGCGAAGAAGGGTTCGAGCGGCGCCGCCCGGGCCGCCTTGCCGACCCGCGCATGGACCCGCTTCACCCGCAGCTTGAGCCCGGCGCCCCGCAGGACGGTGGTCACCATCTCGCCGCCCTGATTGCTTTCCGCGACGACGCGGTCGGCGCGCCAGGTCTCGGCCGCGCGGGCCACTTTGCGCGCCCATTGGTCCGGGGAGAGGCCGGCGCCGCTGCAATCGGCGAGCACCCAGCCGCAGCCGGTCGCGTCCAGCCCGCAGACCAGGATCCCGCAGGCGTCGCCGCCCGCCGTCGCCGGCGGATCGACGCCGATCACGACCCGGACCAGATCGTCCCGCCGGGGCGCCGGCGCCCGGGATCGCGCGAGCAGGTCGCGCGGGAACAAGGCCCCGTCCACATCATCGAGCAGCTTTCCGTCCAGCTCCTGCCGCGCCAGCCGCGTGCCGGCGTGCAGCGCCTCGATCATCGTCACGAAGTCGGGCGACAAATGGGGATTGTCGCGGCAGGCGCCGCCGGTCAGCGCGACGTTCGCCATGGCCAGGATCGCGCGCAGCACCGGCACCGCGCGCGGCGTCGTCGTCACCACCGCCTGCGACCGCGCCCCGGCGCGCAGCCCGAGCTGCAGGTTGTTCCAGGTGGCCTCGCCGTATTTCCACTTGGCCAGCTCGTCGCACCAGGCGAAATGATGTTCCGGCCCGCGCAGCCCCTCCGGATTCGCGCCCGAATGGACGAAGGCCGTCGCCCCGCCGGCGAAGGTCAGCCGCCCGAGCGAGGGCTCCCAGCGGATCCCGCGCCGCTCCGCGCCGTCCGCCGCCACCGCGAGCAGGCCGCTCGGCCCCTCGATCATCACCCGGCGCGCCTCCCCGGGCGTCGCCGCGACCAGGGCGATCCGCGCCTCAGGCATCGTCCGCGCCTTCTCGCTCACCCATTCCGCCCCGGCCCGAGTCTTGCCGAAGCCGCGCCCGGCCAGCATCACCCAGATGTGCCAGTCGTCATCCGGCGGCCGCTGGCCCGCATGCGCCCAGGCGGGCCAGTGCGTGTCGAGCGCCCGGACGTCCCGCTCCGGCGTGGCGAGCAGCACCCGCCGCAACTCCTCGGGCGCGAGTTCGTGCAGGCTGCGCAGGAGCGCCTGTTCGTGGTCCATGGCGATGTCCTGAAGAAGAAGGGAGATGGTTTCGCGCAAAGACGCAAAGCCGCGAAGGGCTGCGGCCCGGCGCCCGCGCAGCGATCCATTCTTCATGGCGTGGATCGATGCCGGCTGCGCCGGACGGGCGGCGGTCCTGTCGAGGCCGGCTTCTTTGCGGCTTTGCGTCGTTGCGCGAGATGAAGCGGCCTCGCCGCTTGCCCGGCGCGGACGGAAAGGTCGGGGGCGGCGAGGGAAAGCGGACGGGACTTACGGAGATCGCGGTGATCGTGGCGCGCGGGCGCTTTCGCTCCAGCCTCGATGAGCCGTGTTCCCGGGTCCCGGCCTGAGCCGGGATGACTCCGGTTATTCCGGTGCCGGGGACGGCCCGTCCTCCGCGTCGTCGCCCTTCTTCCCGGACATCGCCTCGTGCCGCTGGATCGCCGCGATCTTGGTCATGATGCTCTGCACCACCTCCGCGAAGCTGCGCTCCGGCGCGCCCTTGTGCCGCCCGCCGGTGCGCCCCGCCTTGCGGCGGTCGAGAAAGGCGAGGATCCGCATCGCCGCCTCGGGATCGAAGGGGACGGCGTCGATCTCCTGCTCCTCCGTCTCGCCGCTTTTCAGCAGCAACGCATGGGCGTGAGCGACCAGGCGGTGGTCGAGCATCACCTCGGCGGCGTCGAGCGCCTCGCGGCAGGCGCGGGCGAAGGCGGGCCACTCGTCGATGCGGCGATAGAGCGAACTCGGCTGGAAGCCGGTGGCGCGGGCGGAGACGTCGAAATTGCCGGTGGCGCGCAGGCGGCCGAGGAAATCCGCTTCGACCTCCGACGTCCAGCAGCCGTCCCGAACGTGGCTGATCTGCAGGCGGCCGTTGGAGGCGCGGCGGATGATCTGCTCCGGCCGGGTGGGGCGCTTCGCGGCCTTGCCCTTGCGCGGGGCCGTCCCGTCCGGCGGCATCGCCTTGATCTCGACCGGAGCGAGGAGGGGTCCGGGCGCCTCGCGCAGGCGGGCATCGGCGGACGCGGCGGCGGCCTCGCAGCGGTGGCGGAACTCCGGGTGGCGGTACATCCGGTTGCTGAACAGGTGCCGGTGCCCGAGGATGCGGGCGGCGGCGCGGTAATTGCCGGTCTGCTCGACGAGGGACAGGAAGGCTTCCGCGAGTTCGGGAGTGAAGGCGCCGATCGGGCCGAAGCGCATGGCGCCGGGCCCGCGCGGGAGGCGGGTGTTGGGCATGTTGGTCTCCGTGGTTGGGCGCGCGGGCGAGACGGTGTTCGCACCCTCATCTCGTCACCCCGGACTTGATCCGGGATCCACCTTCTTTCGAAGAAGAGCTATTTCACGCGAAGGGCGCGAAGCAGAAGGAGGAACGCGAAGGGGGCGAGGCGGTCACGGCCTGTGCCAGCCTGGCCCGCGCGCAACGAAAAAGCCGGTTGCGGCAATGCCGCACCGGCTTGGGACTCGGCTTTGCGAGCTTGAGAATATTTACCGGATCAGCGTGACGCTGTCAACATAAATAACCTATATGGATAATAGTGGTTTACGCTGCTCGCTTATTCGGCGAGCCTTTGGCCGCCGGCGGCTCAGCCGGTGTCCGCAATGGAGGCTATAGTGGAGGCTCAGGAACCCCTGGCGGATAGCGCGGACAGGATGACTTCGAGGGCATAGATTGCAATCAGGCCGCCCAGCGCCGCCGCATTCAGCCATTTGCGCGCGCTGAAAACAGCCGCGGCGACCAAGACGGTGTAAAGACCGATCATGGCCAGGGTCATGGCGTGCGGCGGCCGCCCGGCCAGCACATACATGGCTGGAAACGCCGTGCTGTTGCACAGCCAGACCGCCGTCAGCACCTGCCGTCGATGCGCGAAATAATAATCGTCGAAGTCGCGGAATTCTTCCGGATCATCGGGGAAGATGATGGCTGCCGCCAGGTAATAGAGACCGGTGACGGCCAGGCCGAAGACCAGCGTCGCGTAGGTCATGGGAATGAGCTCGCGCGCTTGCCAGATTCCGGACCAGAAGGACAGGATGTCGAGCAACACGAACGCCGCCAACAAAGGCGTCAACCAGCCGATCCGAACCTTCCGCCTCAGCTTCGTCGCCTTGGCCAGGCCGCCCAGGACCTCGGCGAGGCTGAAGCCGAGGAGCAGGGCGAACAGCGAAAAAATGAACTCGAAGTTGCTCATGATACCCCCTGTCCACGATGCATCCCATGATGCCGCAACGTCCGCAATGGGCGGCAAGCGGGTGCCGGCGGGCGGCCGGCTCCCGGTTCGGGCCCGGAGCGATCCGGCGGCCGTCGTCCGTCGCGTCGACCGCGCCCTTGCAACCTGAGCCATCGGGCCTAAAAGCCCTCCTCAACGGGGCCCTTCGCAGGCGCGCGCTTGCGGGGTCCGCCTCCGGGGAAGAGGTCCACGATGCATCGAAATCCGGCGCGGCCGATGTCGCCCCATCTCACCATCTGGAAATGGGGGCCGCACATGGCGCTCTCCATCCTGCACCGGGTCACCGGCGTCGGGCTGGCGATCGTCGGCGGGGCGATGTTCACCTGGTGGCTCGTCGCGCTGGCCAGCGGGCCGGACGCCTATGCGGCCTTCGCCGGCTGGGCGACCTGGCCCTGGATGCTGGTGATCTGGATCGGGCTGACCTGGGCCGCCTTCCAGCACACGCTGTCCGGCATCCGCCATTTCGTGCTCGACATCGGCGCGGGCTACGAGCTCAGGACCAACAAATTCTGGTCGGTCGTCGTGCTGCTCGGCGCGATCGCGCTGACCGGCCTGACCTGGACCCTGATCCTGATGAGGCCCTTCGCATGACCACGGAAAGCCCGCGGATGAAGACGCCGCTCGGCAAGGTGCGGGGCCTCGGCTCGGCCAAGTCCGGCGCGACCCATTGGTGGCACGAACGGCTGAGCTCGGTCGCGGCCCTGATCCTGCTCGTCTGGTTCTTCGGCTCGCTGCTGCGCCTGCCGAACCTGCGCTACGAGACGGTCGCCGGCTGGCTGGCGACGCCGCTCGCCGCGGTGCCGATGCTGCTGCTGATCGTGACCGTGTTCTGGCATCTCGCGGCGGGGCTGCGCGTCTGCGTCGAGGATTATGTGCACGAGGAGGGCGGCAAGCTCTTCCTGCTCGTGGCGATCAATTTCGCGAGCCTGTTCGGCGCGGGCCTGTGCGTGTTCGCGGTGCTGAAGCTGGCCTTCGGCGGCTAGACGGGGCGAGGCCCGGCCGCGCGCCTCGCGCCGCCCGTCAGACGCAGTTGATGAGGCCGCCGGAGACGGTGATCTGGATCGTCCCGTTCGAGGTCGCGCCGAGGCTGTCCTGGACCGTGTAGGTCAGCGTCTCGGAGCCCGGGGTGATGGTGGATTCGTAATAGACCGAGGTGCCGTTCCACACCCAGGCCGTGCCGATCGTCGCGCCGGTCACGGAGGTCACGGTGAGCGGATAATTGCCCTCGGGGTCGGAATCATTGTCGAGCACGTTGATCTGCGTGATCGTGCACCGCCGCACGCTGCGCGTGTCGGTGACGGCCGTCGGCGGCTGATTCATCTGCAGATCGCCGTCCACGGCCAGCATCGCATGCGCGCCGGTGGCGGCGGCATCATTGTCGGCCGCCATGGCGGGCGGCGCCGCGACAGACAAGGTTGCGATCAGTGCCAAGAATGCCCGTTGCTTCATGTCATCCTCCTCTTGCGAGGGGCCAAGGGAGCAGCCCAAGCGCAAGAAGATCATCTATAGTTCATCGTGGCAACTCTTTTCTCATATTGAGATCGATGAAGTATAGTGCTTTACGGTTATTACGGTAGATCGTGTCGGGACTTGCGCG
>Ga0335075_10000241_pt1 | contig 104015 bp, 90 predicted proteins | sample Lox_Sample_24_FD_206723 | JGI IMG/M metagenome (GOLD analysis project Ga0335075, IMG submission 206723) | Soil microbial communities from Loxahatchee National Wildlife Refuge, Florida, United States - Lox_Sample_2.4 | ecosystem: Environmental > Terrestrial > Soil > Wetlands | place: USA... | reverse complement strand
GCGCACTACCGTGGGACACGAGAACCTCCGGGTTGGAGTGGGCCTTAGACAAGCCACATCCCACTCGGAGGTTCTCGCTCGTTCAACCACCCGCGCCGCTACCAACGTGGTGGCCGGGTACAGCTAGGCCGCAATTGCGGCCGTTGGGCAGGCCGCCACCGCCGCCACCGCCGCTACGCCGCCGCGACGTCCGGCTGCTCCATCAGCTCGCGCTCCCGCTCGGCGATCCGCGACCGTGCGGTGAGCAGGGTGAGCACGGGCGGGACGCCGGTGTAGACCAGCACCCAGACCGGCCAGAAGAAGCCACTCCCCGCCAGCCACCACAGGAGCACGCACAGCGTCCCGGGTCCGACAAGGAACGCCAGATCGCCGGCCAGCCGCCACCGGAAGCCGGCGACGGCGAGCTCGCGGGCGACCCCCGCGTCCATCGGCCCCGGGCCGGAGGGGTCCCCGGACGGCACCAGGTCGGCGAGGAGGGCACGCACCTCGCCCAGCGTGCCGGCCCGCGCGAGCGCGACCGTGCGCGACTCCAGGTCGGTGACGCCGAGCCGGCCGTCGGCGTACGCCTCGGTGAGTACGACGAGCGCCCGCTCCCGGTCGGCGTCCGACGCGAGCAGGCCGGCGTGCGCGGGCGAGCGTGGGTCGTGGCGAAAGCCACGCCAGAAGGACTCGGCGGGCGTGCTCACCCCGGCACCGCGATCCGGCTCGGGTCGGAGGCGGCCGACGCGGGGTAGAACTCGCGCGGGCAGCTCTCGGCCGCGCAGTCGCGGTAGCGCTGGGTGAGCCGACGCAGCGCGCCGAGGACGATCTGCGAGTCCGGGTCGTCGACGAGGTTGCGCATCTCGTACGGGTCGCGACCCCGGTCGTACAGCTCCTCTCCCCCGCGCCGGAACCGGACGTACGTCCAGCCGCCCACCCGCACCCCGGCGTAGAAGCGGCGGCGGCCGTCGTTGCCGGGCCAACCCGCGATCGGGACCACGCGCACCTGGTCGGGCGCCGTGACCCAGGGCCGGATGTCGACGCCGTCCAGCGGTCGGGGCGGCGTGGCACCGGCCGCGCCGAGGATCGTGGCGGCGATGTCGGGATTGGTGAGCGCCGTCCGGACCTCGCGCCCGGCGGGCAGGCCGGGGCCGCGCATCAACACGGGGATCCGGATCGAGTCGTCCCAGTGGTAGAGCTTGCCGTTGAGGTTGTGGGCGTCGACGGTGAAGCCGTTGTCGGAGGTGAAGACGACCAGGGTCCGCTCCAGCTGGCCGGTCTCCCGCAGTGTCGCGAAGAGCTCCGCGACACCGCGGTCGAGACCCCGCGCCGCCTCGATCCGCCGCTGGTAGACGATGCGCAGCGCCTTCTTCTCCTGCGCGCTGAACCGGCGGTGCGCGGGCTTGTTCGCCGCGGGCAGCGCGCTGGTGTCGTCGGGGAAGGAGAACGGCAGGCGGGGGATCTTCACCCGGCGGTACCGCCCCCGGTCCTCCGGCGCCGGCACCGTCGTCTTCAACCGGCCCGCGTCGGTGCCCGCGTAGAGCTTCCGCGGATCGTCGTCCCCCACCGGTCCGCCCACGTGCGGGGCGACGTAGTTGACCCACGCGAACCACGGCGTGCTCCCCCGGTCGCGGCCGATCATGTCCTGCGCGTGCCGGGTCATCACCTCGGTGGCGTAGCCCCGCGAGCGGTCGACGACGCCGTTGACGTTCATCCGCCGCCGGAAGAAGTGGTACGACGAGGAGTCGATCGTCGCCCGCCAGTCCGACCAGCCCGGCGGGACGTCGAGCTCGGTGCCGTCCTTGCCGTAGCCGTTGAGGTACTTGCCGGTGAACAGGGTGTCGTAGCCGGCCTCCTGGAGGGCGGTCGGCAGCGTGGCGTCGCCGTCGAACGCGGCGTACCCACCTCCGGGGCCGGTGATCGTGACGGCACCGTGGTTGTGGGCGTACTGCCCGGTCAGCAACGACGCCCGGGCCGGCACGCAGATCGGGGTCGGCGCGATCGCGTCGCTGAAGGCGACGCCGCCCTTCCGCATCAGCCGCTGCACGTGCGGCAGGTACCGCATGTCCCGTACGGCGAGGTCGTCGACGGTGATCAGCAGGACGTTCGGGCGGCCCTCCGGGTCCTGGTACGCCGGCGTCGCGGTCGGCTCGATCCGCACGGAGGCCGACCCGCCCGCAGCACCACCCGGGCGTGCGCCGTCCGTCGCGCCCTCGATCCCCACGACCGCCAGCGCGCCGACGGCGAGGGTCGCCAGCAGCGCCCGCGCGGGTCGCCGCCCCACCCGTTCCCAGCCGTTCACCAGCAGCACCCGATCGAAGTCATGTTTCTTGATTGCCTTATGCCATCTACGTTCACGGAACGGTAGCGGACGCCCGCCCGCCGACCGTTCACGCACCGTCCATCGGCGCGCCACCGGACGGCCCGACGAACGGGTGATCGTGGCGACATGAGGATCGCCCTCGTCACCGAGACGTTCTTCCCGGCGGTGGACGGCACGACCACCACGGTCAAGGCGGTCGCCGACCGCCTGATCGACACCGGGCACGACGTGCGGATCATCGCCCCGGGCCCGGGCCTGACCAGCTATCGCCGCAGCCGAGTGGTCCGGCTCCGCCCCCTGGACAAGCCCGGCGGACAGGTGCGGGACGCGCTCGCGTCGTACCGCCCGGACCTCGTGCACGTGACCAGCCCCGGCACCGTCGGTCGCAAGGCCCTCAAGCACGCCGCGCGGCAGGGCGTCCCGAGCGTCGTCGTCCAACAGGCCCCCGTGCCCGACCTGGCCGCCGGCCTGTGGCGGACGAAGGTGGCCGACCGCGCGGACCGTGTCCTCGTCACCGCACCGTGGATGGTCGACCGGGTCGCCGCCCTCGGCGTCTCGGCGGCCCTGTGGGAGCCCGGCGTCGACACCGCCGCGTTCACCCCCGCGCTGCGCGACCCCTGGCTGTCCCGCTCCTGGTCGCGCGCCCGCTCGAAGCAGGGGCCGCTCGTGACCGTCGGGTACGTCGGCGGCCTGCACCGTCGCCACGGCGTACGCCGGCTGCCGGAGCTGAACGCCGTCGCCGGGATCCGTCCGGTCGTCGTCGGCGACGGCCCGGAGCGGGAGTGGCTGCGCGCCCGGATGCCCCGCGCCCGGCTCACCGGCCCCCTGGAGACCGGGGACCTGGCCGTCGCGCTCGCGACCCTCGACCTGCTGGTGCACCCGGGCACCGAGGAGACCTGCTGTCACGCCCTGCGCGAGGCGGCGGCCAGCGGCGTCCCCGTGGTCGCGCCGCGGGCCGGCGGCGCCCGCGACGTCGTCCGGCCCCTGGAGACCGGACTGCTCTACGACCCGGAGGCGCCGTACGGCCTGGTCCGGGCGGTCGAGGCGGTGGCCGCCGACAGCCGGCGGGCCCTGCTCGGCGCCCGGGCGCGCGAGCTGGCGACCCGCGACTGGCCCACCGCGGTGGACGAGCTGGTGCTGCGCCACTACTCCCGGCTTGTCCCCGCGTCGTACTCTGGTTAGGCTTACCTAACAGGCTTCCGGTAGCGGTGTTTGTCACATCGCCCGCACGCCCCGCGAGAGGCTCAGAGCGGTAGCCTTGCCGGTCGTGGCAACTCCGACCCTCGTCAAGGGAGCGCGCTCGACACGCTCCACGATCGCCCTCAAGCTGGCCATGGCCGTCAGCGGCCTCCTGTTCCTCGCCTTCGTGCTGGCGCACATGTACGGCAACCTCAAGGCGTTCTCGGGTGAGGAGGCGTTCAACGAGTACGCCCACCACCTGCGCGAGCTGGGTGAGCCGATGCTGCCGCACGAAGGTGCGCTGTGGATCCTGCGGATCGGCCTGATCGCCGCCCTCGTCGTCCACGTCGCCTCCGCGGTGGCGCTGTGGCGCCGGGCCAACCGGGCGCGCACCGTGAAGTACGCGGTGAAGAAGAACCAGAAGTCGTCGCTCTCCTCGCGCACCATGCGCTGGGGCGGGCTGACGCTGCTGGTCTTCATCGTCTGGCACCTGCTGAACTTCACGATCGTCAAGGTCAACCCGAGCAACGGCGACACCGGCAGCGACAACCCCTACGCCCTCATGGTCGACAGCTTCGACCTGTGGTGGATGACGCTCATCTACCTGGTGGCGATGGTCGCCCTCGGCATGCACCTGCACCACGGCACCTTCAGCGCCATCCAGACCCTCGGCTTCACCAACACCGCGAAGTCCCGCGCCCGCGCCCGTGAGGCCGGCTGGGTCGTCGCGGTCGTCGTCGCCGGCGGCTTCGCGCTTGTCCCCCTGTTCGTGCTCTTCGGCGTCATCACCAAGTAAGGGAAGGGATCGAACCCTCATGGCAGCCACCGATCCGTCGCACACCACGCCCCTGAACGCGGCGCCGACGCAGATCTCCGACGACGCCCGCGGCTACTACACCCTGGGTGAGCCGCTCGTCGACCCCGTCGCCCCCACCGGCCCGATCGGGGAGCGCTGGACCCAGCGCAAGTTCGACAACCGCCTGGTCAACCCGGCGAACCGCCGCAAGCTCGAGGTCATCATCGTCGGCACCGGCCTCGCCGGCGGCGCCGCCGCCGCGACCATGGGCGAGGCCGGCTACAACGTGAAGTCCTTCTGCTACCAGGACTCCCCGCGCCGCGCCCACTCGATCGCGGCCCAGGGCGGCATCAACGCGGCGAAGAACTACAAGGAGGACGGCGACTCGACGTTCCGCCTCTTCTACGACACGGTCAAGGGCGGCGACTACCGCTCGCGCGAGTCGAACGTCTACCGCCTGGCCGAGGTCAGCGCCAACATCATCGACCAGTGCGTCGCGCAGGGCGTCCCGTTCGCCCGCGAGTACGGCGGGCTCCTCGACAACCGCTCCTTCGGCGGCGTGCAGGTGTCCCGCACGTTCTACGCCCGCGGCCAGACGGGCCAGCAGCTGCTGATCGGCGCCTACCAGGCAATGGAGCGCCAGGTCGCCGCCGGCACCGTCAAGCAGTACACCCGCCACGAGATGCTCGAGGTCATCGTCGTCGACGGGAAGGCGCGCGGCATCATCGCCCGCGACCTGGTCACCGGCGAGATCGAGACCCACCTCGCCGACGTCGTCGTCCTCGCCACGGGCGGCTACGGCAACGTCTTCTTCCTCTCGACCAACGCGATGGGCTCCAACGTCACCGCGGCCTGGCGCGCGCACCGCAAGGGCGCCTACATGGCGAACCCCTGCTACACGCAGATCCACCCGACCTGCATCCCGGTCTCCGGCGACCACCAGTCGAAGCTGACCCTGATGTCGGAGTCGCTGCGCAACGACGGCCGGATCTGGGTCCCGAAGAACCCGGCCGACGCCGAGAAGGACCCGCGCGACATCCCCGAGGAGGACCGCGACTACTACCTGGAGCGGATCTACCCCTCCTTCGGCAACCTGGTCCCCCGCGACATCGCCTCGCGCGCCGCGAAGTACCAGTGCGACGACGGCAAGGGGGTCGGCCCGGCCGTCCGCGAGATCGACAAGGACGGCAACGAGAAGTTCGTGCGCCGCGGTGTCTACCTCGACTTCACCGACGCCATCGCGCGCCTCGGCGAGGACGGCATCCGCGAGAAGTACGACAACCTCTTCGACATGTACGCCCGCATCACCGGCGAGAACCCGTACGAGACGCCGATGCGGATCTACCCCGCGGTGCACTACGTGATGGGCGGCCTGTGGGTCGACTACCACCTGCAGTCGAGCATCCCGGGGCTGTTCGTGACCGGTGAGGCGAACTTCTCCGACCACGGCGCCAACCGCCTCGGCGCCTCGGCGCTGATGCAGGGCCTGGCCGACGGCTACTTCGTCCTCCCGAACACCATCCGCGAGTACATGGCGGACGGCCCGTTCGAGAAGATCGACGAGTCGCACCCGGCGGTCGTGGAGGCTCGCGCCCAGGTCGAGGAGCGCGTCTCGAAGTTCCTCTCCATCAACGGCTCCCGCAGCGCCGACTCCTTCCACAAGGAGCTCGGCAACATCATGTGGGAGTACTGCGGCATGGAGCGCACCGAGGCGGGCCTGCGCAAGGCGATCGACATGATCCGCGAGCTGAAGGCGGCCTTCTGGTCCGACCTGAAGGTCCTCGGCACGGCGGAGAGCCTCAACCAGAGCCTCGAGAAGGCCGGCCGGGTGGCCGACTTCATCGAGCTCGGCGAGCTGATGTGCATCGACGCCCTGAACCGGCGCGAGTCCTGCGGCGGCCACTTCCGCGCCGAGTCGCAGACCGAGGACGGCGAGGCGCTGCGTCACGACGACGAGTTCGCCTACGTCGCGGCCTGGGAGTGGGGCGGCGAGTCCGGCGACCCGGTGCTGCACAAGGAAGACCTGATCTACACCGCCATCGAGATGAAGCAGCGGAGCTACAAGTGAACCTCACCCTGAACATCTGGCGGCAGCCCGACGCGGTCACCGCCGGTGCCATGCACACCTACCAGCTCGCCGGCATCTCCGAGGACATGAGCTTCCTGGAGATGCTCGACGTCCTCAACGAGCAGCTCAACGCCGCCGGCGAGGACCCGGTGGCGTTCGACTCCGACTGTCGCGAGGGCATCTGCGGCACCTGCAGCCTGATGATCAACGGTCAGGCGCACGGGCCGGAGGTCACCACGACCTGCCAGCTGCACATGCGCTCCTTCAAGGACGGCGACACGATCACCGTCGAGCCGTGGCGCGCCGACGCGTTCCCGGTCCTCAAGGACCTGGTCACCGACCGCAGCGCCTTCGACCGGATCATCCAGTCCGGCGGCTACATCTCGGCCAACACCGGCTCGGCCCCCGAGGCCAACTCGGTGCCGGCTCCCCGCGAGAAGGCGATGCGGGCGTTCAACGTCGCGACCTGCATCGGCTGCGGCGCATGCGTGGCGGCGTGCCCCAACGGCTCGGCCTCGCTGTTCATGGGTGCCAAGATCACCCACCTCGGCGAGCTCCCCCAGGGCCAGCCCGAGCGCTACACCCGCGTGGTCGACATGGTCGCCCAGCACGACGCGGAGGGCTTCGGCGGCTGCACCAACATCGGCGAGTGCACCGCCGCCTGCCCCAAGGAGATCCCACTCGACGTGATCTCCCAGCTCAACAAGGACCTGCGCACCGCGATGAAGCAGGGCCGCTAGCCCCTCCCCCGAGTACCCCACGCCGAGCCGGCGTGAGTTTGGTGCCGAGCCGGCGCGAGTTCGCGCCGGCTCGGCGGCAAACTCACGCCGGCTCGGCGATTTCGGGTCAGGAGCGGGAGCGGAGGGACTTCAGGCCGAGGCGGCCCAGGACGACGCCGATCACGACGTTGACGACGATCAGCACGGTGTGGGCGACCCAGTAGCCGGTGGGCCGGTCCTCGCCCGAGGAGTGGGCGTTCCACAGGTTGCGGGTGAAGGTGGCGTAGGTGAGCAGGTTCCACACCGCCACCCCGACGAGCAGCCAGCCGTGCCGGCGTTCGAGCTTCACGAGTCGTTCTCCTTGACCTTGCGTACGACGGCGGCGGCCGCAGCCCCCGCGACGGCCCCCGCGGCGAAGGCCGCTCGGCCGGTCGGCCGGCCGTCGTCCCCATTCTCCACCTCCTCGCGCGAGGGCATCCGGGGACCCTGGACGGGCTCGGCGGGCTCGACCCAGCGGGCGGCGCGCGCATCGGGAGTCGTGTAGGCCCACGACGCGGCGTACAGGATGACCCGCGAGGTGTAGTTCATCCACACGACCAGGACCAGCGCGATGCCGAACGCCTGGAAGGCGGGCTGGTTCCGGGTCGCCTCCAGCAGGATGCCGGACAGCTGCTTGAGCAGCTCGAAGACCACGCCGCCGACGAGCGCCCCGGACCACAGCGAGCGGCGCGGCACGTGCGGGTCGGCCAGCAGCCGGAACATCAGGAAGAACAGGACGGCGTTGGCGCCGAGGCCCAGGCCGATGGTGAGCAGCCTGACCAGCCAGCCGAGCTCGCTCCCGAGGCCGAACCAGCCGAGCACGTCGCCGGAGAACCCCGCGACGAACCCGGTCAGCGCGACGGCGACGAGGAGGACGACGCCCAGGACGACGAGCGCGACCAGGTCCCGCAGCTTGCCGGGCACGAAGCCGGGCTGGTCGCGCTGCGGGGTCTCGAAGACGACCAGCAGGGCGTCGCGCAGGGCCGAGATCCAGCCCAGCCCCGTGTAGAGGACACCGGCGAGACCCAGGACCGCCGCCCACCCGGAGAAGGTGCGGATGTCGTCGAGCGAGATCTGGTCCTCGCGGTTCCCCACGATGCCCGGCACCACCGAGTTGATGGTCTCGACGAGATCCGGGTCGGGGCCGTCGTACAGGCTGGAGAGCCGGCCGAGCACGAACACGGCGAGCGCGAGGATCGGGAAGAACGACAGGAACGCGAAGTAGGTGACGGCACCGGCCTGCTGGCCGGCCTTCACGTTGCCGAAGTGCTCCTGCATGAGCACCAGGTGGTCGACGACGGGTCGCCGGCGGCGTACGTCGGCGACCTTCGCGGTGACGCGCTCGGAGATCGCCGGCATGGGTGGCTACCGCCTCGTGGGATCGGGGTTCTGGAGGGTGAACTCACTGGTGGGTTGCCAGCCCAGGTCGCGGTCATGCACGTAGAGATGGAACTCACGGACCGCGAACTCGCACTCGAAGTCCGCGAGCTCGCGGAAGGCCTGGTCGAGCCGGTCGTCGTCGAGGTGGTGCGCGATGGTCACGTGCGGGTGGTACGGGAAGCTCAGCGGTACGTCGAGGGGGCCGCGGCGCACCGCCGAGGCGAGCTGCTCGCACTGGGAGATGCCCTCGACGAGGGTCACGAACACCACCGGCGAGACGGGCCGGAAGGTCCCCGTCCCGCGCAGGTGCACGCGGAAGCCGGGGAAGTCCGCGGCCACCTCGGCGAGGTGGCCCTCGATGTCACGCTGCTCGGCGTCGCTCACCTCGGTGGGCGGCACCAGGGTGACGTGCGTGGGGATCATCGTCGCCGTGACGTCGCCCAGCGCCGTGCGGTAGTCCTGGAGCTCCGTGGCCCAGGGCTCCGGGATCGCGATGGCAACACCGATGGTGGGCATGGACCGACCTTACTGAGCCGCAGCGACGAAGCCGACCCGCTGGTAGACGTCGCGCAGCGTCGCCTCCGCCACCTCGCCCGCCCGCTCCGCGCCCTGCTTCAGTACGGCGCTGAGGTGGGCCTGGTCGTCGAGCAGCTCCAGGGTCCGCTCGCGGAACGGCGTGACGAAGTCGACGACCGCCTCGGCGAGGTCCTTCTTCAGGTCGCCGTACCCGCGGCCGGCGTACTGCTCGGCGAGGTCCTGGACGCCGGTGCCGGTGAGCGCGGAGAAGATCGTCAGCAGGTTGGAGACGCCCGGCTTTCCCTCCGGGTCGAAGCGGACGACGGCCTCGGAGTCGGTGACCGCCGAGCGGATCTTCTTGGCGCTGACCTTGGGGTCGTCGAGCATGTCGATGATGCCGGCGGGCGACGACGCCGACTTCGACATCTTCGCGGTCGGCACCTGCAGGTCGGTGATCTTGGCCGTGGCCTTGAGGATGTACGGCTCGGGCAGCCGGAACGTCTTCTTGTAGCGGTGGTTGAACCGCTGGGCCAGGTCGCGGGTCAGCTCCAGGTGCTGACGCTGGTCCTCGCCGACCGGCACGTAGTGCGGCCGGTACAGCAGGATGTCGGCCGCCTGCAGGATCGGGTAGGTGAACAGGCCGACGCTCGCGGCACCCTCACCGCCCTTCGCGGACTTGTCCTTGAACTGCGTCATCCGACGCGCCTCGCCGAAGCCGGTCAGGCACTGCAGCACCCAGCCGAGCTGCGCGTGCGCCGGCACCTGGGACTGGATGAAGATCGACGACCGCGCCGGGTCGATGCCCATCGCCAGCAGCTGCGCGGCCGCGCGCAGGCACCGCTCGCGCAGCACCTTCGGGTCCTGCTCGACGGTGATCGCGTGCAGGTCGGCGATGAAGAAGAACGGCTCGTGGTCGCGCTGCAGGTCCACCCACTGGCGCAGCGCGCCCAGGTAGTTGCCGAAGTGGAAGGAGTCGGCCGTCGGCTGGATCCCCGAGAGCACGCGCGGCCGGGCGCCGCCCGTGGCCTGCGTGGGGACGGCGACGTCCGGCTGGGTCGTGGTGGACATGGGAGGCATTCTCTCCGATCGCACCCGACGAGGCGCGCCCAGGCCCTACGCTGACGCGTCCCCGACGACGGAGCACCCTTGAGCGTCCCGCAGCAGCCCTGGCCACCGCCGTACCCGCCGCCCGCCGACCGGTTCCATCCTCCGGAGCATGGCCACCCGGGCGCGTGGCCGTACGACGGTCCGCGCGCCTCCGCCCCGAGCGGCCTGGCCGTCGGTGTCATCGTCCTCGCCCTGGTCCTCACAGCCGTGCAGGTGTCGATCGCCGTCGCCGCCTGGCCGGCTGCCGAGACCTATCGACAGGCGGCGCGCGACGGGCTGGCGCCCTGGGACGTCTTCACGGTGTACGACGGGCTCGTCGGCCTGCTGTTCCCCACGCTGCTGGCCTGCTACGTGGTGACCTGCCTGTGGCTGCGGCGGTGTCGCGCCAACCTCGACCGGTTCGCCCCGCACCTCCACCACGCGCGCAGCCCCATCTGGACCTGGCTGGGCTGGGTGGTGCCCGTGGTGGCGTTCTGGTTCCCCTACCAGGTCGTGCGCGACGTCCAGCCCGACCGCGTGGCCACCCCGCGGGTGTGGCTCGGCTGTTGGTGGGCCGGGTGGCTCGGCTTCCAGCTCACGTTGCAGAGCACCGGTCACCTGACGGCGTCCCAGGACGCGATCGACGAGGACCTCGTGATGGCGCTGCCGGTGCTGGAGGCGATCACGACGGTCGCGCTCGTCGTGGCGCTCGTCCCCTGGGTGCGGGTCGTGCGCCGGACCACCGCCGCGCAGCACCGGCTCGTCGAGTCGCGCTGACCGGCCCGAATTCCGGTTTCGCGACACGGGGCTCGTCGGTGAGGGTGGAGCCATGTGCGCCCCCACGCTCACCGACGGCACCGTCACGCTCCGCGCCCACCGCCCGGACGACGCGCCGGGCGCCTTCGAGCAGAGCCGGGACCCGCTCTCCCAGCAGTGGACGACCGTCCCGGTGCCGTACGCGATGAGCGACGCCGAGCGCTTCGTCGGCGAGGTGATGCCGCGGGGCTGGGCCGAGGGCACGGAGTGGGGCTTCGCGATCGAGTACGACGGCCGGTACGCCGGGACGATCTCCCTGCGTGACGAGGGCCAGGGCCGCGCGGAGATCGCCTACGGCTCGCACCCGTCCGTCCGCGGGTCCGGGGTGGTCGAGCGGGCGCTGCGGCTCCTGCTGGAGTGGGGCTTCGCCGCGCAGGGCCTGCGGACCGTCCTCTGGATGGCGCACACCGGCAACTGGGCCTCGCGCAGGGTCGCCTGGCGGCTCGGCTTCTCCTGCGACGGCACCCTGCGGCAGTGGGCTCCGCAGCGCGGCGAGCTGCGCGACGTCTGGGTCGGGACGCTCCACCGCGACGACCCGCGCGAGCCGCGCACCACCTGGCTGGAGTGCCCGGTGATCGAGGCCGACGGGCTCCGGCTGCGGCCGATCTCGGCCGCGGACGCGCCGCGCATCCAGGAGGCGTGCAGCGAGGAGCGCACCCAGCGGTGGCTGGGCCAGCTGCCCGCGCCGTACACGCACGAGGACGCGGCGGCGTACGTCGAGGCCCGGCGGGCGATGCTCGCCGACGGTCGCGGCGTGAACTGGGCGGTGACCGAGCCGGGCGACGACCGGATCCTGGCCGACATCGGCTGGTTCGACCACACCCCCGGTGTGCAGTGCGAGATCGGCTTCTGGGCGCACCCCGACGCCCGGGGCCGCGGGATCACCACCCGGGCGCTGGCGATCGTCACCGACCACGTCGTCGCGACGCTGGGCGTCCGGCGCGTCACCTGCTTCGCCGCCACCGGCAACACCGCCTCGCGGCGCGTCATCGAAGCCAACGGCTTCCGCCAGTACGGCGTCGAGCGGCTCGGTGCCCTGGTCCGCGACGGCCGCGCCGACCTCGCGCTGTACGACGTGCTGACCGAGGAGTGGGTCAGCTCGCGGTCGAGCGGCGCTCGCTGAGCGCCGACCAGAGCAGGATGCCGACGCCGAGGACGGAGAGCCCCGCACCGACGAGGGCCGGCGAGCGGTAGCCGTACCCCGCGGCGATCACGAGGCCGCCGAGCCAGGCGCCGAGGGCGTTGGCGGTGTTCAGCGCGGCGTGGTTCATCGCGGCGCCGAGGGTGACGGCGTCGCCGGCGACGTCCATCAGGCGCAGCTGCAGGTTGGTGACGAGGATGGAGCCGATCGCGGTGATCGAGAAGACCACCGGCAGCAGGAACCAGCCGTGCGGCGCGACCGCCCAGAAGACCAGCATCACGACGGCCGAGCCGATGCCGGACCACAGCAGCGAGCGGAAGACCGACCAGGCGGCGAGCTCGCCCGCGAGCCAGGTGCCGGCGACCATGCCGAGGCCGAAGGCGAGCAGGAAGATCGGGACGTCGCCCTCGCCCAGCCCGGCGACGTCGGTCACGGTGGTGGCGATGTAGGAGTAGACGGCGAACAGCCCGCCGAAGCCGACCGCGCCCGCGGCCATCGTCAGCCACACCTGGCGGCGCGCGAAGAACTCCCGGGCCTCCTTGCGGCCCGTGGCCTCCTTGTCGCCCGGCACCGACGGCACGAACGCCAGGACGAGCACGATCGTCAGCAGGGCGATGCCCGACGTCATCAGGTACGCCGCGCGCCAGCCCAGTCCCTGGCCGACCCAGGTCGCCGCGGGCACGCCGACGACGTTGGCGAAGGACAGGCCCAGCATCACGCTGGCCACGGCCCGGCCGCGGTGCCGCGGCTCGGCCAGGCTGGCCGCGACCAGGCTGGCGACCCCGAAGTAGGCGCCGTGCGGCAGGCCGTCGAGGAACCGCGCGAAGGTGAGCATCCCGTAGCCGGTCGCAGCCGCGCTGAGCAGGTTGAACACGGCGTACGCCGCCATCAGGCCCACCAGCAGTCCGCGGCGCGGCAGCCGGGCGGCGAAGAAGGACAGGATCGGGACGCCGACCACGACCCCGAGGGCGTACGCCGAGATCACGTGCCCGGCCTTCGGCTCCGAGACGCCGATGCCCTCGGCGATCTGCGGGAGCAGGCCCATCGTCACGAACTCCGTCGTACCGATCGCGAAGCCGCCGACCGCGAGCGCGAGCACGGCCAGCACGAATCTCCGACCACCGAGCTCGGGGGTCGGAGGCGCGGTCGTGGCGGGGGCGGTGGTCGTCATGATCGCTTTCGGTCGGGGGCGAGCGGCCTCATCGTCCAACCAGGACCCGCCGGGGACCTATTCCAGGAAGTCGCTCACCAGCGGGGTGATCTCGGTCGCGAACTCCTCGAAGAACCCGTGCCGGCCACCCTCGTGCAGGTGCAGGACCGCGCCCGGGATCCGCTCCGCCAGCAGCGGCGCGTTCGCGGTCGCCACCATCCGGTCGTCGGTGCCGTGCAGCACCAGCGTCGGAGCGGAGATCCGGGGCAGCAGGTCCCAGGCGTCGTGGCGGGCGCTGGCCCGCAGGTGCGCCCGCGTCTCCTCGGCGCTCATCGCCCGGTCGCCGAAGAGCACGCTGTCCTCGGGCCGGTGCGGCCAGGCGTCGGTGTAGAAGAGCTCGCGCAGGGTCGCCCGGCGGTGGGCCGGGTCGGGGTGGGCGAGGTCGCGTCGTACGCCCGCGTCGCGCTCCTGGGCGTGCGGGCCACCGGGCGAGGTGCAGGCCAGCACCAACCGGGCGACCAGCTCGGGGTGCTCGGCCGCCAGCACCTGGGCGACCCGGCCGCCCATCGAGGTGCCGTAGACCGCGACGGGTCCGCCTCCGAGGTGCTCGACCACCGCGGCGGCGTCGTCGGCGAACAGCCGCGTCGACCACTCCCCCACCGGCCCCCGGCTGTCGCCGGTGCCGCGCTGGTCGAGGGTGACCGTGCGCCACCGCGCCTCGAAGCCGCCGCGGACCAGGTCCCACCAGTGGTGGTTGTTGGCCTGACCGGCGAGCAGCAGCAGGGTCGGGGCGTCCGCGGGTCCGGCCACCTGCACGGAGACGCCGAAGCCGTCGGACATCGGGACGGTCAGGGTCTGCACGACAAGGAGGCTAACCGGCGAGGTGGCCCCAGTCGGCGGCCAGCTCGCGCCACGGGCCGACCGCAGCGACCTCACCCTCGACGAGCACCACCACCCGGTCCGCCTGGGTCAGCGCCGCCTGCTTGGACGTCGCCCCGAGGACCGTGGTGCCGCGCTCGCGCAGCGCCCGCCACAGCTCGATCTCGGTCGCGGCGTCGAGGGCGCTGGACACGTCGTCGGCGAGCAGCAGCTCGGCGTCGGCGGCGAGCGCCCGGGCGAGCGCGAGCCGCTGCACCTGCCCGCCCGAGAGCCGTACGCCGCGGTGCCCGACGACCGCGTCCGGTCCGCCGGCCTCGGCCACGTCGGCCTCGAGGCGCGCATCGGCGACCGCCTGCTCCAGCGGTCGGGTGTGGCCCAGCCGCACGTTGTCGGCGAAGGTCCCGGAGAGCACCCGTGGCACCTGCGCGATGTGGGCGACCTGCCCCGGGCGCAGGAACGTCTGGGCGTCCTCGACCTCGGTGCCGTTCCAGCGGATCGAGCCGGTGTGCTCGACCAGTCCGGCCAGCGCGGCCAGCAGGCTGGACTTGCCCGATCCGACCTGCCCGAGCAGCAGCACCAGCTCACCGGAGCGCAGCGTCAGGTCGACGCCGACGACCCCGCGGGTGCCGTCGTCGTGGACCGCCTCGACCCCGTGCAGGGTGAGCTCGCGCAGCGGCACCCGTCCGGTCGCGGCCGGGGTCGGCGCGGTCCCGTCGACGAGGTCGACGCCGGGCGGCAGGTCCATCAGGTCGACCCCGCCGGCCAGCCGGCTGGTGGCCTGCTGCCAGGAGCGGGTGCCGGGGGCCTCGGTGATCACCGAGCCCGCGACCCGGCCGAACCAGTCGAAGCCGTTGACGGCGTTGGCCACCAGCAGCGCCGTGGCCAACCCCCAGCCGCCGGAGAAGAACACGGCCCACGCGGCGACCACACCGGCCTGCACCATGACGACGGGGACGCCGTCGAGGACCGCCTGGACGCGGTGCTCGCGGACCGCGGCGTCGACCCGGCCGCCGTCGACCCGGCGCAGGTGGGCGTGCACGGCCGGGGTGGCGGCGGCGAGCTTGACCGTGCGCGCGGACTCCAGCGCCGAGACCAGGGAGCGGCCGAACCCGGCCCGGGCCGCGGACGAGGCCGTCGCCGACCGGCCGGCGATCGGCCGGCCGACGGTCGAGGCCAGGGCGGAGGCGACCATCACGGCCAGCAGCACACCGCCGGCGAGCAGGCTGCCGCCGAGGATCGCCGTGACCACGACGATGGCGAGACCGTTGAGGAAGTCGACCCAGCGGTCGGCGTACCGGGCGAAGCGGTCGGCGTCCATGGCTCGCGCGACGACCTCTCCGGGTGGGGTGCGGGTGAGCCGGTGCTGCTCGGTCTGACCGGCGAGGACCGACATCCGGACCCGCAGCATCACCTCGACCCACCAGCGCGGATAGCGCACGAACGCCCCGGCCAGCAGCAGCGGCGCGGCGAGCAGCGACACGACCAGCCCGACGGTCAGCAGCACCGGCTCCCGGCCCGCCTGCAGGTCCTCGACGATGCGGCCCCAGACCAGGCCGGTGACCGCGCCGTACGCCCCGACGACGGCGGCGAGCAGGAACAGCACCGCGCCGACCAGGCCCCAGCGCGGCACGATCAGCAGCGCATGGGTGATGCCCCGGGTCAGGCTGGGCCCGTCGGGCACGGCGGCGAGCACGGGCGGCGGCCCGGAGCGGCGGACGCCGCCGACGGCACCGGCGGGCTCGTCGGTCGGCTCGGAGGCGGTGTCCTCGGTCTGCTCGGCGCCGCCGGCGTCGAGCAGGTCGCGGAAGTGACCGGGGCGCGTGGCCAGCAGCTGCCGCGGCCCCTGCTGGACCACCCGGCCGGAGTCGAGCACCGCGACCAGGTCGGCCCGGCTGACCGTGGAGAGCCGGTGGGCCACCAGGACGCCGGTGCGGCCGGCGAGCAGCCGGTCGGAGGCACGGACCACGCGCGCCTCGGTGAGCGGGTCCATCCGGGCGGTGGCCTCGTCGAGGACGACCACGCGCACGTCGCGCACCAGCAGCCGCGCGAAGGCGACCAGCTGCTCCTCGCCCGCCGACAGGGTGGTGCCGCCGGGGCCGAGCAGGGTGTCGAGACCGCCGGGCAGCCCGGCGACCCAGTCGGCCAGTCCGAGCTCGGCCACGGCGTCCTCGATCGCCCGGCGCGGCAGGTCGGCGAAGAGGGCGATGTTCTCGGCGAGGGTGCCGGCGAGGATCTCGGTGCGCTGGGTGACCACCCCCACCGCGGCGCGCAGCTGCTGCAGGTCGAGGTCGAGCACGTCGACGCCGCCGAGCAGGACGCTGCCCGGCTCCGGGTCGACCGCGCGGGAGAGCAGGGAGGCCAGGGTGGACTTGCCGGAGCCGGTGCGTCCCACCAGCGCCACCGTCCGCCCGGCCGGGACGTCGAGGTCGACCTCGCGCAGCGCGAAGGTGCCCTCGGCGTAGGCGAAGTGCAGGTCGCGCAGCTCGATGCCGAGGCTGCCCGCGGGCAGCGAGCGCCCGCCGGTCGGCTCCGGCTCGGCCTCGAGCATCTGGCGCAGCCGGACCAGCGCACCGACGCCGGCCTGCAGGTCGGGCAGGTGCCGGGCGACCTGGTCGATCTGGCCGACGAACATCGTCGTGACCAGGAAGAGCGTGACGAGGCGAGGCACCGACAGGTCGCCGGCCGCCGTGAGCGCGACGGCCACCACGCCGACCCCCGCGAGCAGGCCGTGCAGCAGCAGCCCGGCCCGGCGGGCCAGCCGGGTCTCGACGGCGAGCACCGCGGCGAACAGGTCGTGCACGCGGGCCGACAGCTCGCTGAGGCGGCGTACGACGTGGGCCTGGCCGAGGCTGGTGCGCAGGTCGTCGCGGCCGGTGACGCCCTCCTCCATCGCCGCCGCGTGGTCGGTCCAGGCCATCTCCTCGATGACCTTGCGCCGGGAGATCTCGCCGAGCAGCGGCCGGACCACCACGAAGGTGACGGCACCGACGATGGGGAAGAGGAACCAGGCCGGCCACCAGGTCAGGCCCGCGACGATCCACATGGGCACGGTGGTGAACACCGTGCGCATCGCGTCCCACAGCTGGCGCCGGACGAGCGTGCCGACCTCGTGGGTGTCGTCGTCGACGCGGTCGAGCACCTCGCCGACGGCCTGCTCGGAGAGCATCGCCAGCGGCTGGTGCATCGCCGCCTCGAGGAGGTCGGCGCGCAGCTGCCCCTCGGCCCGGTCGGAGACGCCCGCCCAGGCGGTGCGGCCGATGGTGTCGAGCACCGCGGCGCCGACCACGCACACGGCGAGCAGGCCGACCAGCCGCCCGGTGGGGTCGTCGGCGAGGCGGCCGGCCACGACGGTGCCGAGGGTCTGGCCGATCGCGGAGATCATGGAGGCGACCAGCGCGGCGATCGCCACGCCGGACCACAGCCGTCGCCAGTCGACGCGCCGGCGCGGGTCCCCGGGCGTCGGCGGGGCGGGCGGGGCGGTGCGGGAGGCCTCGGTGAGGGCGGTCGTGCTCATCACCGACGACGGTACGACGACCCACCGACCACCCACGAAGGGTTTTCGCTCCGGACGTGGCGAACGTCATGCGATGCGGGCGCGGAGGCGCCCGGACCGCATGACGTCCGGATGAAGCTGCTTCTCGCCGGATCAGCCGACGACCTGGACCTCCGACTGGATCGCCGCGATCCGACCGGTCTCGGGCGCGCACGGGCGGCCGACGAACTCGGAGCCCTCCGCGTCGACCAGGCTGCCGACCGCCCGGATCTCCTGGCCCTCACGGACGGCCACGGCGTTGCCGGGGTCGTAGACCGTCAACGTGCCGCCGGCGCTGACCCGCGCTGAGTAGCCGGCCGGCCACGCCACGACGAGGCTGCCGTCGGCGGAGCTGAGCACCGGGCAGTTCCGGTCGCCCTGCTCCAGGACCCCGACGATCTGCTCGCCGCCGTCGTCCTGACCGGGCTGCCACGCCGAGACCAGGAGCGGTGCCGTGCTGCCCTCGACGTCGGCGTCGTCGTAGTTCCACACGACGAGGCCGAACAGCGCGGCGGCGATCACGACCGGCACGACCACCGCGGCGACGTACCCCCGGGTGGAGAGGGCACGCCGCCCGTACGACGGGTCGGGACCGACCTGCTGGTCAGCCTGCTGGTCGGACATCAGGCGAGGGTGGCGAGCGCCTCGTTGAGCGTCGCCGAGGGACGCATCACCGCGTCGGCCTTGGCGTCGTCGGGCTGGTAGTAGCCCCCGATGTCGGCCGGGCTGCCCTGCACGCCGTTGAGCTCGGCGACGATCTTCTCCTCCTGCGAGGTCAGCGCCTCGGCGAAGGGCTTGAACGTCGCGGCCAGCTCGGCGTCGTCGGACTGCTGCGCGAGCTCCTGCGCCCAGTAGAGCGCCAGGTAGAAGTGCGAGCCGCGGTTGTCGATGCCGCCGAGGCGACGCGTCGGCGACTTGTCGTTCTCGAGGAACGTGCCGGTCGCGCGGTCGAGGGTGTCGGCCAGCACCTGCGCACGCGGGTTGCTGTCGAAGCCCGCGAGGTGCTCGAAGGACGCCGCCAGGGCGAAGAACTCGCCGAGGCTGTCCCAGCGCAGGTAGTTCTCCTTGACCAGCTGCTGCACGTGCTTGGGCGCCGAGCCGCCGGCGCCGGTCTCGAACAGGCCGCCGCCGTTCATCAGCGGGACGACGGAGAGCATCTTCGCCGAGGTGCCGAGCTCGAGGATCGGGAACAGGTCGGTGTTGTAGTCGCGCAGCACGTTGCCGGTGACCGAGATGGTGTCCTCGCCCTTGCGGATCCGCTCCAGGGAGTACGCCGTCGCCGCGGCCGGCGCCATGATCTCGATGGTCAGCCCGTCGGTGTCGTGCTCGGGCAGGTACTTCTTCACGAGCTCGATCAGGTTGGCGTCGTGGGCGCGGGTCTCGTCGAGCCAGAAGACGGCCGGCGAGCCGGTGGCGCGGGCGCGGGTGACGGCCAGCTTGACCCAGTCGCGGATCGGCGCGTCCTTGGTCTGGCAGGCACGCCAGATGTCGCCCGGCTGGACGTCGTGGCTGATCAGCACCTCGCCGGCGCCGTTGACGACCTGGACGGTGCCGGCGGCCGGGATCTCGAAGGTCTTGTCGTGGGAGCCGTACTCCTCGGCCGCCTTGGCCATCAGGCCGACGTTCGGGACCGAGCCCATGGTGGCCGGGTCGAAGGCGCCGTTCGCGCGGCAGTCGTCGATGACGGTCTGGTAGACGCCGGCGTAGGAGGAGTCCGGGATCACCGCGAGGGTGTCGGCCTCCTCGCCGTCGGGACCCCACATGTGGCCCGAGGTGCGGATCATGGCCGGCATCGAGGCGTCGATGATGACGTCGCTCGGGACGTGCAGGTTGGTGATCCCCTTGTCGGAGTCGACCATCGCCAGCGCCGGGCCGTCGGCGAGGCCCTGCTGGACGGCGGCCTTGATCGCCTCGCCCTCGGGGAGCGACTCGACGGCGGACAGCAGCCCGCCGAGGCCGTCGTTCGGGGAGATCCCGGCCGCCTTCAGCTGCTCGCCGTACTGCTCGAAGAGCGTCGGGAAGAACGCCTGGACGACGTGGCCGAAGATGATCGGGTCGGAGACCTTCATCATCGTGGCCTTGAGGTGCGCGGAGAAGAGCACGCCCTCGGCCTTGGCGCGGGCGACCTGCTCGGTGAGGAAGCGGCGCAGCGCGGCGACGTCCATGTAGGTGGCGTCGACGACCTCGCCGGCGAGGACCTTGACGCCCTCCTTGAGGACCGTCTCGGTGCCGTCGGCGCCGACCAGCTTGATGGTGAGGGCGTCGTCGGCGGGGATGACGACCGACTTCTCGTTCGAGCGGAAGTCGTGCTCGCCCATGGTCGCGACGTTGGTCTTCGAGTCCGGCGTCCACTTCCCCATGCGGTGGGGGTGGGCCTTCGCGTAGTTCTTGACCGACAGCGGCGCGCGGCGGTCGGAGTTGCCCTCGCGCAGGACGGGGTTGACCGCGGAGCCCTTGACCTTGTCGTACTTGGCCCGGATCTCCTTCTCCTCGTCGGTCGAGGGGGACTCCGGGTAGTCCGGGATGTCGTGGCCCTTCTCCTGCAGCTCCTTGATCGCGGCCTTCAGCTGCGGCACGGAGGCGGAGATGTTGGGCAGCTTGATGATGTTGGCCTCGGGCTTCGTGGCCAGCTCGCCGAGCTCGCCGAGCGCGTCGTCGGCGAGGCCGAACTGGGCCAGGATGCGCGCTGCGACCGAGATGTCACGCGTCTCCACCTCGACGCCTGCCTGAGCGGCGTACGCCTGGATGATCGGCAGGAACGAGTACGTCGCCAGCAGCGGCGCCTCGTCGGTGTGGGTGTAGATGATCGTGGCCATGGTGAGGCGACTCCTGAGCTGATGGATGGAGAGCTGGGAGGAAGTTTCTCGACGTCAAGATACCTGACGGGTCTCGCTGCTTCACCTTGACATCCGTCCGGCACCCCGGCAAACGTCGTCGGCATCGATAGAGTTCTTCCGCCCGGACCTCCCGGGACCGTCTCGAGGAGCCAGCCATGACCGATGCCCCCGACCCGACCGAAGTCGCCGAGGCGCCCCCGGCGCCGACCGTCCTGCAGAAGGTCGTCGCGGAGGTGGTCGGCACGTTCGTGCTCGTCCTCTTCGGCTGCGGCGCCGTCGTCTACGCCACCGCCAGCGACTCGTTCACCATCGTCGGCACCGCGCTCGCCTTCGGCGTGGCCGTGCTCGTGATGGCCTACGCCGTCGGCCGGATCTCCGGAGGCCACTTCAACCCGGCCGTCTCGGTCGCCGCCGCCGTCGGCGGCCGGATCTCCTGGCGCGAGGTCCCGATCTACGTCGCCGCCCAGCTCGGCGGCGCCATCCTGGGCGGCGCGGTGCTGCTCTCGCTGGTCCAGGGCTTCGAGTTCTACGAGGTCGACCGGTTCGGCCTCGGTCAGAACTCCTTCGGCGACGAGGGGAGCGGCTACGCCTGGTGGGCGGCGTTCCTGCTGGAGCTGGTCCTGACCGCGATCTTCGTCTGGGTGATCCTCTCGGTCACCGACGCCCGCAACGAGCACCCGGCGTTCGCGCCGCTGGTCATCGGCCTCTCGCTGACCGCGATCCACCTCGTCGCGATCCCGGCCACCGGCACCTCGGTCAACCCGGCCCGCTCGATCGGTCCGGCCCTGTTCGCCGGCGGCGACGCGGTCCTCCAGCTCTGGCTCTTCATCCTCGCCCCGCTGCTCGGTGGCCTGATCGCGGGCCTCGCCTACCCCGCGCTGTACGGCCACGCGGGCGAGCCGGTGCCCGGCTCCGGCCTCCGCTTCCCGACCCGCGCCGCCTCCCCCGCCGCCGTGCCCGGGTACGGCGCCAGCGACCAGTACCAGCAGCAGTGGAACCAGCAGGTCTGGAGCGGCGAGCCGATCATCCAGGACGGCTGGCAGTGGGACCCCTACGCCCAGCAGTGGATCCCCGCCCCGCAGCCCGGCGCGACCCCGCCGGCCCCCGCCGGCACGACCGCCGGCACGGGACCGGTCGACCCGCACACCCCGAGCGCGCCGCACACCCCGAACGCCCCGGGCGCACCGGGCAGCCACGCGGCGCCCGCCGACCCGGCCACTCCCCCGGCCCCGACCCCGCCGCCGTTCGACGAGCCCGGGCCGGAGGACGGCACCCAGATCCGGCCGCCGCAGCCGTAGGTCGTGTCTCCCGAGTCCTGGCCGTCGCGAGCGTCGTCCCTGGGTGTGCCTGGCGAGGCGGAGGAGGGAGCCATGACGGAGTCCTGGCGACCGACGACAACGAAGTCCAGGTGCCCCAGGGGCGGCGCGCAGCAGGTCATGGACTTGGGAGACACGGCCTCAGGGTCTACCTCTCGAAGGACCCGTCGGCGGTCACGATCCGCACCAGCCCGGTCCCCTTCTCGTACGTCGCCCTCGTGTCGGCGCCGGGACGGACCGGGTCGGTGGTCGCGACCTCGACGGTGTCACCTTCGAGGGCGGTGATCTCGGCCCGCTCCTCGACCACGCCCTCGTCGTACGCCGTGCGGAAGCCGTCGCCGTACCGCGGGGTCGCGGGCATGAACAGCCCCGGCTCGGCCCCCTCGACGAAGCGCCAGACGTTGCCCCGCTCGTCCTGGGCCAGGAGGTACGGCGCGTCGCCGAGCCGCATCGTCGTGACCGTCACGCCGTCGACCGTCGTCGGCGTCTCGTCGACCGACACGACCAGCTCACCCCGCAGGCCGGTCAGCGTCGTGCTGGACCCCGGCTCCAGGGCGAGCCACGGGTTGTCGACGCGGTCGGTGAAGTCGTCGGGGTCGGGCGACGGCGTCGGGATCGTCAGCTCGTCGACGCCCGCGGGCGGGCTCGGGTCCGGGTCCGACGCACACCCCGTGAACAGGACCGCGGCCGCCACGCACGCCGCGACCCGGCGTACTCCGGCCCGCCTGGAGAACTGACTGGAGAACTGCATGGGCGAAGCATCCCCCACCAGGTTCGAGCCTTCGGCTCGAGGACCCCCACCGCGCTGCTAGCGTCCGTGACGAACGTCCCACCATCGGAACAGAGAACCGACTAGGAGTCGTCGTGAGCACTGCCCCCCTGAAGGTCGCCGTCACCGGCGCCGCCGGTCAGATCGGCTACAGCCTCCTCTTCCGCCTCGCGAGCGGCGCCCTGGCGGGCGACCGGCCGGTCGAGCTGCGCCTGCTGGAGATCACGCCGGCGCTGAAGGCGCTCGAGGGGGTCGTGATGGAGCTCGACGACTGCGCGTTCCCGAACCTCGCCGGCGTCGAGATCGGCGACGACGCCGAGAAGATCTTCGACGGCGTCAACCTCGCCCTGCTCGTCGGCGCTCGCCCGCGCGGGCCGGGCATGGAGCGCAGCGACCTGCTCTCCGCGAACGGCGCGATCTTCACCGCGCAGGGCAAGGCGCTCAACAAGGTGGCCGCCTCCGACGTGCGGGTCGGCGTCACCGGCAACCCCGCGAACACCAACGCGCTGATCGCGATGACCAACGCGCCCGACATCCCGCAGGAGCGGTTCTCGGCACTGACCCGCCTCGACCACAACCGGGCGATCTCGCAGCTGGCCGCCAAGACCGGCGCCCCCGTCACCGACATCACCAAGATGACGATCTGGGGCAACCACTCGGCCACCCAGTACCCCGACCTCTTCCACGCCGAGGTCGGCGGCCGCAACGCCGCCGAGGTCGTGGGCGACCAGGAGTGGCTGGAGAGCTACTTCATCCCCACCGTCGCCAAGCGCGGTGCCGCCATCATCGACGCCCGCGGCTCCTCCTCGGCCGCCTCGGCCGCCTCCGCCACCATCGACGCGGCGCGCGACTGGCTCTTCGGCTCCCCCGAGGGCGACTGGGTCTCGATGGCCGTCCGCTCCCAGGGCGAGTACGGCGTCCCCGAGGGCCTCATCTCGTCCTTCCCCGTCACCACCTCCGGCGGCGACTGGTCGATCGTCGAGGGCCTGGAGATCGACGACTTCTCCCGCGGCCGCATCGACGCCTCGACCGCCGAGCTCGCCGAGGAGCGGGCCGCGGTCACCGAGCTCGGCCTGATCTGAGCCCGCGCCACGACGTACGACGGCCCGCCACCCCGACGGGGGTGGCGGGCCGTGGCGCTTTACCGACGGAAGTCCGCCACCGCGTGGGAAAAGTAGGGCAGCAGCTGTGGAAAAAGTAGTGTAGTGAGCGGCGGAAAGGTAGCGTAGACGGATGCGCCACGACTTCCGGCACGGGTATGTCGAGCGGGTAGTCGATGACCAGATCGAGACGCTGCTGCCCCACCTCCCAGCCCTCCTCCTCGACGGACCCAAGGCCGTCGGGAAGACCAGGACGGCCGAGCAGCGAGCCGCCACCACCTGGTATCTGCACCGGCCCGCGGTGGCCCAAGTCGTCGCGGCCGACCCGGAGCTCGCGATGCGGGCACCGGCTCCGGTGCTGTTCGATGAGTACCAGCGGGTCGAGCACCTCTGGGACGAGGTCAAGCATCTCGTCGACCGAGACCCGACCCCGGGCCGGGTGCTGCTCACCGGTTCCGAACCCCCGCACGGCGCGCACTCCGGAGCCGGCCGGATCCCGTCGGTGAGGATGCGTCCGCTGACCCTGCCCGAACGCGGGGTCTGCGCGGCGACGGTCAGCCTGCGCGGCCTTCTCGACGGCGACACGAGGATCGGCGGCTCGAGCCCGCTGCGTCTGCAGGACTACGTCGATCTCATCCTCCAGTCGGGTCTCCCCGGACTCCAGCACCTCTCCGGCGTCCCACTGGCGACACAGCTGGACGGCTACATCGAGCGGATCATCGACCGCGACCTGCCGGAAGCCGGGCTGAAGGTACGCCGACCCGCCACGTTGAAGGCGTGGATGGCGGCGTACGCCGCGGCGGTGGCGACGCCGACCGCCTGGGAGAAGATCCGCGATGCCGCGACACCTGGTCAGGGCAACAAACCGGCGAAGACGACCACACTGCCGTTCATCGACACGCTTACCCAGCTCCGGATCCTCGACGAGCTGCCGGCCTGGTCCACCGGTCGCAGCCACCTGAACCGACTCACGCAGGCGCCGAAGCACCATCTGGCCGACCCCGCACTCGCGGCACGCCTCGTCGGCGTCACGAGAGCGAGCCTCCTCCAGGGCGCGGGAAGCACGTTCACACCGAACGACGGCACCTATCTCGGGCAACTGTTCGAGTCGCTGGCCACGATGAGCGTGCGCGTGTTCGCCGGGCCGCCCGGCGCGGAGGTCTCCCACCTCCGTCTCGAAGGAGGTCGACACGAGGTCGACCTGATCGTCGAACGCGGAGACGACCGGGCGATCGTCGCGTTCGAGGTCAAGCTGGCCGCGGGTGTCGCCGACAAGGACGTCGACCATCTGCGCTGGTTGCGGGAGAAGCTCGGGGACCGCCTGGTCGATGCGGTCGTGCTGACTACAGGGGAGCACGCATACCGGCGACCGGACGGGATCGCGGTCGTCCCACTCGCGCTTCTCGGACCCTGACGAATCGACGACGGCCCGCCACCCCAGCGAGGGTGGCGGGCCGTTGCGCGCTCAGAACCCCGGTTGGTCCGGGATCGTCTGGGCGAGGAAGATCAGCAGGGCCCCGACGCCGCCGAGCAGCAGGCAGTCGAAGAGCCGGTGCCGTACGGCGAGCATGCCGGCGTCGCGCCGGGGCAGCACCAGCCGCAGGACGGCCGCGACGATCAGCGCGCCGGCCATCCACTGCACCCCGAGGCGCCAGTTGCCGGCCCAGGTGATCCCGAGCCCGACCGCGGTCGCGCCGAGGATGACCAGGTAGAACATCCCGCCGATCGTGGACGGGTGGCGCCGGGTGTCCTCGACGGCGGCGACCTGCTCCAGCTCCGCGGCGACCTCGTCCGGCGTCGGGACGGGGGTCTCCTCCGGCTGCTCGGGAGGCTCGGCCTCGCGGTCGCTCACGGACGGGCTCGACGTCAGCGTGCGGCCGCGGCCGACTGCTCCGCCATCGACACGATGTTGGAGAGCAGCATGGCGCGCGTCATCGGCCCGACCCCGCCGGGGTTCGGCGAGACCCAGCCGGCGACGTCCCACACGTCCGCGGCGAGGTCGCCGGCGATCTTGCCGTCGACCCGGGACACGCCGACGTCGAGGACCGCCGCGCCGGGCTTCACCATGTCGCCGGTGATGATGTCGGGGACGCCGGCCGCCGCCACGATGACGTCCGCACCACGGGTGTGCGCGGCCAGGTCGCGGGTGCCGGTGTGGCAGAGCGTGACCGTCGAGTTCTCGCTGCGGCGGGTGAGCAGCAGCCCCATCGGCCGACCGACGGTGAGACCGCGGCCGACCACGACCACCTCGGCGCCGTTCAGCTCGACACCGTGCCGGCGCAGCAGCTCGATGCAGCCGATCGGGGTGCACGGCAGCGGCCCGGCCTCGCCGAGCACGAGCTTGCCGAGGTTGGTCGGGTGCAGCCCGTCGACGTCCTTGTCGGGGTCGACCCGGGACAGCAGCCGGAACTCGTCGAGGCCGGTCGGCTGCTGGATGATGAACCCGGTGCAGGCCGGGTCGGCGTTGAGCCGGTCGATCTCCGCCTCGACCTCGGCCTGGGTGGCGCTCGCCGGCAGGTCGACCCGGATCGACTCGATCCCGATCTCGGCGCAGTCCTTGTGCTTGGCGCCGACGTACCAGTGCGAGCCGGGGTCGTCGCCCACCAGGACGGTGCCGAGCCCGGGGACGATCCCACGCTCCTTGAGGGCGGCCACCCGCTCGGTGAGCTCGGCCTTGATGGCCTTCAGGGTGGCGCTGCCGTCGAGCTTCTGTGCTGTCACGTCTTCATCCTGTCAGTGCTCACTCTTGCTTCTCGTCTCACCGGGTCTCGACACGCTCCGTCGCGGCTTCGTTCCTCAGCCGCGGTCGCTGCTCGACCACCATCGATCAGGTCCGCTGACGCGTCCCTGATCAGTGAAAAAAGTGCCGCGTGCCGGTGAAGTACATGGTCACGCCGGCGGCCTTGGCGGCCTCGATCGTGAGCTCGTCGCGCACCGAGCCGCCGGGCTGCACGATCGCGGTGACGCCGGCCTCGATGAGGATCTGCGGGCCGTCCTCGAACGGGAAGAAGGCGTCGGAGGCGGCGACCGAGCCGACCGAGCGCTCACCCGCCCGCTGGACGGCGAGCTTGCAGGAGTCGACCCGGTTGACCTGGCCCATGCCGACGCCGACCGACGCGCCGTCCTTGGCGAGCAGGATGGCGTTCGACTTCACCGAGCGGCAGGCCTTCCAGGCGAACGCCAGGTCGGCGAGCACCTCGGGCGAGGCGGCCTCGCCCGTCGCCAGCGTCCAGGTCGACGGGTCGTCGCCCTCGGCGTCGACGTGGTCAACGCGCTGCATGAGCAGGCCGCCGCTGACCGGGCGGGTCTCGACGCCCGCTCCCTCGTCGACGGGGCAGACCAGGATCCGGATGTTCTTCTTGCCCTGGAGCACCTCGACGGCGCCCTCGTCGTACGCCGGCGCGACGATCACCTCGGTGAAGATCTCGGCGACCTGCTGTGCCATCTCGACCGACACCGGCCGGTTGACGGCGATCACGCCGCCGAAGGCCGAGGTCGGGTCGCAGGCGTGCGCGCGGCGGTGCGCCTCGGCGACGTCCGCGCCGACCGCGATGCCGCAGGGGTTGGCGTGCTTGATGATCGCGACCGCGGGCTCGGCGAAGTCGTTGGCGGCACGGCGCGCGGCGTCGGTGTCGACGTAGTTGTTGTACGACATCTCCTTGCCGTGCAGCTGCTCGGCGGCGGCGAGGCCGGCCGGGCCGTGGCCGCTGGTGTAGAGCGCGGCGGGCTGGTGCGGGTTCTCGCCGTAGCGCAGCACCGCCTTCTTCTCCCAGGTCGCGCCCGCCCAGGCCGGGAAGCCGGTGCCCTCGGAGGAGTCGGTCAGCACGTTGCCCATCCAGGAGGCCACGGCGACGTCGTACGTCGCGGTGTGCACGAACGCCTCCGCGGCCAGCGTCTGGCGCTGGGCCAGCGTGAAGCCTCCGCCGGCGACGGCGGCCAGGACGTCGGCGTACCGCTCGGGCGAGGTGACGATGGCGACCGACGGGTGGTTCTTCGCCGCGGCGCGGACCATCGACGGCCCGCCGATGTCGATCTGCTCGACGCACTCGTCCGCACCGGCGCCCGAGGCGACGGTCTGGGTGAACGGGTAGAGGTTGGAGACGACCAGGTCGAACGGCTCGACGCCGAGCTCGGCCAGCTGCGCGACGTGGGAGTCGAGGCGGCGGTCGGCGAGGATGCCGGCGTGCACGCGCGGGTGCAGCGTCTTGACGCGGCCGTCGAGGCACTCGGGGAAGCCGGTCAGGTCCTCGACCTTGGTCACCGGCAGGCCGAGGCCCTCGATGAGCTTCGCGGACCCGCCGGTGGAGACCAGCGCGACACCCGCCTCGTGCAGGCCGCGGACCAGGTCCTCGAGGCCGGTCTTGTCGTAGACGGAGACCAGCGCTCGCTTGATCGGGACACGGCCATCAACGGTGACATCAGCCACGGAAAAACTCCTGAGGGTGGGCTCGGGTGGCCGGGGCACCCAGGCGGTCGATGCTCCCGCAGATCACTCCCTGGTGGTCACCCACCTGCGCCAGTCGTGTGGGGCCAGCATACCCACTGTCAAGCGTTGAAGCGGACCCGGCGACCCTCGACGGTGAACCCCTCGCGGGCCATCCGGCCCACGGTCTCGACCAGCATCGCCCGCTCGGCCACCTTGATCCGCTCGTGCAGGGTCTCGACCGTGTCGTAGTCCTCCACGGGCACCGCGGTCTGCGCCACGATCGGTCCGGTGTCGACGCCCGGGTCGACGACGAACAGCGTCGCGCCCGTGACCTTGACGCCGTACGCCAGCGCCTCGGCGGGTCCGTGCATGCCGGGGAAGGACGGCGACAGGGCCGGGTGGGTGTTGACCACGCGGCCGCCGTACAGGCCCAGGAAGACCGGCCCGACGAGCTTCATGAAGCCGGCCAGCACGACGAGGTCCGGGTCCCAGGCGGCGACGGCGCCGGCCAGGGCGGCGTCCCACTCCTCGCGGGTCTCGAAGTCGCCGACCTTCAGCACGAAGGTCGGGATGCCCGCCCGCTCGGCCCGGGCCAGGCCCTCGATGCCGTCGCGGTCCGCGCCGACGGCGACGATGCGCGCGCCGAACGCGGGATCGCGGCTGGCCTCGATCAGGGCCTGCAGGTTGGTGCCGGAACCCGACACGAGGACGACGACGGACGCGGGCTCGGCTGGCACGCGGCGCAGTCTAGGGGTTCTCGGCCCTGTCGGCCTGCGTGGCCCGACGCCGCTGCAGCCAGGTCGCGAGGACGCCGCCGAGCAGTCCGCCGAGCCCGAACGCGGTGACGGCGTACACGGTGGTGTCGAGGACCAGCGGCCCGACGTCGGTCATCCGCCCCGGGCCGACCGCGCCTCCGGCGACCGCGGCGAGCAGCCCGAACAGCAGGCCGGCGAGGACGCCCCCGGCGAGCCCGCGGATGATCCCCTCGTCCCAGCGCGCGGTGGGGGCCAGCCGCTGCGAGCGCATCGTCGCGGCGAACGCGACCAGCAGCGGCAGGGCCATGAGGTACGCCGTCCAGGCCGGCGGCGTCCCGTCGTCGGGGAGCGCCGCCAGCAGCGGGAACATCGGCAGCGGGCCGAGGGCCACGGCCGAGGGCGACACGAGGGTGCCGACGCCGACGGTGAAGCCCGGCCCGAGCAGGTAGGCGCCGGAGAACACGATCGCATTGGGGACCACCGAGAGGCTGAGCAGGGTGAAGACGGTGGCGTCGCCCGCGTCCGTGTGCAGCTGCGACATCACGTTGACCGCGGTGTCGAGGTCGACGACGAGGGCCGCGACCAGGACCAGGCCGGCGACCAGGAACCAGCCGAGCAGGATCCGCCGGCAGGTGACCGCGGCCTCGCGGAGCGCGACCGGGACGAAGGCCGCCCAGATCGCCGCCCGCCCGGAGCCGACCGCGATGCCCGCGCCGCCGACGACCAGACACAGCAGGATCGACCACAGCAGCGACCGGCCCAGCGACGGGGACGTCGCGGGGGTGGCGGCCAGCGTGTGGGTGACGGTGAGCACGACGGCGTACCCGGCGGCGAGGAGCGACGCGGCCACGGGGACGGTGAGGTCCCGCTCGCCGTCGGCGATGGCGTCCGCGTCGGGTCCGTGACCGGAGACCGAGTCCCCCACCCGGATCCCGATCCGCCAGAGGGTCCAGGCGACGACCAGCGTCAGGCCGAGAGGTACGACGCTGACGGGCGTCCCCTCGACCGTGATGCCCGAGCCGTGGCCCATCAGCCAGCCCAGGGCACCGACCTGCAGCGCGTCGCGCGGCTCGCCGTGCGACCCGGCGTCGGTCAGGAACCAGCCGAGGATGCCGGCCGCCAGGCAGACGACGAGGGTCGAGGCGGCGGCGGCCGCCCCGCCGAGGGTGGCGATCAGGGCGAGCGGACGGCGGTGCCGGAGGTCGTCCCGGCTGCGGCGCTGGTCCAGAAGCTCGGAGGTCATGATCGATCCATCATGGCCGTCCGGTCCGGGGCTTCGGAGCCGCCACGCCGTCGCGTACCGTGGACGGGCCATGAGGGACCCAGAAGAGTTCGACGCGTGCTACGCCGACGCCCGGACCAGGCTGCTGCTGCAGACCTACGCGCTCACCGGTGACCTCCCGGCCGCGAAGGCCGCGGTCAACGACGCGTTCGTCGTCGCCTGGCACCACTGGCGCAAGGCGAACCGGCACGGCGACCCGGAGTCCTACATCCGCCCGATCGCCTGGGCGCACGCCCAGCGGCGCCACACCACCCGGATCTGGCACCGCGAGAAGGGCCTCTCCCCGGAGGCGCAGGCCACCCTGGAGGCGCTGGGGAAGCTGAGCGTCGACCAGCGCAAGATCCTGCTGCTGACCGTGCTCGCCACCGGCACCCTCGCCGACTTCGCCCGCGAGGTGGGCCTCACCCGCGAGGACGCCGAGCGGGAGCTGCAGACGGCGACCTCCCAGCTCGCGATCCACCTCGAGCTCGGCACCCCGGTCGCCCGGGCCGTCTTCGCACCGCTCGCCGACGTCGTCGCGGGCGTGCGGCTCCCCCGGGCCTCGATCCTGCGCCGCGCGGGGGCCGCGCGGCGTCGTACCCACACCGCCGTCGGGATGGTCGCCGCCGTCGCCACCCTGGTCGTGACCGGCATCGCCGTGACCGACACCGGCGGCGGCGTGCAACCGACCCTGGACCGGGAGCTCGCGCCGGCCGGCCAGCAGGGCACCCCGACCGCGGCGCCGCCGCCCCCGGCCCTGGACGAGGCGGCCCTGCTCACCGCCGACCAGGTCACCGCCACCGTGCCCGGCGGGGCGTGGAGCGAGGGCCGGACCCACGACAACTCGGGCGGGGACGGCCTGGTCCTGCCCTGCCAGCTCACCCGGTACGCCGACGCCCGCAGCTCGGCCGCCCTGGTCCGCGACTTCACCGCCGCGACGCCGCGCCGGCAGCCGGCCCGGACCGCGACCCAGCTGGCGGAGGCCTCCGCCACCGAGGACGCGGCGCACCGCGCGTTCCGCACGATGCTGCGCTGGTTCGCCGGCTGCAGCGAGGACCGCACCCAGCTGCTGACCACCCAGCGGATCACCGGCGTCGGCGACGAGGCGATGCTCCTGACCCTGCGGAGCTGGGGGGCCGACCCGACGACGCTCGTCGCCGCCGTCGCGCGCACCGGGCAGCTGACGACCACCACGGTGACCTCGGTCGCCGCGTCCGAGAAGCCCCGGCCCCGGCCCACCGCGCAGCTCCTGGGCACGGCCGTCGCCGACCTGTGCTCCCTGCCCGACGCCGGCGGGTGCGGCTCGACGCCCCAGCTGGCGCTCGTGTCCCCGTTGCCCGTCGGGGTGGTGCCCGCCATGCTCGACACGGTCGACCTGCCTCCCGTCAGCAACGTCAACCGGCGCACCTGGGCCGGCACCGATCCGCGGCAGGCGCGGACCAACCTCGCCGCCACCCGGTGCGACGACGCCCGGTTCCGCGGCCCCGGCTGGTCGACCAACCTGACCCGCACGTTCCTGATCCCGGGCGCGCGGCTGCCTGCGGAGTTCGGGCTCACCGAGACCGTGGGCGCGCTGTCGAAGCGGCGCGCGCGGGCGTTCGTCGAGAACGTCCGCCGGTCGGTGCGCGCGTGCCCCGAGGACCAGCTCGGCACCGACGTCCGCCAGCTCGCCAACCGCAGCTCCGCCGGCGAGGACCTCACCGTGTGGCAGGTCTCGACCGAGGTGTCCGACGACCGGTCGGTGGAGTACCGCATGGCGATCCTGCGCACCGGCCGGTCCGTCGCCCAGATCGGCTTCGTCCCCTCCCGGGACGTGCGGATGACCGACAAGGCGTTCCTCGCGCTGGCCGAGCGCGCACTGCAGCGGCTCGAGCGGCTCCCGAGGCCCGGCGCCTGACGCTCAGCGCCGCGACAGCCCCGGCAGGCCGTCCAGCAGCCCCTGGACCAGGTCGTACGTCGCCCGGTCGGCCGCCGCGACCAGCCCGGACGGCGGCTCGGCCTGCGCGTCGTACTCCTCGCCGCCGAAGGTGCCGACGAACCCGCCCGCCTCGGTGAGCAGCAGCGAGCCCGGGGCGTGGTCCCACGGCTGCGTCCCGCGGTAGAGCGCGTAGTCGGCCTCGCCCTCGACCAGCTTCGGGTAGTCCACGCCGCAGCAGACCCAGGTGAGCTCCAGCTCGCGCAGCGTGCCCAGCGCCCGGCCGAGCCAGCTGCGCCGCGAGGTCACGCCGCGCAGCTCCTCGCCCAGCGGCGGGCGGGTCAGCCGGACCCCGTCGCGCCACGCGCCGGCGCCGCGCTCGGCGACGTACGCCGTGCGGTGCTGCGGCTGCCAGATCCAGCTGCGGACCACGACGCCGTCGCGCAGCTCGGCGGCCATGACGGCGTGGTCGGGCGAGCCGTGCACGAAGTTGCGGGTCCCGTCCACGGGATCGACGGTGAACGCGTGCTCGGCCTTCGCGAAGCGCTCGAGCAGCCCGGGGTCGGCGGCCGTCGCCTCCTCGCCGAGCACGAGCGCGTCCGGGTATGCCGCGGTCAGCGCGGCCGTGATCAGCACCTCCGCCTCCCGGTCGGCCACCGTCACCAGGTCGCCCGGACCCTTCTCGTCGACCTGGTCGTCGTCCAGCGCCCGGAACCGCGGCTCGATCACCTCGGCGGAGACGTCCTGCAGCAGGGTCAGCACCTCGTCGCTCTGCACGCTGCGAACCTACCCACCGCGCGGTGCGGTCTAGTCACTCCAGCGGTGTGCAACCGTGCACACAGGTGGGGCGTATCCACTCCGACAAGCAGGCACCACCCCACCAGCAGACGGGAACGAGGATGGACGAACGCGAGTTCGACGACTTCTACACCGCGTCGTTCTCCCGCATCGTCGGCCAGCTCCACGCGATGATCGGGAGCCGCGACGAGGCTCAGGAATGCGTGCAGGAGGCGTTCGTGCGCGCCTGGGCGCACCGACGCAAGCTCGACCGGGCCGAGCACCCCGAGGCCTGGGTGCGGACCACGGCGTACCGCCTCGCGGTGAGCCGGTGGCGCCGTACCGTCCGGGCGCGCCGGCCCGAGGACCGGGCACTGGGCGCACGCACCGAGACCGCGCCGCCGAGCGAGAGCCACGTGGCCCTCGTGACGGCGCTGCGGCAGCTGCCCGAGGCCCAGCGCCAGGCGCTGGTGCTGCACCACATCGCGGACCTGTCCGTGCACGACGTCGCCCGCGAGGTCGGCGTCCCCGAAGGCACCATCAAGGCCCGGCTCAGCCGGGGCCGGGCGGCGCTCGCCGCGCTGCTCGCCGACGACGGAGGACTCCAGGAGGGAGCCAGCCATGCCTGATCTCGACGACGACCTCTTCGCCGGCTTCAAGAACGAAGGATCACCCGTGAACCCCCTGCCCGCCTCCGAGGTACGCCGCCGCGGCGACCGGATGCGGCGCCGCAACACCGCCCTGGCCACGGTCGGGGGTGTCGCCGCCGCCCTCGTCGTCATCGCGACGCCCATCGCCGTCGTCGCCGACCAGTCCTCCCCCGAGCAGCCCGATCCGCCGATCGCCACGCGTCCGGCCCCACCGGAATGGCTCCAGGAGATCCCCGGTGACCTGGACGTCGCCGCCGGCCTGGACGGGACCGAGACCACCGACGAGCCCGCGGTCGCCTCGATCGCGATCTGCGGCGAGACAGCGTTCGACGCGGGGGCCGGCACCGTGGACGTCGCCGGCGCGGCGTACGAGGAGACCGGCACCGAGCACTCGATCGGCCGCACCCTGGCGCTCTACCCGGACGACGCTGCGGCAGGCGCCGCCATGAACGATCTCCGGGACGCGACAGAGGCCTGCGACTCGGCTCCGTTCGGCACCGTCGGCGACACGGTGCGGTGGGAGCGCGTCGAGGGTGGCCTTCCCACCGACGAGTCCTTCGCGCTCACGCAGGGCTTCTACGGCGAGGGCGAGGACTATCCGACCCAGGCCGACTACTTCGTGGTGGCGCGCACCGGCAACGCGCTGCTGGTCACGTCCGCGACGGGCGTCGCTCCCAACGACCAGCAGGTCGGGCTGGAGCAGGACGCGGTCGCCGACCTGGTCGAGTCCATGCAGGTCTTCTCCCCCGGCACCGACTGAGCAACGAGGACGGCCCCCGGCGAGCGGTGCTCGCCGGGGGCCGTCGTCCGTGCTGGTGGATCAGAGGTTCTTCAGGATCTCCCGCATCAGCTCGGCGGTCTCGGACGGCGTCTTGCCGACCTTCACGCCGACGGCCTCGAGGGCCTCCTTCTTCGCCTGCGCGGTGCCGGACGAGCCCGACACGATCGCACCGGCGTGGCCCATCGTCTTGCCCTCGGGGGCCGTGAAGCCCGCGACGTAGCCGACGACCGGCTTGGTGATGTTGTCCTTGATGTACGCCGCGGCGCGCTCCTCGGCGTCGCCGCCGATCTCGCCGATCATCACGATCGCCTTGGTCTCGGGGTCCGCCTCGAAGGCGGCGAGGGCGTCGATGTGGGTGGTGCCGATGATCGGGTCACCGCCGATGCCGATGGCGGTCGAGAAGCCGAAGTCCCGCAGCTCGTACATCATCTGGTAGGTCAGCGTGCCGGACTTCGAGACCAGGCCGATGGGGCCCTTGCCCGCGATGGTGTGCGGGGTGATGCCGGCCAGCGACTCCTCCGGCGAGATGATGCCGGGGCAGTTCGGGCCGATCATCCGGGTCTTCTTGCCGTCGAGGTAGGCGAAGACCTCGGCGCTGTCCTGGACCGGGACGCCCTCGGTGATGACCACGAGCAGCGGGATCTCCGCGTCGATGGCCTCGATGCAGGCGTCCTTGGTGAAGGCTGGCGGCACGAAGGCGACCGACACGTCGGCACCGGTGGCCTCCATGGCCTCCTTGACGGTGCCGAAGACCGGCAGCTCCTTGCCGTTCAGCTCGACCGTGGTGCCGGCCTTGCGGGCGTTGACGCCACCGACGATGTTCGCGTCGGCCTGGAGCATCAGGTTGGTGTGCTTGGAGCCCATCCCACCCGTGATGCCCTGGACGATGATCTTGGAGTCCTTGTTGAGGTAGATCGTCATTGCTTCAGGTCTCCGTTTCTCAGACGTTCGCCAGCTCGGCGGCCTTGTCGGCCGCGCCATCCATCGTGTCGACCTGCGTCACGAGCGGGTGGTTCAGCTCGTTCAGGATCGCGCGACCGGCCTCGACGTTGTTGCCGTCGAGCCGGACGACCAGCGGCTTGGTCGCGCTGTCACCGAGGATCTCCAGGGCACCCTTGATGCCGTTGGCGACCTCGTCGCACGCCGTGATGCCGCCGAAGACGTTCACGAAGACGCTCTTGACCTGCGGGTCGTTGAGGATGACGTCGAGACCGTTCGCCATGACGGTGGCGTTGGCGCCGCCGCCGATGTCGAGGAAGTTCGCCGGCTTCACGCCGCCGTGGGCCTCGCCGGCGTACGCGACGACGTCCAGGGTCGACATGACCAGGCCCGCGCCGTTGCCGATGATGCCGACGGCACCGTCGAGCTTGACGTAGTTCAGGCCCAGGTCCTTGGCCTTGGCCTCGAGCGGGTCGGCCTCCTCGCGGATCTCGAAGTCCGCGTGGTGCGGGTGCCGGAACTCCGAGGCGTTCTCGTCGAGCGAGACCTTGCCGTCGAGGGCCTCCAGCTTGTCGCCCTCCAGGCGGGCCAGCGGGTTGACCTCGACCAGGGTGGCGTCCTCCTGGACGTACACCTGCCACAGCTTCTGGACCATCTCGATGGCCTGGTCGCGCAGCTCGGCGGGGAACTTCGCCTCGTCGACGATCGCGGCGGCCTTCTCGGGGGTGACCCCCTCCAGCGCGTTGATCGGGATCTGGCGGACGGCCTCGGGGTTGGTCTTGGCGACCTCCTCGATCTCGACGCCACCCTCGACCGAGGCGATGCACAGGTGCGAGCGGTTCGCGCGGTCGAGGAGGAAGGAGAAGTAGTACTCCTCCACCGGCGGGGTGGCCGGCGTGACCAGGACCCGGTTGACCGTGAGGCCCTTGATCTCCATCCCGAGGATGTTGGAGGCGTGCTCGAACGCGTCGTCGGCGGTCTTGGCGATCTTGACGCCACCGGCCTTGCCGCGACCGCCGGCCTTGACCTGCGCCTTGATGACCGTCACGCCACCGATCTCCTCGGCGGCGGCCTTGGCGGCCTCGGCGGTCTCGACGACGACGCCCAGCGTCGTTGCCACACCATGCTTGGCGAAGAGCTCCTTCGCCTGGTACTCCATCAGGTCCACTGATCCACCAGTCTCTAGTCGCGGATATCCCCCGGGACGATAGCCCTGTCATGTCCTCTCCGCTAAGGGTCGGACGGCCGACGTGATCGAGGACATACCCGCGGAAGGTGACCGCGTGGTGCCCGTCGTACACCTCCTCGCGGCCGGAGGCGCGAGGGCCGGTCCCGGCGGGATCGGGACGGTCCGGGATGAGTCGCACCACGTCGACGCCGTGACGGGCTCACGGCGACCCCGCGCTGACCTGCGAAAACGGCGAAAACGGCCCGCGGCCCCTCGCCGTTCCTCCACAATCCGACATGCGCCCGGTTTCAACCATCGGAGCCCATCCGTTACAGTCTGGGGCGCTTGTCAGACCTCGCCGAAACGAACCTCCGGAGCGACTTGATCCATGGGTAATCACCGAGCGGACCACCGCGGCTCACGCCGTGGACCCTCGGAGTCCCGATCGGAGACGCCCTCGACGTACGTCGGCCGGCGGATCGCAGGTCGACCCGAGGTCGCGCCGGCCGCCATGCCGGTGCTGCACGTCTCCGAGGCGATCGTCCTCCCGACGCCGCCCGCTCCGGCGGCGCAGTCGGACGCGACCACCTCGTTCAGCACCGACGCCACCGAGCGGCTCCCGCTCGTCGCGGCGCCCGGCAAGCGGAAGGCCGTCAAGCACGCCGGCAACCGCGGCCCCCTGTTCCGCGGGCTCCCGTCGGCGCCGGTCCTGGTCGGCATCGCCGCCCTCGCCGTCTCCGCGGGCGGCGCACTGATGGCCGGCGGCACCGGCATCGCCGACGCCGACGCCCCCCGGCTCAGCCAGGCCAGCGCCCTCAGCGGCGCGAGCGCCGGCTCCACGGTCAACCTGCTCAAGGACAAACGCCGCCAGGTCGTCAGCCGCGACTCGCGCCGCGACGCGCTCGAGGACGAGGCCCAGCAGGAGCTGAAGGCCGAGGTCGAGAAGCAGTACGAGATCCACACCGGCGAGCTGATGAACCTCGCCCAGAAGGCCGAGAAGCGCTCCGCGGTCATCGAGGAGAACCAGTGGGTCACCCCGCTGGACGGCTACCGGCTGACCGCCCGCTTCGGCGAGTACGGCCTCTGGTCGAGCTACCACACCGGCCTCGACTTCGCCGCGCCCACCGGCACCGAGATCCGCGCGATGGCCAATGGCGTCGTGACCGAGACCGGGTACGACGGGGCCTACGGCAACAAGACGGTCATCACCCTCGACGACGGCACCGAGCTGTGGTTCTGCCACCAGACCTCGATCGAGGTCTCGGCCGGCCAGACCGTGCGTGCCGGCGAGCGGATCGGCACCGTCGGCTCCACCGGCAACGTCACCGGCCCGCACCTCCACCTCGAGGTCCGGCCCGGCGCGGGCGACCCCGTCGACCCCTACAGCGCCATGGTCGTCAACGGCCTCCAGCCGTAACCCACCTCCCCGCCGAGTCGGCAGAAGTTACCCGCCGAGTCGGCAGAACTTGCGCGCCGAGTCGGCAGTAGTTGCCGCCGGCTCGACGTGATTCAGAGCTTCTCCACCGGCGCGTAGCGCAGCAGCAGCCGCTTGACGCCCTCGGTCCCGAAGTCGATCGACGCGACGGCCTTGTCCGCGGCGCCTTCGAGCGCGACGACGGTGCCGAGGCCGAAGGTGTCGTGGGAGACCCGGTCGCCCGGCTCCAGCGACGGCACCGCGCGGGCAGGCTTCGCCTTCGCGGCGGCATCGGCCCGGGCCGCGGCCGAGGAGAAGTTGCGACGGCCTGCGGCGGTCGGGCTGCCGAGCCGGGCCGGCGACCCGCTGGCCAGGTCGGGACGACCCCAGCGCGTCTGTGCGGCCTCCGTACGGCGCCAGTCGACCAGGTCGATCGGCAGCTCGTCGAGGAAGCGGGACGCGGGGTTGTGGGACGGCGCGCCCCAGGCGGAGCGTACGACGGCGCGCGAGATGTAGAGCCGCTCGCGGGCCCGGGTGACGCCGACGTACGCCAGGCGGCGCTCCTCCTCGAGCTCGGTCTGGTCGCCGAGCGACCGGGAGTGCGGGAAGACGCCGTCCTCCAGGCCGGTGAGGAAGACGACCGGGAACTCCAGACCCTTGGCCGTGTGCAGCGTCATCAGCGTGACGACGCCCTCGTCGGTCTCGGGGATCTGGTCGGTATCGGCCACCAGCGCGACCCGCTCCAGGAAGTCGTTGAGTCCGGGCGCGACCGTGCCGGCGTCGACGTCGGCGGGGTCGGCGGACGGGCCGGCGACCGGGTCGTCGCTGAACTCGCGCGCGACGGCGACGAGCTCGGCGAGGTTCTCCAGCCGGGTGGCGTCCTGGGGGTCGTCGGACTCCTCGAGCTCGGTGAGGTAGCCCGAGCGGGCGAGCACGGTCTCGAGGACGACGTCGGCGCGCTCCCCCGCCTCGACCATCGACTGCAGCTCCTCGACCAGCGCGACGAAGCCACGGATGTTGGTCAGCGACCGCGTGGCCAGCCCGGGCGCCTGGTCGGCCCGGCGCAGCGCCTCCCAGAAGGTGATCCGGTCGCGCTCGGCCAGCACGGACACACAGGCGACGGCGCGGTCGCCGATGCCGCGCTTGGGGGTGTTCAGGATCCGGCGCAGCGAGACCTGGTCGTCGGGATTGGCCAGCATCCGGAGGTACGCCAGGGCGTCGCGCACCTCGCGCCGCTCGTAGAAGCGCACCCCGCCGACCACCTTGTAGGGCTGGCCGGTGCGGATGAACACCTCCTCGAAGACCCGCGACTGGGCGTTGGTGCGGTAGAAGACCGCGACGTCGGCGGCCTTCGTGCCGGCATCGGACAGCTTGTCGATCTCGTCGGAGACGAACCGCGCCTCGTCGTGCTCGTCGTCGGCGACGTACCCGACGATCCGCTCGCCCTCGCCCGCGTCGGACCACAGACGCTTCTCCTTGCGCCCCTTGTTGTGGCCGATCACGGCGTTGGCGGCGGTCAGGATCGTCTGGGTGGAGCGGTAGTTCTGCTCCAGCAGGATCGAGGTGGCGTTCGGGAAGTCCTGCTCGAAGTCGAGGATGTTGCGGATGTTCGCGCCGCGGAAGGCGTAGATCGACTGGTCGGCGTCACCCACGACCATCAGCTCCGCGGGCTCGACCCGCTCGCCACCGCTGTGCTCGAGGTCGCCGGTCTCCTCCATCTGCTCGGCGCAGAGCTGGTGGATCAGGGCGTACTGGGCGTGGTTGGTGTCCTGGTACTCGTCGACCAGCACGTGCCGGAACCGCCGGCGGTAGACCTCGCGCACGTCGGGGAAGGCCTGGAACAGGTGGACCGTCGTCATGATCAGGTCGTCGAAGTCGAGGGCGTTGGCCTCGCGCAACCGCCGCTGGTAGAGCGTGTACGCCGCGGCGTACTGCTCCTCCAGCTTGTTCTGCGCGTCCTTGGTCGCCTCCTCGGCGTCGCGCAGCTCGTTCTTGTGGTTCGACACCCAGTGCAGCACCGGGCCGGGCTGGTAGCGCTTGGGGTCGAGGTCGAGATCCTTGAGCACCAGGGTCATCAGGCGCTTCTGGTCGGCGGCGTCGTAGATCGAGAAGCCGGACTTGTAGCCGAAGCGCTCGATCTCCTTGCGCAGGATCCGCACGCACGCGGAGTGGAACGTGCTGACCCACATGATCCGCGCGCGCTTGCCGACGAGGTCCTCGACGCGCTCCTTCATCTCGGCCGCGGCCTTGTTGGTGAAGGTGATGGCCAGGATCGAGCCCGGGTGGGCGCGCCGCTCCTGGATCAGCCACGCGATCCGCCGGGTCAGCACCCGGGTCTTGCCCGACCCCGCCCCCGCGACGACCAGCAGCGGCGCGCCCTCGTGGACCACGGCCGCCCGCTGGGGGTCGTTGAGCCCCTCGAGCAGCTCCTCGCGGGTCGGCCCGCGGCGGGTCGTGCGCGGCTCGGCGGGCGGCGCGTCGGTGAGGTGCTCGAAACCGGGAAGGGAGGGGGTGCTCATGCTGCGCCCAGCCTACGGTCCGGCGCCGACGGGCTGGGGGTCGGCGCTGCTGTAACGCGGTGTTCGGTGATCTGGTGCGGTGTTGCGACGCCGCACCAGGCCGGTGGACACCGCGTTACAGCCACAAGGCGACCGCCTGGATGGCCACCAGGCGCTCACAGCCGGCCCCGGTCCCGGCCCGTCCCCAGGGCATCGGGCGGAGCGGCGACGGGGCGGCGACCCTCGTTGAGCCTGACCGCTATGGACGACTTCTGGGGCAGGACCCTCTTCGCCGCCACGGGACTGGCGACGCGCCAGGCTGCGCGCGCGGCCGGGATGAGCGGCGAGGCCATCGACCGGATGGTGCGCAGCGGCAGTTGGGTGACCGTGCGCCGGGGCGTCTACGCCGCGCGGTCGTACGTCGACTCGCGTGGCACTCGCGACGAGCTCCAGCGGCTGTACGACGACGCGGCCTGCTTGCGGATCTCCCACCCGCACGTGCGCAGTCACGAGAGCGCGGCAGTCGTGCTCGGGATGCCGGTCCTGCTGCCGGGCCCCACCACGACCCATGTGACCCGTCGAGGCGTCCACGGCTCGCGACACGAGCATGGCGTGAAGCACCACAAGGCGCCGTTCCGCGAGGAGCAGGTGCGCGTGGTCGACGGCGTACGGGTGCTCGATCCGGCCCGCACGAGCCTCGACATCACGCGTGAGCACGGCATCGTACGAGGCATCGTGGCGATGGACTCCGCGTTGCGGCTCGGGACCCGGCGCAGCGACCTGTGGGCGGCGTTCGAGCACATGCGCTGTTGGCCGTTCAGTCGCGAGATCCGGGCGGCGATCGAGCTCTGCGACCCCGGATCGGACTCGGTCGCCGAGACGCTGGGCCGTCTCCTCGTGGCCCGGCTGGGCCGGGGCCAGCCGCAGACGCAGTTCGGACTCTCCTGCGACGGGCGGACCGCCTTCGCCGACCTCCGGATCGGTCGACACCTGATCGAGGTGGACGGGAGGGTGAAGTACCTGCGCGAGGACCCGTCCGACCGTCCGCCGGACGAGACCCTGTGGGAGGAGAAGAAGCGGCAGGACTGGCTGTGCGGGTTCAAGCTGGGGATGAGCCGACTGACCTGGGCCGACGTGTACGGCGCCGGCGAGGCCGCAGCACTGATCCGGCTCGAGCGGGAGGTGTCCGACACGGAGGCCCGCTTCGGCAGCGACATCAGCGACCTGGCGCCGTACCTCGTGCCCCGGCCACCGCGTCGGAGGCCGCTGTAACGCGGTGTTCGCCGATCTGGTGCGGTGTCGCGACACCGCACCAGTCACGTGGACACCGCGTTACAGCGGCGCCCGGCCGACGCTCAGGCGTGCGTGGGCGACCAGAAGACCGCGACGGCGACGTTCAGGACGCTGAGCGCGAGCAGGCCGACCCACAGGCCCTGGGGGATGCGCTCCTTGCGGAGGTTGACCATCACCAGGACCAGGATGACCAGGCCGATGACGGTCTTGACGGCGATCTTGGCGTGGTTGACGTCGCCGTCGCCGGCCTCGAGGACGCCGACGAGGGCGAGGCCGGCGACGAAGGCCGTGCCTGCGCCGTCGCGCATGGCGGCGTTGACCCGCTTCACGGGCTCCTTCGCCTGGGCGAGCAGGCCGCCGATCAGGGCCGCGAAGCCCAGGATGTGCACGAACAGCAGGATCAGGCGCAGGGTGTCCACGGGGCGAATCCTAGGGCGCGGCGGCTACCGCGTGACGGTCGGGTCACCGCGTACGGCGCCCTCGGGGCGGTCCTGGCGGCCGAAGAGGAACTCGATCACGAAGAGCACCACGCCGATGCCGATCAGGCCCGCGCACCACAGCAGCGACGCGGGGTCGTCGTACACGGTCCAGCCGAGGATCGCGACGTTGCCGACCAGGCCGACGAGCAGCAGCGGGGTGTTGGCCCGGTAGGTCCCCTCGTGCTCGTCCTGCCCGCGCAGCTTCAGCGTGGCGACGATGACCAGCGCGTAGATCGCGAGCAGGAACACCACGGTCACGGTCGCGAGGCGCCCGACCAGGTCGATGCCGCCCCCGGCCTCGGTGACTACCGTGCCGATCACCAGCAGCGTCGCGACGACGAGGGCGCTGAAGATCAGGCCGACCCAGGGGCTGCGGCGCGTGCGGTGCAGCTTGTTGAAGACACCGGGTACGACGTCCTCGTTGGCCATGCCGTAGAGGATGCGCGGCTGCGTGGTGACGACGACCAGCGCGGTGTTGGTGATCGCGATCATCGCGATCACGGCGAACACGTTGGCCATGAACCCCGTCGACAACGGCAGGATGCCCGTCTCGATGACCTCGAGCAGCGGAGCCGGCGACGTCGCCAGCGTGCCCGGGTCGACGGTCAGCGCCGCCGACACCGACACCAGCACGTAGACGATGCCCGCCACGATCATGCCGCCGACCAGCGAGCGCGGGAAGGAGCGGTGCGGGTCGACCGTCTCCTCGGCGACGTTCGCGGTGTTCTCGAAGCCGGTCATCGCGAAGAACGACAGGGAGACGCCCGCGAGGATCGCCAGCACCGGGTTGCCGTCGGTGGCGAACTCGGTGAGCGTGCCGAAGTGGGCGCTGCCCTCGCCGATGTAGAGGATCGCGCAGAGCATGATGATCGCCAGGCCCGCGATCTCGACGAAGGTCATCAGCATGTTCACGACCACCGACTGGGTGATGCCGATGAAGTTGACCACCGTCAGGACGGCGAGGAAGGCCAGCACCACGAGCAGCGTGGGCGGCGAGGGGAACAGCTCGGCGAAGTACGTCGCGAAGCCGCTGGCGAGCGACCCGGCGGCGGCGAAGCTCGCCGAGAGGAACGAGATCGTGACGAGGAACGTCAGGGCCTTGCTGCCGAACGCCTTATTGACGTAGAGTGCCGCGCCCGCGGCCTTCGGGTACTTCGTCGCCAGCTCGGCGTACGCGCTGCCGGTGATGGCGGCGACCGTGATGCCGACCGCGAAGGCGATCCAGAACGCGCCTCCGACCGCGGCGGCGACCAGCCCGATGAGCACGTAGATGCCCGACCCGAGGACGTCGCCGAGGGTGTAGAAGAACAGCTGCGGACCGGTGATGGAGCGCTTGAGCCCGGACTCGCTCTCGGCCTCACGATCGGTGGTGGCGGTCATGGCCTCCGGGGGTACCCGACGCCACCGCGAGGGAAACTCAGAGCAGGCGGCGGTCCGAGGCCCAGCGGCTGAGCTCGTGGCGCGAGGAGAGCTGCAGCTTGCGCAGCACGCTCGACATGTGGGTCTCGACGGTCTTGATGGAGATGAACAGCTCCTTGGCCACCTCCTTGTAGGCGTAGCCGCGGGCGATCAGCCGCATGACCTCCCGCTCCCGCTCGGTGAGCCGGTCGAGGTCCTCATCGACGGCCGCGACCTCGATGGAGCCCGCGAAGGCGTCGAGCACGAAGCCGGCCAGCCGCGGCGAGAACACCGCGTCGCCGTCGGCCACGCGGCGGATCGCGGAGACCAGCTCCGGGCCGGTGATGGTCTTGGTGACGTAGCCCCGGGCGCCGCCGCGGATCGTGCCGATGACGTCCTCGGCGGCGTCGGACACGCTGAGCGCGAGGTAGCGGGTCTCGGGCGACTGGCCGCGCCGCATCACCTCGACCCCGCCGCCGCCCGGCAGGTGCACGTCGAGGAGTACGACGTCGGGCCGGTGCGCGGCGACCGCGGCGACCGCCTCGTCGACGTCGGCCGCCTCGGCCAGCACCTCGACCTCGCCGGCGCCGGCGGCCGCCAGCTCGGCGGTCACCCCGCGCCGGAACATGGCGTGGTCGTCGACGACGACGACGCGGACGGCACGGGGGCTGTTCATGGGCTCTCCTCCTGGAGGTCGGTGCGGGACAGGTGCAGGCGCACCTCGGTGCCCTCGCCGGGCGAGGTCCGGATCTCCGCGCTGCCACCGTGGCGGCGCATCCGGTCGACGATGCTGTTGCGGACGCCGTAGCGGTCGGCCGCGACCTCGTCCAGGTCGAAGCCGACGCCACGGTCGCGCACGAAGACGTCGACGGCGCCGGACGTGATCTCGGCGTACACGTCGACCTGCCCGGTGCCGGCGTGCTTGGCGGCGTTGGTGACGGCCTCGCGGGCCGCCGCGACGACCGGCCGCAGCGGCTCGGTGAGGTCGCAGTCGCCGACGGCGACCACGTCGACGGAGATCCCGTGGGCGTCCTCCACCTCGGCTGCGGCGCCGCGGAGCGCGCTCGCGACGGTCGACTCGTCGGCCGACTCGCCCTGGTAGAGCCAGGCCCGCAGATCGCGCTCCTGGGCGCGGGCGAGCCGGGCCACCGTGGCGCTGTCGTGCGAGCTCTTCTGGATCAGGGCGAGGGTCTGCAGCACCGAGTCGTGGAGGTGGGCGGCGACGTCGGCCCGCTCCTGCGAGCGCACCCGCTCCTCGCGTTCGGCGCTGAGGTCGGAGGCCAGTCCGAAGACCCACGGGCCGACCACGATCGCGATCCCGATCAGCACCAGCCCGCCGGCGAGCAGGCCCGCGCGGGCGTCGCTCGGGGACGCGCCCTCGAAACCCACGATGAACACGGCCGAGACGACCAGGAGCGCCCCCGCCACGACCCGGGCGTACGACGCCCAGCCGCCGCTGCCGAACACGATCCGGACCGGGTCGATCCGGCCGGTCTGGTCGACCCAGCGCTCCCGCTGCGCCTCGTCGGCCTGCCGCCACAGCAGGGCGAGACCCACGAGCCCGAAGAACGCCGGCCAGAAGAGCGCTCCCCCACCGAACGTGGCCTGCAGCGCGAGCACCGCGCCGAGGCCGAGCGCGGCGAGCGCCAGCGCGGGCCCGACGTCGCCGAGCCGGCGCAGCCGACCGGGCCGCCGGCCGCCACGGGTGGCACTGGCCAGCCCGGGCGGGCTGTCGTCGAACCGGGTGTCGCTGGGCAGGAGGTGCCAGAAGGCGGCGTACAGCGCGACGCCGAAGCCGCCGAGCAGCGCGAGGAGGAGGAAGGCGGCACGCACCCACAGCGACGGGACGCCGAGATGCCGGGCGATGCCCGACGCGACGCCCCCGAGGATCGAGTCCTGGGAGTCGCGGTAGGCCTTCCGGGGCTCGTACGGCGTGGGTGTCGTGGCGGCGCTCATCTCCCGGCAATCGTCACACAGCCGCCGGACCCGGACCATGAGGATCGACCCCGAGAGACCCCCGATGCGGACCCCGGTCCGGTCCCGGCCCGACCAGGGGTCCGGGTGCGGCAGGATCAGGGTCGTCCCCGATGGTTCTGGAGCGCCTCCGCGGCGAGGGTTGAGACATGACGACGACACCACCCGACGCAGCACCGGGTCCCGGTCCCGACGAGGGTCCGCGGGCCACGCGCGAGGAGATCCGCGACCTCGGCCGGCTGCGCCGCTCCACCACCGACCGCAAGATCGCCGGGGTCGCCGGTGGTCTCGGTCGGCATCTCGACATCGACCCGCTCCTGCTGCGCGTGACGCTCGTGGTGCTGGTCTTCTTCGGCGGCGCCGGCCTGCTGATCTACGGCGCCTGCTGGCTCCTGGTCCCCGAGGACGACGGCACCGAGGCGACGATCACCCTCGACGACCGCAACCGCACGGTGGCGCTCGTGATCGTCGGCGGTCTCGCGGCGCTGGCGCTGGTCGGCGACTCCTGGGGGTTCATCGGCTTCCCGTGGCCGATCGCCATCATCGGCCTGATCGCGCTCTACGTGCTCTCCCGCAACAAGCCCAAGCCGGTCGCGCCGTACGACGGCGCACCGGTGCCGAACGAGCCGGTCACGGCGACGGAGCCCACCTCGCCCGTCGCTCCCGCCTGGGTCCCGGGCGCTCCGCCGTACGCCGCCCCGCCCCCCGGCTACGTCCCCCCGGTCGCCTACGTGCGGCCGGTCCAGCGCGACCCGCGCCGCCGCGGCCCGCTGCTGTTCTGGTTCACCGTCGCGCTCGTGGCCCTGCTCGAGGGAGTGCTCGGCATCGCCGACCTCGCGGGCGCCCCCGTGGCCGACGCGGCGTACCCGGCCCTCGCCCTGGCGACCATCGGCGCGATGCTCGTGGTCGGTGCCTCCTACGGACGGGCCGGCGGCCTGATCCTGCTGGGGCTGATCGCGGCCGTGGCGACCGCCGGCGCCACGGCGGCCGACCGGTGGGACGGTGAGGCCACGACCGAGCGGCCGGTGCTCGCGGCCGACCTCGACGAGAGCTACAGCTTCGGCGCGGGCGAGCTGGTGATCGACCTGACCGACGTCCAGGACCTGGAGAACCTCGACGGACGCACCCTCGATCTCGAGGTGAACGTCGGCCGGATCGAGGTGATCGTGCCCGAGGGTCTCGCGGTCGACGCGCAGGCGACCGTGGACGGCCCCGGGGCGATCGACCTGTTCGGCGAGCGGCGCGACGGCATCTCCACCAGCTCCAGCGAGTTCCACGACCCCGGCCTCGGCGACCACCCCGAGCTCACCATCACGGCCGACATGGACTTCGGCGAGATCGAGATGAGGACCCGATGAGCGAGCACCCGACCGGTCGCCTGAACAGCGGCCGCCACCCCGTCAACATCGGCCATCTCGTGATGGGCATGGCCTTCCTCGGCCTGGTCGCGGTCTGGGCGATCGTCCAGAGCGACGCTGTCGCCGACGAGCACATCCGCTGGCTGCTGCCGCTGCCGTGGGTGCTCGCCGGCGGCGCCGGCCTCGTGGCCAGCGTGCTCGCCGGTCGCCGGAACCACGAGCGACAGGTCGGCTGGGTCCAGCCGGAGCCCGTCGAGCCGTACCAGCCCTTCCCGTCCTACGAGACCACGGAGCCCGCGTCCCGACCGGACCCGGACGAGCCGCTGCGGTGAGGTGGGGCCGCCGTCACGCGGCGGCGGCCACCGTGCGGAGCGCCAGGTCGGGGTGGTCGGTGATCAGCCCGTCGACGCCGGCGTCCAGGAACGCCCGGGCGTACCCGCCCAGGTCGCCGAGACCGGCCGGGTCCGGACCGATCCGGAAGTCCGCCGGCAGGTAGTGGTTCTCCGCCCGCAGGGTCCACACGTGGACGTCCAGCCAGCGCCGGTGGGCATCGCGGACCAGCCGGGTCGGGGCGTCCAGCGTCCCCTCGGCGGTCCGGGGCAGCACCAGCTCCTGGTGCACGCCCAGCCCGTCGGCGTACTCCTCGATGGCGTCCAGGGCCGCGGCGTCGACCGGGTCGCCGACGTCGAGCAGCTGCACCAGCGGCACCCGCGTCCGCGGCGCCAGCCGGCGCAGGACCACCGCGTCGAACGACATCAGCGTCACGCCCGACCGGGCGTGGTCCAGGCCGTGCCGGCGCAGGGCGGCCAGCAGCGGCTCGTCGACCGGCAGGCCCACCCCGTCGAAGTACGCCGTGCTCTTCAGCTCCAGCAGGACGCCGACGGCGCGCCCGCGGCGTACCGACTCGGTGGCGACCAGCGCCAGCACCTCGTCGAGCGTGGGGACGCCCTCGCGGCCGTCGTGCAGGGTGTTGCCGGGTCGCAGGCCCGGCCGGCGCTCGCGGGTGGTGAGGGTGCGGACCTCCGCCAGCGTCAGGTCCTCGCTGAACCACCCGGTGACGGTCTCGCCGTCGACCACCTTGGTGGTGCGCCGGTGGGCGAGCTCGGGCCGCGCCACCACGTCGGTGGTCAGGCCGAGCTCGTTCTCGTGCCGCGCCAGCAGGACGCCGTCGGCGGTCGGCACCAGGTCGAGCTCGATGGCGTCGGCGCCCATCCGGATCGCCGTGCGGTAGGCGTCGAGGGTGTGCTCCGGGCGGTAGCCGCTGGCCCCGCGGTGGGCCACCACGGCCGGGGTGACGGCGAGGCGGGCGGTGTGCGACCGGGAGGTCGGACCGGCGGTCAGGACGCTCACACACCATGGATCGCAGGTCCGGGCGTCCCGGCGGTGGCCCGGCCGTGGCGCCCAGGTGAATGCCACATGATGGGGCCATGACCCTCCCCTCGCTCGGCGGGCTGACCTCGCTGCCCGTCCTCGACCACCTCCACCTGCTCGCGCCCCCGGTGGCCGCCGCACTGAAGCCCTGGGAGCACACCGGCGAGATCGCCGTCGTGGCCATCGACCCCGACCTCGCCGACACCGCCGCGATGAGCGCGGCCTACGACCTCCCGCTGGACACCGGCGCCAACTGCGTCGTGGTCGCCGGCAGGCGGGACGGCACGGAGCGGGTCGCCGCGTGCGTCGTCCGGGCCGACACCCGCGCCGACGTGAACACCCTGGTCAAGCGGACCCTCGACGTGCGCAAGTGCTCGTTCCTGTCGATGGACCGGGCGGTCGAGGAGTCCGGGATGGAGTACGGCGGCATCACGCCCGTCGGCCTTCCCGGGGAGTGGCGGGTGCTGGTCGACAGCCGGGTGCTCGACATCGAGGTGGCGGTGCTCGGCTCCGGCGTACGCCGCTCCAAGCTGCTCGTGCCCGGCCGGCTCCTCGCCCGCCTGCCCGGCGCGGAGGTCGTCGACGGTCTCGGGGTACCGGTGGGGTGACCTGGGAGGTGCGATGGAGCACGACGCCCACACCGACCGCCACGAGACCCGTGCGGAGCAGCAGGACCGCAAGTGGGAGGACCTGCTCCAGGAGCTGCGCGTCATGCAGACCGGCGCCCAGCTGACGGCCGGCTTCCTGCTGACCCTGCCGTTCCAGGAGACCTTCTGGGAGCGGCTCAACCGGGGCCAGGAGGTCTTCTACCTGGCCCTCGTCGTGCTGGCCGGCCTGACCACGGTCCTGGTGATGACCCCCGTCGCGATCCACCGTCGGCTCTCGGGCGGGCACGTCAAGGAGCGGGTGGTCGCCTCGGCGCACCGGCTGATGACCGCCGTGCTGACCTGCCTCGCGCTGCTGGTCGTCGGCATCACCACGTTCATCTTCGACGTGGTGGTCAGCCTGGAGGCCGCGCTCGTCACGGGCGCGGCGATGGGCGCGGTGATCGTGGCGCTGCTGCTCGTCGTACCGGGGATCCTCGGCCGGGACTGACAGGGTCGTGCCCCCGAGCGCGCGCCGGAGCGCGCGCTCAGGGGCACGACCCGGGGATCAGAGGCCGGAGATCCGGATGCCGGAGTTCACCTTGTACTTGCGGTTGATCGAGATGAGCACCGCGGTGAACGGCTCCAGCTGGCGGGCCAGGCGCAGCTTGCCGGCGTCGATGCCGACCCGGCTGGTGACGGCGGCGGCGAGCTCCATCGCGACCTGCTTGGCCTCGACGACGTCGCCGACGACGAGGACGTCCTCGTCGAGGTAGTCGTGGTCGCCCCACAGGTGGACCGCGGAGACGTTGTGGAACGCGCCCACGACGGTGGCCTCGGGGGCGATCCGCTGGGCCGACTCGGCCGCGGACCCCTCGCCGCCGTCGACGACCCGGCCGTGCGCGCCGCGCTTGTCGAAGGCGAGCGGGTTCACGCAGGAGATCACGGTCTTGCCGGCCAGCGGCAGGGTGGCGACCAGCTCGTCGTGGCCGTCGTACGGCACCGCGAGGAGGACGACGTCGGCCGCGGCGACGGCGTCGTTGTTGGCCATCCCGCTCACCGTCCCGGCACCCTCGACACCCGCGAGCCGCTCGGTGACCTCGGCGGCGACCGGCTCGGCCTTCTCGGCGGCCCGGGAGCCCAGGATGACCGAGTGCCCGTGCTTGGCGAACCGGTAGCCCAGCCCCTTGCCCTGCGGTCCGGTGCCGCCGATCACGGCGATGCGGTACGTCGTCAACGTGTGCTCCTCCACTTGTCCACGGGGCCGTGCGACCCCGCCCGATCATGTCACTGCGCGCCCCCGCCGCAGCGTGGCGTAGGCCACGTTCCGCGCCCTGATACCGTGACATCTTCACTGTCACGGTCCGATCCGAAGGTGTGAACATGAAGCTCTCGACCCCCCTGATGTACGCCGGCAACCCGCGCGAGTCCGCCGACCAGGTGGTCGCCCTGGAGAAGGCCGGGCTGGACACGGTGTGGGTGGCGGAGGCGTACGGCTTCGACTCCCCCACGCTGATGGGCTACCTCGCCGCCAAGACCGAGACGGTCGAGATCGCCGCCGGCATCCTCAACGTCTTCTCGCGTACGCCGGGCGCGCTGCTGCAGACCGCCGCCGGCCTCGACAACGTCTCGGGCGGCCGGGCCGTGATCGGTCTCGGCGCTTCGGGACCCCAGGTGATCGAGGGCTTCCACGGCCTGCCCTACGAGCGCCCGCTGGGGCGCACCCGCGAGGTCGTCGACATCCTGCGCCAGGGCCTGCGCCGCGAGACGCTGGTCCATTCCGGCCGCAACTTCACCCTCCCCCTGCCGCCCGACCAGGGCCTGGGCCTCGGCAAGCCGCTGAAGCTGCTCACCAAGCCGGAGCGCAAGGAGGTCCCGATCTGGATCGCCGCGCTCGGCGACAAGAACGTCGAGATGACCGCCGAGGTCGCCGACGGCTGGCTCCCCCACCTGTTCCACCCGGAGAAGGCCAAGGACGTCTGGGGCGACGCACTGGCCCGCGGCGCGGCGAAGCGCTCCGCGGACCTCGGCCCGCTGGAGATCAGCGCCGGGGGCATGGTCGCGATCGGCGAGGGGCCGGAGACGAAGGCGCTGCTCGACTTCGCGCGGCCGACGTACGCCCTGTACGTCGGGGGGATGGGCGCGCGCGGCAAGAACTTCTACTTCGACGTCGCCTGCCAGTACGGCTACGAGAAGGAGGCCCAGGAGATCCAGGACCTCTACCTCGGCGGCAACAAGCGCGACGCCGAGGCCAAGGTGCCGCTGGAGTGGCTCGAGGCGGGCAACCTCGTCGGACCGAGGTCGTACGTCGAGGAGCGGATCGCCGCCTTCCGCCAGGCCGGGGTCACCAACCTCTCCCTCGTCCCGGCCTCCGCCGACCCGGCCGCCACCGTCGCCCAGATCAAGGAGATGGTGTCGTGACCGACGCCGGCGACGGGCCGGTCACCTTCGACCGCTACGAGCACGTCGCCGGGCCGTTCTTCCACGGCACCAAGGCCGCCGTCGCGATCGGCGAAGAGCTGGTACCCGGCTTCGGCTCGAACTTCCAGGACGGCCGGGTCTCGAACAACATCTACTTCACCGCGGTGCTCGAGACCGCCGTCTGGGGTGCCGAGCTCGCGACCAGCCTCGCCGGCCTCGACGAGCGCGGGCACGTCTACGTCGTCGAGCCCCTCGGCCCCTTCGAGGACGACCCGAACGTCACGGACAAGCGGTTCCCGGGCAACCCCACGAGGTCGTACCGCACCCCGCACCCGTTGCGCGTCGTCGGCGAGGTCGAGGACTGGGAGGGTCACTCCCCCGAGGTGCTCGGCGCGATGCTCGACAGCCTGGCCCGCCTGCGCGAGCAGGGCCTGGACGTCATCGAGGACTGACCCCACGGCCGAGGCGGCCCCGGGCGGATGCCCGGGACCGCCTCGCCGTTGGTGCAGGTCGTACGCCGTCGCTCAGCCCAGCACGATGTAGTCGGACGTGAACTGGTTCCCGGCGATGCCGGGTCCGGCCGCCGTGATCGCCCGGACCTCAATCGTCCGGTCCTGCGTGCAGCCGCCGACCTGGCAGGCGGGCTCCCTGAGGGAGCCGTACACCGAGCCGTTCCCGTAGTCCATGACGATCGACACCGGCCACCAGGACCCGCCGTCGAGCCGCGCCTCGTAGCTGAGAGCACCGGGGACGGTGTCGAAGAAGACGTCCGTCGTGTACTGGTTCATGAAGTAGTAGGACTCCGACCGGTACGTCCGCGGTGCGGGCTGGGAAAGCACCAGCTCGTTGCTGGTCGCGGCGCCCGACTCCCCGACGGCGTTGACGGCGCGGACCTGGTAGACGTGCGTGCCCCAGTCCTGGCCGGTCAGCCGGATGGCGCCGTCGACCCGCTCCTCGGACACCCAGGCGCCGTCGTCCACCCGGACCTCGTAGCCCGTGATCGCCGAGCCGCCGTCGAACGCCGGCGCCTCGAACGCCAGCGTGACGACGTTGCCGATCGCGGTGGCGACCAGCGCGGTCGGGGCGTCCGGCACGGTGACCGGGGTGCGCAGGTGCGAGCCAGAGCCCGCCCCCGGGCCGCGCTCGTTCAGGGCGCGGACCCGGAACTCGTAGGCGTGGCCGTAGGTCAGGTCGTCCAGGGTCGCGGTGTACGACGAGCCGCTGCCGGGGGTGTAGACGAACGGGTTCCAGCTGGCCCCGCCGTCGGTGCTCAGCTCGTACGACGTGATCGCCAGGCCGCCGTCGAAGGCCGGAGCGGTGAAGGAGAGAGCGACCGAGTTGCCGGTCAGCACCGGGCCGGTGAGCGCCGGAGCACCCGGCACCGTCGCGACGAGGGCCGAGCCGGTCGCGGCCGGGCCGGCGCCGTACGCGTTGCGGGCGCGCACGTGCACCCGGTACGTCTCGCCATTGGTCAGGTCGTGATGGGTCACGGTCCACGGAGCGTCTCCGCTCTTGGCGACGGGCGCCCAGTTGCCGCCGTCGTCGTACGACACCTCGTAGGCGTGGACGGAGAAGCCGCCGTCGACCTCCGGGGCGGAGAAGGAGAAGGTGAGGGTCCCGTCGCCGCCGGTCACCGTCAGGCCGGTGGGCGCCGAGGGACGGCCGTAGGCCATGGCGGAGAGCTGGTTGGAGGGCTGCCCGGCCCCGACCTTGTTCACCGCGCGGACGCGCAGGTCGAACTCAGACCCGACAGGCAGGTCGGCGAGGATGCCGAAGATCCAGCCGGTCTCGTCGACCATCCCCCGGGTCAGGTGCCCCGGGTCGTGCCGGGCGACGACCGGCGTCCAGGCGCCGCCGGTGGACACCTCGTAGCGGATGATCGGCGACCCGCCGTCACTGGCCGGCGCGGTGTAGGCGTAGGTGATCGTCTCGTCGCCGCCGTCGGCGTACCGCAGGACGGGAGCGCCGGGCGTCTTGGGCTGCTGCTCCTGGGGCCGCGTGCCCGTCATCTGGACGACGACGCGGCGGTTGAGGCGCCGGTCGCCCGGAGTGCCACCGACGACCGCCGGGTGGCGCGGGCCATAGCTGATCGTCGAGACCTTCAGGCCCGGGTTGGTGCGGGCGAGCCGGGCGCAGACCGTCGCCGCGCGCTGGCGCGACAGCGCCTTCGCCTGGGCCCGGGTGTGCGACCCGGTGTAGTCGGCGTAGCCCTCGCACCGCACGCGCGCGGCGTTCGTCAGCGACCCGGCGAGCCGGGTGACCTGCGCCGACGCCGAGCGGGTCAGCTTCGCGGAACCGCCGGTGAACAGGCCGGCGCCGTCGAGGGTCACCGCCTGGCCCCGGCTCAGCTGGTGCCCGAAGGCGTACCGCATCGGGACGGCGAGCGCACCGGCCCGGGTGCGGTAGACCGCGCGGGTCTCGCGGGCCTTCCCGCGGTACGCCGCGGGCTTGCGCGGCACCTTGATCTGGGCCTTGCGCTGGGCGGGGGTCCGCGGGTCGACGAACCACGCCGCCGTCGACGTACGCGCCACGACGCTCGCGGTGGTGCCCGGCGCGGCCGGCTCGGACGCGGACGCCGCGGGCGCGAGGACCCCCGACAGCACGGCGGTCACCCCGGAGAACGCGACGGCCGCCAGGGCCGTCCTCGGGCGGACAAGGGAGAGATGCATGACTGAACCTTCAGGTAGAGAGCATGACGAGGCGGCCACCCGAGAGCCGTCTTTACCCCTATCGGCCGGCACCTCGCCGACCCGTCACTTTCTCGGCGCTTTTCGCGGTGTGTCGACGAAGGATCGACGGGTGGGCGAGCCGGAAGGTCACCACCAGTAGACGGGGTAGTCGCCCCGCCCGGCGCGCGACCGTACGACGGCCACCAGCACGATCGCGACCGCGGCCGTCAGGACGCAGAGCACGAAGGAGCCGCGCCCGGAGACCGTGGAGGTCCCCAGGACCGCCGTCGCCGTCGCGGGCGAGTGAGCCGCGCGGCTCAGCAGCATCAGGAGGAGCGCGAGGCTCGCGGCCGCGGCCGCCGCCCAGAGCGAGTGGCTGATCAGGCCGACCCCCAACCCGGCACCGGTGGCGAGTGCCTGTCCCAGCAGCAGGTTGCGCGGCTGCGAGAGCGGCAGGTGCGGTGCGCCGGCGACCAGTGCCATGGTCCCGGCCAGCGACGGGATGAGCAGGACGTGGCCGCTCAGCGTCCCGAGTCCCACCAGGACGGTCAGCCCACCCAGGCAGGTCAGCGTCGCGACCAGGATCGCCCCGAGCGGAGCCCGCGGCGGTGCGGCGCTCGCGAACCGACGCCGTCGTACCGTCGTCTCGCCGCCCCGGAACTCCGACTCGACCGCGTCCTGGTCGGGCGGGGTGGTCGTCGCGGTCATCCCGTTCTTTCGTCAGCACCGAGGGCCGTCCTCGCGGCCGCCAGGCTAGGGAGCCACCTGCTCCGGCCCGTCCACCGGATCCCGGTGCACGGTCGAGCGTGAGATCCCGAGCACACCGTTCACCCGAGACGGACGATCCGCTCCGGCGCTGCCGCGTCCACCCTGAGTACGACGCACGAGGCGCTTCGAGGGAGGACACGATGTGTCGATGGCTCGCCTACTCCGGCTCGCCGGTGCTCGTCGAGGACCTCCTCTACCGACCCGAGCACTCCCTGATCGTGCAGAGCCTGCACTCCCGCCTGGGTGCCGAGCCGACGAACGGCGACGGCTTCGGCGTGGGCTGGTACGGCGGCACCGGGGTGCCCGGCGTCTTCCGTAGCGCCGAGCCGGCCTGGAACGACCACAACCTGCGCGAGCTGGCCGCCCACATCACCTCCCCGCTCGTGTTCGCGCACATCCGTGCCTCCATCGGCTCGCCGGTGCAGCAGACGAACTGCCACCCGTTCCGGCACGGCCACTGGCTGTGGATGCACAACGGCTACCTCGACGGCTTCGCGGTGCTCAAGCGCGACCTCCTGCTGGCGGTCGACCCCGACCTGTTCCCCTCGATCGAGGGGTCGACGGACTCGGAGCTGCTCTTCTACCTCGCCCTGACCTTCGGGCTGGCCGAGGACCCGCTGGCTGCGGTGGCCCGCGCCGTCGGTTGCGTCGAGGAGACGGCCCAGCGGCACGGCGTGGCGTTCCCGGTGCAGATGACGGTCGCGACCACCGACGGAGAGACCGTGTGGGCGTTCCGCTACTCCAGCGAGGGGCGCTCGCGCTCCCTCTTCCACAGCACCGACGTCTCGACGCTGCGCCAGCAGTACCCCGACAACCCCCTGCTGCGCGGCCTCTCCGACGAGGCCCGCCTGGTGGTCTCCGAGCCGCTCGGCGACCTGCGCGGCGCCTGGCGCGAGATCCCCGAGGCGAACTCGATCACCGTGCACGGAGGCACCGAGGAGCTGCGGCCCTTCGCACCGGCGTGAGCGACGACCGGGAGCCCGGCACCGGGGACGCGTTAAAGAGCACTGAGTAAAGTCACGGGCGCCCCTGGCCGCGCCGGAAGGATCGTCCCGTGCCCCAGCGACCGGACCGCTGCGTCCGCGTCCCGACCGACCGCCGAGCACGCCACCGGCGTACCCCCCACACACGGGGCGCCCGCCCGGGGTTCCGCGACGACATCCAAGGCATGCGCGCCCTGGCCGTGCTCGCGATCATGGTCTTCCACGCCGGCCTCAGCCCCTATCCGGGCGGGTTCGTCACCCTCGACGTCTTCTTCGTCCTCTCCGGCTTCCTCATCACCCACCTGCTCCTGCGCGAGGTCGACCGCACGGGGACGATCTCCCTGACGGCGTTCTACGCGCGCCGCGCGCGCCGGATCCTGCCGGCGGCCACCGTCGCGACCCTCGGCACGCTCCTGGCGACCTGGCTGTGGCTGGGAGTCGTCGAGGTACGCGACACGGCCGTCGACGCGATCTGGGCGACGCTGTTCGCGGCCAACGTCCGGTTCGCCTCCCAGGAGACCGACTACTTCGCGCAGGACCAGCCGCCCTCACCGCTGCAGCACTACTGGTCGCTGGCCGTCGAGGAGCAGTTCTACCTCGTGCTCCCCCTGCTGCTCGTCGCCTGCGTGCTTCTCGTCCGCCGGCGGTACGGCGGCGACCGGCTCGCGACCCGACGGACGATCGCCCTCGCCCTGGCGGCGATGAGCACCCTGAGCCTGTTCTGGTCCCTGCACGCGTCGACGGCGAGCCCGGAGACGGCGTACTTCTCGACCTTCACGCGCGCCTGGGAGTTCGGCGTCGGGGCGCTGCTGGCGATGGCCGCCCCGCGCTTCGCGTACGCCCTGACCGACCGGGCACGCACCCTGCTCGGCGCCGCCGGCCTGGCCCTGATCGCGCTCGCGTGCTTCGTGGTGACCGAGACCGACCCGTACCCCGGCTCGCTGGCCCTGCTCCCGGTGCTCGGGACCGGCGCCGTCCTGGTGGCCGGCGCCGAGATGACCGGACGACCGGCACTGGTCCAGCGCGCGCTGGGCTGCCGGCCCCTGCGGTTCGTCGGCGACGCGTCGTACTCGCTCTACCTGTGGCACTGGCCGGTGCTCGTCATCGCGACCCAGCACGTCGGCCGCGACCTGGAGCTGGCCGAGACCCTCGTCGCGGTCGGTCTCAGCGTGCTCATCGCCCTGGCCAGCCACCGCCTGGTCGAGCAGCCGTTCCGCCGGCCGATGGTGCGCCTGCCCCGCGCCCTGGCTCTCTACCCGCTCTCGGTGGCGCTGGTCCTGGTCGGCAGCACGACGGCGATCCGCTGGGTCGATCAGCCCACCGGCACGACCCAGCCCGCGATCAGCGCCGACGACCTCACCGAGGGCCCGGGAGGCGAGCCGGTCTCCGAGGAGCCGGCGGTCGCGCTGGTCCAGGCGTCGGTGCAGGCGGCCGAGGACGGTACGCCGGTCCCCTCCGGCCTCCGCCCCGGCCTGCTCGACCTCGACGGTGACCGCGCCGACCTGCGCGGCTGCGAGTTCTACGGCACCCCCTTCGAGCTGTGCCCGCGCGGCGACGTCGACGCCGACCGCACGATCATGGTGCTGGGCGACTCGCACGGCCGGCACTGGCTGCCGGCCTTCGAGGAGATCGCCGAACGGGCCGGGTTCGCGACCTTCTACCTGGTGAAGTCGGCCTGCAACCCCAGCCTCGTCGACGTCGCCGACCGCAACCTCACCGGTGCCTGGCCCGAGTGCGGCGACTTCGCCGACTGGGCGCGCGAGCAGGTCGCAGCCGTGCGGCCCGACCTGGTCGTCCTCTCCGGTTCCGTGCCCCGCGGCTTCGTGGTCGACGGCGAGATCCGCACCGACGACGCGACCGCGAGCGAGCTCGTCCTCGCGGGCTACCGCAGCATGATCTCGGACCTGGCCCCGCTCGCCGACGACGTCGTCGTCCTGGGTGACGTGCCGCGCCGCCCGACCCTCGCCGGCACCTGCCTGGGCGCCCGCGGCGCCACCCTCGCGGACTGCCTCACGAGCCCGGTGGAGCGCAACGAGCTGATGACCGACACGATGCAGGAGGCCACCCGCGGGACGCCCGCGCGCTTCGTCGGCACCCGCGACTGGTTCTGCGCCGGCGACCGGTGCCCGGCGGTGGTGGGCGACATCGTCACCATGCGGGACAAGCACCACATGAGCGCGACGTACGCCGCCTCCCTGGCCGAGCCCCTCGCCGAGCGGCTCGGGATCGAGATGCCGAACCGGTGACGCGGGAGTGCCCGGCCTACCGCGCCAGCGAACGCGTGATGACGGCGTTGGCCGCGCGCTGGAAGCCGGTGACGACCGCCTCCAGGGTGAGCTGACGCAGCCGGGAGACGGTCCGCTCGAGGCGCTCGGCGTCCTCGGGCGAGTGCGGCTCGCGTCGGTACGGCGCCAGGATGCCCTCGCGCAGGATCTCGGTGAGGTCGTCGGCGAGGGCCTCCATGTGGCGGCGGATCGCGTCGCCGGCGGCCCCCAGGCTGTCCTCGGGTACGTCGAGGTCGAGCAGCTCGACGCCGACGGCCAGGTTCGGCAGCGCGACGTACCCGCTCCCCTGACGCTCGACGGTGCCGACCTTCTCCAGGACCGCGACGTCGCGGTCGCTGAGGGTGCGACCGGCGCGCTCCTCGAGCCCGCGGTGGTCCAGCTCCTCGTGCGGCAGCGGGCTCCACGACGTGTGCATCACCCGCTGCAGCGCGAGGTCCTCGACGGTGGCGTCGGCGGGCAGCGAGGCGACGTACCGCTCGACGGCCTGCAGCGTGAAGCCGTGGTCCTGCAGCGCCCGGACCAGCTCCAGGTGGGCGCGGTGCAGGGGTCCGTAGTAGGCGATCCGGCCCTGGCGCACCGGCGGCGGCAGCAGTCCGAGGGTGGCGTAGTAGCGCGTCGTGCGCACCGTCAGGCCGACCGCGGCGGCCAGCTCGTCGATCGTCAGCAGGCCCTCCGACGCTCCCTCGCTCACGCCCAGCACAGTAGTCCCTTGCACGTTGACAGTTCTGCTGTAACAGTTAGACCGTCACGATCACGCGAAGGAGATCCCATGTCGCAGACCCCGTCGTTCTTCGAGCAGGAGCACGAGGACTTCCGTCGTACCGTCCGCGCGTTCCTCGAGAAGGAGGTCGTCCCGTTCCACGAGCAGTGGGAGCGCGACGGCCAGGTCGACCGGGAGGTGTGGCGCAAGGCCGGCGAGCAGGGACTGCTCTGCTTCGACGTCGAGGAGGAGTACGGCGGCGCCGGGATCGCCGACTTCCGCTACAACATGATCGTCTCCGACGAGATCGGCCGGGTCGGGGGCAGCGGACTCGGCTTCCCGGTCCACACCGACATCATCGTCCCCTACATCAGCCAGCTCGGGACGCCCGAGCAGAAGCAGCGCTGGCTGCCGGGCCTGGTCAGCGGCGAGCTGATCTCCGCGATCGCCATGACCGAGCCGGGCGCCGGCTCCGACCTGCAGGGCATCCGGACCACGGCCGTCGACAAGGGCGACCACTACGTCCTCAACGGCTCGAAGACCTTCATCAGCAACGGCATCCTGTCCGACCTGGTCATCGTCGTCGCCCGCACCAACCCCGACGCCGGCCACCAGGGCATCAGCCTGCTGGTCGTCGAGCGCGGCATGGCCGGCTTCGAGCGCGGACGCAACCTCGACAAGATCGGCATGAAGGCCCAGGACACCGCCGAGCTGTTCTTCGACAACGTCGAGGTGCCCAAGGCGAACCTGCTCGGCGAGGAGGGCTCCGGCTTCATCTCGCTGATGGTCAACCTCCCCCAGGAGCGGATCTCGATCGCCGCCATCGCGGTCGCGGCCTGCGAGCACGTGCTGAGCCTGTGCCTCGACTACGCGAAGGAGCGCGAGGCGTTCGGCAAGCCGATCGGCAAGTTCCAGCACAACCGGTTCCTGCTCGCCGAGATGGCCACCGAGGTCCACATCGCACGCGTCTTCGTCAACGACTGCGTGACGAAGCTGAACGCCGGCGAGGTCGACACGACGCTCGCCTCGATGGCGAAGTGGTGGACGACCGAGCTGCAGAAGAAGCTCGTCGACCAGGGCGTGCAGCTGCACGGCGGCTACGGCTACATGATGGAGTACCCCATCGCCAAGGCGTACGTCGACAGCCGCATCCAGACGATCTACGGCGGCACGACCGAGATCCAGAAGGAGATCATCGGTCGGAGCCTGGGGATCTGAGCATGGACCTCGACCTGCCGGAGTCCGCGCTCGCCGTACGCGAGGGCGTCGCCGCCGTCGCGGCGAAGTACGACCACGCGTACTGGTCGCGCTGCGAGGAGGAGCACCGCTTCCCCCAGGAGGTCTTCGACGACCTCGGGGCCGGCGGCTGGTTCGGCCTCTGCGTCCCGGAGGAGTACGGCGGTGGCGGCCAGGGTCTCCTCGAGCTGGCCGTCGCCAACGAGACGCTCTGCGCGTCGGGCGGGGTGGCCGGGACGTTCTTCTACGTCACCACGCCCGGCTTCGGCGCGATGACGCTGACCCGGCACGGCACCGAGGAGCAGAAGCAGCGGATCCTGCCCGGGCTGGCCGAGGGCCGGGTGCAGTTCTGCTTCGCGCTCACCGAGCCCGACGCCGGGTCGAACGCCATCGAGATCACCACGGCGGCCCGGCCCGACGGCGATGACTTCCTGGTCCGCGGCCAGAAGATCTGGATCTCCAACGTCGAGAACGCCGACTGGATGGTCGTGGTCACCCGCACCACCCCGGCGGCCGAGGCGAAGGACGAGCTGGGCTCCCGGACGGCGGGCTTCACGCTGTTCCTCGTCGACGTGCGCGAGGCCGTCGCCGCCGGGACCCTGTCGTACACGCCCATCCCCAAGATGGGCAGCAACATCCTGCACTCCAGCCAGGTCTTCCTCGACGACGTCCGGGTGCCGTCGGGCAACGTCATCGGCGAGGTCGACCAGGGCTTCTCGGTGCTGTGGGACGTGCTGAACCCGGAGCGGATCCTGGCCGCGTCCGGGGGCATCGGGACCGCCGACGCCGCGCTGCGGATCGCCACCGACTACGCCAAGGAGCGGGTCGTCTTCGGCCGGCCGATCGGCGCCAACCAGGGGCTGCAGTTCCCGCTCGCGCAGCTCAAGGCCAAGACCGAGCTGGGCCGGCTGATGACCTACCGCGCCGCGTGGCTCTTCGACCAGGGACGTCCGTGCGGCAACGAGGCGAACATCGCCAAGCTGACCGGCGCCCAGGTCGGCTGGGAGGCGGCCAACCAGGCGTTCCAGACCCTCGGCGGGATGGCGTACTCGAAGGAGTACCCCGTCGAGCGCATCTTCCGTGACGCCCGGATCGCCAAGAACATCCCCGTCGCCGAGGAGCTCATCCTCGCCCACATCGGCACCCAGATGCTGGGGCTGCCGCGCAGTTACTGACCGACCGACCCCGCAGGAGCCCCGATGTCCGACGTCCTCACCCAACGCGCCGAGATCGAGCACGAGATCGCGGGGCTGACCCTCCCCGTCACTCTCGAACGCGTGGTCGCCGAGCGCGGCGACGCCCCGGCGTACTCCGACAAGGTCGGCGTCGATCCGGGGCAGCCCGGCTGGCGCACGGTGTCCTGGACGGCGTACCGCGAGCAGGTCCTCGACGTCGCGGCCGGGCTGGCGGCCCGGGGCCTCGGCCCCGGCGACACCATGGCGATCATGGCGTCGAGCCGGATCGAGCACGTGCTGGTCGACATGGCCGCGGTGCACGCGGGCGCGACGCCGATGTCGGTCTACGCGACGCTCGCGCCCGAGCAGGTCACCTACGTCGCCGGTCACTCCGAGCCTGCCGTCGTCGTACTCGAAGGGGCCGACCAGCTGGCGCGCTGGCGACCGGCCCTGGACGCCTCGGCCAGTATCCGCACGGTCGTCGTCCTCGACGAGGACGCGGTGCCCGACGGCGAGCGGTACGTCGCGTGGTCGGCGCTGCTGGCCGACGGGGCCGCCCACCGGGCGGCGCACGCCGAGGAGGTCGAGGCGCGCTGGCGCGCGGTGCGGCCCGAGGACGCGGTCACGATCCTCTACACGTCCGGCACGACCGGGCACCCGAAGGGCGTGGTGCTGACGCACACGAACGTGCTCTTCGAGGCGCACTCCTCGCTGCGCACCGCCGCCCCCGAGGGCGACCTCGTCTGGATCTCGTACCTGCCGCTCGCGCACATCGCCGAGCGGCTCCTCGGCATGTACATCCCGCAGATCCAGGGCGGGCACGTGCACCTGGTCGCCGACCCCTCGCAGCTCGTCGGCGCGCTGGCCGAGGTGCACCCGACGCGGTTCTTCGGCGTCCCGCGGGTCTGGGAGAAGATCAAGACCGGCATCAGCGCGAAGCTCGCCGCGGAGCCCGACGAGGCCCGCCGGGCCGGCATCGAGGCCGCGATGGCGGTCGGGCTCGAGTACGTCGAGTCGCAGCAGTACGGCGAGACCACCTCCCCCGAGCTCCAGGCCCGCTTCGAGGCCGTCGACGCGCAGGTGCTGAGCCTGCTGCGCGGGCTGCTCGGCCTGGACCGGGTCGAGTGGGCGACGTCGGCGGCCGCCCCGATGCCGCTGGAGGTGGCCCGCTTCTTCGCCGGCCTCGGCATGCGCATCTACGACGTCTACGGCATGACGGAGACCACCGCCGCGGTGACCGCCTGCGGACCGAGCGCGTTCCGGCTCGGCACGGTCGGTCGGGCGCTGGCCGGCGTCGAGGTCCGGGTCGCCGAGGACGGCGAGATCCTGGCCCGCGGCCCGGTGCAGACCCCCGGCTACTTCCGGCAGGAGGGCGCCACCCGGGCGCTCGTCGACGACGAGGGCTGGGTGCACACGGGCGACATCGGCGTCCTCGACGAGGACGGGTTCCTGCGCGTGGTGGATCGGAAGAAGGAGATGATCATCACCTCCTCCGGCAAGAACATCGCGCCGTCCAACATCGAGAACTACCTCAAGGAGTCCCCGATCGTCGGCCACGCGCTGGTCTTCGGCGAGGGCCGGCCGTACGTCGTCGCCGTCCTCACCCTGGACGCCGAGATCGCTCCGCTCGTCGCCGCCCAGCTCGGCATCGAGTCCGCCTCGCTGGCCGAGCTCGCCCAGCACCCCGCGATCCTGGCCATGGCCCAGCAGGCCGTCGAGGCCGCGAACGCCCGGCTCTCCCGGCCCGAGCAGGTCAAGCAGTTCGAGCTGCTGCCGGTCGAGTGGACGGCGGAGTCCGAGGAGCTCACCCCCACGTTGAAGCTGAAGCGGCGCGTCGTCCACCAGAAGTACGCCGACGTGCTCGAGCGGTTGTACTCGTGAGCGGGCGGCGCCGCAGGTTCATCACGGTATGCAGACCAGTTCGCACTCCCCATGGTGGGTACGCCGTGGTCAGTGCCGGCTCGTCTGCATACCGTGATGAAGCCGCACCCAGGACCCCGGCATGACCGCCCCCGACCCCCAGACCCGGATCGCCACCCTGCGATCCGCCGAGGGTCGCGTCGACCCGGCCGAGCTCGACCAGGTCTGGGCGGAGCTCGACCCGCTGCGGCCCGAGGAGCTGCTCGGCACCTGGCGCGGCAGCGCGTTCGACACCGGCCACCCGGCGCACGTGCTGCTCACCTCGCTGCGCTGGTACGGCAAGCGCTTCCACTCCCTCGACCGTGTGGACCCGATCGTGTGCCATGGCGAGGACGGCGAGCTGGTCGCGAACAAGGAGGCCGCGAAGGGCGGCGCGAGCCTGTGGCCCGTGGAGTTCCGGGGCGAGGTCACCGCGACGATGGTGTACGACGGCCAGCCGATCCTCGACCACTTCAAGCGGATCGACGCCGACACCCTGATGGGGATCATGAACGGCAAGGGCGTGCTGCACGAGGGGGCGCACTACTACTTCGTGCTCGAGCGGGAGTAGCGCACCGGATCCTGTCTGGACCGCCGTCTCGAAAGCGAGTCGTTGGCTAAAGTCGATCAAGTAACTGTGATTTGATCGTCCGCATGGCCACCACCACCTCCCCGCGCGCCCAGGCCGTGCGTGCCCGGGCCGTGCGCGCCGACGCCGTACGCCGCCAGCGCCTGCGCCGGGTCCCGCTCCACGTCGGGACCTTCCTGGTGCTGCTGGCCACCTGGTGGCTGCTCACCAGCCTGGAGGTGGTGCGCCCGCTGTACCTGCCCGGACCCGGCGCCGTCTGGGACGCGTTCGTGCGGGCCAACACCGACCATCCGCTCAGCTCCACCTCCGACCGGATCGTGCGCGGCGAGCAGAACTACTACCTGTGGGAGCACCTGCTCGCCAGCCTGCAGCGGATCCTGCTCGGCGTCGGCGCCGCGATCGCGATCGGCATCCCGCTCGGCCTGCTGATGGCCACGACCTGGCTCGGGACCGTCCTCGAGCCGTACCTCAGCTTCGTCCGCTCGCTCCCGCCGCTGGCCTACATCGGCCTGCTCATCGTCTGGTTCGGCATCGGCGACACGTCGAAGATCTGGCTGCTGTTCCTCGCCGCGTTCCCGCCGATCACGATGGCCACCATCAGCGGCATCCGCGGGGTGCGCGAGGACATGGTCAACGCCGTCCTCACCCTCGGCGCCTCGCGCCGGCAGGCGCTGACGTCGGTGATGCTCCCGGCGACGCTGCCCGAGATCCTCACCGGCATCCGGGTGGCGACCGGGTTCGCCTGGACGACGGTCGTCGCCGCCGAGATCGCCAACGGCATCCCCGGCATCGGCGGCCTGGCCTACCTGTCCGGCGAGAAGCTGAACTCCGCCCTCGTCATCGCCTGCATCCTCGTGATCGGTCTCGCGGCGATCGCCCTCGATCTCGGTCTGAAGTACCTGGAGAAGGTCCTTGTCCCCTGGCGGGGCAAGGCGTGAACCGCGCCGCGACGGCGTACGAAGGAGAACACCGCATGTCCCGAAAGACCACCGGAGCCGCGCTGTTGGCGAGCGCCGCCCTGGCCCTCACCCTCAGCGGCTGCGTCGCCGACGCCGAGGACCGCAAGGCGGAGTCCGCACCCGAGACCGACTGCCCCTGGACTCCGGACGAGTCGATCACGACGACGGCCCGGATCGCCTGGCAGGCCATCCCGAACGGCGACGCGGTCGTCAAGGACCTCGGCCTGCTCGAGGCGTGCATGCCGAAGGCGAAGATCACCTGGGTCCAGGCGGCCTCGGGCGGCGACGTCATCACCTACTACGGGGCCGACGAGGTCGACCTCGGCCTGATGGGCTCGGCGCCCGCCGCCCGCTCGGCCTCCGAGCCCGTGGTCCGCGACGTCGACATCGCCACCATCTGGATCCACGACGTCATCGGCGACGCCGAGTCGCTCATCGTCAAGGACGCCGGGGTCACCGACCTGGCCCAGCTGAAGGGCGCCACGATCGCGACGCCGTTCAGCAGCACGGCCCACTATTCGCTGCTGCAGGCCCTCGCCGAGGCCGGGCTGGACCCGGCCGAGGACGTCACGGTCATCAACCTCGACCCCGAGAAGATGCCCGCGGCCTGGCAGGGCGGCGAGATCGACGCCGCCTGGGTCTGGGACCCGGTGCAGAGCCAGCTGCTGGAGGAGGGCGGCGCCCGGCTGATCTCCAGCTCCGACACGGCCGCCGCGGGCCGGCCCACCTTCGACGTCGGCACCGTCGACCGGACCTTCGCCGCCGAGAACGAGGACTTCCTCACCCAGTGGGCCAAGGCCCAGGACCACGCGGTCCAGCTGATCCAGGACGACCCCGCGACGGCGGCCGAGTCCGTCGCCGTCGTACTCGGCATCGACCCCGGCGCCGCGAAGGCGCAGTTCGCCGGCCTGGAGTTCCACCGGGCGAGCGAGCAGGCGGGCGCCGACTACCTCGGCGGCAAGTTCGCCGAGGACCTGCTCACCACGGCGAACTTCCTGCTCGAGCAGGGTGAGGTCGACGCCGTCGGCGACGCCGCGGTGTACGCCGAGCACGTCGACGCCGGACCCGCGAGCCGGGCCGCCGAGTGAGCCACGGGCGTGCCATCGCGTTCGAGGGCGTCGAGCACCACTTCGACGTGGGTGGCACGCCCGTGCCCGCGCTCGACCGGATCGACCTGACCATCGAGCCCGGCGAGTTCGTCACGCTCGCCGGACCCTCGGGGTGCGGCAAGACGACCCTGCTGCGCCTGATCGCCGGCTTCCTGCCGCCGTCGACCGGACGGGTGACGTGCGGCGGCGAGCAGGTGCGGGGGCCGGCCGAGGAGCGGGGGGTGGTCTTCCAGCAGCCGACCCTGTTCCCCTGGCTCACGGTACGGCGCAACGTCGAGCTCGGGCCCAAACTGCGGGGCGTGCCGGCGGCGGCGCGCGCCGAGATCGCCGACCGCTACCTGCGCCTCGTGGGGCTGCAGGACTTCGGGAAGCACCGTCCCTACGAGCTCTCCGGCGGCATGCAGCAGCGCTGCCAGATCGCGCGGGTGCTGGCCAACGAGCCCGACGTCGTCCTCATGGACGAGCCCTTCGGCGCCTTGGACGCGCTCACCCGCGAGCGGCTGCAGGAGGAGCTCCTCGAGATCTGGCGGGCCACCGGCCGGACCATCCTGTTCATCACCCACAGCGTCGACGAGGCGGTCTTCCTGGGCTCGCGGGTGCTGGTGATGAGCCCGCGCCCCGGCCGCATCGTCTTCGACGAGTCCGCCGTCCTCACCGAGTACGGCGCCCGGGTCCCCGCCGACGAGATCCGCGCCCTCCCCGAGTACGCCGCCCTCTGCGACCGCGTCCGCCACGCCATCCACCAACCCCGCGAGTCCCCCCGCACGCCGAGTCGGCAGTAGTTGCCCGCCGAGTCGGCAGAAGTTGCCCGCCGAGTCGGCAGAAGTTGCGCGCCGAGTCGGGCTCTTCTGCAGCTTGTGTGGGTGCATGAGCGTGGTCTGAACGAGCGCACGCCGCTCTCTGCCTAGGTTTCTGAGCTGTCTAGGAACATCCACCGGGCGGCAGGAGAGCGGCGTGCGGGACAGCACTTTATGGCGTGCTCTGATCGGGGTCGAGAACACGATCGTCGAGGGCGTCGAGTTCGACGAACAACGGCAGGTCGTGACCGTGCGGGTCCGGCCTGTTGCTCGGCGGCAGAACCGGTGCGGGCGCTGTGAACGCCCAGCACGGCGTTACGACCACGGCCGTGGTGGACCACGTCATTGGCGCACCCTGGACCTCGGCACGATCGAGTGTCGGCTCCAGGCCTCGGTGCCGCGAGTACGGTGCCGCGAGCACGGCGTGGTCGTCGCGCACGTGCCCTGGGCACGCCATGGCGCCCGCTCCACCCGGGTCTTCGATGACCAGGTCGCCTGGTTGGCGACCCAGACCTCCCAGCACGCGGTGAGCGAGTTGATGCGCATCGCGTGGCGCACCGTCGGCGCGGTCATCACGCGGGTCTGGGCCGACGTCGAAGACCGCGTCGACCTGCTGGCCGGGCTGTCCAGGATCGGGATCGACGAGGTCTCCTACCGGCGCGGACGCCTGTACCTGATGGTCGTCATCGACCATCACACCGGCCGCCTGGTGTGGGCCGGACAGGGACAGACCAAAGCCACCCTGGCCGGGTTCTTCGACCTCCTCGGCCCCGAACGCACCGCCCAGATCACCCATGTCACCGCCGACAGCGCCGGCTACATCGCCGACGTCGTCGCCGAGCGGTGCCCCACCGCGATCCAGGCAGCCGACCCCTTCCACGTCGTGAAGTGGGTCAACGACGCCCTCGGCGAAGTCCGTCTCACCGCTTGGCGTGAGGCCCGCGCAGCCGTACGAGCGAACCCACCCCGACGCGGTCGACCCGCCAAGAACGCCCAGCCCCACACCGAATCACAGCGGCTGAAGATGCTGACCCGCTCGCGCTACGCACTGTGGAAGAACCCCGAGAACCTCACCGACCGACAACACGTCCAGCTGCGCTGGATCGCTGAGACCGACCCCCGCCTCTGGCGCGCCTACCAACTCAAAGAAGGCCTCCGCGCCATCTTCAAACTCCCGCTCCGCGACGCCACCGACGCCCTGGAGTCCTGGATCAAATCCGCACGACGCTGCCACATCCCCCAATACGTCAAGCTCGCCACCACCGTCGAGAAACTACGCCGACCCATCCTGCTCGCCATCGAGCACGGACTCTCGAACGGACGAACCGAAGCCCTCAACCTCCGCATCCGACTCCGCACCCGCATGGCCTACGGCTTCCGCGACCCCCACGCCCTCATCGCAATCCTCAGGCTCACCCTCGGCGGTCACCGCCCCGAACTACCCGGACGGTGACCACACAAACTGCAGAAGAGCCCGACTCGGCAGAAGTTGCGCGTGAGCAAGCAAGGTCGGTGCGGTGGGTATCTGACGTGCCCCAAGACAACTCCTCACCATAGAGTTCGTCCCAGCTGTCCGCATCCTGTGAGGGGAACCCGTGCACCGCCGCGTCGCCAGTCCCCGGGCCATCCGGTCGGCGTGGGCACGCGTCGGCCTGCTGGCGGCTCTGGCCTGCCTGGGCTGGGTGCCGTTCATGGGCCGCTCGCTGAGCCCCGACGAGGGCGGCATGCTGATCGTGGGCGGGCAGTGGGCGCCGGGCAGCTCGCTGTACGGCGACTACTGGGTCGACCGCCCACCGGTGCTGGTGGCGCTGTTCGCGCTGGCCGACGAGGCGGGCGGAGCCTGGGCGCTGCGCACCCTCGGCGTACTCGCCGTGATCGCGACCGTGCTGCTCGCCGGGCTGGTGGGGCGGCTCGCCGTACCCTCCTCGCTCAACGCGCCGCTGCTGACCGCCGGCGCCGCGGCGGCGCTGGTCGCCACGCCGCTCTTCGGCGGCGGCGCGGTCAACGGCGAGCTGCTGGGCCTGCCGTTCCTGCTCGCCGGGATCGCCGCCGTCCTGCGATCCCGTACGGCGACCACCTGGCGCAGCGGCTTCGCCTGGGCGCTCCTCGCCGGCGTCGCGGGCGCGTGCGGGGCGATGGTCAAGCAGAACCTCGTCGACGTGTTCGTCCTCGTCGCCGCGCTCGTCGTCCTGCAGTGGCGACCGCGCCGGGGCGAGTCGACCGTCGTGTCCCGCACCCTGGCCGGCACGGCCGTCGGGGCGCTCGCCGCCGTGGGCCTCGCGGTCTGGCTCGCCGCCCTCCGCGGCACCGACCCGGGCCCGCTGTGGGAGGCCGTCGTCTCGTTCCGGGGCGAGGCGGCCGCCAAGATCGTCTCCTCCGCGACCGAGACCACCAGCCGCCGCCTGCTCGGCATGATCGCCGCCCTCGTCGCGAGCGCCGCGCCGCTCCTCGTCGCCGCGCTCCTGCTCGCCTCCCGCCGCCCGGTCCGCGAGGCCGCGGACGCTCCCGGCCCCGGCGACCTGCGCTGGGCGGCGGTCGCCGTGCTGGCCTGGGAGCTGGTCGCCGCCTACGTGAGCGGCAGCTACTGGCTGCACTACCTCACCGCCCTGATCCCCGGGGTCGTGCTGGTGGCCGCCGCGGCCGCGCAGCGCCGACCCGAACGCTCACGCCTGCTGACCACGGCGTACGCCGTCACCGCGATCTCGACGGCCTGCGCGATCGTGTTCGTCGCCGTACGGCCCATCGAGCGGCCCGAGGAGCCGGTCGTCGCCTACCTCCAGGACAAGGTCCGGCCGGGCGACACCGGGATGGTGGCGTTCGGCGCCGCCAACATCCTGCAGGCCGCCGGCCTGCAGAGCCCCTACCCCGATCTGTGGAGCCTGCCGGTGCGGGTCCGCGACCCGAAGCTCGAGCGGCTCGAGCAGGTGCTGGCCGGCCCGGACCGGCCGACCTGGCTCATCGTCGCCGGCCGCTCCCTCGACACCTGGGGCATCGACGCCTCGGCGGCGGAGGTCCACCTCGACGAGCACTACGAACTCGTCGGCAGCCCCGGCCGGTTCACCGTCTACCACCGGAAGGACCACACCCCGTGACGTCCGCGCCCACCCAGGTCGCCGTCTCCCCCACCCGCCCGGCCAGCCGCCGGCGCGCGATGACGGCGTACATCGTCGCGCTGCTCGTGTGGAGCCTGACGATCGGCATCCCCAACGACACCCTGGGCGTGTGCCTGTGGATCTGGATCGGCACGGTGGCCTGGCACGCCGACGCACCGCGCGAGGTGACCCGGGCCTGGTGGCGCGACTGGTGGCTGCCGATGGCGCTGCTGGTGACGTACTCGCTGCTGCGCGGGTTCGCCGACCAGACGTTCGTGCCGGTCAACATCACCCCGCCGATCCGCTTCGACGAGTGGCTCGGCGGCGGGACCACCCCGACCGAGCTGCTGCAGGACGCCTGGTGCGGCGACCCGTGCCTGCGCTCCTCGCCGCCGCGCTGGTACGACACGCTCTTCACCACCGTCTACGCGTCGCACTTCCTGGCCTCGCTGGGGCTCGCGGGCGTGCTGTGGATCCGCAGCCGGGTCGAGTGGGTGCGCTGGATCCGCCGGTTCGTCGCGATGAACTTCGCCGGGCTGACGATCTACTTCCTCTACCCGATGGCGCCGCCGTGGATGGCCGGACGCGACGGGTTCATCGGGACGGTCACCCGGATCACGGGCCGCGGCTGGGACGAGATCGGCCTGGAGCGTCAGAGCATCTTCTTCGGCGGCCTGCCCAACAAGGTCGCCGCGATGCCGTCGCTGCACGCGGGCTTCTCGTTCCTGCTGGTCTTCTACGCGATCCAGCGGTTCAAGCACCCGGCGCGCTGGCTGCTGCTGGCCTACCCGCTGACCATGTCGCTGAGCCTGGTCTACACCGGCGAGCACTACGTCGTCGACGCGATCGCCGGCGCCCTCGTCGCGCTCGCGGTGCTGGTCGGCTGCCAGGTCTGGGAGAACCGCCGGGCCCGCGCGGCCTGACCCGACCGCCCCCTCGGCACACTGGGCGGATGCTGCACCGGCACCCCTTCCTGAGCCTGGTCACCCTGGCGTACCTCGGCTTCGTCGCCTGGCTGACCCTCACCCCGGGCTCGGCCGCCCCGACCCAGAGCGACCTGGTGCTGCGGGTGCTCGCCCGGCTGCAGGCGTACGACGAGCTCTCGTGGCTGACCTACGACCGGGCCGAGTTCCTGGCCAACGTCGCGCTGTTCGTCCCCGTCGGGCTGTTCCTGCTACTGCTGTTCGGGACCCGGCTGTGGTGGATCGCGGCGGCCGCCGCGTTCGCGATGACCGCCGCGATCGAGACCGCGCAGCGCTCGATCCCCGGCCGGGTCCCCGACGAGCGCGACCTCGTCGCCAATACGGCCGGCGCGCTGGTCGGCATCGTGATCGGCGTCGTACTCACCCTGCCGGCGACGCTACGGCGGGGCCGCGCCCGGCGCGCCCGCCGCGCGGCCGCTTAGGTCCTTCGTCCCACGCCCACGTGCCCCGGGGGCCTGTCGGTCCTGGACCCGTCCGGGCACCATGGGGGCATGAACCAGCCCGGACAGCTGCGCGACCTGTCGGCCCCCGAGTGCTGGGAGCTGCTCGCCGGCGCCCCGGTCGGCCGGATCATCTGGAGCACCGCGACCGGCCCCGAGGTGGTCCCCGTCAACTTCACCTCCGACGGATCGACGATCCGCATCCGGACCGCGGCGTACTCCGCCCTGGTGCAGAAGGTCGACGCCGAGCGGGTCGCCTTCGAGGTGGACTCGATCTCCGAGACCGACCACTCCGGGTGGAGCGTCGTGGCCCGCGGCCAGGCGGATATCCGGTACGGCGCGGACGACGGTCCGACCCCCGAGCCGTGGGCGGCCGGATCGCGCCACACCACGATCGCGATCGCGGTCGACCACATCACCGGCCGCCGCCTGCTCCCCGACTGACAACGTCGAGTCGGCAGTACTTGTCGACGGTCTGTCTGCAACTTCTGCCGACTCGACGCGCAAGTACTGCCGACTCGGCGCGCAAGTACTGCCGACTCGGCGCGCAAGTTCTGCCGACTCGGCGGGTGGGTTCAGACGCGGAAGCGGCCGACGGCGGCCTCCAGCTCCGCACCCATCTCGGCCAGCTCGGCCGCGGCGGTCTGGGCGTCGCGCACCCCGGCCGAGGTCTCGGCGGTGGCGGAGGCGATGCCGGCGACGTTGCTCGCGATGCCCTCGGAGCCGTTCGCGGCCTCGAGCACGTTGCGGTTCATCTCGTTGGTGGTGGCGGTCTGCTGCTCCACCGCCGAGGCGATCGTCATCTGGAAGTCGTTGATCTCGGCGATCACCGCGCTGATCTGGCTGATCGCCTCGACCGCGCCGCCCGTGTCGGCCTGGATGGTCTCCACCCGGCGCGAGATGTCCTCGGTGGCACGAGCGGTCTCCTGAGCCAGCTCCTTGACCTCGCCGGCGACGACCGCGAAGCCCTTGCCGGCCTCGCCGGCGCGGGCGGCCTCGATGGTGGCGTTCAGGGCCAGCAGGTTGGTCTGCTCGGCGATCGAGGTGATCACCTTGACGACCGACGCGATCTCCTGCGACGAGACGCCCAGCTTGCCGACGGTCTCGGTGGTGTTCTCGGCGATGCTCACCGCGTTGCCGGCCACCCTCGCCGCCTCGTTGGCGCTGTGCGCGATCTCGCGGATCGCCGACTCCATCTGCTCGGAGCCGGAGGCGACGGTTCCCACGTTGCGCGATACCTCGCCGGCGGAGACCGAGGCCACCTCGGCCTGGGTCGCGACGCCCTGCACGTTGGTCGTGATGACCTCGGCCGAGCTGCGCAGCTGCGCGGACGAGCCGGCCAGTCGTGCGGCGAGCTCGCGGACCAGCTGCATCACCGAGCCGAAGGCGTCGAGCGTGGCGTTCAGCGAGCGGTTCATCTCGGTGATCTCGCGCGAGCCGGCGTCCGCGACCCGGACGGTCAGGTCGCCAGCGGCGACCTGGGCCAGGACGTCGCGGGTGGCTTGGACCGGCCCGACCACGCTGCGGGCGGTGACCACGCCGAGCCCGACGGTGAGCACCAGCCCGACGCCGATGATCACCAGGGTCAGGGTGCGCGCCGACTCGTAGGCGTCCCGGGCGGCCTGCGCCTGCTTGGCCGCCTCGGCCTGCTCGGCCTCGTTGGCCTCGGTGATGGACGCCTTCGCCAGGTCGGCCGCCGTCCCCATGTCCGCGAGGCGCGCCATGGTCTCCTCCGGAGACAGGGTCCCGCTCTTGAGCGCCGCCAGCGCCTCCTCGTTGGCGTCGATCGCCGCCGCGAAGGAGTCGATCGCCGTCGCGACCGTCGCCGAGAGGTCCATCTGCTGCACCTCGGTGACCAGGGTGCCGAGCTCCTCCAGTGCCCGGGCCGCCTCCTTCGCCTCCGCGGCCAGGGTCTCCTTCGGGATCGACTCGATGGCGGTGCGGGCGTCGTGGGCGGCGTACTCCCACCACAGGACCTGGAGCTCGCGGGTGGCGTCGAGCTGGACGGTGCCGTTGTCGTACACCGCCTCGGCGCGGTCGCTGATGTCGCCCATCCGGTTGAGGGCGAAGCCGGCGACGACCACGCTCGCCACGGACGCGGCCAGGAAGGCGGCCAGCAGCCTGGTCCGCAGGGTCAGGCCGCTCAGGGAGCGGGCGGGCGAGGACGGCATGGCAAACCTCTCTCTCGGGTCGGCACTCGACCCTGTCGCGCCCCTATCGGCCGCCGAGGAGACGACCTGAGTGCCCCTCCCCCGCACCGATGAGTACGGCGGGGGCGCCCGGTCTGACTCAAGAAGACCGATCGTCCCCCTCGCTGGAGCACGTCATGCACCGTCAGATCGCCGGCCGGCTCACCAGCCCGGTCACCAAGTGGATCGTCCTCGTCGCCGTCGTGCTCCTGACCGGCGTGCTCGGCTCGCTGGGCAGCCAGCTCGCCGACGTCAAGGACAACGAGCAGTCGTCGTGGGTGCCCGCCGAGGCGGAGTCGACCCGCGTGTCGGAGGAGCTGTCCGACGCGATCGACCCCAACGACATCCCGACCCTGGTCGCCTACCACCGAGCGTCCGGTCTCACCGAGGCCGACCTCGCCGCGATGGAGGAGCACGCCCAGGAGATCGCCGGCGTCGAGGGCGTCACCGACGCCGGCGTCCTCTCCCCGGCGTCGGCCGAGGCACTCCGTGCCCAGGGGGTCAGAGCACCCGAGCTCGTCTCCGCCGACGGCGAGGTGGCCTACCTCTACTTCGTCTTCAACCTCGGCTCCGAGGGCTGGAACAAGATCGACGGGCCGGTCGAGGAGATCAAGGACCTGACCGCGATCGACGGCGTCGACGTCTACGTGGGCGGCTTCGGCGGCCAGGCGTACGACTTCATCAACTCCTTCGACGGCTCGCACCTGACCCTGCTCCTGATCACCTTCGCGGTCGTGATCCTGATCCTGCTGGTGACCTACCGCAGCCCGGTGCTGTGGATCCTGCCGATCATCTGCGCGATCGTCGCCAACACGATGGCCGGCGGCGTGGTCTACCTGCTGGCGAAGTACGCCGACCTGACGGTCAACGACCAGAGCCAGTACATCCTCAGCATCCTGGTCATCGGGGCCGGCACCGACTACGCGCTGCTGCTGGTCGCGCGATATCGGGAGGAGCTGCGCCGCCACGAGGACCGGCACGAGGCGATGGCGTACGCCCTGCACCGGGCGACGCCCGCGATCCTGGCCTCCGCGGCCACCGTGGTCGTCGGCCTGCTCTGCCTGGCCTTCGCCGACCTGAACTCGACGGCCAGCCTGGGTCCGGTGCTCGCCGTCGGCGTGGCCGTCACGTTCCTGGTGATGGTCACCCTGCTGCCGGCGCTGCTGGTGATCGTCGGCCGCTGGATCTTCTGGCCGGTGCGGCCGGCGTACGGCTCCCCCGAGCCGACCCAGACCGGGTTCTGGTCCCGCGTCGGCCGCCGGATCTCCGTCCGGCCCCGGGCCGTCTGGATGGGGACGACGTTCGTGCTGCTGGTCGCCTGCCTCGGGTTGTTCCGGCTCGACGCGTCCGGGCTGTCGACCGAGGACTCCTTCACCGAGCGCTTCGACTCGATCATCGCCCAGGAGCTGCTTACCGACCACGGCCTGAGCGACAACTCCAACACCGTCCAGGTCGTGGCGAACGACGCACAGCTGGGCGCCGTCGAGGAGGCCGTCGCCGGGGTCGACGGCGTCGGCGGTCCCACCGACGCCACCTCGATCGGCGGCGGGCGGTCGTACTTCGAGGCGCCGATCAGCGCCGACATCTCCTCGGAGGCGGCGTTCACGATCGTGGAGGACACCCGGACGGCCGCACACTCGGTCGAGGGGGCCGACGCGCTGGTCGGCGGGGGCGCGGCGTTCTACCTCGACACCAAGACCGCGTCGCTGCGCGACAACAAGGTCGTGATCCCGCTGGTGCTGCTCGTCGTACTCCTCATCCTCATCGTCCTGCTGCGCGCGCTGGTCGCCCCGGTGCTGCTGATCCTGACCGTCGTCCTGTCGTTCGGGGCCGCCCTGGGCATCTCGGCCCTGCTCTTCGAGTACGTCTTCGACTTCGCGGGCTCGGACGCCGGGTTCCCGCTGTTCGCCTTCGTCTTCCTGGTCGCGCTGGGCATCGACTACAACATCTTCCTGATGACCCGGGTCCGCGAGGAGACGGCCACCTTCGGCACCCGGCGCGGATCCCTGATCGCGCTGGCCTCGACCGGCGGGGTGATCACGTCCGCCGGGCTGGTGCTCGCCGCCACCTTCCTCGCGCTGGCGACCCTGCCGTTCGTCTTCCTCGTGCAGCTCGGCGTGGCGGTCGCGCTGGGGGTGCTGCTCGACACCCTGATCGTCCGGTCGGTGCTCGTGACGGCTCTCAACCTCGATCTCGGCTCCCGGATCTGGTGGCCCTCCAGCCTCGACCGAGGACCACTGAGCGGGCCACCCGCCGCCCCCGAGGACAGCGCGGTTAGCCTGACGAGGTGACGGACCGGCCCACTCCCCAGCAGGTACGACGGGCCCTGGCGCGGGCCGAGCGGGGAGCCGCGCTCGACGTACCGGAGGCGACGGCGCTGCTCGCGGCGACCGGCGAGGACCTCGTGCGACTGACCGCGGCGGCGGCGAAGGTCCGCGACGCGGGCCTGGTGGCGGCGGGCCGGCCGGGGGTCGTGACGTACTCGCCCAAGGTGTTCATCCCGGTCACCAAGCTGTGCCGCGACAAGTGCCACTACTGCACGTTCGTCGAGACGCCCGGGCACGCCCGGCGCGAGGGCCGCGAGCCGTACCTCTCCCCCGACGAGATCCTCGAGATCGCCACCCAGGGTGCCGCGATGGGCTGTCTGGAGGCGCTGTTCACCCTCGGCGACCGCCCCGAGGACCGCTGGCCCGAGGCGCGCGAGTGGCTCGACGAGCGCGGCTACGACTCCACGCTGGCCTACGTCCGCGCGATGGCGATCCGGGTCCTGGAGGAGACCGGGCTGCTGCCGCACGTCAACCCCGGCGTGATGTCGTGGGAGGAGCTGAACCGCCTCAAGCCGGTCTCGCCCTCGATGGGGATGATGCTGGAGACCACCTCGACGCGGCTGTTCGAGACCAAGGGGCTCGCGCACTTCGGGTCGCCGGACAAGGACCCCGCCGTACGCCTGCGCGTGCTGGAGGACGCCGGCCGGCTCTCGATCCCGTTCACCACCGGCATCCTGGTCGGCATCGGCGAGAACCTCACCGAGCGCGCCGAGACGATCTTCGCGCTGCGGGCGAACCTGAAGGCGTACGGCGCCGTGCAGGAGGTGATCGTCCAGAACTTCCGGGCCAAGCCCGACACCGCCATGCGGCACACCGACGACCTCGACCTCGACGAGTACCGCGCCGCGATCGCCGTCACCCGCCTCCTGCTCGGCCCCAAGGCCCGCGTGCAAGCCCCGCCCAACCTGGTCGACCTGGCCGAGTGCCGCGCGCTGCTCGACGCGGGTGTCGACGACTGGGGCGGCGTCTCGCCGCTGACCCCCGACCACGTCAACCCCGAGCGGCCCTGGCCCTCGCTGGAGCGGCTGCGCTCGATCACCTCCGAGTGCGGCTTCGACCTGCAGGCGCGGCTCACGGTCCACCCCGAGTACGTCCGCGCCGGCGAGCCGTGGCTCGACCCGCGGGTCTCCGCGCACGTCGCCGCGCTCGCCACCGACGACGGGCTGGCGCGGCCCGGCGTACGGCCCGAGGGTCTGCCGTGGCAGGAGCCCGACGGCGGGTTCGCCTCGGTCGGGCGCACCGACCTGTTCGCCGCGGTCGACACCGAGGGGCGCACCGACGACCGGCGCTCGGACTTCTCGAACGTGTACGGCGACTGGGACTCGATCCGAGCGGCTGCGGGCTCGACCGGCGCCCCGGCAGTGCTGCACGCCGAGGGCCGCGAGGCGATGGCCGCCGCCGAGGCCGACCCCGGCAACCTCTCCGACGAGCACGCGCTGACCCTGATGACCGCCGAGGGGCCGCTGCTCGAGCAGGTCGTGAAGCTCGCGGACGCGCTGCGCAAGGAGACGGTCGGCGACGACGTCACCTACGTGGTGAACCGGAACATCAACTTCACCAACGTCTGCTACGTCGGCTGCCGCTTCTGCGCGTTCGCCCAGCGGCGTACCGACGCCGACGCCTACTCGCTGTCGTACGACGAGGTCGCCGACCGTGCCCAGGAGGCGTGGGACCTCGGCGCGACCGAGGTGTGCATGCAGGGCGGCATCGACCCCGAGCTGCCGTCCTCGGCGTACTTCGACCTGGTCGCGGCGGTCAAGCAGCGGGTACCGCAGATGCACGTGCACGCCTTCTCGCCGATGGAGGTCGTCAACGGCACCGCGCGGACCGGGCTGTCGATCGAGGACTTCCTCATCAAGGCCCGCGAGGCCGGGCTCGGCTCGCTGCCCGGCACCGCCGCGGAGATCCTCGACGACGAGGTCCGCTGGGTGCTGACCAAGGGCAAGCTGCCGACCCGCACCTGGATCGAGATCGTCTCCACCGCGCACCGCGTGGGGGTGCCGACGACCTCGACGATGATGTACGGCCACGTCGACAACCCGAAGCACTGGGTCGGTCACCTGCGGGTCCTCTCCCGCATCCAGGACGAGACGGGCGGGTTCACCGAGTTCGTACCGCTGCCGTTCGTGCACACCTCCGCGCCGATCTACCTCGCCGGCGTCGCCCGCCCCGGCCCCACCCTGCGCGACAACCTCGCCGTGCACGCGATGGCCCGGATCCTGCTGCACGGCCGGATCCGCAACATCCAGACCTCCTGGGTCAAGCTCGGCATCGACGGCACCCGCGCCATGCTCAACGCCGGCGCCAACGACCTCGGCGGCACCCTGATGGAGGAGACCATCTCCCGGATGGCCGGCTCCGAGCACGGCTCCGCCAAGACCGTCGCCGAACTGGTCGAGATCGGCGCCGGCATCGACCGCCCGGTGAGGGAGCGCACCACGACGTACGACCCCCGCTGACCGCCGAGTCGGCAGAAGTTGACCGCCGAGTCGGCAGAACTTGACCGCCGAGTCGGCAGAACTTGCGGCGCTCAGAGGTAGCGCACCCCTCGGTGAGCCGCGAAGGCCTCGCGGAGCAGCCGCTCGGCGTCCTGGTGGTGGCCGAAGGCGTTGGCCTCGCCGTACGACTCGATCCGCCAGCCGCGGTGGTCGCGGATCCACTGTCGCCGGCCGCGGTCGTGCTCGCGCTGCTCGACGCTCGAGTGCCACGCGCGGCCGTCGTACTCGGCGGCGAAGCGCTCGCCGGGCAGCCCCAGGTCGAGGAAGTACGTCGACCCGTCGTCGCGCTCGATCTCGACCTGCGTCTGGGGCCGCGGCAGACCGGCGTCCCACCACCGGTTGGCGAGGGCGGCCTCCCCGAACGACTGGAGCCCGGGGTCTGCCCGCTCGACGAGGATCCGCTGCAGGACGACTCCTCGCTGACGACGGAACCGGTCAATCTCGACGCAGAGGCGGTCGTGGCCGAAGCCGCCGACGTACTGCATGCAGGACATGCCCCACAGGCGCATGTCGGCGGTGCGCTGGAGGCGGCCGAGGTCGAGGGCCGTCCGCAGCGGCGTGGTGACGACGAGACCGTGGAGCTCGACGAGGTCGTCCGGCCCCATCCGGCGCTCGCCGCTCGCGGTCACGCTGTTGCGGATCCGACCGGCGTCGCTCGGCCGGAAGCAGGAGACCGGCGGGACGGTCTCGTGGTCGCCGGGCGCCAGCGCCATGTCCCCCGCGTGGATCCAGGCAGCCGTGATGTCGCAGATGAACCCGTCGCGAGGTACGACGAGCCCGATCGCCCGGCATCGCAGCTCCAGGCTGTCCGGTACGCCGGCGCCGACGTACACCTGGCGGACCGGGCGGCGTAGCCGACCCTCCCGGGTGAGAACGCTGAGCATCCGATCGGTCAGGCCCGCCTCGATCGCATCTCGTCGACGGAACGGTCGGTCAGCGGGCAGCGGGAAGTCGTCGGGCAATGGGAGCGGCATGCGTTCCGACCTGCCCGCTCGCGCCCCTCCCCCACACCCACCCGCTCGCCGCCTGTGGACAACGCCCCTCGGCCCGCAACTTCTGCCGACTCGGGGCGCAAGTTCTGCCGACTCGGCGCGCAAGTTCTGCCGACTCGGCGGTGGGGCGGGGCGGTTGGTAACGAACCGGAAACAGCGCCGATTGGGTATGGACGTGACCGTCGTCACCTCATATGTTGTGGCGCACAACAAACGCGCGGCGAACCTCCGACGGTCGGACGGGCGGCGCGATCGAGATCGCAAAGGGAGGCGGTTCGCGTGAAGCGGAAGCACAGCTTGATCCTGGTGGGGTTGCTCGGAGTGGCGATGTCACTCACCGCATGTGGTGACGACGACTCGGGCTCCGGCGCCGAGGGCAGCGACGGCGGCGGGGGTGGCAGCGCGGCCGAGGGCAAGATCGGCGTGATCCTGCCCGACACCGAGTCGTCGGTCCGCTGGGAGAGCGCGGACCGGCCGGCCCTCGAGGCTGCGTTCGAGGAGGCGGGCGTCGAGTACGACATCCAGAACGCCGAGGGCGACGCCGAGCGGATGACCCAGATCGCCGACACCATGATCGGCAACGGCGTCACGGTCCTGGCCATCGTCAACCTCGACTCCGAGTCGGGCGCGGCCATCCAGGAGAAGGCCCAGTCCCAGGGCGTGGCCACCATCGACTACGACCGGCTGACCCTCAACGGCAGCGCGGAGTACTACGTCTCCTTCGACAACACGAAGGTCGGCGAGCTGCAGGGCCAGGGTCTCGCAGACTGCCTGGGCGACAAGAAGGCCAACATCGTCTTCCTCAACGGCTCGCCCACCGACAACAACGCCACCCTGTTCGCCGAGGGCGCGCACAGCGTCCTCGACCCGATGACCAACTACACGGTCGTCGGCGAGCAGGCCGTCCCGGAGTGGGACAACGAGGAGGCGGCGACGATCTTCCAGCAGCTCTACACCGCCGCTGACGGCAAGGTCGACGGCGTACTCGCGGCCAACGACGGTCTCGGCGGCGCCGCCATCGGCATCCTCGAGGGCAACGGCCAGGCCGGGAAGGTCCCGGTCACCGGCCAGGACGCCACGGTCGAGGGTCTGCAGAACATCCTCGCCGGCACCCAGTGCATGACGGTCTACAAGTCCGCCACCCAGGAGGCGGGTGCGCTCGCCGACGCCGCGATCGCGCTGGTCAACGGCGAGGACGCCGAGACGACGGGTACGACGAAGGACTCCGAGAGCGGCCGCGAGGTCCCCTCGATCCTGCTCGACCCGCAGTCCATCACCAAGGACAACGTCAGCGACGTGATCGACGACGGCGGCCAGACGGTGGAGGACGTGTGCGCGGGCAACTTCGCCTCGCTGTGCACCGATGCCGGCATCTCCTGATCCAGCAGTACGACGGACGGCGCCCGGGTCGGACTCGGCCCGGGCGCCTTTCGTCCCCCCGAACAACAATTTCCTGAGGAGAGTGGGACCTCATGACACAACCGCTGCTGGAGCTGCGCGGGGTCAACAAGAGCTTCGGTGTGGTGCACGTCCTGCACGACGTCGACTTCGCCGTCTACCCGGGTCAGGTGACCGCGCTGGTGGGCGACAACGGCGCCGGCAAGTCCACGCTGGTCAAGATCATCGCCGGCATCTACGGCCGCGACAGCGGCGAGTACCTGTTCGACGAGCAGCAGGTGCACGTGCACGGCCCGCGCGACGTCGGGGCACTCGGCGTCGAGGTCGTCTACCAGGACCTCGCGCTGTGCGACAACCTCGACATCGTCGAGAACATGTTCCTCGGACGCGAGCTGAGGTCGGGCATCGTGCTCGACGACAATGCGATGGAGGAGAAGGCCCGCGAGACTCTCGCGTCGCTGTCCGTGCGCACCGTGAAGTCGGTGCGCCAGAGCGTGGCCAGCCTCTCCGGCGGCCAGCGCCAGACCGTCGCGATCGCCAAGGCCGTCCTGTGGAACTCCCGGGTCGTGCTCCTCGACGAGCCGACCGCGGCCCTCGGCGTCGCCCAGACCCGCCAGGTCCTCGACCTCGTACGCCGGCTCGCGGACCGCGGGCTCGGCGTCGTGCTGATCTCGCACAACATGACCGACGTGATGGAGGTCGCCGACCGCATCACGGCGCTCTACCTCGGTCGGGTGGCTGCCGACGTGCCGGCCGAGGACCTGACCCACAGTCAGATCGTCGAGCTCATCACCGCCGGACGCTCCGGAGACCTCGGCATCGCCGAGAACCCCGCGACCGCGAACGTCTGAGAAGGACCGGAGAACCTCATCATGACCGTCGGATCCGACACTCCCGCGAAGACCTCCGACCACGACTTCGCCAACGACAACCGTCAGGCCACCAGCCTCGGCGACGCGGCCCGCGACTACCTCAACCGCCTGCGCGGCGGCGACATGGGCTCCCTGCCGGCCATCCTCGGGCTGGTCGTCCTGTTCGCGATCTTCACCTCGGCCCACGACCGCTTCCTCACGACCTACAACATGGCGAACCTCGTCATCCAGGCCGGCTCGATCATCGTGCTCGCGATGGGCATCGTCTTCGTGCTGCTGCTCGGCGAGATCGACCTGTCCGCCGGCGTCGCGGGCGGCGCCTGCGCGACGATCGTCGCGCTGCTGATGATCGACTACGGCTGGACCTGGTGGCTGGCCACGCTCGCCGGCATCGCCGTCGGCGCGGTCATCGGCCTGGTCATCGGCCTGCTGGTCTCCTTGCTCGGCATCCCGTCCTTCGTCGTGACCCTGGCCTTCTTCCTCGGCCTCCAGGCCGTCGCGCTGAAGCTGATCGGCTCGGGCGGCTCGCTGCGCATCACCGGCGTGCTGCGGGACATCTCGATCAAGAACGTGCCCGTGGCCGCCGGCTGGATCGCGGCCGGACTGATCGTGGCCGCCTTCGCAGCGCTCAGCCTCTGGCGCTACCGCTCGCGCTCCGCGCGCGGCCTGGTGCACAAGCCGCTGGCCCTGGTGGTCATCCAGATCGTCGTCCTCGCCGCGATCGTGCTCGGCGTGACGGCGCTGCTCAGCGCCAACCGCGCGCCCAACCCGGCGGTCTTCAACATCAGCGGCATCCCGTGGGTGCTGCCGATCGTGGTCGCCCTGCTGCTGTTCTGGACCTTCGTGCTGGGCCGGACGCGCTACGGCCGGCACCTGTACGCCGTCGGCGGCAACGCCGAGGCCGCCCGCCGGGCCGGCATCAGCGTGCTGCGGATCAAGATCAGCGCGTTCGTCATCTGCACGGGGATGGCGGCGATCGCCGGCCTGCTGTCGGCGTCGTACACCGGGAAGGTCTCGCCGGGCTCCGGCGGCGGCAACGTCCTGCTGTACGCCGTGGCGGCGGCGGTCATCGGCGGGACCAGCCTCTTCGGCGGTCGCGGCCGGGCCATCGACGCCGTGATCGGCGGCCTGGTCATCGCCACCATCCCGAACGGCCTGGGTCTGCTCAACCAGGCGGCGTACATCAACTACATCGTGACCGGCGGCGTCTTGCTGCTGGCCGCTAGCGTGGACGCCGTGTCGCGTCGTCGTCGTTCTGCCGCGGGCGTCTGAGGCGATCCCATGAGCCGCCAACGGGCGGGCCTCGGCACCAACCAGGAAGCCGTACGCCGCCACAACCTCGGGACGCTGCTGCGGCACGTGCACCGGGCCGGGCACATCTCCCGGGCCGAGCTGACCAGCATGATGGGTCTCAACCGCAGCACGATCGCCGACCTGGTGGGCGAGCTGGAGTCCCTCGGCGTCACGGAGCGCGCCCTGCCGGTCGGTGCCCGGCAGGGCGCGGGCCGGCCGTCCGCGGGGGTGCGGCTGACCGACAGCGGGCCCTACGTCATCGGGGTCGACCTCGGGGTCGACCGGGCCGTCGTCGCCCGGGTGGGCCTGGGCGGGGTGGTCGAGCAGCGCACCGAGGCGCCGATCGTCGGGGCCTCGGGCGAGGCGTGGCAGGTCGGCGCCTCGGTCGCCGCCCTGATCCGCGAGGTGGTCGAGGACGCCCGGGCCTCCGCTCCCCTCGTCGGCATCGGGATCAGCGTCCCGGGCCTGGTCCGCCGTACCGACGGACTGGTCCGGCTGGCCCCCAACCTGGAGTGGCACGACGTCTCGTTCGGGGGCATCGTGCTCGCCGCCCTCGGCCTCGACATCCCCGTCTCGATCGCCAACGACGCCGACCTCGGCGCGCTGGCCGAGCACCAGCGCGGCGCGGGCGTGGGGATCGACGACCTGATCTACGTCTCCGGCAACGTCGGCGTCGGCGCCGGCGTGATCACCGGCGGCCACCGGCTCGAGGGCGCGGGCGGGTACGCCGGCGAGATCGGCCACCTGCGCTTCAACCCGCAGGGCCGGCCCTGCCACTGCGGCAACCTCGGCTGCTGGGAGACCGAGGTCGGCGCGCACGCGATCGCCGAGGCGATCCACTGCCCGGCCGACAAGGTGGCCCAGCTCGGCGAGGTGCTGGCCGGCTTCGACCGGCCCACCCGCGAGCTGCGCGCCACCGGCACGGTCCTCGGGCACGGGCTCGCGAGCATCGTCAACGCCTTCAACCCGCGCCTGGTCGTGCTCGGCGGCTACTTCCGGGCACTGTTCACCCTGGTCGGCGCCGAGGTCCAGGCGGGGCTCGCCGACCGCGCCCTGCCCGCACCGCTGGAGTCGGTCACCCTCACGCTGCCCGGGCTCGGCGAGGACTCCGTGCTGCTCGGCGCCGCGGAGGTCGCCTTCGAGCCCCTCTTCGTCGACCCGGTCGCCGCGCTCGGCACGGCGCTGGTCGACGTCCGCTCGCGCCTCGCCGGCTGAGCGGCGGGCCGGTCAGGTCCAGCGTCGTACGGCCCAGCGCTCGACGATGCCGAGTACGGCGTCCGAGAGCTTGCCGAGGACCGCCAGCAGCACGATCGCGAGCAGCAGCCGGTCAGTGCGGCCGTTGTTCTGCGACTCGATGAGCAGGTAGCCCAGCCCCTGCGAGGAGGCGATCAGCTCCGCCGCGACCAGGAACAGCCAGGACTGGGCCAGCGCGAGGCGGAGGCCGGAGAAGAGCGCGGGGATGACCGCGGGCAGCTGCACCGCGGTGAACAGCCGCAGCCCCCGCAACCCGAAGGCGCGGCCCGCCTCGACGAGGTTCCGGTCGACGTGCCGCAGGGCGAGCGAGACCGTGGTGAAGACCGGGAAGACCGCGCCGATGGCGATCAGGGTGATCTTGGAGTCCTCGCCGATCTTCAGCCACAGGATCAGCAGCGGCACCCAGGCCAGGGAGGGGACGGCGCGCAACGCACCGATCGTGGGGGCGAGCAGCACGTCGGCGAACCGGGACAGGCCCACCAGCGCGCCGAGCACGGTGCCGATCACGGCGCCGATGGCGAAGCCGACGAGCACGCGCTGGGTGCTGATGTGCACGTGCTGCCACAGCAGGTCGCGCTCGACCAGCCCTCGGGCGGCGTCCAGCACCGCGCCGGGCGCGGGGAGCTGGACGGGGCTGAACACCTCCGCGGCGGTCACCAGCTGCCAGGCCACGAGCAGGCCGATCGGCACCAGTGCGCCACCGAGCAGGCGTACGGCGCGCCGGTCGTGCCAGGACCGGGTCGGCGGGGCCACCAGGCGCGGCTCGTCGACCGCGCCGGCGACTCCCGGGCTCGTGCTGCTCGCCCCGGGCATCAGCCGACCTTCGAGCCGTCGGCCTCGGTCGCCCAGGTGTCGTCGAGCAGCGTGTCGAGCGCGTCGTCGATCTGGGACTGGTCCTCGACGTCGCCGGTCTCGACGAACAGCGGTCCGACCTTGGTGAGCACGTCGAGCTGGGCGGACCCGGGGACGTGGTCGAAGTCGAGGTTGGTGCGCTCGGTCAGCACCGTGCGGGCGACGGCCTCGTCGATGCCGGCCTCGGCGGCGAGGATCCCGACCGCCTCGTCGGGGTTCTCCTGCACCCACTCGCGCGCCTTCGCGTAGGCGTCGACGACGAGCTGGGCCAGTTCCGGCTCCTTCTCGAGGAAGTCCTCGGTGGCGTTGAGGAAGCCGTAGGTGTTGAAGTCGATGTTGCGGTAGATCAGCTGCGCGCCCTGGGTCTCGGCGTTCGCCATGATCGGGTCCAGCCCCGCCCACGCGTCCACGGCGCCGTTCTGCAGGGCCGCGGCCCCGTCCGCGTGCTGGAGGTTCTCGATCGAGACCTTCGAGCGGTCCACGCCCTCGGCCTCGAGGGCCTGGACGAGGAAGAAGTACGGGTCGGTGCCCTGGGTGGCGGCCACCTTCTTGCCCTCGAGCTCGCTGAGGTCCTTGATCCGGGAGTCGGGGCCGACGACGACCGCGGCCCACTCCGGCTGCGAGTAGACGTCGATGGTGTGGATCGGCGAGCCGTTGGCCCGGGCCAGCAGCGCGGCCGACCCGGCGGTGGAGCCGACGTCGATGGCGCCCGCGCGCAGCGCCTCGTTGGCCTTGTTAGAGCCTTCGGACTTCACCCAGGTGACCTCGACGTCCTCGCCCGCGGCGTCCTCGAGCCAGCCCTGGTCCTTGATGACCAGGCTGAGCGGGTTGTACGTCGCGTAGTCGACCTCGAGCGAGCGGGTGCCGCCGTCGTCGCCGGCCGCCTCGCCCTCGGCGCAGGCGGTGGCTCCCGCCAGCACGGCGCTCGTGGCGAGCAGGGCGGCGAGTCCACGACGGACGAGGGGGCGCTGGTGGAGCGTGGTCAGCGTCGTCATCAGGGTGTTCCTTCTGGTGGGTCGGACCCCCGCCCGGCAGGGTGGGGTCGGGTGATGGATGGATCCCGAGGTCAGTGGCGGTGCGCGTCGACGCCGAGGCTCTCCAGCAGCCGGCTGCGGAGCGCGGCGAGCTCGACGGAGCCCCGGTCACGGGGCCGGGCCCCGGGCACGGTGACGAGCTCGGTCACCGTGGCGGCGGGGTCGTCGCCGGACCGGCCGAGCACCACGACCCGGTCCGCGAGCTGGAGGGCCTCGTCGACGTCGTGGGTGACGAGCAGGACGGTCGTCGGGCTGCCGGCGTGCACCGCGAGCAGCAGGTCCTGCATCTTCATCCGGGTGAGGGCGTCGAGCGCGCCGAAGGGCTCGTCGAGCAGCAGGACGCCGGGCCGGCGGGCCAGCGCCCGGGCCAGCGAGGTGCGCTGGGCCATGCCCCCGGAGACCTCCCGCGGTCGGAGCTCGGCGTGGTCGGCGAGGCCCACCCGCTCCAGCAGCTCGTCGACCTGAGCGGCACCGGCGCGCCGGTCGGTGCCCGACGGCAGCCCGAGCGCGACGTTCGCGCGCAGGGTACGCCAGGGCAGCAGCCGAGGCTCCTGGAAGGCGACCGCGCACCGCTCGTCGTGCGGGCGCACCGGGCTGCCGCCGATCAGGACCCGCCCGGAGGTGGGCAGGTCGAGCCCGCCCGCCGCGCGCAGCAGGGTGGACTTGCCGCAGCCGCTCGGCCCGAGCAGGGCGACGACCTCGCCGGCCTCCAGGTCGAGGTCGACGGCGCGCAGCACCTCCCGGGCGCCCGGTCCGGTGCCGAACGTGCGGCCCACCTGCTCGAAGCGCAGCGAGCCGGAGGCCGCGTCGCTCGGGGCGGTGCCGGGACGTACGGCGGCGGTACGCCGCGGCGGCGTGCCGAGCAGGCTCATCGGGACCTCCCTGGAGACTAATTCACTAAACCCAACTTGTTTAGTGCTATTAAATCAGTCTGCCAGGTTCCCCGCGACCGGCGGGCATGCCGGTGACAGGTCCTGCCTGTCGGGGCGTCGGCGTCCCCGGACACCGCCGGAGCGGGGTCAGCCCGAGGTCAGGTCCAGCTCGCCGGCGAAGACGTCGGCGAAGACCTGCTCGGCCGCCCCCAGGGCCGCCGCCTGGATGCCGAGCGTGCTCAGCCGCAGCTCGGGACGGACCTGGACCGCGGACGCGAGCCGACGGTCGAGGGTGGCGCGGGCGGGACCGAGGACCAGCTCGCCGAGGGGCACGAAGTAGCCGCCCAGCACCACCACCTCGGGATCGAGGACCCCGGTCAGCATCGCCAACCCGAGCCCGACGTCCTCCCCCACCCGGGTCAGCACCGCGCGTACGTCGGGGTCGACGGCAGCCCGCTCGGCCACGGCCGCCGCACTCTCCAGCGGCGAGTCCAGCTCGGGCATCCCGACCGCCGCGAGCACGGCGTGCAGCCCGATCGACGCCTCCCAGCAGCCCGTGCGACCGCAGCCGCAGCGCGCGGCCGAGTCGCCGATCGGCATGTGGCCGACCTCGCCGGCGAACCCCGCCGCTCCGCGCACGAGCTCGCCGCGGTCCACGATGCCCGCACCGATGCCGACCGTGCCGGTGAGGTAGAGCGCGTGCCGCGCGCCGACGGCGGCGCCGTGGTGCGACTCGGCGTACGCCGCGCAGTTGGCGTCGTTGCTCACCCGGACGGGAGTGCCGAGCAGGCCGGACACCCGGTCGGCCAGCCCCGGCCCCTCGAGGCCCAGGTTGGGCGCCCACGCGACCGTGCGGTTGTCGCCGCGCACCAGGGCCGGGACGGCGACGGTGGCCCCGACCAGCTCCTGGCCGGCGGCCCGGCAGTGGTCCGCGACGTACTGCACGAGATCGGTGAGCGACTGCTCGTCGACGCCGCCGTCGAGCGCGACCGGACGGCTCTCGCTCAACCGCACCTGCCCGGCGAGGTCGAGGACGACCGCCGCGACGTAGTCGACGTTCACCTCCAGCCCGACGCCGACCCAGGAGTCGCCGCGCAGCGCGACCGGCCGGCCCGGCCGGCCCCGCGCACCCGTGCGGGCCTCGGCCTCGGACGGCGCCTCGGTCACGGCGCCCGCGGACTCCAGACCCGCGACGATGACCCCGACGGTCGCCTTCGCGAGCGCCGTGCGCTGCGCCAGCTCGGCCCGGGTCGCGGGTCCGAGCCGGCGCAGGCTGCGCAGCACCAGGGCGGCGTTCTGCCGCCGGAGGGCCTCGGTGCCGGCCGGTCGGTCAGCGGACACCGTAGAGGTGCTCGAGCGCGAGCTGGTCGAGGTGCTCGGCCGCGGCACCCTGCAGCGCGAGGGCCTCAGGGTCGGGCAGCGGCCACTCCAGCAGCTGCTGCCAGCCCTCGCCCTCCCCGAGGGTCGGCCGAGCGAGCTCGGGCAGCCTCGCCGCCTCGAGTGCGGCCTGCACCTCCGGGTCGGCCCGGAAGGCCTTCACCTTCTCCCGCAGGATCAGGTAGTTGCGCATGTTGGCCGCGGCGCTCACCCACACGCCGTCCTCGTCCTCGATGCGCGAGGGCTTGAAGTCGAAGTGGACCGGGCCGTCGTACCCGCCGGCGAGCAGCGTGTCGACCACCCAGAACGCGCCGCGCACGTTGCCGGCGCCGAAGCGCAGGTCCTGGTCGTACTTCGGGCCGTTCTGCCCATTGAGGTCGATGTGGAAGAGCTTGCCCGCCCACAGCGCCTGGGCGTAGCCGGCGGCGGCGTTCATGCCGGCCATCTCCTCGTGCCCGATCTCGGGGTTCACACCGACCAGCTCGGGACGCTCGAGCTCGTTGATGAAGGCGAGCGCGTGGCCGATCGTCGGCAGCAGGATGTCGCCGCGGGGCTCGTTGGGCTTGGGCTCGATGGCGAAGCGCAGGTCGTAGCCCTGGTCGACGACGTACTGGCCGAGCAGGTCGAAGGCCTCCTTCATCCGGTCCAGCGCGACCGCGGTGTCCTGCGAGGCGCCGAACTCCGCGCCCTCGCGGCCACCCCAGGCGACGTAGACCTTGGCGCCGAGCTCGGCGGCCAGGTCGACGTTGCGCATCACCTTGCGGATCGCGAAGCGGCGGATGTCGCGGTCGTTGTTGGTGAACCCGCCGGCCTTGAAGACGGGGTGGCTGAACAGGTTGGTCGTCGCGGTCGTGACGACCAGGCCGGTGTCGGCCAGCCCCTTCTTGAACCGGTCGATGATCGCGTCGCGCGTGGCGTCGTCGCTGCCGAACGGGATGACGTCGTCGTCGTGGAAGTTGACGCCGTACGCGCCCAGCCCGGCGAGCCTCTCCAGCGCGTGCACGGTGTCCATCGGCGGGCGGGTCGCGCCGCCGAACGGGTCGACGCCCTGCCAGCCGACGGTCCACAGACCGAAGGAGAACTTGTCCTCGGGGGTCGGCGTGGGGATCTCGATGCTCATGATGAACCCTCTCTCAGTGCTGCATAGGCGGTGCGTACGGCGGGCGTGGGGTCGGCGGTCAGCGTCTCGGTGGCGGGCAGCCCCCAGTCCGGGAGGACGCCGGTCAGCGCCCAGGCGGCCTGGCGGGCCGCACCGCGGGCGACGTACTCCCCCGCCGGCGGGAGGACGACGGGGCGGCCCAGGACGGCGGGCGCCAGGGCGCGGACGGCGGCGCTGCGGGTGGCGCCCCCGACCATCAGGATCCGGCGCGACTCCTGACCGGTCGCGCCGACGACCAGGTCGACGGCGTCGGCCAGCGAGCACAGCAGCGCCTCGAAGGCGGCCCGGGCCAGGTCCTCGCGGGTGGTGCGCGGGGTGAGGCCGGTCCACGTGCCGGTCGCGTCGGGGCGGTTCGGCGTGCGCTCGCCGCCGTAGTACGGCAGCAGGGTGACCCCGCTCGCTCCCGCGGGTGCGGCCAGCGCGAGCGCGGCCAGCTCGTCGTGGTCGACACCCAGCCAACGCGCCTGGAGGTCGAGGATCTGGGCGGCGTTGATGGTGGTCGCCATCGGGAGGAAGCCGCCGGCCGCGTCGGCGAAGCCGGTGATCGCCCCGGTTCCGTCGGCGACGGGGACCGCGCTGATCGTGGAGGCGACGCCCGAGGTGCCGATCGAGACGAGGACGTCGCCGGCCTCCAGGCCCATCCCGAGCGCGGCGCCCGCGTTGTCGCCGGTGCCGGCCGCGATAACCGCTCCCCCCGCCGTGTGCGCGGCGACCGCCTCGGGCGCGACCACGGCGGGGAGGCCGACCACCCGGCCGAGCGCGAGCTCCAGCAGGTCGGGTCGCCACTCGCCGGCGGCGGTCGCGAAGTAGCCCGTGCCGGAGGCGTCGCCCCGGTCGGTGAAGGCGGCGGTGCCCGGCGCGGAGACGTGCCGCGAGACGTAGTCGTGCGGGAGCAGGACCTCCGCGACCCGGGCGGCGTTCTGCGGCTCGTGGTCCCGCAGCCAGCGCAGCTTGCTGGCCGTGAAGGAGGCGACCATGACGCTGCCGATGGCGTCAGCACAGGCCTGCGGTCCGCCCATCTCCTCGATGAGGTCGCGGGCGGCACCCGAGCTGCGGATGTCGTTCCAGAGCAGGGCGTCGCGGACCGGCTCGCCGGCCTCGTCGAGGGCCACCATCCCGTGCTGCTGACCGGCGACGGACACCGCGTCGGCCCGCTCGACCAGTCCGTCGGTGGCCTCGTCGAACGCACTCAGCCAGGCCCGCGGGTCGACCTCGGTGCCGGGTGGGTGCGGCGCCGTACGGCTGGCGACGACCGTGCCGTCGTCGGCGTCGACGAGCAGGGCCTTGGTCGACTGCGTCGAGGAGTCGACTCCGAGCACGAGGGTCACCCCGCCATTAAGTACGCGACTCGAACTAAAGTCAAGGGTCGGGCATGTCTGCGCCGACCGCCGGGTACACGACCGGCGGAAGCGACAGACAGGAGGCAGCCATGACCCAGGGTGACGTCACCCCGGACCCGGCCGACCACGAGACGTACGGCGACTACAGCGTCGACGACGAGGACCAGCCCGGCGCGGAGGACCTCCTGCTCGACCAGGACGTCGAGGACGAGGCCGATCGCGGGTACAGCCCGCCCGAGAAGTACTCCGCCGGCCAGGGCTACGGCAACACGCCCTGGGAGGAGGAGCACCGGGAGACCATCGACCAGCGGATCACCCAGGAGGAGCCCGAGCCCGACCCGTACGACGAGTCGGCCACCGAGGACCTCCGGGACGGCGAGGTCGGCGACCGACGCGCCGGCCGGCTCGTCGACCCGAACGCCGGCATCGGCGAGGACACCGAGTCCGAGCTGGTGGGCACCGACGTCGGCATCGACGGCGCCGCCGCCTCCGCCGAGGAGGCGGCCATGCACATCGTCGAGGACGAGTCCTCCGACGACCTCCGCTAGATCCCCCTACGACAGGAGTACAACCACCATGGGCTTCATCTTCTGGATCCTCGCCGTCATCCTCGTGATCGCCGGCATCTTCCAGCTCTTCAAGGGCCAGATGCTGTGGGGCATCGTGCTGATCATCGTCGGCTTCGCCGTCGGCCCGGGCGGCTACAGCATCTTCGGCTAGCACCGCACGCACCGATCGCCCGCCCGACCTCGTCGGGCGGGCGATCGTGCGTTCCGGGGTGCTCAGTCCTCGGGCTCGTCGGCCAGCACGACCTCGACCTCGAAGCCCTCGCCGTTCTCCAGGTAGAGCGCCGTGTGCTGCTCGCCGCCGGCGTGCGGGTAGCGGTCCGCGAACAACTCGTGCCAGCCGTGGGCGCTCGACTCGGCTCGCAGCCGGTCGAGCGACCGCCCGTCGCCCACGTGCAGCGCGAGGTGGTTGATGCCGGGGCGCATCCGGTCGTGCGGGGCGTCGACCTGGTCGGGCGAGCGCTCCAGGAACAGGTAGGTGCCGTCCGGGTGCGCCCAGGAGCGGACCGACTCGTCGGCCTCCCAGCCCAGCTCGCCCAGCAGCCAGCCCCATTCCTCCGAGGCGAGGTCGGGGTCGCTCACCCACAGGTCGAGGTGGTGCAGCGCGCGCATCATGACGTCACGGTAGTCCCAGCCGGACGCACGGAATAAGAACACGTTCTAAGGTGGCGCTCGTGCGCTTCTCGATCAGCTCGGCCTTCCTGCCGACCGCCCAGCTGCCCGCCATCGCGCGGGCCGCCGACGAGCTCGGCTACCACAGCATCGCGATGCCCGACCACGTCGTCGACCTCGAGACGCTGAGTACGCCGTACCCCTACACGCCGGACGGGTCCCGCCGCTGGGACTTCTCCGCCGAGTGGCCCGATCCGTGGGTGCTCGCCGGCTCCCTGGCCGCCATCACGACCCGGCTGCGGTTCTTCACCTCGGTCTACGTCCCGTCGATGCGCAGCCCGTTCCAGGTCGCGAAGTCGGTCGGCACCGCCGCCGTGATGTCCGGCAACCGGGTCAGCCTCGGCGTCGGGATCGGCTGGTGCGAGGAGGAGTTCGCGCTGCTGGAGCAGAACTTCCGCACCCGCGGCAAGCGCACCGACGAGGGCCTGGCCCTGGTCAAGGAGCTGTGGAAGCCCGGCTGGACCGAGTTCCACGGCGAGTTCTACGACGCCCCGCGGCTGGTCATGGAGCCGACGCCCACCGAGCAGCCGCCCATCTTCATCGGCGGGCTGTCCGAGATCGCGTTCGCCCGCGCCGCCCGGCACGACGGCTGGGTCGGCGACATGTACAAGACCGATGAGGCCATCGGCTGGGCCACCCGGCTCGCGGAGGTCCGCGCGGAGCACGGGGCCGAGGGCGACTTCCAGGTGATCGTCGCGCTCACCGACGCGTTCCTGCCCGAGCACTTCGAGCGCGCCCGCGAGGGCGGCGTGACCGAGTGCATGACCATGCCGTGGGCCTACTACTTCGGCATGGACGCGACCGTCGAGCAGAAGCTCGAGGGCATGGAGCGCTTCGCCGCCGACGTCATCGAGCCGCTGCGCGCCGCCGCCGGGTGACCCGGCGGGGCGCTACTCCCACTCGATGGTGCCCGGCGGCTTCGAGGTCACGTCGAGGGTGACCCGGTTGACCTCGGCGACCTCGTTGGTGATCCGCGTCGAGATGCGCTCGAGGACGTCGTACGGCAGCCGCGCCCAGTCGGCCGTCATGGCGTCCTCGGAGGTGACCGGGCGGATCACGACCGGGTGGCCGTAGGTCCGGCCGTCGCCCTGCACGCCGACGGAGCGTACGTCGGCCAGCAGCACGACCGGCATCTGCCAGATGTCGCGGTCCAGGCCGGCGCGGGTGAGCTCCTCGCGGGCGATGGCGTCGGCCTGGCGCAGGATGTCGAGCCGGTCGCGGGTGACCTCGCCGATGATCCGGATGCCGAGACCGGGACCCGGGAACGGCTGGCGCCACACCATCGTCGAGGGCAGGCCCAACTGCTCGCCGACCGCGCGGACCTCGTCCTTGAACAGGGTGCGCAGCGGCTCGACGAGCTCGAACTTCAGGTCGTCGGGCAAGCCGCCCACGTTGTGGTGGGACTTGATGTTGGAGGTGCCGGCGCCGCCGCCGGACTCCACGACGTCGGGGTAGAGCGTGCCCTGGACGAGGTACGCCGTGTCGCCGTCGCCCTCGTGCACCAGGTCGCCGAAGACCCGGACCTGGGCCGCCTCGAAGGTGCGGATGAACTCGCGCCCGATGATCTTGCGCTTCTCCTCGGGATCGGTCACCCCGGCCAGCGCGTCGAGGAACTGGTCGGCGGCGTCGACCACGTCGAGGGCGTCGAAGACCTCCTCGAAGTCGCGGCGCACCTGCTCGGTCTCGCCGAGACGCATCATCCCGTGGTCGACGTACACGCAGGTGAGGCGGTCGCCGATGGCGCGCTGGACGATCGCCGCGGCGACGGCGGAGTCGACGCCGCCGGACAGCGCGCAGATCGCGCGACCGTCCCCGACCTGCTCGCGGATGATCTCGACCTGCTCCTCGACGATGTTGAGCATCGTCCAGGTCTGCCGGCAGCCGGCGATGTCGTGCAGGAAGTGCTCGAGGACGGCCTGGCCGTGCTCGGAGTGCAGCACCTCGGGGTGCCACTGGACGCCGGCCAGGCCGCGGTCGACGTTCTCGAAGGCCGCGACCGGGGTGACCTCGGTCGAGGCGAGGACGGTGAAGCCGTCGGGCGCCGCGGTGACGGAGTCGCCGTGGGACATCCAGACCCGGTGCGCGGCCGGGATGTCGGCCAGCAGGGTGCCGGGCTCCCCCACCGTGACGTCGGTGCGGCCGTACTCGCGGGCTCCGGTGTGCGCGACCTCGCCGCCGAGGCCGCGGGCCATCAGCTGGAAGCCGTAGCACATCCCGAAGACCGGGGTGCCGGACGTGAAGATGGCGGTGTCGATGGCGGGCGCGTCCTCGGCGTACACCGAGGACGGTCCGCCGGAGAGGATGATCGCCTTCGGCTTGCGGGCGAGCATCTCCTCGACGGGCACGTGGTGCGGGACGATCTCGGAGTAGACCCGGGCTTCGCGCACGCGGCGCGCGATCAGCTGGGCGTACTGGGCGCCGAAGTCGACGACCAGGACCAGGTCATGGTCGGGCTGCTGCGTCATGCGCTCAGTCTATCGACGGCCCTCGGACCCCGGACGCACCAGGACCCGGCCGGGGAGGGAGGTGGCCGGGTCCTGATCGTCCACGCGACTGCCGAGCAGCGCTGGACAGGTCGACCCGGTGACGGAGGGAGCAACTCGAACCGGGTCTCTGCTGCCTCAACGAACCCCTCGGAGCGGGGTTACGGGGTCTAGCCTGCAGCGGTGACCGATCCCGTCCTCCGCCCTGGCACGCCCGCCGACGCGGCCCGCGTCGCCGACCTCTGGCACGCCGGATGGCACGACGGCCACGCGGGCCACGTACCCGACGGGCTCACCGCCGCCCGCACGCTCGCCGCCTTCCACGAGCGCACCCCGCTCCGTGTCGACGACACCACCGTCGCGGACGTCGCGGGCGAGGTCGCCGGGTTCGTGATGGTCGTCGGCGACGAGGTCGAGCAGGTCTTCGTCGGCGCCGAGCACCGCGGCAGCGGCGTGGCCGGCCTACTGCTCGCCGAGGCGGAGCGCCAGGTCGCGGACGCCGGGTACGACGAGGCCTGGCTGGCGGTCGTCGTCGGGAACGCCCGCGCACGACGGTTCTACGAGCGGCAGGGCTGGCGCGACGGCGGACCGCTGCCGTACGAGGTGAGCGCGGGCGGGGCGTCGTACGTCTCGCCGTGCCGGAGGTACGTCAAGCCCGTCCGACGCCGAGTCGGCAGAAGTTCACGTCAGACCTGACGGCAACTTCTGCCGACTCGACGCGCAACTTCTGCCGACTCGGCGGGGTGGGCAGGGAGTGGGTCAGCTGATGCCGACGATGGGGAGGCGGAGGGCGCCGGGGGCGTCGTCGGGGACGACCGGAGCGGCGGGGGCGACCGGGTCGAGGCGGCGGTAGGTCTCGCCCAGCGCGGGGCGCGGGTCCTGCTCCCCCTTGTTCGGCCAGAAGGCCATGGCGCGCTCGGCCTGCGCGGTGATCGTGAGGGACGGGTTCACGCCCAGGTTGGCGGTGACCGCGGAGCCGTCTACGACGTGCAGGCCCGGGTGGCCGTAGAGGCGCTGGTAGGGGTCGATGACGCCGGTCCCGGGCGAGTCGCCGATCGCGCAGCCGCCGAGGAAGTGGGCCGTGAGCGGCCGGTTGAAGGCGTCGCCGACGGCGCTGCCCGGGAAGCCGTTCATGATCCGCGCCATGGCCCGGATCGCCTCGTTCCCGGCGGGGATCCAGGTCGGGTTCGGGACGCCGTGGCCCTGCTTGGAGGTGAGGTAGCGCCGCTTCGAGAACGGGATCCGCTTCGTGTACGTCGTGATCGAGTTGTCGAGGCTCTGCATGACGAGCGCGATGACGGTGCGCTCCGACCAGTGCTTCATGTCGTAGAGCGTGGTGATGTCACGCCGCTGCCGCCACATCTCCCGCGCCCAGGTGCGCCACCGCGGCTCGTCGCCGTCGCCGTCGGTCAGCACCGACTGCAGCAGCGACATCAGGTTGCTGCCGCGGCCGTAGCGCACCGGCTCGATGTGCGTGTCGGCGTCGGGATGGAAGCTGGAGGTGATCGCGATGCCCTGGCTGTAGTCGACGGTGGCGTCGTACGCGATCGCCCCGCCGATGGACTCCGAGTTGGTGCGCGAGAGGTGACCGATCCGCTCGGAGACGCCGGGCAGGTGGCCCTCGTCGCGCATCCGGTGCAGCAGCCGCTGGGTGCCGAGGGCGGAGGCGGAGAAGACGACCTGCTCGGCCGTGAGGGTACGGCGGGCGCCCCGGCTCGGCAGCTTGGCCTTCGTGAAGCGGACGTCGACGTCGTACCCGCCGCCGTCGCGGGGGGCGACCCGGGTGACGGTCGTGAGCGGGAGTACGGCGGCGCCGTTCTGCTCGGCGAGGTAGAGGTAGTTCTTGACCAGGGTGTTCTTGGCGTTGTGGCGACACCCGGTCATGCACTCGCCGCACGCGGTGCAGGTGGTGCGCTCGGGGCCGACGCCGCCGAAGAACGGGTCGGCGACCCGCTCCCCCTGCGCCTGGCCGGGCTCGCCGAAGAAGACCCCGACCGGGGCCGGGTGGAAGGTGTCGGCCACCCCCATCTCGGAGGCGACCTTCTCCATGACGTCGTCGGAGGGGGTGCGCAGCGGGTTCTCGACGACGCCCAGCATCCGCTTGGCCTGGTCGTAGAACGGCGCCAGCTCCGAGCGCCAGTCGGTGATGTGACCCCACTGCGGGTCGTCGTAGAACGCCGGCAGCGGCTCGTAGAGCGTGTTGGCGTAGACCAGCGAGCCACCGCCCACGCCGGCCCCGGACACGATGATGCAGTCGCGGAGGGCGTCGATGCGCTGGATGCCGTAGCAGCCGACCTCGGGGCGGAAGAGGTAGCTCTTCACGTCGAACGAGGTGTCGGGCAGGTCGTCGTCCTCGAAGCGCGCGCCGGCCTCGATGACGCCGACCCGGTAGCCCTTCTCGGTCAGGCGCAGGGCGGTGACCGAGCCGCCGAAGCCGGAGCCGACGACCAGGACGTCGAAGTCGAATTCGCTCATGCGCGACCGAGCTTCTTCATGAGTCGGAGGTTGGCGGTCATCACCTTGCCGTACGCCTGGTCGGACATGCCGAGCATCGGCCCGAACCGGAGCAGCTTCTGGGTCGCGACCGACTGCGTCTCGGTGAACCGGTGGATGCCTTCGCTGCCCTGGCGGCGGCCGAGGCCGGACTGGCGCATGCCACCCATCGGCGCGTCGATGCTGGCGAACGTCGCAGCGAAGGCCTCGTTGATGTTGACCGTCCCGCACTTGATGTACGGCGCGATCGCGCGGGCGCGGGCGCCGTCGCGGCTGTAGATCGAGGCGTTCAGGCCGTACTCCCCCTCGTTGGCGCGGGCGATGGCGTCGGCCTCGTCGTGGAAGCGGTAGAGCGAGACGACCGGCCCGAACGTCTCCCGGCCGAAGCAGGTCATGTCGGGCGTGACGCCCTCCAGGATGGTGGGCTCGAAGAAGTACGGCCCCAGGTCGGGCCGCGCCGTGCCACCGGTCAGCACCCGGGCACCCTTGGCGACGGCGTCCTCGACGTGGGCGGTCACGGTGTCGAGCTGGGCCTGGGAGATCAGCGAGCCCATGTCGTTGTCCCAGTCGAGGGTGGCGCCGAGCGTCATCGCCTCGGTGCGGGCCACGAACCGCTCCACGAACCGGTCGTAGACCTGGTCGGCGACGAACATCCGCTCGATGGAGACGCAGAGCTGGCCGCCGTTGGAGAACGTCGCCCGGACGGCGCCCTCCGCCGCCTTCTCCAGGTCGGCGTCGCGGAGCACCAGGAGCGGGTTCTTCCCGCCGAGCTCGAGCGAGCAGCCGATCAGCCGCTCGGCGCAGCCCCGCGCGATGATCCGGCCGGTCGCGGTCGAGCCGGTGAAGCAGACGTAGTCGGATCGCTCGACGATCCCGCCGCCGACCTCCGGACCCGGGCCGGAGACGACCTGCCACAGGTCACGCGGGAAGCCCGCCTCCTCCAGCAGTTGCGCGGCGAGCAGGGCCGACAGCATGGTCTGGGCATCGGGCTTGGCGACCACCGCGTTGCCGGCGAGCAGGGCGGGGAGGCCGTCGCACAGCGCCATCGTGAACGGGTAGTTCCACGGCGTGATGATGCCGACGACACCCTTGGGGACCCGGTTGACCGCGACCCGGGTCAGCCCCGGCACGACGCCGAGCTTGCGCTGCGGGTCGAGGTGCTGGCGGGCGGTGCGCGCGTAGTAGCGCGCGGTCAGCGCGATGTGCAGCGGCTCGTCGAACGCGTGCTTGCGGGCCTTGCCCGACTCCCACACGATCAAGTCGATGATCTCGTCCTGCCGGTCGAGCACCAGGTCGTGCAGCCGCAGCAGCGCCGCGGACCGCGCCTCCAGCGAGGTGCGCGCCCACGCCTGCTGCGCCCGGCGGGCCCGCGCGAAGGCCTCGTCGAGGTCGGCGTCGCTCGACTGCGGCAGGTGCGCCAGCGGCGCACCGTTCAACGGCGAGCGCACCTCGACGGTGCGCCCGGAGGTCGCGACCAGCCGCGCGAGGAGCGGCTCGACGTACTCCGGTTCCAGGGCGTACGCCGCCGTCGGGTCGTGCTCGGGGTCGTGCGGTCCTTCGACGAGCGGGCCGCCGGCGGGGCTGGGGTTCGAGGCGCTCATGCAGCCGAGAGTAGGTGACACCGCCCCCCGGAACTACCGCACAGTAGGAATCTGTCCGGTTCTCGCAGCCCGGCCCCGACCCAGACGTCGAGTCGGCAGAAGTTCACGTCAGACCTGACGGCAAGTTCTGCCGACTCGACGCGCAACTTCTGCCGACTCGGCGGTTCCTACATCGCGGGGGCGGTCGGGTAGATGGCCTTCAGCTCGGTGTACTGCGCCAGGCCCTCGGGGCCGAACTCGCGGCCGATGCCCGAGTCCTTGAAACCGCCGAACGGGGCGGCGAAGTCCATCGTGTAGGTGTTCACGCCGTACGTGCCGGCGCGGACCCGGCGAGCCACGGAGAGCCCGGCCTCCTGGTCGGCGGTCCAGACGGTGCCGGCCAGGCCGTAGTCGGAGTCGTTGGCGATCCGGACCGCGTCGTCGACGTCGTCGTACGCGATGACCGACAGGACGGGGCCGAAGATCTCCTCCTGGGCGATCCGCATCCGGTTGTCGACGTCGGCGAAGACGGTGGGGCGGACGTACCAGCCCGTCGAGAGCCCGTCGGGCATGCCGTTGCCGCCGACGACCAGCCGGGCGCCCTCCTCCTGGCCGAGCGCGATGTACTTCTCCACCCGCTCCTGCTGGCGCTGCGCGACCATCGGGCCGATCTCGGTGGCCGGGTCGGCCGGGTCGCCGACGCTCATGCCCGAGACCGTCTCGGCGAGCGCGTCCACGACGGCGGCGTAGTTCTTCCGCGACGCCAGGATCCTGGTCTGCGCGACGCAGGCCTGGCCGGAGTTCATCAGGCCGACGAACTTCAGACCCTCCATGGTGGCGCCGAGATCGGCGTCGTCGAGGACGATCGCGGCCGACTTGCCGCCGAGCTCCAGCGACACCCGCTTGAGCTGCTCGCCGCAGACGGCGGCGATCTTGCGACCGGCGGCCGTCGAGCCGGTGAAGGCGACCTTGTCGACGCCCGGGTGCGCGACCAGGTGCTCGCCCACCTCGCGTCCGGCGGCGACGATGTTCACGACCCCGGCGGGTACGCCGGCCTCGGCCAGCAGCTCGGCCATCAGGTAGGTGTCCAGCGGCGTCTCCGGGGCGGGCTTGACCACCACCGTGTTCCCGGCCAGCAGGGCGGGCACGACCTTGGAGATCGTCGTGAACTGCGGGACGTTCCACGGCGGGATCGCCGCGACCACGCCCACCGGCTCGCGCCGGACGATCACGTCGCCGCCCAGGGCACCCGGCCGCGTCTCCTCCCAGGCGAACTCCCGGGCGATCGCCAGGAACGACTCGATCTGCATCCACGGCGCGGGCGACTGGGCGAGATTCGCGAACGACGTCGGCGAGCCCATCTCGATCGTGATCAGCTCGGCCATCTCGGCGAGCTTGCCGGCGTAGAGCATCGAGAAGGCCTGGATGACCTCGATCCGCTCCTCCGGGCTCATCCGCGGCCACGGCCCCTCGTCGAAGGCGCGCCGGGCCGCGGCAACCGCCGCGTCGATGTCGGCGGTGCTGCCCTCCGGGACGGTCGCCACGACCTGCTCGGAGTGCGGTGAGACGACCTGGATCGTGCCGGTGGTCGCGGGGGCGGCCCAGCCGCCGTCGATGAAGAAGGCGTCGCGGTCGAGGGTCATGTGTGGTCTCCAGGTCGGTGGGTGGGCTGCGGGGGTTTCGAGGCTCAGGACTTCGTCCTTCGCACCTCAACCAGCGTGGGTCGGGCTTCGTGCTTCGCACCTCGACCGGCGTCAGGGGGCGAGGGTGAAGTAGTCGAGGAAGCCGCTCGGGTCGTGGCGGCCGATGCAGAAGTGCTCGAAGAGGCCCCAGCCCTCGACGGTCCGGCCGCCCTCGGTGAGCAGGCCCTTGCCGACGTGGTCGACGCAGCCGAACATGAAGCGGCCCTGCACCGCGTCGTCGGCCATGTCGTAGGTGCGCCGCTCGACGAACTTCTCGCCCTTCCACATGCCGTGGGTCCAGTCGGGGTCGCCGCCGTACCCGCCACCGACGTGCAGCGGGGCGGCCAGCAGCGAGGAGACGTCGAGCTCGATCGGGTCCCCGGCGGCGTTGGTGCACCGGATGGTCGCACCGCTCGGGGTCCGGGTCCCGGACTTGTAGTGGATCTTCACCCGGGGCCAGCCGAGCTGCTCGACGCGGCCGTCGGGCCAGACGCGGTGGCAGTCGTTGAGGGTGCGGTACCCGTTCGGGTCCTCCTGCAGGATCAGCACGATCGCGAAGTCGTCGAAGGCCAGCGGCACGTAGAGCCACCACATGCCCTCGAACGGCGGGTCGCTCGGCGCACCCGGGGGCTCGGCCTCGCCGACCGGCCGGATGCCCCAGGAACGGTCGCGGCTGCCGATCCAGCGGTCGGGGGTGATCTCGATCCGCTCGCCGTCGACGTCGAGGTGGCCCGTCCAGCTGCCGAGCTGGGCGAAGCGCTGGGCGTCCAGCGTGGTCCGGGCGCCCGAGCGCAGGATGTGGCGCTCCTCCTGGATCACCGGGAAGAGCCCCTGCCAGGTCAGGTCGGCGGCGATCCCCTCGGTCTCGTCGACCTGGATGCGGATCCGCTGGAGCGGCTCCTCGACCTCGACGCGGTAGCCGCCGACGTGCTGGTTGAGCCGGTCGCCGTCACACAGGTCGGAGAAGTGCAGGGCGGTCTGCTGCCCGTCCCGCGCGACGAGGAGGTAGGCGTCCTTGGTCCCGAGGTTCGGGTAGTAGCCGAGCCCGGTGATCACGAAGATCTCGCCGCTGCGGTCGTGGCAGTTGAAGTAGTTGCGGTCGTAGAAGTTGCGGTCGCTGGACGCCGGCCAGGCGATCGGCAGCGGCGCCTGGTGGATCGGGAACTCGTCGAGACTCGTGATCGCCATGCCTAGGCTCCTACCTGGTTCATGATCCGCTCCATGAGCGGCTTGTGGTGCATCGCGGTCTCGATGTCCTCGGGGCGCTCCATCTCCCCGAAGTGGATCGAGCGGGCGGTGGTGCGCATGAAGATCACGCACCACTGCAGGCCGTTGAAGACGTGGTACCAGCCGAGGTCGCCGAGGCTCGTCCCCGACGCCTCCTCGTAGGCGGCGACGACGTCGGGCTCGTTCATGAAGTCCGGCATGCCGGGCATCTCGAGCATGTCGGTGATCGACTGGAAGACCCAGTGCGCGAAGAGCATCCAGGACACGTCGAGCTCGCGCGGGCCGATCGCCGCCATCTCCCAGTCCAGGACCGCGACGGGCGCGAAGTCGTCGTACATCACGTTGCCGATCCGGGCGTCGCCCCAGCACAGCACGGGGTCGCCGACGTCGGGGAGGTTCGCCTCCAGCCAGGCCAGCGCGCGCTCGGCCAGGGGCGAGCGACCGATGTCCGGGACGGCGAACTCGTACCAGGCGCGGGCCCGGGCGAGGTGGCGCTCCAGCAGGCTGGCCCCGTCGTACGGCGGGTCGAGGAAGGCGAAGGTCGAGGCCGCGTCGGGGATCGCGTGCAGGGCGGCCAGCGTCGCCGTCGTGGTGTCCTGGACCCGGCGCTGCTGCGCGGGCGTGCCGTCGAAGAGCCAGTTGTCACCGAAGGTGTACGGCAGCACATCCTGAGGTACGACGCCGTCGATCCGCTCCATCAGGAAGAACGGGGTGCCGAGCACCGAGCCCGTCGGCTCCATCCAGCGGACCCCGGGGACCGGGACGTCGGTGAGCTCGCCGACCAGCCGCATGGCGTCGTACTGGTGCTGGAGGTCGTAGGTCGGGAAGACCGGGAAGTCGGACGCGGACGGCGCGACCCGGGCGACGTACCGGCCGACCTGCTGCCGGCCGTCCTCGGTCCAGGTGGCGTCGAAGAGCAGGGTCTCCGAGGACATCCCGTTGGCGTCGATCCCGCTGTGCAGGACGACCGTCGGATCGGCCCCGGCGGGCAGGAGCGTGGCGAGCCAGTCGGCCAGCAGCCCCGGGACGGTGCTGGCATCTCGACTGGAGACCTGCAGCTTCATGTCGGCCGGCGGCGGTGCCTGGGTCACGAGGTCCTCCCGGTGTGACGTGGGTCTCTAGTTGACGCACGTCAGTTTCGGTGGAACGTGTTCTAGATGTCAACGAGGTCCCACCCCCGCCCGGGTCAGACGATGTCGGGGACCTGCACCCGCGCCTCGTCGGCCTCCTGGTCGGTCAGCTTCAGCTGGCTCTGCCGCTCCGCCTCGACCCGGCGCAGGTAGTGGTCGACCTCCTCGGCCGTCCGCGCGTCGTCCCAGCCGAGCTCGGCCGCCATCAGCCGCGCGACGCCCGGCGCGGCGCCCACGCCACGGTCGAACGTCTCGATCGAGATGCGGGTACGCCGGGTGAGCACGTCGTCGAGGTGGCGGGCGCCCTCGTGGGTCACCGCGTAGACGACCTCCGCCGCCAGGTAGTCCTCGGCGCCCGCCAGCGGCTCCGCCAGCTCCTCGCGCTCGCGGACCAGCGCCAGGAGGTCGTCGACGAGCCCGCCGTACCGCCCGAGCAGGTGGTCGATCCGGGCGACGTGCAGCCCGGACCGCCGGGACAGCAGCACCCGCTGGTTCGCCCGGGTCTCGAAGCCCTCCGCGCCGAGCAGCGGGACCCGGTCGGTGATGGAGTCGCGCACCGCCATCGAGATCGTCGTCTTCAGCGAGTGGGCGGCGGCGTCGACGGCGTCCTGCGCCATCACGCGGTACGTCGTCAGCTTGCCGCCGGCGATCATCACCAGGCCGGGCACCGGCGTGACGACCGTGTGCTCGCGGGAGATCTTGGAGGTCGGCTCCGACTCCCCGGACAGCAGCGGGCGCAGGCCGGCGTACACGCCCTCGACGTCGTCGTGGTCGAGCGGCTCGCGCAGGATCGCGTTGACGTGGTCGAGGACGTAGGCGATGTCCGCCTTGCTGGCGGCGGGGTGCGCCTTGTCGAGGTCCCAGTCGGTGTCGGTGGTGCCGATGATCCAGTGCCGGCCCCACGGGATGACGAACAGCACGGACTTCTCGGTGCGGACGATGAAGCCGGACTCCGAGCGGATCCTGTCGCGCGGGACCACGAGGTGGATGCCCTTGGACGCCTGGACGTGCAGGGCGCCGCGGCCGCCGACGAGCTCCTGGATCTCGTCGGTCCACACGCCGGCGGCGTTGACGACGACGCGGGCGCGGACCTCGAAGTCGCGACCCGTCTCCAGGTCCCGCGCGCGGACGCCGACGACCCGCTCGCCCTCGCGCAGGAAGCCGAGCACCCGGGTCCGGGTCGCGACGTGGGCACCGTGCCCCGCCGCGGAGCGGGCGATCGTCAGCACCAGGCGGGCGTCGTCGACCTGGCAGTCGTAGTACTGGATCGCGCCGACGATGGTCTCGGTGCGGAAGTCGGGCGCGATCCGGGCGACGGCCCGGCGGCTGAGGTGACGGTGCCGCGGGACGCCCATGTCGTACCTGCCGGTCATCGCCATGGCGTCGTACAGCGCGAGGCCGGCGCCGACGTACGGGCGCTCCCAGCCGCGGTGGGTGAGGGGGTAGAGGAACGGCACCGGCCGCACGAGGTGCGGCGCGAGCCGGGTCAGCAGCAGGCCGCGCTCCTGCAGGGCCTCGCGGACCAGGCCGAAGTCGAGCATCTCCAGGTAGCGCAGGCCGCCGTGGACGAGCTTGCTGGAGCGGCTGGAGGTGCCGCTGGCCAGGTCGCGCTGCTCGAGCAGGCCGGTGTTGAGGCCGCGGGTGACCGCATCGAGGGCCACGCCGGCTCCGACGATCCCGCCTCCGACGACCAGCAGGTCGAGCTCACCCTCACCCGACGCTCCCGACATGGCCGCCAGGGCGGCGTCGCGTGCGTCCGGGCCGAGGGCACTCGAGATGCTCATGCAGCCATCGTGACAGGGGCCGATAGTCCCTGACGTTCGGCAGCGGCGGGGTCAACCGGTGGAAGCAACGTTCATGCTGCTGTCGGGTTCGACAGGAGCTCGGCCAGCGCTTGGGCTGGGGTCTTGAGTCCCAGGGTAGGGCGGGGTCGCTTGTTGAGGGTCGCGGCGAT
>Ga0335075_10000240_pt1 | contig 104511 bp, 105 predicted proteins | sample Lox_Sample_24_FD_206723 | JGI IMG/M metagenome (GOLD analysis project Ga0335075, IMG submission 206723) | Soil microbial communities from Loxahatchee National Wildlife Refuge, Florida, United States - Lox_Sample_2.4 | ecosystem: Environmental > Terrestrial > Soil > Wetlands | place: USA... | reverse complement strand
TCACGTCGTGGCGGATCGGGTCGAGGCCCAGCGACCGGGCGAGCTCGACGGTGGTGTCGGTGCTGCAGTCATCGACCAGCACCAGCTCATCGATGATGGTGCGGTCAAACTCTGACACCACCCGCGACAGGGTCTCTGCCGCGTTGTATGCGGGCATGATCACAGCCACTCGGCGGGAGTTAATCACCCGGATAGTGTACGTATCCGGTCGCACGCAATGCCCCCAAAGTTGTGTACTTGAAACCTTTTGGCGATCAGGTCACATTGTCACTGTTCGATCACTTCTGGCAATCGGGTCGAGGTCCGCGGACGGCCTGGAGCATGGTGACCCGCTTCCTAGCCTTGCTACTACGTTGACTGATATATTGGTCAACGTAGTAGGAGGTGGTCGTGGCGAGCGAGCGGGATGACGGGATCGACCGGGACGTCCTGCGCCGGGTGGGCGAGGCGTCCGTGCTGATCCTGATCAGCCTGGCCGACGGTCCCAAGCACGGTTACGCGCTGATCCGCGACATCAAGGAGCTGGCGGACGTCGAGCTCGGGCCGGGCACCCTGTATGGCGCGCTTGACCGGCTCGAGCGGCTGGGGCTGATCGAGCAGCTGCCCGCCGAGGACCGCCGTCACCCTTACCGCATCATGGCGCCCGGGGCCGCGGCGCTGCGCGTGCACCTCGACTCACTTGAGCGCGTCAGCGCGGCCGGGCGGCTGCGACTGCAGTTGGGCGGCATCTGATGGAGGAGTCCCGGGCAACCCGCCTGATCGCGGGCGCCCTGCGCTGCTACCCGGCCCGCTGGCGGCGACGGCACGCCGACGAGGCCGCCGAGCTGGCCACGCTGCTCATCAGGGACGGGACCCCGGCGGGCTCGATCGCGCTGAGCTACCTGGCCGGCGCGACCCGTGAGTGGCTAACGCCGCGTCCCAGCCGGCGCCTCAGCACGGTGGCGTGCGCGCTGCTGCTCGCGGCCTGCTCGCTCGGCGTCTCGGTCGAGCTCGCCGCCTCGGCCGCGCCCGCCAAGGCGGCAAGCACAAGCCAGCCCCATGGGCACGCGCGGTGCCGACCCGACTTGCCCCAGCCCGCCCCAGGCGCAGTACCCGCCATCAGTCATTCGCCCCTCGCCCTCCGGGAGCCCGTCCATGACAAATCCTGCTGACACCGACCTGCCCGACGCTGGCCCGGCCGGAGCCAGCCCACGGCGACGCCGGCGGTGGACACGGACGCTGATCGAGACGGCCGCGATGATCCTCGCCGCCGTGCTCGTGGCCGGCCTGGTGCGGCAGTTCGCCTTCCAGACCTTCTGGGTCCCTACCTCGTCCATGGTTCCCACGATCGCCGTGAACGACCGGGTCCTGGTGCAGAAGGCCTTCTTCAGCTGGCAGAACGTGCACGAGGGCGACATCGTGGTGTTCACCCACCCGCCGGCCGACTACTGCGGCGGGCCGCAGGAAAGCGGCGACCTGGTCAAGCGGGTCATCGCCCTGCCCGGCCAGACGATCTACTCCTACGGCAACAGCATCTACATCAACGGGCGGCTGCTGGCCGAGCCCTACCTGCCCCCCAACGACCCGCTGGGGCGGCCGATCGCGAGTGAGCAGCATCCCTACCGGGTACCCGCGGGCGAGTTCTACATGATGGGCGACAACCGGGCAATCTCCTGCGACAGCCGTTACTGGGGACCAATCAAGGGATCAACCATGGTCGGGAAGGTCGTGCTGACCATCTGGCACAACGGCCATCCTGACTTCCACTTCTTCTAAGCCACAGCCGGATAGCCGATCCCCATCCACCACGCCAGGCGGCGCGGCGCGGGCCGCGCATTCCCTTTTGATCGGGCACCGGAGCAGCCTTGCCGGCTCGGGGAGCATATCCGCATTTGCGGGAATTGCACGAGCTATTGGGACGGCTCCGCGGCGCCGTGATCCTTGAGCCAGGTGAGCATGGCCTGGTGGCGGGTGCCGGTGCCATCCACCGCCTGGATGGGGGGCTGGCCACCGGCGTACTCGGGCGAGAACTCGATGTCCGCGCCCCGGTCGAGGAGGGTCGCGGCGATCCTGACGTGCCCGGCCTGGCAGGCGTGCCAGAACGCCTGGCTGATCTCCTCGTCGGCCGGCGCCGGGTCCGCCCCCAGCAGTTCCTCCAGTCGCCCCCGGTCACCAAGGGCGGCGGCCTGCCAGAGTCGCTCGATGCGCGCGCCCCGTGCCACCAGCAGGCGGGCGACCTGCCAGCAGGAGTAGCCGATCGCGTTCGCCAGCGGGGTGCCGATCGACCCTTCCGGGCCGTGGATGTCGGCCCCCGCATCAATCAGTGCCTCCGCCACCTCGGCGTCATCGCTGCTGGCCGCCCAGTGCAAGGCCGTCTCGCTGCGTGGCTCGAGTCCGCGCTCATTCGGGTCCGCTCCGGCTGCTGCCAGGAGGCGGACAATCGCCGGTCCGTTCGGAAAAAATCCAGGCCAGTCGGTCACCATGTGCAGCGGAGTCCGCCAGCCACCCTTGCGGCCGGTCACCCGCGCCCGCTCCAGGCCGGGATGCTCGGCCAGAAGCCGCTCGAGCGTCGGGATGTCACCACCCCGGATGGCGAGCAGCAACTCAATGGCGACCTGGTCACCCTCGGGGAGCGTCATGGGTGCGGCACCGCTTTCCATGGCCCGATCATGGCACGATCACGCCGGGCACGGCTAGGCGACAGCGCTGACGCATCGGTGCTGCAGGGGCGACACCTCTGACGCATTGCTGTCGCAAGGCCGGGGCCGGCCGGGGCCGGTCGGGGCCGTGCCGCGAGGCCAGGCCGCGGTGCTAGCCGATGGTGGGCTCGGTTAGGCGCTGCTCAATGCTGGCCAGGCGGTCCGCGAACGGCTGGAGCTCTCGCCGGATGGCCTCACCCAGCGCCGTCGCCGCGGTGCCGGACGAGGTGACCCCGCCGCTGGCGGCCACGGCCCCCTGGGCCTGCGACCGTCCCTGCCAGTACTCGATCCCGGCGAGCGAGGCGGTGACCGTTCGCCGTGCCTGCCGCTCATCGGCCCCAAGGCCGCGCAGTATCTGGCCGCCGGCGCCGTTCGGCTCGGAGATCAGCCCGAGCAGCAGGTGCTCGCAGCCGATGTAGTTGTGCGCTAGCGCGTTGGCCGCGACCACCGCTCCGACGAACGCGGCGCCGAGCGGCCCGCTGATTCGCCGTCCGGCATCGGGCCCGCCCGGGTGCGGCACGGCGGCGGCCCGGTCGACTTCCACCTTGACCGCGCTGGCGTCGATGTCCATCGCGTGCAGAACGGGCAGGGCCAGGTTGCTGCCCTCGGCCAGCAGGCCGCCGAGGAGGTGCTCGGTGCCGACGAGCGGGGCGCCGGCCTCGCGCGCCTGCCCGGCCGCCAGCCTGAACGCGGTCCTGGCCTTGTCGGTGAAGCGCGGCAGCCTGGCCGACAGCGCGTCGGTCTCGAGGTCGGCCGCCACCAGCTGCCTGATCACGGAAAGCCGCCGTACAGCTTGCTCGAGCGCCGCCTGGCACACGGCCGAGACCGGTACCTCGGCCTCCCTCACCGCCTCCGCGAGGTCGTCGGGCAGGTACACGTTGATCTTCGGCATGGCCGCCTCCCAGGGCTGAACGGCTGCAGGGCTGAACTTCGGCCATCTTAACCCGTCAAATAACCCCGTGCATACCCCTCAATGTAACCCTATTTGCCCGAGTTGCCCCGCCCGGGACGGGTCAGCACCCGGCAGGGGCGCTGACCCGCCGCCACGCCGGGCCGGTCAGCCTGAGGTGTTGCGATGCAGCAGCGCCAGCAGGGCGAACATGCCGCCCTGCACCGGCCGGGCCTGGAACCCTGCCTGCTCACCGCTGATCGTGTCGTACAGGTCGCTGAACGGCACCCGGCTCGGCGTCGTGTTGGCGTAGGTGTACACCCGCTCGATCAGCTGCTGACTGACCGGGTAGTCCGACAGCCAGGCCGCGGTCCACAGCTCCCAGTCCGACTTGGCGTAGCTGTGCGGCACCTGCAGCGGCAGGCCGAACAGGTTGCTCGCCGACTCATACCAGGCCGCCTGCTCGGCCAGCACCGACGACGGGACCAGGCCGGTGCCGAGCAGCCGGTCGGCGAAGGCGTTGTACGTGGTGCCCCAGGTGCCGTCGCCGCCGTCCGCGCCGTTGTAGGTCAGGTCAAGGTGGGCGGCCGCCGGGTCCTGCGCGTGCGTCACCCAGTAGGCGATGAACTGCCGCGCCTGGGCCAGGTAGGAGGAGGCGTCAGCCGCGACGCCGGCGGCCGTGGCGATCTTGCTCATCGCGGCGACGGCGATGATGCCCTTCAGCGCCAGGTTGACGCTGTGCGCGATCGAGCCGGCGAAGTCGTCGGTCTGGTTCTGGTAGCCGGGGTCGGGCAGGTTGGCCACCAGGTAGTCGGCCCACTGCTTGAGGATCGTGTAGTGCGCGCGGGCGAAGGCCGCCCCCGGCCCCGGCGCCTGCTGGATGTAGGCGGCCGCCATGATCAGCATGTTGCCCGATTCCTCCATCGGCATGTTCTCGCCGCCGCCGTCGTTGTGGCCCGAGGCGACCGGGTAGGCGGAGCCGAGGTCATGCGGGGCGAAGGCCTGCGGCCACAGGCCGGACTCGGCGTAGGAGAGCAGCGGCTCGAGCAGCAGCGCCAGGTAGCCCGGGTCGGCGTAGATCCACGCGGGCGAGGCCGGGAACAGCACGTCGACCGTGGAGACGTTGCCGTCGCTTGAGATCTCCTTCAAGAACGCCCACGGCTGGCCGTCCGGGCCGACGACCAGCTCGGTGCCACCGTAGGCCTGGCGCAGCGCGAGCGCGCAAAGCCCGGCGTAGGCCGTACCGCCGGCCGCCCTGGCATCCCCGGTGATCTTGGCGTCCAGGCTGGCCGCCCGCCGCTGGGCCGCGGCCAGGTCACCGTGGAAGAAGCCGGCCATGTCCTGCCAGGAGGAGAAGCTGGCCGTCCACAGCGGCTGCAGCGCCTGTCCCTGGTAGCTGACCGCCGGAGTGCGGACCAGCCCGATCGATAGCGGCACCGACCTGGGCGCGCTGCCGAGCCGGCCCAGGTCGGCGCAGAAGCCGAACACCGGCCAGTTGTTGTTGATGGCCCGGTAGTTGCTGTCGCTGGTGTTGGCCAGTACCCCGTTGCTGACGAACTGGGCGCGCACCACGATGTCCTGCCCGGACTGGTAGCTGAGCCCGGAGCCGGCCGGCGTGGCCCACACCGTCGTGCCCCAGGCGGCCTGCTGGTTCTGCTCGGTCAGCGGCTGCTGGCTGGCCAGCTGGACCGTCCACGCCTGCAGCGTGCCTGCGCTGTAGGTAACCTGCGCCGGCGCCCAGGTGATCTGCTGGCTGTCGTCGGCGCTGCACCACTCACCGCTGATGTCGGCGTAGAGCTGCACGTCGTGGGTCTTGCCGTCGATGCTGCGCGCACTGAGCACCAGGTAGCTCAGCGGAATCGACTGCCGCTTGAGGTCGCCCGGCTCGACTGGCGAGAGGAACTCAAGCGTCAGCCCGACGCCGCCCCCCTCCAGGCTGAAGGTGGTCCGGGTCGGTGTCACCTCCAGGCCCGTCTGCTGCAGAGCCCGCTCGAAGCCCTGCACCGTGGAGGCCGATCCGTTATTACCATTCGGAACGGTCAGGATAATTCCGGCATCCCCCATGAACATGTACGCGACGCCGTCGATGCGGGCGATGCCGCCCATGGCCGTGGTGTGCCCCTGCCAGAACTCCTGCCAGGTCGCCGGGGAAACCGTGGCCGGCAGCCAGGTGCTCACGTACGGGCCGCGCACTACCAGCGGGGCGGCAGGCGGCCGGATCGGGGTGGCGGCCAGGTTGCCCGTGGCCGCCGTGTCGCTCCCGGCGGTGGTGGCCGCGTCGGCGCTGGCCGGACCGAGGACGCCGGTGGTGAGCATCCCGGCCAGTCCGCCCGCCGCGGCGGCGCCGCCGGAGTAGCGCAGGAAGTCGCGTCGCCCTGGCCGTGACGGTCCGGTCGCCGAAGTGCTGACAACGTTGTCTTCGCCGGGCATAGCCAACCTCCTGAAGTCCCGAGCGCCGTAGTGCGCTCCTTATGACTTTCAATCTCTAATGCGCGGCCGTGTCAAGAGATAGCAGTGGCTAGCAGTGGCCCTTGCTGGTTAATACAAGGTATGATACAAAGTCGCCATGGCCTTGCTCGTTCTGGACCCGACGTCAGCCGTGCCGCCTTATGAGCAGGTCAGGTCGCAGCTTGCCACCGCGATCGAGAGCGGCAGGCTGCTGTCCGCCACCCGGTTGCCCACCGTGCGCCGCCTCGCGGGCGATCTGGGGCTCGCGGTCAACACGGTCGCCCGTGCCTACAGGGAGCTCGAGCTCGCCGGGCTGATCGAGACCCGCGGGCGGCAGGGCTCGTTCGTGGTGGGACCGCCGTCGCCGGAGCGGGAGCTGGCGGTCCGGACGGCACGGGGATACCTGGGCCGGATGCGCGACCTGGGCTATGACAACGCGGAGGCCGTGGCCATCGTCCGCCACGAGGCCGAGACAGAGGCTGAGGCCGGGACCGGGACCGGGACGTCCTAGCGCCTGTGCCGGAACCGCCCCTCGTGTCGCAGATCCGCGACAGCGCCGCGGCGCCCACGGCAAGGTGGCCCCCTAGCTTGGGACTGGCAGCGGATTGGTCCGATCCCGACTGACCAGAAAGGGTTTGACGTGGGCATTCTCAAGCGGTTCTTGATGACCGTGGCGACAGCCGGCGCGGCGGGCGTGGTCGCCGTCGCCGGCCTCGCCGCCTCGGCAGGCTGGCAGGCCACCCCGGCGCAGGCCGCCACCGGCCAGGTGCAACTGCCGATCTCGACGTACTCTCACATGCTGATCGACCCCGGACATCGGCACATCTTCTTCACCGGCGGTTCCAGCTCGACCAGCATCCTGGTCACGGACTACTCGGGGAACACGGTCGCTACCATCCCCAACGAGGCCGGCGCCACCGGCCTCGCCCTGTCCAGCGACGGCAGCACGGTCTACGCCGCGCTGGCGGGCGGGAACGCCATCTCCGCCATCAGCACAAGCACGCTCACCGAGACCACCCGGTACGCGACTGGCACCGGCATCGAGCCGGTGTACGTCGCCTACACCAGCGGCAACGTCTGGTTCGGCTACGACGGGGCCAGCCAGAGCGGAATCGGCTCAGTCGACCCGTCCACCGGCACGGTGACGCTGAACGCCACCAACGATGCCATCAATTCCTGGTACTCCGCCCCCATCCTCGCGGCCTCGCCGGGCGGCGAGCTGGCCGCCGGTGAGCCCGGCCAGAGCCCGGTCACGCTCGCCACCTACAGCGTCTCCTCGGGGACGGCCACCGTGCTCGCACCCCGGCTGTTCGATCAGTCCGCCGACAACCTGGAGTCCATGCAGATCACCCCGGACGGCAACGACCTGGTAACCGCCAGCGGCTTCCCCTACTACCAGCAGGTCTACAAGGTCTCCGACCTGTCGTCCGACGGCGAGTACCCCACCACCAACTACCCGAACTCCGTCTCCATCTCCGCGGACGGCACCGTCGCCGCCGGGACTGACTCGGGGAGCAACGAGGTCTTCGTGTTCGCCCCCGGCGGCAGCACGCCGCTGAACACCTACAACTTTGGCTCGAACTGGCTGGCCACCGACGGCGTCGCGCTCACCCCTGACGGCAGCGAGCTGTTCGCCGTCACCTCGACCGATGCTTACGGCGACGATCCCACGCTCAACATCATCCCGGGCCCGGAGCAGGCTCCCGCCACCCTCAGCCTGACCGGGCCGGCCACCGCCAGAGCCGGGCAGGTGATCACCCTGTCAGGAACGCTCGGCGGTCCCACATCCGCTGTCGACGGGCAGGCCCTGACCGTGACCCGGTTCGACCCGGCCCACCCGGACGGCGTCACGCTGCCTAGCGTCACCACCGCCGCCGACGGCACGTTCAGCTTCACCGACCGGGCACCCAAGACCCGCGGGCAGCGCTCAAGCACGGTCACCTACCAGGTGTCCTACGCTGGGGACACGAACCTGTCACCGGCTTCCGCCAGCGCCTCGGTAACGGTGCGGAACGACGGCAGCTGAGACCAGCCGCACAGGAAGGGCCAGCCGCGACGACGCGGCTGGCCCTTCCTGTAGCCCTCCAAGTGCCGCGGCCGCTGGCGCCTTACGCGGGCCCGAGCGAAGGCCGCGACCGCGCTCATGATTGCGGCCCGGCGAAGAGCCGAGATCGTTAGGATCGTCGCCTGTGACCGGAACCTCCTCGCGCGCGGCCGCGACGCGCGCGGCCTATGATGCCGTGGCCGTCCGCTACGCCGACCTCACCAGGACAGGGCTATACGAGTTTCCGCTGGACCGGGCGATGCTGGGCGCGTTCGCCGACCTGGTCAAGGCCGCCGGCGGTGGCCCGGTCGCCGACCTTGGCTGCGGCCCGGGTCGGATCACGGCCGACCTGCGGGGCCTGGGGCTCGACCCGTTCGGCGTGGACCTGTCGCCCGTGATGATTGACATTGCCCGCGGTGAGTATCCCGGCCTTCGCTTCGAGGTTGGCTCGATGGACGCCCTCGACCTGGGCGACGGCGCGCTGGCCGGCATCGTGAGCTGGTACTCGCTCATCCACGCGGCACCAGACGAGGTGCCGGCCTACCTGGCCGAGTTCAGCCGCCTGCTGCGCCCAGGCGGCCATCTCATGCTCGCCTTCTTCGAGGCTGAGGACGAGCGCGAGGTGACCGGCTTCGACCACAAGGTGGCGCCGGCATTCCGCTGGCCCATCGATCACCTGGCCGCGCTGGCCGGCGAGGTGGGGTTCGCTGAGGTCGGCCGGATGCTGCGCGCGCCGCTCCCAGTGGAACGGTTCCGTCGCGGGCACCTGCTCTTGCGCCGCGACTAGCCCGCGTTCTGCCCGGCTGCCCGGGCCTCGCTAGCGTGGCGGCTGCGGGGAGCGGGCCCCTGCGACTGTGGAGACTCGATGCTTGAGCACCTCAGCTGGACGCAACTACTGCAGCGGTGGAGCGGCGAGGCGATAGCGCACGCGGACGACGTCGGCTTGGCCGTGACCGGCGAGATGCACCCGTCCGGCTGGATCGGGGCCCCGCCAGCATCGGCGGCGGACATCGCCGCCGCCGAGCAGCGCCTTGGGCTGTCGTTGCCGCCGTCCTATCGGGCGTTCCTCGCGATCACCGACGGCTGGCCGGTGCTGTCCATGGACTTCGGCCAGGTGCGACCGGTGGCCGGCCTTGACTGGGTGGCGAAGGCCGACCCCGGGTTCTACGGGGTGGTGTGCGCTGCCCCCGGCTACCAGTGGCCGCCGGACAGCGACGACGGGCCGCCGCTGATGAACCGGGCACTGCTGCTCAGCTCGGGGCGCAGCACCGACAACTTCCTCTACGACACCGGCCGGGCGGGCGCGGATGGCGAGTGGCCCACGACCTGCTGGACGAGCTGGTACCCAGGAGCCGCCGACCGGCAGCCGTCGTTTCACGCCGGGATGTTGTCACATTACGCCAGCTTCGTTCGGTTCAAGGCAACCGACAGCGTTACGCACGCCGAGGTCGCCGCCCAGGTGGAGGAGGCCTACCTGCAGTCGCTGCGTGGCGACCGCGGCGGGGAGGAGGTCATCTCCGCGGCGCGGCACTACGGCAGCGCCCGCGCGGATGTCCTTGAGGCTCAGGTCCACGTGCTGACCAGCCAGCACGGCGCGGCGACCAGCGTCGTGACGCTGGCCAGGAGCGAGCAGGCGGCGGACCCCGCGATGCTGGCTGACCTGTGGCCGATGCTCGTGGTCGCGGCCCTCGACCGGCGCGACCGGCAGCGGGGACCGCTTAACCAGGCGATCCGCAACGCCCCCGAGCCCGCCGCCACCGTGCTGCGGTCGCTGGCCGACCAGTGCCAGCGGGACGGCGGGCTGGCGGCCGGCTTCGGCCACGTCCCGGCCTTCGCCGCCGCGATCGACCCAGCCCGCGAGCTGGCTCGCGCCGGGAGGGACCCCGAGGCGTTCGACGCCATCCTCGCCGCCCTCCCCTCGTGGCGGCCACTGTCGCCGCTGCACCTGGCCCCGATGGGGCTGACCTGGGACCGTGACCTGGCCCGGATCATGACCCGCGAGCGCAGGGAGCAAGTCCTGGCCACGGCCCGCGGCCAGGGATGACGCGCGCTTGCGTGCCCGGCACTCCCCGTAGGCCTCTCTCCAGTGAGGAGTCCGGGTCATGGCCGCCAGTCTCGTGCACCTACTCGAAGGGCACGGCATAATGTGCCGGTGGAGCGGCGATTGCGTGTGCTAACCCGGCTGTTCACCATTTGCGGCGTCTTGCTCGTGCCGTGGATCGGCGTGCTGGTCGAGCAGCTGCACGGGCAGGCGTTCAAGCGCAGCTTCAACGCTTCCTGGGTCGGCCTCGACGTCCTGGAGGCCATTTGCCTGCTGGGCGTCGCGCAGCTCATGCGGCGCCGGCACCGGGCGACCAGCCCGGCGGCGGCAGCCACCGCCGCGATCCTCTGCATGGACGCATGGTTCGACCTGATGTCCGCGGCACCGCAACTGCCTTACGCCGAGTCGCTGGCCATGGCCTGCCTGGCCGAGCTTCCACTGGCCGCGCTCCTGGCCTGGACGGCCTGGCACTCGCTCACCTGGGCCGCCCCGCGCACCGACCCGGGACAAGCGGGCACGGACACCCGTCACGTCGCCGGGATCAAGTTCCGCTCGCTCTTCTTCGATGTGCCCGCCCACCTCGGTGAGGATCTCGTCCACGGCGTCACGGAAGGCGAGCCACTGCTTCTTGAAGCTGGCGAGGGCTAGTTCCCCGTCACTTGTGAGGTGGTAGTAGCGGCGCGGCGGGCCCGCGTTCGGCCGGCGGGGAATTCGGGGAAGGGTCTTGACCCTCACGTAACGGCAGGGCCGCATGCTAGTGCCATGTTCAGCATCGGTGAGTTCGCCCAGCTGGGTGGAGTGTCCATCCGGACCCTGCGGCATTACGACGAGATCGGGCTGCTGCGCCCGGCCTTCGTCAATCCCGAGACGGGATACCGCGGCTACCAGGCCGTTCAGCTCAGGCAGCTCAACCGGGTCATCGCGCTCAAGGAGCTTGGCCTGTCCCTCACCCAGGCCCGCCAGCTGGTGGACGGGGTCACCGTGGAGGAGCTGCAGGGCATGCTCCTGCTGCGGCGTGCCCAGCTGGAACGCGAGCTCACCGAGCGCAGCCACCAGTTGCTCGGAGTCGAGGCCCGGCTCCGGTTCATCGCCAGGGAGGATGCCATGCCGGCCGACGACATCATGGAAAAGACGATTCCGGCCACGGGCGCGGTCGTGATCGCCACGAAGGCTCAGGGGGTTGATCCCCGGTACGCCGTTCCCGCCGTCAACCAGATCTCACCGCGGCTCGAAGAGCTGAGCACCATGTACGGGATCAAGGGCGCGGGGCCCCGGGTTATCTTCTTCGAGAACATGCACGAGGAGGAGGCGACGATCTGCCTGGCCCTCCCGGTGGCGGAGGAGCCCACGGAACTGCCCGCCGGGCTGCGCTACCGTGTCCTGCCGCAGATCGAGGCGGCCGCCGCGGTCCGCACCGGCCCGGCGTCCGGCATCTTCCCCGTGGTCTTCCACGACCTGGTCCAGTGGATCGAGTCGCACGGCTACGAGCCCGTCCTCGACGGCCTGCGCGACGTCTGGATCCACGAAATCGACGACATCGCCGACGCGGACCAGCAAGTCTTCGAGATCCAGATGCCGTTCACCCGGCCGCAGGCTGGCTAGCGAATCGGACGGGAGCGTTCTGGCCCGGCGGACGGGAGCGTTCTGGCCCAGCGGACGGGAGCGCCGCCGGGCCCGGACCCGTCCTCACGGCGCCTGCGGGCTTGCGGCGTGATCCAGCCCCATCCGCCTTGCCGTCGCCCACACGCCCCAGCAGCCCACCCAGTTAAGCCCGCAAGGCGTCGCCTGCGGCATTATCGCGAAGAATTCGCACATTGCGAAAGATTTCCGCGCGCGAACGTAGCAGATCTTTCCGAATGTGCAAATTACACGAGAAATTATGCTACTTGCGAGGCGTGAGGAACGCGAGAGCATGAGGAGCACCGAATCCGGGATCGCCTAGGACCGCCAGAGGTTGGACGACCCGGATTGCCGACTGAGGACGCTACGGGGTGATCCGGGTAGGAGCCGGCCGAGGGCGGCCCGACTGGCCCGACTGGCCCGACTGGCCCGACTGGCCCGGATGCGCGGACGGGGTCGGGCTGCTCGTGGTGGCCGCCGAGCGCGCGGCCACCGTGTAGTTGGCCCGCAGGTCCACGGCGACGGCCGCGCCGCAGGCCACCACCGCCGCCAGCGAGAGCACCAGGCCACGGTAGCCGTGTAGCCACCCCGAGGCGCCGCGCCGCAGGTCCATCCGCCCCCGCCGGCTGGCCCGCGTCCGCGCCGGGGAGGAGGCCTGCTCATCCAGGTGAACGTCCCAGCCGCCCAGGCCCACCAGGCTGGTACGGCCGTAGTCGCCAGCGGCTGGCCCGACGCGTCCGGCGCGCCGGTGGCGCGCACCGCGGCCGCCCCGGCCCGAGGTCAGTCCCATGAATCACGATCCTTTCGAAGGCCCGAATTCCGACTGCGCCCCTCCCTGGACCAGGACGTTATCGCTTCGTGACCTATGACGACGGTGGTTCGACCGGTAAGAGTCCTTACGAGGACCTAACGCCACTCCGGGCCCGGCAGGACGGCGCCTGCCGGGCCAGAGCCATCACGGCTAGCCGTGATGGTGATGCCGCCAGTAGTTCCACAGCTGGGAGTGGCTCATCCGGGTCGGAATGGGGGTCGGCCGGCCGCCACCCGAGCCGTGGCCCGGCCGGCCCGGGCCGGTGGACGGGCTGCTGCTTGTCGTGGTGGCCGGGCAGGTCCTGGTGCCCGCCATCGGGTTGCCCCGTCCCCGGGTGAGCGGGCGGACCTGGGCGGCGAAGCAGGCCGCGACGACGACGCCGTTGGGATCGGTGGTGGTGGTGACGTCGTTGGCCTGGCCAAACGACCCGCAGTTCAGGTTGTCGAACGACTGCTGCAGGCGCATCGCCATGAACGTGAACAGGTTGTCCGCCGCCCCGGTGTCGGGGCTGGGTCCCTTGATCAGCAGGTTGACGTCCTGCTGCAGCCGGGTGCCCTGAACCTTCTCCATGTCCCGGCAGTACGCGGCCGGCGACTGGCCGACCGGGAGCGCGGGCATGTCGACCAGCGAGCGGTAGGTGTTCGTCTTGTCGGTGCTGAAGTTGCCGTTGTTGTCCACCGTCATCGGGTCGTTCAGCGGGACGAGCGCCGACGGGCCGCTGCCCTGACGGCCGGCCCAGGCCGCCGCCTGCAACTCGTCGAGCGGGAGGCCCGTCGTGGGCGTGCCGCCGTCGGCCAGGTCGGGCTCCTTCCACGGGTGGCAGCCGAGCGCCGGGTCGACGAACAGGTCAAGCAGGCCGTTGTCGCTCCCGTTGAACAGCACGCCCGCGCCGGCGAGCGACGCCCGGTTGGCCGCCGTGTCCTGCGCCGTCTGGCCGTTGGCCGTCGTCAGGTACTCGGTCGTGACGTTGTCGCTCTGGTCCTGGTCGATCAGGGAAAAGCTCCGGGTGGTCATGCACGCCTGCCCGTCCTTCGCGGTGCCCGGCGCCGGAACCCGCAGCTTGCGTGCCGCGATCGCCATGTTCGCCGCGTTGAAGAACGCGGTCGCGTTGCACGCCCCTACCTGGGTAAACGACGAGAACTGGCCGTTGATGTCCTCACCGGCCACGCAGTTGGCCTGCTGCAAGATCGCGTCAGGGGCTCCGGACGCGGCCGGGACGTCACCCTCGGCGGGCGGACCGGTCGGCGTGCCCCCGGCCGCCGGGGCGCTCGCGGTCGGTGCCTCAGTCCCGCTCGGCGTAGCCGACGGCGCCGCAGTCCCGCTCGGCGTAGCCGACGGCGCCGCAGTCCCGCTGGGCGAAGCGGATGACGGTGCCGTGGTCCCGCTGGCCGAGGCGGACGGCGACGGGTGATGGTGAGCTGGCAGTGCGACCGAGCCGACGGCCTGAGCCGCCCCTCCCGCCGCCGTTGAGAGCGCCGACGGCGATGACGGTGACGATGCCGATGGCGTGGCCGCGGCCGGGCTCGTCGGCGTCGCAGTGACGGAGGCGGCCGATGAGGGCGTGACGGCAGTCGAAGCCGGTGCCGTCGGCGTGCCAGCGGCGCTCGGCGTCGCTGGCCCGGTCGGCGCGGTCGCGGACGCCGGAGCTGACTGCGGCGCGGTAGCCGACGGCGTCGCGCTGGGGGTGCCCGTCGTCAGGTTCTGGTCGGCGCCGGCGAACGTGAGGGTGTCGCCGTTGTAGCCGAACCACACCGCCACCACCGCCCCGGCGGGCAGCTTGGGCACGACCGGGGCGCTGGCCGGCTGGGTCCCCTCGTCGACGACCAGCGGGTCGTAGATCGAGATCTGCCCGGTTCTCGGGTTGAGCACGGCCCCCTCGACGAAGGCCGTCTGGCCGTCGTTGGCCTCGTTGCACGGGCCTGCCGCCGGATCCGTCGCCGTCAGCTGGTACGGCGTCGCCAGGCCCTGGGCCGACAGCGGGCTCGCCGGGACGATCAGCGTGCAGTTCGGGTTCGGGCTGTCATCGGCCGCCGACCGCGCGGCCACGGTGTGGTTGGCCGCGAGGTCAACGGTGACGGCCGCTCCGCAGGCCACCACCGCCGCCACCGAGATGACCAGGCCGCGGTAGCCGCCCAGCCAGGCCGGCCCGCCGCGCCGCCGGCCCAGCCGCGACCGCCGCCTGGACCGCGGCTGTCCCGCGAACGCGCTGTCCTGCAGCGGGTGGCCGTCCCAGCCGTCAGTGCGGCCCGGACCAGCAAAGTCGTAGCCGCCCGAGTCATGACCGTATCCGCCATAGCTGGCGGTGCTGCCGGGGTATGCGGGCTCGTGCTGCCCCGCTCCCACCAGGCTGGTGCGACCGTACTCCCCATCGTCTTGCCCGGCGCGGCCGGCCCGCCGACGGCGCGCACCACCGTGGCTACCCCGGCCCGAGGTCAGTCCCATGATCACGATCCTTTCGAAGGCCGGAATTCCGGCCGTGACCCTCCTTGGACCAGGACGTTAGCGTTTCGTGACCTATAACGAAGGCACTTCACCCGTAAGAGTTCTTACGTGGTCATAACGGACCGCTGGCGGTCCGTCCGCTCCAGGACTCAGGTCGAGCCCGTCCCCCCGCTCAGACCAGTGGAATGGGCCTCACGCAGGCGGGCCTGACAGACTGAGCACATGCTGACAGTCGCGGCGGTGGACGTGCAGTACCTGCCGTCAGGAGCCGCCCGGGCGGCCCTCGTGGTCGGGGCGTCGGCCGCGTTCACCCCGATCACCGGCGAGAAGACGGTGATGGTGACGGACGTGGCCCCATATGAGCCGGGTGCGTTCTACCGGCGCGAGCTGCCGTGCCTGCGGGCCGTGCTTTCTGGTGTCGCGGGGTTGTCACTCCTCGTGGTGGACGGGTATGTCGACCTGGACCCGTCCGGTCGGCCGGGCCTTGGAGCGCACGCTCACGCCGAGCTCGGGATCCCGGTGATCGGCGTGGCGAAGACCCCGTTTGGCCCGGCCACGCACGCGGCGCCGGTGGTGCGGGGCAGTTCCGGTGCGATCCGTCCGCTGTACGTCACGGCTGCGGGCCTGCCAGTGGCGGAGGCCGCCGAGATGATCCGCTCGATGCCAGGCCGGTACCGGCTCCCCGACGCCCTTCGCCGAGTGGACGCGCTGGCCCGCGGCCATGGCTCGCCCAGGCCTGTAAGGGCGTGAGCTGCCCGGTCAGGCGGACGCCGCCTTCGGGCGGGCGTGGGCGTCCAGGACGCGGGCGACGGCCGCGGTGACCTGCTCGGCGTACTTGAGGTTCAGCCACTCGTCCGGCACGTGCATGTTCGAGTCCGAGCTGATGGCCCCGGTGACGAGGAAGTCGGCCTCCGGGTAGGCGTGGCCGAGCATCTCCATGAACGGGATGCCGCCGCCGATGCCGAGCTGCCGGTAGGGCTGGCTGAAGACCGGCCCGGTGAGCTCGTCCAGCGTGGTGGCGAGCCAGGGGGATGGCTCGGGCGCGCTCCAGCCGCTGAGCGTCACCCAGTCCTTGACCGTGACCTGTGCCCCGTAGGGAACCTCGGTCGTGAGGACCTTCTCCAGGGCCGCCCGGGCGGCGGCCACGTCGGTCGTCGGCGGGGTGCGGATGCTCAGCCGCAGGCTCGTCTCCGGCCGCAGCACCGCGGGCGCCACCGCCGACTGGGGCAGGCCATCGGCTCCGAGGATCGACAGGGACGGTCGCCAGGTGTTGTTCAGGATCAGCTCGACCAGGTCGTTCGACGCGGCCGACATCCCCGCCGCGAACGGAATGCCCCGCCCGATCGAGCCCGGGTCCAGCTCGGCCAGGGCCGCGGCGTCGGCGTACCGCTGCGGCGGGATCGCCGCGTTCATCTCGGGCAGCTTGATCCGCCCGGTGGCGGAGTCCTCGACCCGGTCAAGCAGCTCGCGCATGATCCGAAACGAGCTCGGGACGATGCCGCTGGCGATCCCCGAATGAACGCCCGCGTCAAGGACCCGCACCGTGACCGTGGCCATCACCGCGCCGCGCAGGCTCGACGTCAGCCACAGCCGCTCGTAGTCCGTCCCGCCGCCGGAGTCAAGGCAGATGACCAGCCGCACGTCGCCCAGCTGGTCACTCAGGTGCCTGAGGTAGGCGGGCAGGTCAGGACTGCCGGACTCCTCGCCGGTCTCCAGCAGGATGACCGCGCGGCCGTGCGCGCCGCCGGCCGCGCGCGCGGCCTCAAGCGCCGTGATCGCGGCGTATCCCGCGTACCCGTCGTCGGCCGAGCCTCGCCCGTAGAGCCGTCCGTCGCGCAGCACCGGCTGCCACGGGCCCAGCCCTTCCGACCACTCGCCCAGGGCGGGCTGCTTGTCCAGGTGGCCATAGAGCAATACGGTGCCCTCGCCGGAGGCCCCCGGACTGGCCGGGACGTCGATAAGCAGCAGCGGCGAGCGGCCTGCCAGCTCAACGATCTCCTGGCGTGCCCCCAGGTCCCGTGACCTGGCCCAGGCCGCCATGTGGTCCACGGCCGCGCGCAGGTGCCCCGTCGCGGACCACGACGCGTCATAGGCCGGGGACAGGGCGGGTATCGTCACCAGACCGGACAGGCTGGGGATGACCTCGTCCGCCCAGGACTGCGCGATCACCTCACGGACTCTGTTTTCATCCATATCGATGATCCTTGCACAAGCCTGCTCACGACCGCTCAGGCACCCCAGCCCGCTCCGGCCGAGCCCGGCCAGCCCGGTGGTCAGAGCAGCCGATTCCCCCGCCTGGCAACAAGCCCGGCAAAAGGCCCGGAATGGATCTCCGATAACGGAGCGAGATGGGCCACTAACCAGGCCCCGGCTGGCATCTAGGTGCGATAAGTTTTCGGTCGGCCATCAAGGCGGAATTCGGGATGGCTGCTCGAGCGGGTGAAAGGCAATCATCATGCACCTCCGCAAGTGCCTTGTCGTCCTGGCCCTGGGCGGGGCTGGCCTGCTGGTGGCTAGCGGCTGCGGCACCCAGGTAGCGACGGCAAGCCTTACCGCGGCCATAACGCGGACCACGGCTCAGACGGCCCGGATCGCCGTCACGACCACGATGCAGATGCAGGGCATGACCGTGTCGGTCAGCGCGTCGGGCGCGTTTGACTTCACCCACTCGCGTGGCACCCTCACCATGAGCAGCCCCGTGGGCCTCAGCGAGGTTTTCGTCCCGCCGAGGGTCTACGTCAAGCTGCCCGCTGGTGCCGGCGCGCCGCTGCCGAAGGGAAAAACGTGGATCGAGACGGACACGGGGACCGGCGGGGATCTCACCGGTGCCATGCTCGGGGGCATCCTGACTGGCCCGTTGCCTGGGGGGAACCTTGATCCGGCGGACCTTCTGGCGTCACTGACTGCCATCTCCGGCAGCGTCACCAAGCAGGGCACCTCCACAATCAGGGGCGTCCCCGTGACCAAGTACCGGGTGAATGTCGACCTGGCCAAGGCGGAAGCCCAGGTTCCCAGCTGGGAGCGGGCGAGCTTCAGCCAATTCGCCCAGGGCCTCGGCACGGGCACGATTCCCGTCGAGGTCTGGGTGGACGGCCAGAACCTCGTGCGCCAGATGCGGGAAGTCCAGCACCTGCCGGGCGGCGCCGGAGCGCCCGCCGGAGCCGGCCAGCCCGGCGCAGTCGGCCAGCCCGCCGGCACGGACGTCACCCAGACCATCGACTTCTATGACTTCGGCGACCCGGTGCAAGTCTCCGCCCCGCCCGCCGCCGAGGTCGCCAGCCTGCCGCAGGCCATCGGGAAGGGGTCGTTCGCTGGCTCGGCCAGCCCCGGCGGCCCTAGCGATTCCAGCGGCCCTAGCGACCCGGGCGACGCTCCGCCGCCGGTGTCAGGGACGCTGTCGCCGGCTCAGGCGGCCGCCGCCGAGCAGGTGGTGAAGGCGTTCTGGACGGCGCTGGCGAGCAACGATCCGGCCGCGGTCGCCCAGACGGTGCCGCCCTCCCAGCGCTCATGCGTCCGCTCAATGCTGAGCGGCGGCCCCACGATGACCATTACCTCATTCCGGGTCACGTCCGCCCGGCCAGCGGGAAACAGCCGGGCTACCGTGTGGTTCACGGTAAGCGCGCACGGCACCCTGGACGGGACCACCGTCCCCGTCCTGCCACCAGGCTCGGGAAGCCAGGACTGGCTCGTGACCACCAAGAGCGCCGGTCACTGGTATGTCGACCTCGCCGGCCCCGGCGACCTCGCCTTCAGCGGCGGATGCGACTAGCCCGCCCGCGCCGCCGATCGCCGGCGCGCCGCCTTGACCGGCACCATGGTTATCCAGATGCCGAGCGCGGTTAGCGCGAGCACGAGGAAGACCGTGTCCCCGGCAAAGTCGCCTCCGCCGCCGGCCGGATAGACATCGACCCGGTCGCCGGTATCGACTGCGGGGGCCTGCTGGCCGACGGCGGTGATCCCCGTGTCGTTCATGCCGACGCCGTTCCGCTGATCGCCGCCGTTGCTGGAGACGAAATTCCCGATCCAGAAGCAGCCCGTTTTCTCCGGCTCGCAGACAGTCGCGGTGAATGTCCCCTGCACTCCCTGCCCCAGCTTCGCCGCCCATGCGGCTCCGACATCCAGGCAGGCAGGCACAAGGAACAAAAGGATCAGGAACGGCAGTCCCACCCACTTGAAGACACGCAGCGACAACGACCCCTCCAGGGCTGCTACCAGCCAGGCAAATCACCGCATTTTAGCGGAATTCGCCGGTTACCTGAAGATGTAGCGCCGGTGCCAGTCCAGGTACTTGGGCAGTGGCCGCTGGGCCTGCGCCGGCAGCCGGAGCGCACCGACCATGGGTGGCTGACCGTAGTAATGCCGGGTCATTTCATCGTCCCGAACGGACCGGGCCAGTGCCGCACCCACCACAACGCTCAGGTCATCGGCCACGGTGAGCAGTCCCGTGTCGAACGCGACGTCGTGTGCCGGGCAGGCAGCCAGCCCGTTGCGGGTGTCCAGGCGCTCGACCGGGGTGCTGTCGCGCCAGGGCTTGATGTGCCCGGCCAGCAGCATCCGCCGCAGCCCGAAGGCGCCCGGCTGCAAGCCGCAGAAGACGCAGCTGCGGCCACAGTTGGCCAGGACGTTCTGGGCGAAGATATGCTGGCCCACCCGTGCGGCGGCCAGGCGAATTCGTTCTGTCTCGGGGTCCGGATCGATCTCCTCGCCTGCCGCCCGCAGGTCGTCGGGGTCAAGGGCGGCCAGTTCCTCCTGGCCCAGCAAGTCGAGCTCGCCGCCGTCTTCCAGGTCGAGGAAGTCGGGCAGCTGCCCGGTCCCGATGCCCTCGGCGCGGGCCGCGTACAGCAGGACCCGGTAGGTGCGGGTGAACAGCCGCGGGTCCTCGCGCAGCCGCGCCCCGGCGCTCGCGTCGTGCGACGCCCCGTGCGACCGGGAGCCGTCGAGGTTGGCCATCTTGGCCAGGACGCTTGACGGCCTGCGCCGCAGCAGCCGGGCCAGCTCGGGCACCGGCGTGGGCGCCGTGTGGGCGGTGCTGCCGCCGTAGCGCCGGTGGTTTACCACGAACGACGCCGCCAGGCACAGCAGCGTCTCCACCGGGACGAAGTCCACCTGGCGCTTGCCGTCGGCGGCGTCGTCGCGAACGAGCAGGTCCCTGAACTGTGCCCGCGCCTGGCTGACGCTGAGCTTGAGGTAGGCGTCCAGCCCGTGGCGCCGCAACCCGCCCTCCGCTCGCGCCGACGGGCTGACCCGAGTCCCGGCGCTGAGGCCGATCGCCGCCAGTATCAGTTCCGGGTCCGTTCCGGGAAAGGTGCCGGCGGCTAGCTGGCGGGCGGTCTGCTGGATGAGGCCAGGACTCCCCCGCAGCGCCCGATCCAGGACCGGGTCAAGCCGGGCGGAGACCCGCCGCTCGCCCAGCGCCCGCGGACGGTCCGCCGGCACCTCAACGTCAAGACCCCAGAACTGATCGCGCGACAGCCCGAGGAAGGCCCGCGCGGCAATGACCTCGGTGTCCACCTGGCCGTCCGGCGCGGGCCTGAACTGAGAGACCATGTCGGCGAACGCGACCTCGGCGACCGACCAGGGCATCTCCCCGTTCCCCGTCCGCCCCAGCCGCCCCAGCGCGAGCAGCATCAGCAGGGACTGATCGGCGTCTGCCCCAGCGCCCCGCAACCTCGACAGCACGTATCCCTTGTCAATCTCAGCCATCAGTCCGAATCGTCCCACAAAAAGCGCAACGCGTTGCCAGGTCCGCTGCGACCTCGACATTGAGAGGGAGATGACGGGTGCGTCCGCGGCGGGCGGGGAAGGATGGCGCCATGACGGGGCCTGCAGGGCAGCCAAGTCACAAGATTCAGGGGGGACATGTCTGCCAACCATGCCAACGTCGTGCTCGTGCACGGCGCCTGGGCTGACGGGTCGAGCTGGTACAAGATCATCGGCCCGCTGAAGGCCGAGGGCCTGGACGTGATCGCGGCACCATTGCCGCTCACCACCCTGCCCGAGGATGTCGCGGCACTGGACCGAGCCATCGAACGGCTCGATGGCCCCCTCGTGCTGGTCGGCCACGCCTACGCGGGCGCCGTCATCGCGGAAGCGCACCACCCGAGGATTGCCTCCCTCGTGTACATCTCGGGACTTGCTCCCGATGAAGGCGAGACTGTCGGCGACGTTTTTTACAAGAACGATCCCTATCCGCAGGCCCCGGAGCTGTTGCCCGACGCGGCCGGGCTGATATGGCTGCCGGAGAGCGCCTTCAGCAACGTCTTCGCCCAGAACGCGTCCCCGGACGAGCAGGCAGTCCTGGCCGCGGTTCAGCGTCCGCTCAACGCGGCATGCATCACCGTCCCGGTCATGCGGCCCCGGTGGAAGGACGGGCCAAGCTGGGTCCTTGTCGCCGAGGAGGACCGCATGATCAACCCGGAGACGCAGTACTTCACCGCCGAGCGGATGGGCGCACGCGTGCGTGCCCGCCCGGTCGACCACACGCCCCTGATCACCGCGCCGGCCGAGGTTGTTGACATCATTCTCGCCGCCGTAAGGGACCTAGCCTCGGCCGCCTGAGTCCAGTCTCCAGGTCGGCTCGGCGCGGGCAGACATGGACGACTACTCCAGGCTGGAGAAGTCCGTCCAGACCGCGGTCAAGGCGGCCATGGACAAGTTCGCCGAGCATACGCAGGCCGGCCTCCACCTGGAGAAACTGCAGCACCCCAAGGACGACCGGATACGGACGATCCGCATCGATATCCACTGGCGCGGCGTCGTGCTCGCCCCCGACAACGGGGATACCTATTACCTGCTCAAGGTGATGGAGCACGACAAGGCCTACGCCTACGCCGGCAGTCGCAAGTTCACCGTCAATCAGGCACTCGGCGAGCACGTCATCGTGGACGAGGCCCACGACCTGCACCCGGCTCAGTGGCGCCTGCTGCGGTCCTTAGTGCGCAACGGCCCGGACGACCTGTTCGTAGTCGGCGATCCGCATCAACGCATTTATGACAACCACGTCTCGCTGGCCAAGCTAGCCATCAACGTGCGCGGGCGCTCGCGACGGCTGACCGTCAGCTACCGCACGACGCAGGAGATCCTCGCCGTCGCCGTCCCCACGCTCGGGCAGGGATCCTTCGCCGGCCTGGACGACTCGCCCGACACGCTCGACGGCTACCGGTCACCGCTGCACGGCCGCCGGCCTAAGGTCATCCCCGCGTCTACCCGGGAGGCGGAACGGGCCGCCCTGGTCCGGCAGGTACGAAGCTGGCTCGACGACGGGATCGAGCCGCACGTGATCGGGGTCGCCGCCCGCGCCGGGTACCTGTGGAAGGGCGCGAGCGCTGCCTGCTGTTCGTCGCCTGCACCCGCGCCCGGGACCACCTGTACCTGTCCTACTCGGGCAGCCCAAGCCCGTTCCTGGGCTAGCAGACGGGATTATCCGGTTCAGCCATCCTTCCGGTTCGCCAAGTTGTCCTGAAGGCGCGCGTGACGAAACTGGTAGACCGCCCCCACCTGCCGCAGCACGGCCCGCCTGTGGGCGTCGGCCAGGAACCGCATGAGCCTCAGCGGGATCTTGCCTCGCATCGCGAGCCAGGCCCGGGCCAGGACGAACCAGCCCCAGGCGCGGGAAAGGAAGATCGCCAGCCCGACCGCGATACCGAGCACGGTCCCGGCCAGGACCGCCCGGAAGAGGGTGTCGGCGGCCGGGAACACCAGGCCCCCCGCGGCGACGGCCGCCAGCCCGTAGGCCACGCCGCCCGGGCGCCCGAAGGCCAGGCGAGCCAGCGGCGTGACGACAGCGCCGGTGACCAGCGCCAGGCCGATGTCGAAGGAGCCACCGAACACCGGAATGTACCTGGTCGCGTGGGTGAACCTGTCCCCCACCACGTAGAACGTTCCCAGCGACAGCGCGAACGTGAGGGTGTACGACAGTGCAGCGGTGCGCTCCTGCCTCAGCACTGTCAGCGGGCTGGACACTCGACTGACGTCGGCGGGAGTGTCCAGCCAGACATGCACTGCGAGTGCCATCCCGAAGACCAGGCCGAGCATCAGCACGAGGCCAGGCGGCAAGGACCAGCCAAGCCCGAGCAGCGCCCCGATAGCGAGGCCAATCGCGAACCGGCCAAGCGAGCGCACGGCGGTGCCGCGGAATCTCAGCTCGACCCGAAGCGGTCCTGGTCGCCTTCCCAGGCTGTTAGCCACGAACCCGGCCAGCCCGAAGCCGACCCCGTACACGATCGCCGCGCGGGCCCCGCCCGCTAGTTGTCCCGCGACCGCGAAGGTGACGGCGGACGGAAGCGCGAATATGAGCCCGCGGGTGGGCTGAGGAATCGACTGTGCCAGCTGCCACCAGGCCAGATCGGGAGTGCGGCCGTCGTGCAGGTGGCGGGCGAGGAAGGTCAGCCAGCGCCGGGCTTGCCCCGGCGGGTAATACAGCAGGGCGGCCGGCCTGATCCCTTCCGCGGCGGACGGGGGCGGCAGCTGCGGCGGGTAGGCCGCGGGCAGGAACGCGTCGAGGAGGTGCTCCTCAAGCGACGGGCGGTCGGGAAAGCGCGCGGAATCAGACAGTTCGGCTGGATCGCGGCCGGCTCCCCTGTAGGCGCTGCGAGCGAGGTCCACCATCAGCGGCGTCGACATGACGTGCGCGAGTGGTCCCCGCGGGTGAAGCCGCAAGTGCTCGATGACCGGCTGCCAGCTCGCCAGGCCCGGATGCTGACGGGCGGTGAGGAACCCGGCCGCGCTCTGGATGTCGACCGGCTGCATCTCCACGACCGTCGCCGATGCCAGGGTGACTCCGCCACGCAGGACCGCTTGCTCGTACTCGGCGCTGCGACAGGTGACGACAAACGGCCGCCCGCCTGCTGTCGCCAGGTCAATGGCATCGATCAGCGCCGCCTGCAGCTCCGGCGGCGCCTCGTCGAGGCCATCGAGCACCGGCATGACCCGCTCGTCGGTTACTAGCCGCTCCGCGGCGTGCGGGCCGTAGGCCGCCGCATTGCCCAGGCCCGGGTACTCCTCGGTCAGCTTGCGCGCGAGCCAGGTGTACAGGTGCTCTTTCCGCGGATCCCACGATGACACCGGCAGCAGCACCGGCACCGGCTCGCCCGGTTCGGGATCGGCGAGCAGGCCCAGGATCAGCAGGACCGCCAGCGCCGTCTTGCCGGCCCCGGGCTCACCGAGGAACAACAGCTGTCGCTTCGGCAACTGACGGAATGCCGTGATCAGGCCGGACAGGTCCCGGCCCAGGGCCGGCGGATCGCACTGTCCCAGCCGGGGATCGGGTCCGGGAGGCGAAACCGTGCGGCGGGTGACCGACCAGCTGAGCCGAATCGGCTCCGGCCGGCCCAGGGACCGCATCACCGCCTCCGCCGTCCACTGCCGGGCAACCGCCGTTGCCAGCTCGCGTGATGTCCTGTCCGGTGGCTGTCGCGACCAGGCCGCGGCGGCGCCTGGCCTCATCTCCCCAGCGGCGGCACTGGCACTGACACTCGCACTGGCGCTGGCACTGCCCGAGCCGGCAGCCGCTGAGCCTGCGTTGTCCCCGGCCAGCAGTTCTTCCAGCACGTCAACCGAGACGCGCAGCGCCGTCGCCAGCCTGGGACGGATCCAGGGCAGCGGACTAACCTCGCCGCGCTCCCACCGCGCGACGGTGGACCGGTCAACGTCGAGCAGACGGGCGAGCGCCTGCTGGGTCAGTCCAAGCGCCTTTCTGCGGCTGGCCAGCCGATTCCGCTTGGCGGCTCTTTGTTCCCAGCTGGTGTCCCCCTCTGCTGGCAAGCCCATTATCCCGCCATCCGTCCCGCGTGCCCAAGTCACTCGAATTGAGGATACGCCGGGCGGTGTACCCCTGGCCGGGGAAGGAGCGCAACCCATGCACCGGCGACTCCGGCATCGCGCGGAGGGTTGCCACCAGCTCGCTGCGACGCCGAGGCCGCCGGCGCCAGCGAGCGCCGGCGTGCAGCTCAGGGGCGGGTATGCGTCATCCGTGCATCAGCAATGCGTCACGCCTGCGTCATTTGAACTCTGGGAAGAGCGTTCGCCGACTGATAGCGTCGCCATCAACAATCCGGTGTCGGCGTTTCGCCAAAATAATTCCTAAGGAGACCGCAATCGCCATGTTCAGGAAGTCGCAACCAGCAGACGGCATTACACGGGATCCCGTCAGGACGCGCAATCCTCAGCAAGGTCACCGAAGGGCGCGCCGACGGGGCGCAGCAATCGGCCTCGCCGCGATCGGCGCCTCGGCCGCCCTGCTGTCAACGGCGCTGCCCGCCCTTGCCTTCACCCAGTATGGCGCGTACACCGAGATCAACTGCAATCAGCACAACGAGCAGCCGAACACCTGCGGCTCGATCCCTTCCCACAGCACCCAGCACTGGATCCAATCGCAGGTCCAGTGCCACACGAGCTTTGGGGCGAGCTATCAGGTCATCGACCAGAGCAACGGGGTAGTGGTAGCCAGCGGCTCCTGCAACTGGCTGTCCGCACCGAATAGCCCGATCATCACGACCTACGGGCTTTACGGAAGGTACTACGTCCACGTGTCGGGCGACGCAAACGCCAATGCCATGATCAGGAACTGCACGAGCGGCTGCAAGGTCGTTAACTTCTGAGGCGCCGCTCGCGAGCGTAACCGATATCTCCTGCGGGGCTGGATAACCACTGCCCGTTCGGAATGAAACCGGGGCTTTTCCGAACGGGCAGTGGCGCGCTCTCTCCTCGTCCGCCCGCCAAGGCCAGAATCCTCGCGGCTATGGGCCCGGCGCGCAATTCCCGCATTCTCCGGTCACGAGGCCACGGGCCAGGGCTTCATGTGCCGGGTCCCTGGGGCACCGGGCGGGCCGTGGCTGTGCAGCTCCTGCCCACCAGGGCCATAAGCGCTGGTGGAGGCGTCGGAGTGCAGCACGAAGCGCCATCCGTCCCGATGGACGCAAATGTCGTGGTGGAATTGGCACAACATTGCGCAATTCCATGTTGAGGTTTCTCCGCCGTCCTTCTTGTGGATGATGTGGTGCACATCGCACCAGGAGCCACGGCGACGGCATCCAGGCCATTCACACACACCCTTGGCCCGCAATCCGACCGCCCGGCGGACCGACGGCGGGATCGTCTCGGAGAACCCGATGTCGAGGACGACCGACTTGCCGTTATAAGGCGCGTCCAGCAGGTTCTGCCTCAGCACCGAGGCGAGACCGCCCGGGCCGGAGACGAGGTCGATGGCGAGCCTGGCGATGGCGTAACGCAGGCCCGGCCAACCTCGCGGGGTCAGCGGCATAGAGCGGGTACTGCTGGAGCGCGCCTGGCCGAGGTCCGGCGCGCCGGCCCTGTCGCCGTCGCCAGCCGCACGTCCGGCGGACGGGCCACCGTGCCCGAATGGCTCCAGGCCGCGGGCATCCAGGTCTACGCCAAGGTACCGGGCCATCAGGACGATCATCTCGTCCACCACGTCCAGGTCCGGGTGACCGGTGACGATGGGGACGATCAACGCGTCGCAGGCGATGACCTCGGCGTCCTTGCCGGCCAGGTAGCCGTGCTCGCCGGCCGTGCTCGCCAGCCAGGCCTCCTCGACCGCCGACGCACCGTCCATGCCGCGCAGCTGCATCAGCCCGACAACCGCCTCGACCCTGGTGTCAGCACCCTTGCGCTGCGGCACCATGCCCGCGCGGAGCAGCAGCTCGCACGCCCACTGAAGTGCGTCGTGGCACCGCTGGCCCTCGGTCCGGTCATCCTCAGGCCCCGCCTTCTTGCTGAGGGCGTCCAGCACTGCCTGCAGGGCCTCGCCACACTCCTTCGTGAGCTTGCCGTTCAGGCGGCCAACCCCGTCCAGCGTGGTGCCCAGGCGCACCGACCGCTCGGCGAAGCCGCCGTCATCAGGGTCGCCGTCGCTGCCATCGCCTGGCTCGTCAGGGTCCGGCCCCTGGGACTGCCGCCAGGCCTCGTAGGCCGCCTGGGCCACCATCGCCAAGTCGGTCAGGTCGGTGCCAGCCTGCGCGGTGCTGACCAGGAGCCCGTCGATCTCGCCGCGGACATCGGCCGGGAACCTGTCGGTCAGCCTGGCGATCTGCTCAGCCCAGGAGCCGGAGACCAGCCTGGCGGCGAGGGCCTCATGCAGCTCGGGGTGATCGCGGAGCCGACGCATCTCCTTGACCTGGGCGTTGGCGTCCCTGCGTGTCATCTTGCCAACGGCGGTCAACCAGGTGGCGGGCGAGCCGTACCCGTCGGCGTCATGCGCCTCCGCGGCGGCGAAGCGGGCCATGATCGACGCCCGCGCGGCGGCGAAGCTGCCGGAAATCCCGGAAAGCGCTAGCAGCAGGTCCCCAAGCCCGCTGGGCTCCAGTGTCGCGGCATCCGGCCCATTCAGGTAGTCCGCGGCGGCCTGGGCCATGCGCAGCGCCTCGGCGACATCTCGAGGCAGTGCACCAGAACCCTGGGCGCACATCCGGATCACCCCCTGCCAGCTCTGCTGCAAGCGTTATTCGATTATCTCATCGAATCATGCCACATGTCAAGGATAGTGATCCTGCATGTGCTACTTGCCGGACGGCGCGGGTGGCTCAGTGAGCGAGGCGATGCACGTGGTGAGCAGGCGCCGCATCTGGTCTTGTTCGCTGGCATCCAGATTGGCCAGCATGCCTTGCTCGACGCGGCGGACCGCGGCGCTGGCCGTCTCGAGCTGGCGACGCCCGCGGGCCGTCAGCTCGGCGGGCAGGATCCGGCCTACAGGTGCCCGTGCTGGGCGGATGACGAGTCCCTGGCGTTCGAGGGCCTGCAGGAGCACGTTCATCGACTGCCGGGTGACGAAGGCGCCGCGGGCAAGCTCGGAGTTCGACAGGCCCGGTCGCTGGGCAAGCAGCTCCAGGCAGGAGTAGTGGGTGATCGTCATGCCAAGCGGGCTCAGCACGGCCTCCAGGGCGGAGTGCAGGGCGCTCGCGGCCGCCTTCAGCATGTGCACCGAGGACCGGCCCGGGCTGCTGGAGGCGCTGTCCCATATCCGCGACGGCGACATGCTGACTGTCCAGGAGGTTGACCGCCTCGGCCGCAACCTCCTGGAAGGCCTGATCGTCCTCAACGACCTGTTCCACCGGGGCATCGGCGTCAAGGTGCTGGAAGGCATCGCGGCCGGCGAGCACACCGAGCGGTCCCTCATCCTGGACCTGGACCTGGACCTGGCCCTCGCCCTGGCCGAGGACCGCCGCCGGGACATCGTCCGCAAGACGAACAACGGGCTTGAGGCCGCCCGCCGCCGCGGCCGTGTCGGCGGGCGCCGCCCGTAGTCGACGACGACAAGCGCGCGGCCATCCTGGCCCGCCGCGGGCGCGGCGAGTCCATCCGCGCCATCGCCGCCGGGGTCAAGGTCTCAGTCGGTGTCGTGCACAAGACCCTGACCGAAGCCCGGCAAGAGCAGCGCCCCGCCGGGAGCCAGGCTCCGTAGCCGGGCCAGGCGGGGCACAGGACCGGCGTCACCCGCCGGCGGGCGGATGTTCTGTCCCGCCGAGCGGGGCGAACTCGTACGCCGGGTACTGGCCGGCCATGTCCCGCGCCCACCCGGGCAGCCTCCTGCTGACATCCGCTGGTGACGGCTGGCTGGTACCGTCCGCGTTCACAGTCATTGCCCCCTTCCAGTGCCCGGCCGTCGACCCATCGGCGTGCCGGTTCCGGCTTGCCCGCGGAGCAGGTCCATGCGGACGGAGTCCGCGACGACGTACATGTGGCCGGCGTGGGTGTAGCGCAACTCCCGGACGGCCTGCTGCGCGGTCCCGCGCGGATTCGCCTGGAACCACGCCAGCAGCTGCTCCCGGCGCCGCGCCATCACGCCGTCGCGCTCCAGGCGCTCGATCTGGTCGGCGCTGCGCCGGCTCACCTGGCCTGCCCCTCGCGGGCGGCGCACGCGGCGATCCCGGTGGTCACTGCCGCTCGGGACGCGTCCCACCGGTGCGGGAAGCCGGGCAGGATGCCCGTGCCGGGCAACGGGTCGCCGAGGACGCGGAGCATCACGCGGCGGCCGGCGTAGGGCTCCCGGCCGTGCAGCCACCGGGTGTTGCACAGCACCACCCCCTCGCCTGGCCCGAGCCGCAGCGCGGTGGTGTGCTCCGAGATCACCTCGCGCAGCAGCGAGCACAAGCGGGCCGGGCTGTTCAGCCCCGAACAGGTACCCGCCCTGAACATGCCCGCGGGCTACAAGCGCTCGATCGCCACCTGGCTCGCCCGCGACGGCAGCCAGCAGCTCACCCCTTAAGACCCGGCGGTGCCAGGGCCGTGCGACCGGTGTGGCGCACCCGGCACGCCATCCGGGCGGCCCGCCTCATGCCCCGCCTGCCAGCTGCCGGGTGCGCCCGGCGGGACCGTGATCGCCGCCGCGGCCTGGCTGCCTGCCCATCTCACCCCAGGCACGGGACGGGGCCTGCGTGACGTCCTTCTGGGCTACCGGAGAGCCAATGGCCTCAGCCAGCAGCAGCTAGCGGACATGCTCGGCTACGACCGCACCTACATCTCGATGATCGAGTCCGGACGGCGCAAGATCACCGACCGCGGCACCCTCGCCTACATCTCTGCCACGCTTGCCATCCCCCCACACCTGCTCGGAATCACCGACCCCGATAACGCCAGCTACAAGGCCATGCTGGAGTTCGGCGCCGCCGTCATCCGCCTGGCCGACCTGGCCCGGCGCAGCGGACGGCCCGCCGACGCCGTCAGTGAGCTGTGGCCGCTGATCACCCGCCTGGAGGCCCGGGTAACGGCGGGGCACGCCGACCTGGAAGTGATGCGGCTCCTGGCACAGGCCCGCGTCTCGTTCGGGGTCGCCCTCGGGCACCTGCTGCCCGAGGAGCGGATGGCCACCGCCGCCCGGTGGACTGGCCGGGCGCTGCGCATCGCCTGTGGCCTCGGCGACCCGGGCCTGCTCGCAGCAGTGCTGCGCATGCACGGCAACGAACTCCGCAAGGCCGGGCATCCCGCCGCTGCGATCATCAGGCTCCGCCAGTCCCTGGAACTCGAGACCGACCCGGCCCGCACCGGCTCCGGCCTGGTCCTGCTCGCCCGCGCTGCCGCCGGCTCAGGCCAGCCCGGCCTGTTCGACGCCGCCACCACCGAATGCGGCCGGCTGCTCCCGGCCGGCACCGAGGTCCTGTTCAGCACATTCACCGTCCGGCAGACCAGACAGCGAGGCGCCGCCCGTGCGACGTCGCCTCGCTGGGTGCGGCACCGCGGCCATGCCGCAGACCTGCTATACGATGCCGTGGCGCGATCGTGGCGGCGGCCCTAGCATTCAGTCGTGACGCAGTATCCGCAGAGCGGAATTCCTGGCCTAGGGCCGTCGTATGGTCAGTATCCGGCATCCGGCTACGGACACCCCTCCGCGCCTCCGGGCGATCGGCCCCGGCCGCTGGTGATCGCGGTCTGGCTGATGTACGTGGCGGCCGTCGTCGAGATCGTGTACGCGGTGGCCGAGGGGCACTGGCTCGCCTCCTACATGTCGTCGCTCTTCACCGCCATCGAGGCCGCGGATACGTCCGGGTCCGGCGCCCAGGTGCCGGCCAGCGACATCAGGGACTTCGTCCTCGTCAGCGTGGTCGCCGGCGGCATCATGGCTGTGCTGATCTGGCTCTGGATGGCGTGGAAGAACAGGGCCGGCCGTAACTGGGCGCGGGTGGTGGCCACCGTGCTCTTCGCCCTGTCCTGCCTGGGCTTGCCGGAACTGCTGACGGGAGGCCACCTGTCCACCATGCCCTCGACGCTTACCACCGCGGACGGCACCACGATCGCCGTGCCGTCGCTCGCCATTCCGGCCTGGCTGATCGTGGTGGGCGTGGTCAACTGGCTGCTCGGCCTGGCGATCATCATCCTGCTCTGGCAGGGTGCCGCCAGCCGGTACTACCAGGCGGTCTCCCTGTCCCGGCGCAGGCCGGCACACACCCCGTACGCCCCGCCGGGGTACGCGGCGCCCGGGTACCCCCCTCCGGGGTACGCCCCGCCGGGACCCCCGCAGTGGCAGCCCTACGGCCAGCCGCCCCCAGCTCCGCAGGACCCGCAGGCGCCACCACCCCCAGGATGATCGACGGGCTTGCGGTCCGCGGTGATCCTGCTGCGCGCCCGTGGCAGGGCGGTTGGTTAGAGCGGCTACCTCCAGTGGCCAAGGCCCGCGCGGGTGAAGGCCCACGCGGGCGGTTGCGATGGCGGATCGGGGTTAGCCGATGGGCTGGTCGGCACGGATGGCCGCGGTGAGGTCGCGCCAGGCGGCCGGGGTCACCTGGAGCACTGGGCCGCGGCCCAGTTGGGTGGTGTCGCGGACGAGGATCGCGCCGGGGACGTGTCCGGCCTCGACGCACTGCGCGCCACCGTTGCTGCTGTAGCTGGACTTGCGCCAGCCCTGGCTTACTTTTGCTGGCTCTGCCAAGACGTGATCGCCTCCGTGATGAGGGTACGCGACTCCGCCGCGTTGCGGGCGTAGCCGTGGATCTCCGCGAATCGAGCGGTGACCTTGCCGACCACTGCCGGGTCATCGGTCACGTAGTCCTCCACGGTCACCTGATCCACGATATCGCTGATACCAGGCCCGCTCGCGATCTCAAAGGCCCCCTCAGCTCCCGAGAAATAGCCATCATCCGGGATTACCTGGATGATCACGTTGCGCCGACGGGACAACTCCAGCAGGTCGGTGAGCTGCATGATCATGGTCTCAGGCGGACCGACCTGGAAGTAAAGTCCACGCTCGTGGATCAACGCCGTGACGTGGGCAGGGTCGGGGCCATCCACCCTAGCCCGCCGCTTCATCCGCAGTTCGGTCTGCTCGGCGGCCTCGTCCTCGTCCAGGCCGCCCAGCAGGAACATGGCGTGCGCGTAGTCGCGCGTCTGCAAGCCCCCTGGGATCATCAGCAGGCCAAACATACGCAGGAACGCCGCCTCCTGCTCCTCCTCGAAGTACTTGGCGAAGAACTCCCGTATCGGTCCCTTGGCCTTGCGGGCGAGCCGCCACATGGTCAGGGTGTTCTCCCGCAGGATGCCGGTTACCCCGTACTCGTCCAGGACTCGGTTCAGCTGGGTCTCGTCGGGGACGACCGCGCCGGTCTCCCAGCGGGAGATCGTGTCGTGGCCGTAGTTGAGGCGGGCGGCGGCGGCCTCCTGGGTCGTAAACCCGGCCGCCTCGCGCAGCCGCCCGAGGGCCTCGCCGAAGGCGGCGGCGGGGTCGGACTCTGGATCTCGGCTGTTTCTCCTGGGCATTACGGCCTCCGGGGAGCTATCGCTTAGTATCGCGGGCGCGCACTACCGGTAGCTTAACGCGCCGGACGCGTGAGATGGTCCAATACACGGATCACGCATTGAAATGCCGGGCTTATTGGGCGCCCTCACGGGAATCGAACCCGACTTGCGTGAGCTGCTATTTCGCCATGCCCGCGAGAAGGGACTGCCGTGAATGTCATGATCCCCCGCACATGTGAGTCCATCCCGGTCGTGCCGCCGAATCCCGCGATGCCGGGTAGCGGCTGGCTGGCCAGTTGGACGCATCGCGACTTCCTGGAGCTGGGCCCGTACGACACGGCACCGCGGGCCGTGCGCGGGCTGATTCGTGAGCGGCTTCCGGTGTGGGGCCTTGGCCACCTGGTGGAGGCGGCGGAGCTGGTCGCCACCGAGCTTGTCACCAACAGTGTGGCCGCTACCTGCGAGTTCATCAGTGATCCACGCCTGCCGCCGGTGCGGGTGTGGCTGCTTGGCAGTGCCGCCCGGGTCTCGATACCGGTGTGGGACGGCGTCGCCCGGGCGCCGGTGGAGCGGGCAGCTGACGACTTTGACGAGAGCGGGCGCGGGCTGTTCCTTGTTCGCCAGTTCAGCAGCGAGTGGAACTACTGGTTCCCGCAGGATCCGTTCTCGGGAAAAGTCACCTGGGCCACCATTGGCCAGCCCTAGTTAACGGAGAAGGGTTTCAGCATGCTACTGGCAACACGTTGCGCGTGCGGGTTTGAGCGCTTGGAGGACGAGGAGGTCATCGACCACCTGCTCGCCGTCTTCGAGCCTAAGGACGCCACAGGGACCGACGGCAAGGTCCATATGGAAATGGCATACCTGGTCTGCTCGTGCGGATTCCAGGCCTTTCACGGTGATGATTTGGACTACCATTTCCTCGTTGTATTCACCCCCTCCGATCAGGTCGGCAAGGACGGTCTCCTGCACGAGCCGATTGCCCCTGTCATAGCATAGTCGAGCCCGGACGTGCTGCGCCATCCGCACGTCGGCGGCGCGGTTACCCGGCGAGCTCGGCGATGTCCTGCGGGCTCAGCCGGATGCCAGCGGCGGCGACGTTCTCCTCCAGGTGGGCGAGGCGGCCGGTCCCGGGGATGGGAAGCATCACCGGGGAGGCGGCCAGCAGGGCGGCCAGCGCGACCTGCTGGACGGTCGCCCCGTGGCGGGCGGCGGCCTGCTCGAGCCGGGTGGTGTCGATCGGGTCGAGGCCGCCGCCAAGCGGGAAGAACGGCACGAACGCGGTGCCCGACCTGTCGCACTCGGCCAGCAGCGCGCCATCCGTCGTGGCATGCACGTGGTATGCGTTCTGCACGGCGGCAACCGGGGCGATCGCACGGGCCTCAGCCAGCTGGGTCGTGTCGACGTTGCTGACGCCCAGGTGGCGGATCAGGCCGTCCTCGCGCAGCCGGGTCAGGACGGCGAACCGCTCGGCGATCGGCTCGCCGCCGGGCGCGCCCCGCCCGCCGACCCGCAGGTAGACCAGGTCGAGATGGTCAAGGCCAAGCTCGCGCAGGTTGTCCTCGACCAGGCCGCGCAACTGGTCCGGGGTGGCCTGCAGGGAAGGGGTGCCGTCCGGCCCGAGCATCGGGCCGACCTTGGTCGCGATCACCAGGTCGCCGGGATAGGGGGCCAGCGCCTGCCGGACTAGCTCGTTGGCGACAACGTCACCGCGGCGGTAGAAGCTGGCGGTGTCAATGTGGTTCACGCCCAGCTCGACGGCGCGGCGCAGCACCGCGATGCCGTCCTTCTGGTTGCGGACCGGTCCGGTGAACGTGCCGATGGGCAGCCGCATCGTGCCGAACCCGAGCCGCGCGACCGGCAGGTCGCCCCCGAGGGCGAAGGTTCCCGCGGCGGCGGCGGGCTGGCTGGTATTCGTCTTGTTGGTCATGCTCCCAGCCTGCCCTGGCCCGGTCGTCGCCGCGAGGAGCTGGCAGGTTGCTGCCATTTGCCGGGCTAGGAGGGGGCGCGCATACTGGGCGCGTGGCGGATGACCAGACCAGCACGGTGCGGGGCGAGGCGGAGCTGCTCGCGCGTGCGGGGCACCTGTTCGAGGCGGTGCACGAGGATTTCGCCTGCGCGGCCCGTGACCTGGCCACCTGGTTGCGGCCAGAGGCCCGGTCCGAGGTCGCACGGCGGATGCTCCCGCCCGGCAAGGACCGGTTCATGGTGCGCAAGCTGATGAGCCCGCTGGTGCTGGCGGATGAGGCGCAGCGGACCCAGCTGCGGCAGCTGACCGCGCTCGGCGCGCGGGTGCGGATCAGTTCCGCGCCGCTGCCGCACGAGACGATCATCTTGGACCAGCGGGTGGCGATCCTGGCAGGCGAGCCGTCGCCGCTCGGCAGGCAGTACACGGTGACGACGTCGCCGGCCCTGGTCGGCGGGGTCTGCTCGCTGTTCACGGCCGCCTGGGAAGCGGCCACCGACCTCGACAGCTACCTGCGCGGCGACCTGCCCGAGCTGCCGGGCGAGGCACGAGCGATCCTGCGGGCGCTCGGCGCGGGCCTGACCGACGAGGCGGCTGCCCGGCGGCTGGGCACCTCGCTGCGCACCTACCGGCGGCGGGTCGCCGAGCTGATGGCCGCGCTGGACGCCGACTCTCGCTTCCAGGCCGGAGTACGGGCCAGCGAGCTCGGCCTAGCCCACTGAAGAACCGGCCTCGCCCACTGGAGAGCTCGTACCACCAGGAGACAGGGCCAGTCCGGTCAGCTCCGGTCCGTCCGGGCGCAGGCCGCCGCCAGCCGTTCCAGCGTCCGCGCCATGCTCTCGGCCCAGACCTCGCCCTCCGCCATGTCGGCCTGGGCCTCCGCGGGCGCGCGGGAGCAGTCGTAGACCTCGGTCACGGTCGTCGCATCCGGCCCGTCTGCCCGCGCATCGGCCGGCCTGCGACTTGCGGCCCGACCGGTGGTGCGAAGGCAGCCCATCAGAGTTGCCTAGTTTCAAAATTTGAATTCTGTTACCGGCTGACCTAGAGTCGGTGCCATGGAGATGAGGACGCTGGGCGGCGGCCCCCGGGTGCCGGCCCTCGGGCTGGGCTGCGCCGGGATGTCGGGCACCTACGGGCCCGCCGACGAGGCCGACAGCATCGCGACGATCCGCGCGGCAATCGATGCCGGGATCACGGTCCTTGACACGGCCGATTTTTACGGCATGGGGCATAACGAGCTGCTCATCGGTCGTGCCTTGCCTGCCGTCGGCCGTGCGAAGGCCATCCTGAGCGTGAAGTTTGGCGGGCTGCGCGGCCTGGACGGCCGGTTCCTTGGCATCGACGCGCGCCCGGCGGCCGTGCAGAACTTCCTGGCCTACTCGCTGCGACGGCTCGGCACCGACTACGTGGACATCTACCGGCCCGCCCGGCTGGACCCGGCGGTGCCGGTCGAGGACACCGTCGGCGCCATCGCCGAGCTGGTCCGCGCGGGCCATGTACGCGGGATCGGGCTGTCGGAAGTCGGGGCCGACACGATCCGCCGGGCGCACGCGGTGCACCCGATTACCGACGTGGAGATCGAGTACTCGCTGTTCAGCCGGGGAATCGAGGATGGCATCCTGGCCACCTGCCGGGAGCTTGGCATCGGCGTGACCGCCTACGGCGTGCTCGCCCAGGGGCTGCTTTCCGGTGCGTGGCCGCCGGCCACGGGCGGTGCCCTCACCCGGGCCCACCTGCCCCGGTTCGCCGAGGGCAACGTCGAAGCCAACCTCGCGCTGGTCGAGGAGCTGCGGGAGATCGCCACCGCCCGCGGCGTCACGGTGGCCCAGCTCGCGATCGCCTGGGTACTCGCCCAGGGCCGCGAGCACGGCGACATCGTCGCGCTAGTGGGGGCGAGCCGGCCGCGGCGGATCGCCGAGGCCGTCGGCGCGGCCGGCCTGGAGCTGTCCGGGGCGGACCTGGCCGCGATCGAGCAGGCGGTGCCACGGGCAGCCGTCGCGGGACAGCGCTACGCTCCCGCATTGCTCGCCCTGCTGGACAGCGAGCGCTGATGCCGTCAGGCCTGCCGCTTGACCCGGAGACGATCCTGGCGGCTACCGAGGAAGTGCTGCGCCGCCACGGCCCGGCCAAGGCCACGGTCGTGGACGTGGCCCGGGCGCTCGGGGTCAGCCACACCGCCGTCTACAGGCACTTCGGCTCCAAGCAAGCGTTGCGCGAGGCCGTGACCCGGCGCTGGCTCGGCCGCGACCGCGACGCCCTCGCCGCGATCGCCGACGACACCGCGATCCCACCGTCGCGGCGACTGCCCGCCTGGCTCGCCGCGATGCTCGCCGCCAAGCAGGCCAAGGCCGCGGGCGACCCTGAACTGTTCGCCGCCTACCGGATCCTGGCCGCCGAGCACAGTAGCGCCGCGGCCGACCATGTCGCGGACCTGCTGCGCCAGTTGCAGGCCATCGTGGCCGATGGGATGGCCGACGGCACCTTCGCAGGCTCCGACCCGGCCACCGCCGCGCGCGCCGTCTTCCACGCCACCGCCCGCTTTCACGACCCCGCCCACGCCACCGAATGGCAGGCCCCCGGCATCGAGGCCGACCTCGACGCTGTGTGCACCCTCCTACTCAGCGGCCTCCGGGGCCGCGATTCTCACCATCAGTAATATGGCGACTTCATGGCGTGAGCACCATCCGGCCGAATACCTCCCCTGCCGCCATCTTCTGGTGGGCGAGCACGACCTGCTCCAGGGGCAGCTGCGCGTGGACCACCGCCTGTAGCTCACCCCGGACCGCGGCGTCGAAGGCGCTGGCTATCGCGGCGCGGCGGCCGGCCCAGCCCACGGTGTCCAGGCTGAGGGTGGCATACGACAGTGACTTCTGGAAGGCCGCCAGCATCGCCTGGCCGAAGTCGGCTGGCGGGTAGCCCGCGACTATGCCGACGGTCACCATGCGGCCGTTCGGGTTCAGCCGGGCGAAGAACGAGGGCAGGTCGGGGCCGGCGGCGACGTCGATGATGACGTCGTAGCCCGCCGGGGCGTCCTGGCCGCCCTCGCCGGCCCGGTCAAGCACGTGGGTCGCGCCGAGGTCACGCAGGCGCTGGCCCCGCCCGGCCGACGATGCCGTGACCGCCACCGCCCCCGCGCCGTCACGCGCCGCGAGCTGGACCGCCATGACCCCGATGCCTCCGGCCGCGCCCCGCACGAGCACCGACTCCCCGGCCGTGAAGTGGCCGTGGCGAAGGGCGAAGCGGGCCACGGCCCCGCTGCTCCCGAGCGTCACCGCGTCGGCGGCCGACAGCCCCGCGGGGAGGGGGACGAGCGTCTCGGCGGGCGCGGTCGCCCGCTCGGAGTACCCGCCGTCCAGGCCGGTGAACGCCCACACCCGCTGGCCGAGCCAGGAGGGGTCCGCGTCCTGGCCGACCCCGATCACGGTGCCGGCTACCTCACTGCCGAGGATGTGGCCTTCCCTGAAGCCGTAGCCGCCGAGCGCACCGGAGAGGATCACCGCATCGACCCCGCCGACGCCGATCGCCTCGGTGCCGATCAGCACCTGCCCTGGGGCGGGACTCGGGTCAGGGATGTCGATGATGGCGATGCCCTCGGGCCGTCCGAACGCCTGGATCGCTGCTGCCTTCACTGTCATCTCCGTGTCGCGGAATGGTCTTGACTGGTCCCGACGCTAACAGGAGAGTCCATCCGGTTAGCTAAAGTGAGATGGTGACCAGCACTTTGCCTCACTCCCTCCGCTCCGACGCCCAGGACAACCGCGACCTGATCCTGGCGGCGGCCCGCGCTGTCTTCACCACCAGGGGCCTGAACGCCCCGGTCCGGGAGATTGCACGGCAGGCCGGGGTCGGCCCGGCCACCGTCTACCGGCGCTTCCCGACCAAGGAGACGCTGGCCGCCGAGGCTTTCGCGGACAAGCTGCGCGCCTGCCGCGCCATCGTCGACGAGGCGATCGCCGAGCCGGACCCGTGGCGCGGCTTCTGCCTGGTCATCGAGAAGATCTGCGAGATGCACGCCCTGGACCGGGGCTTCACCGTGGCCTTCATGTCGGCCTACCCCAACGCGATGGACTTCGCCGCCAGCCGCGCGGCCACCCTCGGCATGGTCGCGGGACTGGCCCACCGGGCCAGGGAGGCCGGCCGCCTGCGCCCGGACTTCGTCCTGGACGACCTGATCATCATGATCATGGCCAGCAATGGCATCCAGGCGACCTCCACCGCCACCAGGGTCGCGGCCTCCCGGCGCTTCGCCGCGCTCACGATCCACGCCTTCCAGGCACCGGGCTGACGGGGTCATGACACCACCGCGGCGGCCCCCTTCGGGCCCGCCCGCGCTCAGCGGGACGGGAACAGGTACTGCCCGGAGGCGGGGGTGGCCTCATCCTCCCCCAGGAGGGCGCGCAGGGTGGCGAGCGCGCGCATGCTCTGGGTCTTGACCACGCCCTGGGTCAGGCCAAGGAGCTCGGCCACCGTCTGGACGCTGTGATCCTCCCAGTAACGCAAGACAATGATGGCGCGGTCGCGCGGGCTGAGCTGCCCCAGCGCATCGAGCAGGGTGAGCCGGAGCTCCGGGCTGTCGGCCACCGTGGGCCGGTCGGGCACGACATCGGTCTGGACCTCGGCCGAGCTTCTCCGCCGCTTGTGATCGAGGTAGGTCCGCAGCAGCACCTTCTTGCTGTACCAGTAGGGGTCGTCTTGGCTGATGCGGTGCCAGGACAGGTAGACCTTGATCAGGCTGGCCTGGGTGAGGTCCTGGGCGAGGCTCCAGTCCCGGCACAGCCAGAAAGCGGTATCGCACAGCCGGCTTCCCGACTGCTGGACGAAAGCGACGAACTCGTCGTCGTCCCGCACTGTCACCTCCGTCACTATGCCTGCTCATACCGGAGCGCCGACACGCGGGCCTGCCCCAGCAAGCTGGGGCAGGCCCGCCGCGATCAGCCCGCCGTGGACGTGGCGGCACCGGTTGACTTGCCGGAGCCTGCCGACGTGCTTACGCCCGACGTGCCGAGGCCTCCGTTACCCGGCACGCTGGCGAAACGGCTGGCGGCCGCATGGACAAGTGCGGCATCCATCTGGGTGGCCCCCCAGGCGGGGCTGGCCGCGATCTGCTCGGCCTGGGCCGCGGTGATCGCCATCGGGGCAGGCGGGTTGCTGGTGCCGTTCCAGGCCAGGCAGGTGGCCACGTCGACCTGGACGACGGTGCCGTCGCCGTGGTCGACGTCGATGGCCAGCGGCTCGACGCAGTTGTCGGAAATCCTGGTGGTCAGCACGGTGGCGCCGCTGGGCAGCGTGCTGCAGGTGCGGGTCATGTCAGAAGGGACGGCGCTGGTGCACGCATCCGGGTTGAGCGATCCGCGGGAGAGGAAGATCCGGATCATCCCCACCCCCGACGGGCCATCCAGGTAGGCCTGGGCACCGCCGCCGTAGAAGGCGTAGTTGCTGGTCGCCCCGGGCGGCAGCAGCTTCAGCAGCTCCTGGAGGATGGCGGCGCTGGTCGTCGGGGCCTTGGGCCCCGGGGGCTGCGGGATGTAGGCGGCGGGCGCGGTCACGTTGGTCAAGATCGCCGCGACGGGAGACGTGTGGGCACCGCCGGCGGGCGCCGTCCTGGTCTCTGTCCGGGCGGGGCTGGCGGACTTCGTCACCGTGCCCTGGCCGGTCGCCACCGGATGGCGACCGCCAGTCGCAGGCACCGTCATGGCGACGGCGGCGCCGGCCACGCCGGCCGCCACCAGCACGACTGACGCGATCTTGGCCGTGCGCGCGCGCCTGGCGCGCCGTCCGCCGGCCAGAACCTCCTGGGTCAGGCCGTCAAGCGACGGCCTGACCTGCGAGGACATCTCACTTTCGAACATGGAGTGCAACCTCTCGTCCATCTGGGCCTTCCGATTCCTCGTGAGATCGCGCGTTCTCTACTGGCATAGACGCACCGGGCCACCAGATCGGTCACGGCCCGTCCCGCATGGCTGATTAAGCCGTGGCACCGATGTCCGTAAACTGGCTGGTCAGCGCTGTATCCCGTCGGCTGGTTCGCGTACTTTGCCAAGTGGGGCGGTTATGGACACACCAGAGCTTTCCATCCGCGAGCTGGACGCGCTGTTCGAGCAGTCGCCGGTCGCCATGGTCTTCAACGACAACGAGATGCGGGCCCGGCGAGCCAACGCGGCGTTCCGCCAGCTGATGGGCTTCCCCGAGGGCGACCTGGTCGGCCGTCCCCCGACCGGGCAGACCGCGGTCACCCCCGTATTCGACACGCAGTTCGTCGAGCGCACCATGGCCGGGCAGGTGATCAAGGAGGGCATCCCCGCGGTCAACGTACCGCTGGACCTGACCGTGGCGGGCGAGCACCGGGTCGCCGCCTGGACGGCGTACCGGGTGACCGACAACGGCCGGGTATTCGGCGTCGTGAGCACCCTGGTCGACATCACCGATCAGGCCCAGGCGGACGCGGACCTCCGGCGGGCCAACGCCCGGCTTGACCTGCTGCAACGGGCCGGCAGCGAGATCGGGACCACGCTCGATGTCCGCCGCACCGCCGGGGAGCTCGCGGCGCTGGCCACGCCGGGACTGGCCGACCGGGTCATCGTGGACCTGCTCGACCAGGCCCTGCTGGGGGAGGACCCGATCAGGACTAGCACGCGAGAGGTGCAGTTCCACCGGTACGCCCTGCTGGACACCGCGACGGAGGGCGCGGGCAACTTCGCCGTCGGCGATCGCTTCCTGGTGCCGGTCAACCGCGAGCCGGCCCGGGTGTTCTTCGACGGCAGGCCGCTTGTCGCCCGCAACCGTGAGGAGGTAAGCCAGCTGGACCTGCCCGCCAGCGTCCTGGGGCCGCTGCTCGACCGGGGCGTGCACACGCTGATCGAGGTGCCGCTGACCGCCCGCGGCGTCGCCCTCGGCGTGGCCGCCTTCACCCGGTCAAGGAACCCCGAGCCGTACACGGACGCCGACGTGCGGCTGGCCCGCGACCTGACGGCCCGGGCCGCCGTGCACATCGACAACGCCCGGCTGTACACGCGCGAGCACAACGCGGCGGTCACCTTGCAGCGCAGCCTCCTGCCACGCGAGCTCCCCCGGGTGGCCGGCCTGGACATCGCCTGGCGCTTCCAGTCGGCCGGCCAGACGACCGAGGTCGGCGGCGACTGGTTCGACGCCATCCCCTTCGACCGCGGCCAGGTGGCGCTGGTGGTCGGCGACGCCGCCGGCCACGGCATCCGCGCCGCGGCCGTCATGGGCCAGCTTCGCACCACCACCGGCGCCCTGGCCCGCCTCGGCTGCCCGCCCGAGCAGATCATGCGCCAGCTCAGCGGGGTGGTCGCCACCCACGGCAACGAGGCCGGAGCCACCTGCCTGCACGCGCAATATGACCCGGCGACGCGGCGCTGCCGCCTGACCAGCGCCGGTCACCCTCCGCCCGCGCTGCGCCATCCGGACGGCAGCACCGAGCTCGTCGACCTGCCCCCTGGCCTGCTGCTCGGGGCGGACCCCGACTCTCCCTACCTCACCGTGGACCGAGAGCTCGCCCCGGGAGCGATCCTGGCCCTGTACACCGACGGGCTCATCGAGCGGCCCGGGGAGGACCTGGGCATCGGCCTGACCCGGCTGGCCCGCGCGCTGGCCGAAGGCCCGGCCGACTCGCTGGACGATCTTTGTGGCAACATTGTCGCCCGCCTCGTTCCGCACCCTAGGGACGACGTCGTCCTCCTGCTAGCCCGCAGCGCAGGCACCTCATAGCCACGCCTGAACGCCCCGAGGCGGCGATGCGCGTGCAATGACCAGGGGGGCATGAGCGACGAAATAGCACTGCGCCCGGTGCGCGAGGACGACTTGCCGGTGCTTGACGAGCTCACGCAGGACCCGGACAAGACCGGGCCCTACAGGTCCGGTGCCGTCGGCTCGGCCTGCCGGGCCGGGTAGCGGTACGCGGACGGCCGCATCGGATAGATGAGCTGCTTATGCTGCCCGAGCTGGTAAATGCGGTCGAGGAACTGGTGCAATTCGCCCAGCGCGTCGCTCCTGAGCCGCTGCGCCAGCGCCTGCAGGTCCTGGTCGGGGTAGCTTCGCACCCGCAGGGAGGGATGCGCCTGCAGGCGCTCCTCCAGCCGCGCCCGGGTGGTGTCCAGGTTGATCAGCCGCACGATCTCGATCGAGCAGATGATCGATCGCTCCCTGCGCTCGAGTTCGGTCTGCGCCGCCTCGTCCTTGATCCTGCCCCGTACCTGGTGGGCGTAGTACGTCACCGCGCCCGCTATCCACTTCGGCTCAGGCGATGCCGCCCTGAGCCTGACATCGGTCCAGGCCTGCATGTCGTCGCCCATCCGCTCGTACAGGCGGCTGAACAGGAGCGCCAGCACGCTGGCGGGCAGGTTCCTGCCCGCGGACAGCCGGTCCCGCTGCGGCGGGAACGGGCTGAACCACAGCCTGCCCGGGACGACGACCCCGGCGAAGGCGGCCTGGGCGTGGTGGCTGGCGACGACGAGCAGCAGGCCCATGCCTGCCGAGACCGTAGCCGTGCTCACCACGATGAGGAAGGCCCAGGGCCCGGCGTGACGCCCGAACGCAGGTCCGATTCCTCGGCACCGCCAGCGCAAAAGCAAGCAGGCCAGAATTAGCGATAGGCTGAATGTTCCGATCGTGCCAAATACCAAGTTCAGCATGACAAGCCCCCCTTGCCCCACCTCTGCGTCATCGCAGCGTGGCCGCGTTCCCCGCGAACATAGTTGCAGTTAGCCGGTGAACTATCTAGGGCCTTAGTCCCTCTCTATGTCATTTTGTAGCCATTACCTTTATTCGCTTAGTGTCACAGAAGTCCCATCCGACCCACAGCGCGCCCCAGTGGTCCATCTACTTAACCTTGACATCACAGACAACAGATAACATTTTCATCACGATCGCCCACGGCGGCTTGTCCACCCCGGACGCCGATGAGACTTTAGGCGTTAGCTACTTTAGGCAGGGCTAAACATTTGGGTTATGCTTTAGCCGCGGAAGCTACCACCGTCCGGGCGGGACAAGGCCCGGGCATTAGCAGTGGGAGGGGCCACTAATGGGATTCGGACTAGGCGCTTCGCCGGATCAGCGGGCAATCGATGCCCAGATCGACGAGGAGATGCTCGCCCTCGTCACGCAGCTGACGAACGCGATCAACTGGCACATGCAGGGGCGCGGCCTCACCCGGACCGACCTCGCGGCCCGCATGCGCGTCTCGCCCGGACGGGTGAGCCAGATCCTCGGCGGCGGCGAGAACCTGACGCTGCGCACGCTGGCCGCGCTGTCCACGGCCCTCGACGCGCGCTTCAGCGTCGACCTCAATCCGCTCAAGGCAGGCGACACATACACCAGCCGCGACGCGGGGGTGACCGACCCCGTCCTGCCGCAGGCCCAGCCCCTCCCGCCGGGCATGCACTACTTCAGCCCTCCCGTCAGCGAGATTCCCCGGCGTCCCTGATCAGCTGCCCGGCCGCCGCGTCGCTGGCACGTGCCCCGCGCGTCGCTTGACTTAAAGCGCTTGAGGCCTGGTTTGCTGCAGGCATGGCAGATCTCACCATCCAAGAGGTATCCCGGCGCAGCGGGCTGAGTGAGCCGACGCTGCGCTACTACGAGGAAGTCGGGCTGCTCGGCCCAGTCGAGCGCGACCCGGGCAGCGGCCACCGCCGCTACAGCGACGAGGACGTCGACACGCTGCAGGTGCTCGCGTGCCTGCGGTCGATGGGCGTGGGCATCGGTGACATGCGCACCTACCAGGCCAACCGCGGGCGCGGGCAGGCGGCGGCGGGCGAGCAGCGTGACCTCCTGTTGCGCCATGCGGAACGGATCGAGGCCCAGGCCGCAACCCTGCGGGTCCATCTTGAGTACCTCCGGCTCAAGGCGGCGCTGTGGGACGCCCGCGCCCGGGGAGACTCCGACGCGGAGGCCGAGGCCAACCTGCGAGTGCAGGGCATGTACCCGCGCCTTGAGGTGGTGCTCCGATGAGCACGGTGCTAGTGACCGGCGGATCGGGCTACCTGGGGACGCAGCTGATCGCCGCGCTGCTGCGCGACGGGCGCCAGGTGCGGACGACGGTGCGCTCGCGCGCCAGCGAGGCCGAGGTACGCGCGGCGGTGCGGCGCGGCCAGGCGGACGACGCCGGCCTTGAGGTCGTCGCGGCCGGGCTGCTGGCCGACGAGGGCTGGGCCGCGGCGATGGCGGGCTGCGAGGAGGTCCACCACGTCGCCTCCCCGATGATCCAGCCGGACAACCCCGACGACGTGATCGTCCCGGCCCGCGAGGGCACGCTGCGGGTCCTGCGGGCCGCGCGCGACGCGGGCGCCCGGCGGGTCGTTCTGACCTCCTCGTTCGCGGCAGTCGGCTACACCCCCAAGCCCTCGGCCGAGTACACCGAGGAAGACTGGACCGATCCCGGCACGCCCGGCCTCCCGGCCTACCCGCTCTCCAAGGCGATCGCCGAGCGGGCCGCGTGGGACTTCATCACGCGGGAGGGTGGCTCGACCGAGCTGGTCGTGGTCAACCCCACGTTCATCCTCGGCCCGACGCTGACGATGCAGGCACGCTCGTCGCTGCAGCTGACCAAGGCGATGCTCGACGGGGCGATGCCGGTCGTGCGGCGCCAGCGGTTCGGCGTCGCCGACGTTCGCGACGTCGCTGACCTGCACATCAGGGCGATGGCCGCACCGCAGGCCGCGGGCAAGCGTTACCTGTGCCTGGCCGACGGGCCGACGATCAGCTTCCTCCAGATGGCCCAGATCCTGCGGGACCGGCTCGGCCCGCTGGCCGCGCGGGTGCCGACCGAGGAAGCGCCAGGACCGGAGGTGCCCCGGCTGATCATCCACAACGACCGCGCCCGCGACGAGCTCGGCTTCCGGCCGCGGCCGGCCGAGACCACGATCGTCGAGACGGCCGAGAGCCTGCGCGACCTGGGGCTGCTCGCCCAGTAGCCGCGGCTTGTCCTGACGGAGGGTAGCGAGCGCACGGCAGTATGCTGGCCCTTCAGGATCGCTGTTCAGGGATTTTTCTCGCACTGGTAGTTCACGTGCTGGGCCAAGTGGGGGCTAATTGGACACGCCGGAGCTTTCCCTGCGCGAGCTGGACGCGCTGTTCCGCCAGGCGCCGGTCGGCATGGTCTTCAGCGACCGTGACGTGCGGACCCGGCGGACCAACGCGGCCTTTCGCGAGCTGTTCGACCTGCCCGACGACGCGCTCATCGGCCGCCGGCCCACGGAGACCGGTGGGGCCAGGTACATCGACGTTGGCCTGATCGAGCGGACCCTGGCCGGCCAGGTGATCAGGGACGGCATTCCGGTGGTCCACATGCTGCTTGAGCGGAGCCGGCCCACCGGGTGCCAGGTCCTCGCCTGGACGGCGTTCCGGGTGACCGACGATGGCCAGGTGCTTGGCGCGGTCAGCTTCCTGGCCGACATCACCGGCCCGGTGAACGCGGCCACGGCGCTGCAGCAGGCCAATAGCCGGCTTAACCTGCTGCAGCGGGCAGGCAGCGAGATCGGGACCACCCTCGACGTGCACCGCACCGCCGAGGAGCTCGCCGCCCTGGCCGTGCCCAAGCTGGCCGACCGGGCCATGGTCGACCTGCTCGAGTCGATGCTCGAGGGCGAGGACCCGGCCGACACGAGCGCACAAGAGCTGCGGTTTCGCCGGGTCGCGGTGCTGGACCCGGGAACCACCAAGATGGTCGACTACGCCGTGGGGGACCTGATCACCATGTCCGCGTCGGTCGGGCCGATAGCGGCCTTCCTGCGCGGTGAGCCCCTGCTGGCGCGCAGGACGACCGACCTTCTCCAGGCCGGCATGCCCCGCGACATCATCCAGGCCGCGCTGGACCGCGGCCTGCACACGGTCATGACCGTGCCGCTGGTAGCCCGGGGCGTCACCCTGGGCCTGGCCATACTCGGCCGGGCCGAGAACCCCGAGCCCTATGTCGAGGCGGACGTGCAACTGGTCAGCGACCTGGCGGCGCGGGCGGCGGTGCACATCGACAACGCCCGGCTCTACACCCGCGAGCATGACGCGGCGGTGACCTTGCAGCACAGCCTGCTCCCGCGCGACATTCCGCCGGTCCCTGGCCTCGACGTCGCCTACCGTTACCGGCCGGCCAGCCGGACGCCGGAGATCGGCGGTGACTGGTTCGACGTCATCGGGCTCGATCGCGGCCGGGTGGCGCTGGTCGTCGGCGACGTCATCGGCCACGGGATCCGCGCCTCGGCCACCATGGGCCAGCTGCGCACGACCATCGTTGCCCTGGCTCACCTGGACTGCCCGGCCGAGGAGATCATGCGCCAGCTCTGTCGCGTGGTCGGCGCCCACGGCGAGGAGGCCGGGGCGACCTGCCTGCACGCGACGTACGACCCGCAGACCCGGCGGTGCCGCCTCACCAGCGCCGGGCATCCCCCGCCCGTGGTGCGCGCCCCCGACGGCAGCACCGAGGTCATCTGGCTGCCAGCCGGCCTGGTGCTCGGGGTGGGCGGGGGCCCGTACCAGTCCATCGACCGGCCGCTGGCCCCGGGAAGCATCCTGGCCCTGTACACCGACGGGCTCATCGAGCGGCCAGGCGAGGACCTGGAGACCGGCCTGTCCCGGCTGGCCCGCGCGCTGGCCGAAGGCCCGGCGCACTCGCTGGACGAGCTGTGCGACAGCGTGCTCGCCCGCCTCGCCCCGCACCCCAGGGACGACGTCGCCCTGCTGCTCGCCCGGACCACAGCCGTCTCCTAGCCCCGGCTGCCTTGCCGGGCGAACGGCTATTGCGGCGGCGTCCCGGCGGGCAGCCGGTCGATCCGGGCGCGGACATCGGCAAAGTGCCGGTCGATCGTCTCAGCCGCCCGCTCCGGGTCGCGCGCCCGCAGCGCCTCGACGATCAGCCGGTGCTCGTCGACGATCTGGGCCTGGTCGGTCTCCGGCCGGCCGAGCTCCCGCTCGAGCTGGCTGTAGACGTCCCAGAACATCCCGATGAGGTCAAGGGCCATCTGGTTGCCAAGCGGCTCGTACAGTAGCTCATGAAATCGATGATCATGCTCAGCCTGACCCGCCTCGCCGTGCGCCTCGAGCGCGGCCAGCTCTAGCTCGATCGCGGCGATCTGCTCGGTGGTCAGCTCGATGGCGGAACGGCGGATCAGCCCGTTCTCAAGCAGCGCCCGGATCTCCACCATGTCGTGCAGCGAGCGCCGGTCGCCCTTGCCCGATATCCGCGCGTGCAGCAGCAGCGCGGGCTCCATGGCCCGCAGCGGTGTCGCGCCCACGAAGGTGCCGTAGCCGTGCCGTATCTCCACGATGCCGAGCGCCTGGAGCCCCTTCAGCGCCTCGCGGACGGAGTTGCGGCTCACGCCGAGCGCGCGCATGATCTCCGGCTCGGCCGGCAGCGGGGATCCGGTCACCAGGCCCTGGTCCACGATGAACTCGACCACCCGCTCCTGGACGGCCTGGGCGGTCGTTCTGCGGTCGCTGCCCTTGTCAAAAGTGCTCACGGCAACATATGGTACCGCCATTGTAGGACGTAGAACGTAGGACGTCCTCAGTCGGATGCCCCCCTCATCCGACTGTCCCCAATGGAGGAGACATGACCCCTGCACCGGCAACCGGCCGGTCCATCGACTGGAAGGCCTTCTTCGCGGCGTGGATCGGCTACGCGATGGACGGGTTCGACTTCGTCCTGATCACGCTCGTCCTCACCGACGTGAGCAAGGACTTTCACCTGTCCACCGTTACCGCCGCCACCCTGGTATCGGCGGCGTTCATCTCGCGCTGGTTCGGCGGCATGGCCCTCGGCGCCGTCGGCGACCGGTTCGGCCGCAAGCCCGCGATGATCGCGAGCATCACCCTGTACGCGGTCGGCTCGGCGCTGTGCGGCCTGGCCTGGGATTACTGGGCGCTGTTCGCCTTCAGGATGATCATCGGCCTGGGCATGGCCGGCGAGTACACCGCCAGCGTCACCTACGTCATCGAGAGCTGGCCCGAGCGCAGGAGGAACCTGGCCAGCGGCCTGCTGCTGTCCGGCTACCCCCTTGGGTCGGTGCTCGCGGCCAAGGCCTACGCCTGGGTGGTGCCGAGCACCAGCTGGCGAGTCCTGTTCTTCATCGGGATCATCCCGGTGGCGATCGCCCTCTACCTGCGCCGCAGCCTGCCCGAAGCCCGGGAGTGGGCCGGCCGCGCCGAGCCGCGGGTGAGCGTGACCCGCGTGTTGTTCACCGGCCGCCGTGCCACCTGGAACATCCCGGTGGCGGCGATCGTCGCCGTGTCGCTGTTCCTCGTGCTGCGCACGCTGCCGATGCCGATCACGCTGGCCCTGATCGCACTGACCGTGGCCGGCTTCGTGATTCTCGGCGTGCAGTTCGCGGGCAAGCTGTGGCCGGTCACGGTCGCGCTGATGGTGACGGTCTTCGCGGCGTTCCTGTACTCCTGGCCGCTGCAGTCGCTGCTGCCCACCTACCTGAAGACCAGCCTGCACTACAGCCCCGACCAGGTCTCCAACGCGCTGCTTTACGGGGGCATCGGGTACGCCGCCGGGTCGGTGCTCACCGGGTACCTCGGCGACAGGTTCGGCACCAGGCGGGCCTACGTCGGCATGCTCATCGCCTCGTTCGCCTTCGTCTTCCCCGCGTTCGCCATCGGCGGCGGGCACACCGCGCTGCTGTGGGTCCTGCTGTTCGGGCTGCTCGGCACCTCCTCGGGCGCCTCGGGCGTCCTGCCCAAGTACGTCTCCGAGCACTTCCCGGTCGAGATCCGCGCCGCGGGGCTCGGCTTCACCTACAACGTCGGCGCGCTGGGCGGGGCGGCGGCACCGATCCTCGGCGCCCAGCTAGCGGCCCCACTCAGCCTGGGCACCGCCATCGCCGTGCTCGGCGTCTCCATCACCGTGGTGGTGGTTCTGCTCGTCGGCCTGAACGTGCCGCAGCGCCTGCAGCGCTGGTCCGAGTCCTCGCCCGCTGCGCCCAACCTCACCAAGGTCGCCTGACATGCCTGCACTGGACCTGCGCGGTGTCATCCCGCCGCTGTGCACCCCGCTGACGGCCGACGGCGCGGTCGACGTCGCCTCGCTTGAGCGGCTGTGCGGGTTCCTGCTCGACGCCGGCGTGCACGGCCTGTTCGCCGGCGGCTCCACCGGCGAGATCGGCCAGCTCACCGACTCGGACCGCGAGCGGCTGCTCGCCGTGGTCGTCGGGGTCGCCGCGGGCCAGGTGCCGGTGCTGGCCGGGGTGATCGACACGGGAACCGCGCGGGTGATCGAGCACGCCCGCGCGGCGACAAGGCTCGGCGCGGATGCCGTCGTCGCGACCGCCCCGTTCTACGTCAAGGCCGGGCCCGCCGAGGTGGCGTCGCACTACCGTGCGATCGCCGCCGCCGCGGGCATCCCGGTCATCGCCTACGACATTCCTTCCAACGTTGGCTACAAGCTGCCGGCCGGGCTGATCGCGCAGCTCGCTCGCGAGGGCGTGATCAGCGCGCTCAAGGACTCCAGCGGCGACCTGGAGGGCTTCCGCCGGGTGCTCGCCGCCACCGGCGACGTCGGCTTGCCCTGCCTGACCGGCTCGGAGACCCTGGCCGACCTCGCGCTGGCCGCCGGCGCGCACGGGGTGGTGCCGGGGCTGGGCAACGTGGACCCGCATGGCTACGTGCGGCTGTACGACGCCGCGCGCACCGGCCAGTGGGACGCGGCCCGCGCGGAGCAGCAGCGGCTCACCCGGCTGTTCACGATCATCGAGGTTCCCGACCTCACCAGGATCGGTCCCAGCTCGGCCGCGCTCGGCGCCTTCAAGGCCGCGCTCAGGCTCCGCGGCGTCATCGCCCACGCGGGCACCGTCTCGCCCCTGCTGCCCTTGCTGCCCTCCGAGATCACCGAGATCGCCGCCGTCCTGGCCGGCGTAGGAATCCCCGAGAAAGGATCGCAATGAAACCGCGTACCTGGGTCGCGCTGTCCAGTGCCCTCGCCCTCGCGCCCCTCTTCGCCGGCACCGCCCTAGCCGGCACCTCCCTAGCCGGCACCTCCCTGGCCGGCACCTCCCTGGCCGGCACCTCCCTGGCCGGCACCGCGCCGACTGGCACCGCGCACCCGGCCGCGGGCTGCACCTCGGTGCCGTTCGCCGCCGGGATGGACGGCTACAACTCCTTCCGCATCCCCGCGATCGTCCGCACCACGCGCGGCACGCTCGTCGCCTTCGCCGAGGGCCGGGTCAGCTCCTCGGCCGACAGCGGGAACATCGACATCGTCGCCCGGCGGTCCGCCGATGGCGGCTGCAGCTGGGGACCGCTGGAAGTCGTGGCCAACTACGGCGACAACACGATCGGCAACCCGTCGCCGGTGGTAGACCCGCGCACCGGCCGGATCGTGCTGCTTGCCACCACCAACGCCGGCGACGTGACCGAGGCCGAGATCGACGCGGGCCAGGTGACGGCCGCGCAGAGCCGCCGGGTGTGGGTACTGAGCAGCGGCGACGACGGGCGGACCTGGACCAGGCCACGCGAGATCACCGCGAGCGTCAAGCGCGATGACTGGCGCTGGTACGCGACCGGCCCCGGCCACGCGGTCGTGATCACGCGCGGCCCGCACCGCGGGCGGCTGGTCGTCAGCGCGGACCACACCACCGCCGCCAGCCTCGACGCCACCACCAGCGTCACCGGCGTCAACGACCTGTACAGCGACAACGACGGCCTGACCTGGCAGCTGGGGTTCACTGCCGACAACCCCGACACCAGCGCCGACGTGCACGGCAATGAGACCACCGCCGCCGAGCTGCCCGACGGTCAGCTCTACTTCAACGCCAGGAACAGCTCGGGGCCGGCCGGGCAGCAGCGCGCTGACGCCTACAGCGACGACGGCGGCCTGACCTTGTCCCGCGGCTTCCAGGTCCAGCCCACCATCGCGGGCCCGGCGGTCGAGGGCAGCGTCCTGCAGGCCACTGGAGGACCGCTCATCTACTCCGGGCCCGCCGATGACAGCGCGCGAGCGGACATGACGATCAGGGAGAGCACCGACGCCGGCACCACCTGGACAAGCGCCGACGAGGTCTCCACCGAGCTCGCGGGGTATTCCGACCTCGTTGCGCTCGGCGGCCGGACCGTTGGCCTGCTGTACGAGACGGGCACCACGACCTACTACGACGAGATCGAGTTCACCCAGATCCACGGCCTGTACTGATTACCGCGATCCGGCTCCCGGCGCGCGTGGTGCCGTGCGGGCGATCAGCAGGGCAACGTCGTCCCGCGCCGGGGGAGCCAGCGTGGCGAGGATGGCGTCGCACAGCTCGTCGAGAGACTGGACCGGGCCGTCGGCCAGCGCGCGGGCCAGGCGCGACATTCCGTCCGCGAGGTCCTCACCGGGCCGCTCGATGAGGCCGTCGGAGTACAGGGCGAGGATGCTGCCCGGCGCGAGCTCCCTGTCGGCGACCGGGTACGGGCCCGGGGCCGCTCCGAGCACGACGCCGGGGGGCAGCTCGATGACCTCGGCCTCGCCATCGGGGTGGCGCAGCACGGGCGGGGGATGCCCGGCGCTGGCCAGGCGGCACCGGCGCGACGACGGGTCGTAGATCGCGTGCACGCAGGTGGCGCCGGCCTCCTCGCCCAGTGTGGCGACCACCGCGCTGAGCTGGCGCAGGATCTCATCCGGGGAGCAGCCGAGGCGGACCAGGGCCATGGTGGTGGTGCGCAACTGGCCCATGGTCGCGGCGGCGCGGATGCCATGCCCCGTGACGTCGCCGACGACCAGCTTCACCCGGCCGTCGTCGAGCGGGATGACGTCGAACCAGTCACCGCCGATCTCGGCGGCCCTGCTGGCCGGCTGGTAGCGCCAGGCGACCTCGAGGCCCGCCACCGAGGGGATGTCGCGCGGCAGCAGGCTGCGCTGCAGGGTCACCGCCGCGTTGTGCTCCCGGGTGTAGAGCCGGGCATTGTCAACATGCACCGCCGCCCGCGCGGTCAGGTCGGTGATCAGCCGGACGTCGGCCTCGTCGTAGGACTCCTCGGTCTTGGACCGGCTGAAGGCGGCCACTCCCAGGGTGACGCCGCGGGCGGTCAGCGGCACCATGAGCAGCGTGTGAACGCCGCGCTGCATCAGCGGCCGCACCAGGTCCTGGGGCAGGTCGAACTCCCGGATTTCCGCCTCGCCCCGCGCCACGACCGCCTCTCCGCGCAAGAACACCACGGCCGGCTGCTGCGTGATCGCCACGGTCCAGGACTCGCCGATCGCGAAGTTGCCCGGGCCCTCGGCCGTGGCGTCGAGCACCGCGAACCGGCGGAACCGCAGAATGTCCGGGTCGGTGCGGGCCCGGTCCTCGAGCAGGGCCGGGTCGAGCAGGTCGACGGCGACCCGGTCGGCCAGGCCCGGAACGGCCAGGGCCGCAAGCTCCTCCGCCGTGCGCCGGACGTCGAGCGTGCTGCCGATCTCGCTGCCCGCTCGCTGCAGCAGGTCGAGCCGGGTGTTGGCCCGGCGCAGCTCCGTGTTCGCATGTTCCGATTCGGTGATGTCGGTCAGGGTGCTGGCCACGCCGAGCACCCGGTCATTGTCCATCACCCGGTATGCGGTGAAGGCCAGCACCCGGTGCTCGCCGGCCATCGGCCGCGCGAGGGGCATGTTGACCACGGGGATGCCGTCCCGCAGGACCTGGTCGACCAGCAGCCTCTCGATCGGGCGAACGTTCGCCGCGCCGGTGCCCCGCTCGATCTCCGTGGGGCGATGCCCGATGAGCGTCTCGTCGGACAGGCCGGTCAGCTGGCGGAAGGCCTCGTTGGCTCGCCGGGTTCGCAGCTCCCTGTCGGTGAAGATCATGGCAACCGGCGACTGCTCGAACAGCGCGTCCAGTTCGCGGCGGGAAAGCTCTGGTACGTCCACTACCGCCCCACTTGGCTCAACATGTGAACTATCAGTACGAAATGAATCCCTGACCAGTGAGTTTATCGGCCTGGCGCGGCCGTGGACAGCTATGAGGTAGTGCTGCGGGCATGACCCGCGACCGGGGCGGCGGGTGAGCGACAATCGACTCAATGAGCGATCGGCAGGCCCCTGGAATGTCGCACCCGCTACGGATACTGGTCTTGAGTCAGCAAACCTGATTCCGGACCCGAGGAGTTCTCATGGCTCTTGCTGCCGGTGACGGCGGGGGGCCGCGGACGTTTATCCGCGGCCCACTGACCGCCGAGCTGGCGGACGCGCGGTCGCCGGTCCGGCGGTTCCTGGAGGCACGGTTCGGCGTTGGGCTGCGCGACGTGCAGCGGCGCTATCGCGAGGACGCGCCGGACCTCGTCATCCCGCCCGTCCCCAGGGACGTGGTCAGCCCGGGGACGCTTGGCGCCGCCGCCGACTGGCTGTTGCGGTTCATGCTGCACCCCGCGCCGTCCCTGGAACTGGCGATCACCGGCGCGGGCTTCTTCAGTGAACGTTCCGGGATGGTGGCCGCGCTCGCCGAGATCGCCCGATCGCTGGGCATCAGCGGCGTCGCGGCCACGCAGGCGACCGGCCGCGGCTTTGCCGGCCCGGTGCCGGGCAGCGACGCCGATCCCGAGTCACTGGCCCGGGCCTGCTGGGTCCTGAGCCTGCTGACCGAGGTGTTCCGGGTCGGGCAGCTGGCCGCGGCCTCGGGGCCGCTCAACCCGTTCCTTGAGCGTCCCGCCTCGGCCGCCGAGCTGCTCGACCTGGCGCCACCGGCCGCGCTTGACCAGCTCGCCGCGTTCCGCCAGGTCTTCCAGGCGCAGCTCATCCCGGCGCTCGCCCTCCGCCCCGGCCAGTGGCACCTCGGCCCGACGTTCACCGGCTCGCGCCTGATCAGGGCCGATGCCGACCTGATCGCGGCCGGGCTGCTCATCGACCTGAAGACCTCGGCGGCGAGGCCGTCGCTCGGGATCAAGGAGGCGTTCCAGCTCATCGGGTACGCGCTGCTCGACTTCGATGACGACTACCGGCTGGACGTGGTGGGCATCCTCAGCGCCAGGTACGCCTTCCTGGCCACCTGGGACCTGCGGGAACTGCTCGACCGGCTGGCCGGGCACGCCGTCACGCTGCCGGGCGCTCGCGATGACTTCCGGCGGCTGCTCCGGCAAGCATCGTGACCCTGGCTGGCACTGTCACCGGCCCGCGATGGCCTTCGCAACTTTCGTTAATGCCGGCGCGTTTGCCTGTAGAAGCGAGCATGGCCCAAGGGTCGGAGGCCTGATGGAGCCGCGTGAGTACCGCAGACCTCAACGGCAGGTCATCCTGTTGTCCGTGGCCTGCGCCGTGTACGGGTTCATCGGCCTGGTCGCGATGCTCGGGGGCGCCGAGAGCATGGACCAAGGCGGGCTCGTCGGGGTGGTCGTCGGCGCCGCCGCCGCGCTCGTGGCGGTGGCCATCCTGGTCGAGCTGAACGTGGGCAGCACCCTGGTCGCGTCGGACGATGGCCTGCACGGCTTCCGCTACTGGCACCGCATGCACATTCCGTGGTCCTCGGTGCGATCCTTCGAAGTCCGCGACCTGCCCCGGGTGCGGGCCTCGGTGGTGCTGCTGTACCGAGGCGAGGGCAAGCCGATCCAGCTGTCCCCCACCATGGCCACCAGGGAGCGCGCCATGGGCATCGCCGAGGAACTGCGGCAGGCCCGCCGGGAGAACGCGGGCCCGCTTGACCAGGGGTGACCGGCCCGAGACCGGCCCTCGGTGGGCCGACTACGAGTTCACCGCCAGCGTCGCGCCGTTCCCTGCCCGCGGCATCCCGCCGCCCCGCGCCTACCCGGCCCCGCTCTACCTTCACCTCCCCGGCAGGGGAACGGCGCTCGTCAGCGATCTCATCGACCAGGCCCTGGCGACCACCAGCATCCAGGCCCGGCTTGCCGCTGACCCCTACCGGCTGCCTGAGTGCCTCAAGGCCACCGCCGGCCAGGTGCTTCGGGTCGTCAACCACGGCCGCCGCGTCTTCAACGGTCAGGTCGTCGGCCTGCGCAACGATCCGCTGCCTGGCCCGGTCACGCTGCACCTGGCCCGCTTCTTTGACGTCCAGTGCACGAACGAGATGTGCACCCTGCGGATCACGCACCGCCCGGGCGGCGCGCAGCTCGATCCCCGGCTGAGGTTGCTCACCGACGCCAGCGGCCGCCTGCGCACCCTGGCCGACAGCACCCTCGCCAACGGCGTCGGCGTCTCCACGATCGCGGTCACGGCCGCCAGCCGGCTCGTCGTTGTCCGCCAGACCGCGGGCAACAGCGCCAGCGCCGGCCTGCTCGCGCCCTCAGGCAGCGGTTCGCTCGAGCCCCGCGACCTCGCACCGCTCGAGTCCCTGCAGGCCATCGCGCGGCGAGGCATGGAGCGTGAGCTGCGCGAGGAGACCGGCGCCCGCGCTGGCGAGATCCGCTCGACGCGGATAACCGGCTTCGCCCGCTGGCTGGAGCGCGGCGCCAAGCCCGAGTTCTTCGGCATCACTGAGCTGAGCGCCTTCGAGGAGCGCGACCTCGCCGCCGACGAGCGCCCCTACGCCGGCCGCGCCTTCACGATCGCCATAGACCTGCCCGCTCTCGGTCACGAATTGCGGAACGGCACCGCCCTGCTCGACGCGGCCAGCCTCCCGGCTCGCCTCAAGGCAGAAGCCTCACTCCCCCTCCTGCTGGCCCTGCGCGCCGCTGCCCTGCGCCATCCGTCCTAGCCCCCAGTCCCATTGCCGCCCCGGCACGCACCGTTCAGAGGACCGCCAGCGAGAGGCTGCTGAGCCGCTCGGGGCCGGCGATCACGGAGTAGGAGGTGATCATGTCGCCCTCGACGGTGAAGATGAGGGCCAGCAGCAGTCGCCCGCCGGGCGCGACAATCGCCCCGACCTGGCCGTTGACCAGCGCCAGCTCGGCCAGCCTCGAGCGGGCGGCGAGCAGGACCGTGCCTTCCGCCACCGCGCGCGCACCGCGGACGACGGCGGGCTTACCCGGCGGCAGCGCGGCCTGGTCAGCGGTGCGCACGACGTCGGGATCCAGCACGGCGAGCACGCCGTCCAGGTCCCCGATCCGGGCCGCCGCCAGGAACGCAGACACGACTCGCCGTTGCCGGGCCAGGGTGGCCGCCGGTACCGCCGGGGTGCCGTGCACCTTGCGCCGTGCCCGGCTGGCCAGCTTCTTGGTGGCCGCGGGAGTGCGCTCGACAATGGGCGCGATCTGGCCGAAGGGGACCGCGAACATGTCGTGCAAGACGAGGGCAATCCGTTCTGCTGGCTGAAGGGTGTCTAGGACCAGGAGCAGGGCCCGGCTCACCGAGTCGGCCAGCAGCGCCTGCTCCTCCGGGTCGCCACCCGGCCGCGGCTGGCTTCCCGCCGCCGCGTGACCGCGGGCCAGCCCCGTGTCCTCCGGCACCTGGCCGGTCAGGTCCTCGCGCCGGGCGGTGCGGGAGCGGAGCATGTCCAGGCAGATGCGGGTGACCACGGTTCGCAGCCAGGCGGGCAGGTTGCCGACCTCGGCCGGGTCAACCCGGGCCAGCCGCAGCCATGCCTCCTGCACGGCGTCCTCAGCCTCGCCGGCCGATCCGAGCATGCGGTAGGCGACGGCGAGCAACTGCCCGCGCTGGTCCTCAAAGCACTCCGCGAGGCTGTCCCGCTCGTCCACTGGTCCCCTTTCCGCTTCCGGCGCCGTCACTGTCTATGACGGACACCACCTACCCGAAGTGACAGGAGAGTCCCATGACAACCTTGCTGCACCTTGATTCAAGTGCCAACCATTGCGGCGAGTCGGTCACCCGGCAGCTGACCGCGCGGTTCGCACAGGCCTGGCAGGCCAGGCAGGGCACCGCTTGCTACCGGTACCGGGACCTGGCCGCCGAGCCGGTGCCGCCGGTGACCACGGCGTTCTGCCAGCTCGGGCGGCGGGTGGAGCGCCACGGCCTGGTCGCCCTGGACAAGGTGGCCGCGCTGGCCGAGAACCCGGCCGAGGAGCACCAGTGGGCGCTGACGCTTCCGCTGATCAAGGAAGTGCGCGCGGCCGGCCTCATCGTGGTCGGCGCCCCCATGTACAACCTGTCGGTTTCGGCGCTGCTGAAGTCCTGGATCGACCGGATCACCTTTCCCTGCGGGTTCGCCGACCCCGACACCGGGGACAGCGTGCTGAGCGAGGCCCAGGTCGTGATCGTGGCCGCCCGCGGCGGCGCTTACGGCGAGGGCATGCCCGGCGAGGGACGAGACTTCCAGCTGCCCTACCTGCGCGCCTACTTCCGCAAGCAGGGCGTGCCCGAGACCGGGATCCACGTCGTCGCGGCCGACCTGACGATAGCCACGGTCCTGCCCGCCATGGCCAGCCGCCGGCCGCAGGCGGAGCGCTCGCTCGCGGACGCCCGCGCCGCCGTCTCCGACCTGGCCACCAGGCTCACCGCGCCCGGCCGTCCGGCGTGACGCCGGACGGCCGGCGGACGCCGGACGGCCGCAAGTAGCCGAGGCCGGTGAACGTTGGCCTGTGGCCAAACCGACCCCGCGAGTGCAAAGCTTGGCACAAACCGTCATCCTCAGCGCAGAGGAGGCCACGACATGCAAGCGACACCCGGTGACCGTATCCTCATCCGCGGACATGCCGTCGGTGACCCGGAGAAGCACGGCGAGATCGTCGAGGTCCGTGGCGACCGGGGCCAGCCGCCGTACCTGGTGCGGTTCGGCGACGGCCAGACGCGGCTGCTTTTCCCGGGACCGGACGCGGTGATCGAGTCCCGGCCGGACGACGCCTGACGAAGTCAGCCGCAGCAGAGGCGACCCAGGTCCGCTCAGGACCGCTCAGGACCGCTCAGGACCCGCTGGCGCCGAACAGGTCGGCCAGCGGGGTACCGGCGAAGTTCTCGCTGCACAAGCGGGCGATGAGCAGTACCGAGCTGCGCGGCCGGTGGTTCACCACGATGCGCTGGGCCATCCCGCCCGCGTTGCGAGCGACCGTGACCACGACGCTGGTGGAATGGCCCTGGATGTCGGCGGTGTACTCCTCGATGTAGCCATTGCTGCCGTAGTCGCCCACGAAGCTGAACTTCTGGTTGTCATACACCGTGCGGGCGTAAGTCACGATCGAGCGGACGGCGTCCGCGCCCTCCGCGACGCCCTCCATGAACGCTCCCTGCCCCGTGACGTTGGCGGCGAGGTTGTCCAGCCACCACGGGTGATAGGGATTTCCCAGGTACGTCATGCCGTAGCTCCCCCCGGAACCCGGCAGCGGGCCGGATGTTACGGGTGATACCCACGCTGATCTCCCGCACCCCGTTCCCTCCGGCACAAGCCGCCCCGCGCCAGCTGCCTCCGTTGCCGCCACAGAATCTTGCCGGGTAATGGCGCATTGCCGCCACAGAATCGTGCAGTCAATGACGCATAGCTGCCACGGGATCTTAGGGACAATGAGTCATAGCTGCTGCTATAGCGACAGGAATGTGACATAGAGGATAATTCATCGCTGCACCCATGATGCATGGCTGTTCCCCGGCGCGAGCACCGCGAGCCGACACGGCGCTGACGCGGCACCCGACCCCCGTCAGCACCGCGAGCACCGTCAGCACCGTGAGCACTGCCAGCACCACCAGCACCGTCAGCACCGCGAGCACCGCGCTTGGGGCGGGCCACAAATCCGGCCTGTCGCCTTCCGGTAGTTGGAAGGCCGGTCGCGGCGCTGCTTACCGAAGGCTGATCCTCACAGGGACCGCCGGCTGGCCCTGCCCCGTGGCCGGCCGGCGGGCCAGCAGACAAGCAGCAGGCCCGCAGGAGGAATCGCATCCATGGCGCCCACGACGCAGATCCCGAAGAACCAGTGGTATGTCGCCGCCTACAGCGCCGAGGTCGGCCAGGAGCTGATGGCCCGCACGATCTGCGGCGAGCCGATCGTGTTCTACCGCGACAGCGACAACCAGGCCGTCGCGCTGGCCGACCGCTGCGTGCACCGCCGCTACCCGCTGAGCAAGTCCACCCGGGTCGGCGACACGATCATCTGCGGGTACCACGGCTTCACCTACGACAAGGGCGGCACCTGCCTGGCGGTCCCCGGCCAGGCCCGGGTCCCCCGCACCGCCCGGGTGAAGTCCTACGCAGTGCACGAGCAGGACTCCTTCGTCTGGATCTGGATCGGCGACGCGGAGCCCACGCCCGCAAGCGGCATCCCCCGGGCGCCCTGGTTCGCGTCGAGCGAGTACACCACGGTGCGCGGCCTTGAGCCGCTGAAGGCCCGCCACTCGCTCCTGCTCGACAACCTCATGGACCTGTCCCACGAGACCTACCTGCACGGCGGTTACATCGGCACGCCCGAGGTGGCGCAGACGCCGATCACCACCGAGGCCGACGAGGAGCGCGGCGTCGTCCGGGTCAGCCGTCACATGGACGACGCCGAGTGCCCGCCGTTCTACGCCAAGTCCACCGGCCTCACCGGCCGCATCACCCGCTGGCAGGACATCGAGTACTTCGCCCCCTGCCTGTACCAGCTGCACAGCAGGATCGCCCCGGCTGGAGTACTGCCGCCCGCCGACGGGAGCCCCGACGACCAGGCGTTCCACGTCGAGGTCGGGTACGCGCTGACCCCGGAGACGGAGACCAGCAGCCACGACTTCTGGCTCGTTGCCCGCGATTTCGCGCTCGACGATCAGTGGGTCACGGACTTCCTGCGCGACAACAACCGCGAGGTCGTCCTGCAGGACGTCGTCGCGCTCGACCTGCTCGAGGAGCTGATCGCGGCCGACGGTGACGCCTACCAGGAGCTGTCGATCAACATCGACGCGGGCGGCCTGGCCGCCCGCCGGGCGATCAAGCGGCTGCTCGACACCGACAACCCCCAGCCTCGATGACGGCCGCCGGGCTGGCGCCCGCCGACAGCGACGCGGAACACGAACTTGCGCCCGCCGGCGAGACGGAGCCCGGGCTGCGCGTCCGGCTCGCCGCGCGGACTGCGCTGGCCGACGGCGTGCTGGCGCTCCGGCTTGTCCCTGCTGGCCCCGCGCCACTGCCGCCCTGGACGCCTGGCTCGCACATCGACGTCCGGCTGCCAGGCGGCCTCGTCCGGCAGTACTCGCTGTGCGGTGAGCCCGCTAGCGCGGCGGGCTGGCGGGTCGCCGTGCTCCTGGAGCCCGACGGCCGCGGCGGGTCGGCGCTCGTGCACGGCGCCCTGGCCGAGGGCGACGAGCTGACTGTCTCCCGTCCCCGTAACCATTTTGAGCTTCATAACGCCGCCGCCTACCTGTTCATCGCGGCCGGCATCGGGATCACGCCGATACTGCCGATGATCGCCGAGGTGGAGCGGCTCGGCCGTCCGTGGCGCCTGGCCTACGCCGGACGGTCGCTGGCGACGATGGCGTTCCTCGACGAGCTCGCCCGCTATGGCGACAAGGTGGCGCTGCGGCCCGCGGACGAGACGGGCCGGATGGACCTGACGGCCCTGCTCGGCCCGCCCACGCGCGGAACCGCCGTCTACTGCTGCGGCCCCGCCTCGCTGCTCGACGACGTGGCCACCCGCTGCGACGCGCTCGGCCTGCCCCCGGGCACGCTGCACATCGAGCGGTTCACCCCGCTTGACGGCGCGGGCAGCCACGCCGGCGACGGTTTCGAGGTCGAGGTGGCAAGCTCCGGGCAGGTGATCGCCGTCAGCGACGGCCAGTCCGTGCTGAGCGCGCTGCGCGCCGCCGGGGTCGACGTGCTGTCCTCCTGCGAGGAGGGCACCTGCGGCACCTGCGAGACCGGGGTCCTGTCCGGGGTCCCCGAGCACAGGGACACCGTGCTCACCGATTCCGAGCGGACCGCCTGCGACCTGATGATGGTGTGCGTCTCCCGCGCCAGGACCCCCCGCCTGGTCCTGGACCTGTAGCCAGCCAGACCAGTAGCCGGCGCCGGCGACACGATCGCCAGCCGGCCGCGAAATGCCGCTCGGCGCGCTCCACCTATGCGATTATTTCGTTAGGGGAAACAATTTCCAACATGATCAAACGGGATGAGACACACATTCCCCGTCGGACATGTCTCATCAATTCAATCTCGGGGGGAAACAATGCCATCCTTGCGCACCAGCCTTATCGCCTCGGCGGCGGCGCTGCTCGCGAGTGCCGTGACGATAGCGGCCACCCAGGCCAGCGGGAGCGCCGCGGCGCCGACGCCCGCGCACCTGCCGGACCACGGGATCGCGACGCTTCACCAGGACGTTAACCTGCCCGCCAGCACCTGGACCAGCACTCCGCTTGAGGTCCGCCTTCCCCACGCGGGCACGTACGCGATCGACGCCAACGTCCGCGGGCGCCTCGAGGCAACTCCGCCGGTCGACACCTACATAACCGCGCGGCTGTGGAACGTCACCGCCAAGGCGGAGGTGCCCTACAGCGATCGGCTCGTCTACCAGCTGTTCACCAACAACACCGCCACCGCGGGGATCGGCGGCAACGGGACCGCGCCGATCAGCGAGCTGATCAGGGTCACCCGGCCCACGACGATCCAGCTCCAGGCCGAGGACGTAACCACCGGGGGGACGGCGACGATCGCCCAGGTCTACTCGGACGACGCCGGGTACACCACCCTGCGCTACGAGCGGGTCCTCCCCTAGTACCGAGCCCGTTCGCGACTGCCACGGTCCTCGCGACGCCGCCCTCCGCGGCGGCACGGGGACCGTGGCCTTCAGCCGCGGTCCACCTCCCAGGGCTTGTCGCGGCTAACCGCAGCTGGCGGGAGATCCCGATGGCGGCGGCGCGCACCGCCGGGCCCCAGGTGGTGCGGGCCGGGTCGTCGGCGGCGACCACGATCGACAGGGCGGCGACGCAACCGCCATCCGGCCCGGTGACGGGCGCACCGACCGAGTAGGCGGTCAGGTCGATCTGCCGGTCCGAGATGGCCACGCCGGTCCTGCGAATCTCGGCCAGTACCCGGCGGAGCTGGGCCGGGTCGGTGATCGTGTGCGGCGTGAACCGCTTCAGCGGCCGGGCGAGCACGTCCTCCTGCACCGCGGGCGGCGCGCAGGCGAGCAGCGCCAGGCCGACGCCGGTCGCGTGCAGCGGCCAGTGGGCGCCGATCCGGGTGCGTACGGGGACAGCGGTCCGGCCCGCGATCCGCTCGATGTAGACACCGTCAATGCCCTCGCGCACCGCGAGCTGTACGTTCTGGTGGGTGGCCTCATAAAGGTCTTGCATGAACGGAAGGGCCACGTCCCGCAGCCCGGTACCGCGCGGGCACAGGGCGGCGACCTCCACCATCCGCAGCCCGATGCGGTACCGCCCGTCCGCACCGCGCTCGAGCCCGCCCCAGCGCTCCAGCTCCCCGATCAGGCGGTGCGTCGTGGTGAGCGGCAGCCCAGTGCGCCGCGACAGCTCGGTCAGCGTGTGCGCGGCGCTGCCCTCGGCGTAGGCGTCGAGCAAGCTCAGCAGCTTGGCCGGAACGCTCAGCCCGTCACCGCTCATGGGACGGAGAATACGGCCAGGCCATCCCTACTCCTCCCCGGAGAACCGCTCCCACGCCGACTGCCTGGTGATCTGGAGGGCGGAGCCGATGCGAGCCCAGGTCACCCTGCGATCGCGCAAGATCGTGACCAGCCGCTGCAGGCTCGCCTCGGTCTGCGCCCCGACCGCGGCGATGCGGGGCAGCAGGTCCAGGATCTGCTCGTCCGTCATCGTCTCGTCCCAGGAGGACAGCTGCGTCCCCGGCCCAGACGGCTGCTGCCGCTCGACCTCGAGGATGTCGCCGCACAGCCCGACGCACTCGTTGCAGATGTACACGCCCGGCCCGGCGATGACCTTCTCCACCTCCGCGCTTGGCTTGGCGCAGAACGAGCAGCGCACCTGCGTGGCCGTCCCCGCGTCTTTCGTCTCGCTGGTCATGGCGCCTCCCTTACCGCTGTCAGGCAAATCCTGACATCTGTCAGGGTTTACCTTACGCCGCCGCGTCCCGCTCGCGCTACCCGCGGCGAGCGCCAGCGACCCGCGGCCGTCAGCCGCTGGCGGGCTGGATCAGTCCCGTCTCCCAGGCCCAGCCGGCGATCTCGACCCGGTTCCTGACGCCCAGCTTGCTGTGGATGCTGGTCAGGTGGGACTTCACGGTGCTGAGCGAGATGAACAGGTCGGCGGCGATCTCGATGTTGGTCCGGCCCCTGGCGATGGCCTGGACGACCTCGATCTCCCGTCCCGACAGCGCCGCCACGGGTTGCCGGGCGGCGGCGGCCCTGGCGGGTGCGATGTGCCGCAGCAGCCGCAGGGTGACCTCGGGGGAGATGAGGGCGTCGCCAGCGTGGGCGGCGCGGACGGCTTCCGCGAGCAGGGCCGGGCTGGCGCCCTTGAGCACGAAGCCGGCGGCGCCGGCCCGCAGGGCGCCGTAGACGTACTCGTCCAGGTCGAAGGTGGTGACGATCACGACCCTGAGGGGATCGGGCACGCCCGGCCCGGCGATGGCCCGGGTGACTTCGATGCCGTCCCTGCCGGGCATGCGGATGTCGATGAGGCAGACGTCGGGCCGCAGCTGGCGGGCGAGGTGGATGGCCTCGGTGCCGTCGGCGGCCTCGGCGACCACGTCGATGTCGGGCTGGTCTTCGAGGATAAGGCGCAGCCCGCCGCGGATCATGGCCTGGTCGTCGGCCAGCAGGACGCGGATGCTCACGCGTTCCTCCTGGCGGGCAGCGGGAGCCGCGCGGCGACGACCCAGCCGCCATCGGGGCCTGGGCCGGCCCGCAGCGTCCCGCCCAGGGCTTCGGCCCGCTCGCGCATGCCGCTGAGCCCGTGGCCGCCGGGCGGGAGCCAGGGGCCCGGGCCGGGGGCGCCCGGGGCGTCGTCGCTGACCTCGACGGTGACGCAGGAAGCCTCATCGCCGACGGCGACGGTCACGCTGGCCGCGCCGGGCGCGTGCAGGATGACGTTGGTCAGGGCCTCCTGCACGATCCGGTAGACGGTGGAGGTCACCTCGGGCGGCCACGGCGGCCGACCCGGCTCTGGCAGGCTGAGCGCAACGGCGGGGCCATGGCGGGCGAAGCGGCTGACCAGGTCGCTGAGGTCCTCGGGACCTGGGGTGACGCCGCCCGCGTCGCCCAGGTCGCGCAGCAGGCCAACCACGCGGCGCATGGCGGCGAGGGCGTCGTTGCCAGCCGACTCGATGCCAGCCAGCGTCGCGTCGAGGGTCTCGGGGCGCTTGACCGCGGCGATCCTGGCCGCCTGCGCCTGGACGACGATGCCGGCCACGTGGTGGGCCACGACGTCGTGCAGTTCCCGTGCAAGCTCCATTCGCTCGCCCCGCCGGGCGGTGTCGATCACCAGGTGGCGGCGGATATCGAGGAGCCGCATCCACGCCCCGATGGCGAGCGCGCCACCCCAGGCCATCAGGCCAATGAACGACAGCGCCACGATGTACTCGCCGCGAAGGCTGACCCGGCCCGCCACGAGCACCACGGCCCCGGCCAGGGCAAGGAGCGCGGCGGGCGGCGTGGCGGCGACCCGGACGCCCGCCGCCCCCAGTACCAGCAGGCCAAGCGTGGCCGCGAATCCTGGCTGGGAGGGCAGGTGGGCCAGGTCGCACGCCACGCAGGCCGCGCCGCAGGCCAGCACCCCCGCGGTGGCGGCCAAGGCCTGGTTCCTGCTCCGCAGCAGTGCCAGCGCGCCGACGACCGCGCCGACGGCCAGCTCGAAGGGCCAGTTGGCGTGGCGGGCGGCGGTCGCCGCCGTGTCGGCGGCGAGGACGGCCACCAGGACGAGGGCTAGGACCAGGTTCGATATGGTCTCGGTCCTGGCGGCGATGCGGTGCGATATGTTCACTGACCACCAGGGTACGCAGCGCCCGGCTGGCCGCGGGCCGGCCGAAAGGACGGTTCTGGCCTCCCGCGGAACCATCTTTTCCGCCGATGCCGGCCGGACTGGCCGGGCCGCAAGCTTGCCCCATGACAACCGCACCGCCCATCATCGAGACTCGCGGGCTGACCAAGCGCTTCGGCTCCCGCACGGCGGTCTCGGACATTAACCTGACCGTTCCCGCTGGCTGCGCGTTCGGGTTCCTCGGTCACAACGGGGCCGGGAAGACCACGCTCATCCGGATGCTCGTCAGCCTGACCCAGCCGTCGGCCGGCATCGTCAAGGTCAACGGCTGGTCGCTGGCTGATCACCGCGAGCGGGCGCTCGCCCGGGTCGGGGCCATCGTCGAGGAACCCCGCTTCCATGCCCACCTCACTGGCCGGCAGAACCTCCGGGTAGTCGCCGCTGCCCGCGGACCGCGCGCCGGGCGGAGGATCGAGCCGGCCCTGCAGCGCGCCGGGCTGAGCGACCGCGGCGATGACCGGGTGGGCACCTACTCCCAGGGCATGCGCCAGCGGCTCGGCATCGCCCGTTGCCTGCTGGCCGACCCGATGCTGGTGATCCTGGACGAGCCGATGAACGGCCTCGACCCCGGCGGCATCCTTGAGCTGCGCGGGCTGATCGCCGGCCTGGTGGCCGAGGGCCGCACCGTGTTCGTCTCCTCGCACCTGCTCGATGAGATAGAGAAGACCTGTCACGCCGTGGCGGTCATCGACAAGGGGAGGCTCCTCGCCCAGGGGCCGATCAGCCAGCTGATCGGCGACACGCACACTCGCTACGAGCTCAGCTGTGACCAGCCGCAGGCCGCACTGAGCCTGCTGGCCGGGCATCCGGCCGTGGCCCAGGCGAGCCAGGCACCAGGCGGCCTTCTGGTCACCCTGGCCGATCCCCGGGCAGCCGGCACCGTCACCACCCTGCTCATCCAGGCCGGAATCACCGTGACCGGCTTCACGCCCATCCGGACGACGCTCGCGGACCGTTTCCTCGGCCTCGCCTCCCGGGTCGGAGGGAACAAGTGAACGGGACCGTCGCCCACCAGATGATCGCGGCCGACATGCTCAAGCTCCGCCGCCACCGGCCCACGATGTCGACCGCGGTGCTGCTCTCGGCCGGCATCGCGATCGTGTACTTCGCCTTCATCGAGGCCCGGCATCACGGCAATCTGGCCGGCCCCCAGGCCCTGTCGGACGGCGCGACGCTCATGGGAATCTACTTCGGCGCCTTCGCCACGATCCTGATCGGCGCCGAGGCCGGAACCACCGACCTCGCCAGCGGCGTGTTCCGCGACCTCGTCGCCACCGGCCGCTCGCGCACCGCCCTGTTCCTCGTCCGCATCCCCGCCGCGATCACGATCGCCCTCAGCCTCAGCCTCTCCGGCTTCGCGGTCAGCGTCGCCGCCGCCTACGCCTTCCACGGCTCGGCCCCCGCCCCCACGCCGGGCCTTGCCCTCGAGTTCGCCGCCTGGGTCGCCCTGGCCACCGTGGCGCAGGCGACGCTCGCGGTCGGCATCGCCTCGCTCACCGGGTCGCGGCCGGTTACCCTCATCGCCGTCATCGGCTGGAACACCGTCGCCACCGGCCTTCTCTACCTGGCCAGCTTCCTCGGCCCCGTCCGCGACCTGGTGCTGCTGATCGCACTGGGTGACCTGTTTCCCGGGCAGCAGGTCGGCACCCACGCCCATCCCGGGTCCAGCATTGCCCTGAACAACTTCAAGCTGCCGATGCCCGCCGTCACGGCGGTGCTCGTCATCCTCGGCTGGGCCGTGCTTCCCGCAATCGCCGGTGCCTGGCGGACCAGGACCAGGGACGCGTAAGGCGCGCTGGTCGTCCGGGCGCGACATTCGTCTCGTTATGCCCCTGGGGAGGAGGTCTGCCGGTACCCTCAGTGCCCGAGGATCGCCCACGGCCACCGGACGAGGGGGGACAGCAGATGGCAGGACCTGTCAGCTCGCACACCTGGATCATGGCGGCGGCCTACCTGGCGGCGGGAGTCGTCGGCGTCCTGGTGCTCCGCGGCCTGTTCAGGCGGCTGCATCGCACCGTAGAGCAGACTCGCTGGCGCGGCAGCGACATCGTGGTGGCGTTCCTGCGCCTGGTTACCCCCTGGTGCGTCGGGGTCGGCTGCACCTGGGCCGCGGTCCTGGCCTTGCCGCTGCACACCGCCGCCCGCTACGACCTCGACCACGCGCTGCTCGCGGTCATCGTCGTGGTCATATCGCTCGGCTGCGCGAAGGTGGCCGGGGCAGCCGTGCACGCCGGCGCGACGTCGCACGCAGGCACCTCGGGATCGGCGACCATCTTCGTCAGCATCACCCGGGTGGTCGTCTGGACGATCGGCGGGCTTGTCCTGCTCAACAGCCTGGGCGTGGCCATCACGCCGCTGCTCACCGCCCTGGGCGTCGGCGGCCTGGCCGTTGCCCTCGCCTTGCAGGACACGCTGAGCAACCTGTTCGCCGGCGTTCACATCCTCACCTCGCGCAAGGTCCAGCCGGGCGACTTCATCCAGCTCGACAACGGGATGCAGGGATACGTCGAGGACACGAACTGGCGTAACACGATCATCCGCCAGTTGCCGAACAACACCCTCGTCGTACCCAACGCCACGGTGGCATCCTCCATCGTGACGAACTACCACCTGCCTGAGCACGAGATGTCGGTGAGCGTCCCCTGCGCCGTCAGCTACGAGAGCGACCTCGAGCACGTCGAGCGGGTCACGATCGAGATCGGCCGGGAGGTGATGCAGGAGGTCAAGGGCGGTGTCCCCGAGCACGAGCCCACCGTCAGGTACGACACCTTCGGCGACAACAGCATCACCTTCAACGTGGGCCTGCGCACCGCCGACGTCAGCGCCCAGGCCCTGATCATCCACGAGTTCATCAAGCGCCTGCACGCCCGCTACCAGCGGGAGAGCATCGGAAACTCCTCCCCCTCCCAGACGGTCATCCAGACCAGCTCACCAGAGTCCGAGCCGCTGTCCCTGTTACGGCGCCAGGCGCGTACGAGATAAGCGGCGTTGCGCCATGACGGCACTAATGCGGCATTATGAGGCCGGGGAGCGCGGGGCGAACGGATTACCGTCTTTCGTCAGGTAGTAGGCCAGCGGCAGGCCCACGAGGACGACCATCATCAGGCTGGCAGCGGGGAGCGTAACGAGCGGGGTGGCGGCGGCGACGGCCAGCAGGAGCACGGCGGTCAGCATCGTCAGCCACACGGGCGACGGACCTGGAGCCTGCCGCGCGGTGAGAAGCGCCAGCACCACGATGGTGGTCGCCACCGGGATGGCCATGGCGAACGCGGCGAAAACCGGACTGACGCGGGCACCGTTGGTGAGCGGCTGGATCGCGACCTCAAGGCCGGCCCCGAGCGCGGCGGCGGCGAAGATCACGTAGTGCGCGACGGCCCGCGCGAACTGCTCGCGCATCGACTCCCGGATTTCCTGCTTGATCTCCCTGACGGCGTCATGCTTGAAGTACGACCACCACAACGCGAAGACAAGCATCAGCCCCGAGGCGGCGATGGTGAGCAGGCCAGGCGAGGCCCTCTTATCGGTCACGGCGGTATTGGCGGCGCTGGCGACCGCGGAGATCACCTCGCCGAACACGATGATGGTGAACTGCCCGTACCGGTCGGCGATGTGCCCCGGATGCCAGGGCAGGCCCGGGCCAGTCAGCTGCGCCCAGGCCACCGCGCCGAGCTCGGCGGCGACCAGCAGGACCAGGCCGCCCGCCCGGCCCGGCCAGGGCAGGTACAGCCACAAGATCCAGCACAACTGGATCACGGTCACGCTCACCGAGTACCGCAGCAAGGACTGCCGGTCGCTGGGGTCGCCGGCCGCGGCACGCAGCACCTGGGTCACCAGCGCCATCCGCATGGTCACGTAACCCCCAATGACCACGGGAAAGTCGTTGTGCTGCGTGGCGGGCGGGATTCCCGCCGAGAAGACAAGCACGCCCACCATCTGCACTAGCGTCAGCAGCCGGTAGGGCACGTCGTCGGTGTCGTAGGCCGAGGCGAACCAGGTGGAGTTCACCCAGGCCCACCACAGTCCGAAGAAGACCAGGCAATAGCTCCCCAGTGCGTGGCCCGTGTGGCCAACTCCGAGCGCGTCTCGCAGCTCAACCGCCGCCCGCGCGACCGCCACCACGTACGTCAGGTCGACCAGCAACTCCAGCGGCGTGGACGTCCGGTGCTTCTCGCTCGGATCCCGTCCCGACATGCGCCGCACCCACGGCTGCTCCGGTTGAGCGGGCTCGCTCATCCGCACTCGCCGTCGGGAGATTCGGGAGAAGTGGCCGCCACTTTCATCGTTCTACAAGTGACGAGCCAACTTCAGCCAGCCGACACGCGGAGCGACGCCATTTACCCGCTGCCTGGCAGGTCCGCCTGACAGGCCCTGCCCCATCCCGGCAGGACGAGCCGGCCGGCGGTCACCCGACCCATGACGGGACGATCTGGGCCAGCCGCCCCGGGTCGGTCAGCGACCTGATGCCGGTGATCCGGCCCTCGCTCACGATGAAGGCCACGATCGTGACCGGCCGCCCGTCGAACGTGACCAGGATGCCGGGCAGGCCGTCGACCAGCACCGGATGCGGCACCCCGCCCTGACGCGCCCCCACCCTTGCCCCCTTGGCGACCTGGCTCGCGCCGCGCAGGACAAACGTGCCATCGGGGGCGCGGCCGCGCAGTTCGACGTCGGGGTCGAGGATCGAGAGCAGACCTTCGATGTCGCCCCGCCCGGCCGCGGCCAGGAACGCGTCGATGACCTCACGGGCGGCCGCGCCCGTCCCGGTGTCGGGCGTGCCCAGGCGAATCCGGCCGCGGGCGCGGCTGGCCAGCATCTTGGTCGCCGCGGTGCTGCGGCGCAGGATCGGGGCGATCGCGTCGAACGGGACCTCGAACACGTCGTGCAGGACGAATGACACCCGCTCGGCGGGGGTGAGCGCGCTCATGACGACGTAGAGCGCGAGGCCGACGGAGTCGGCCAGCAGGGCCTGCTCCTCCGGATCGGTCCACCAGTCCCCCGCCTCGTCCCGTGGCATCATCCCGAGGGCGAGCTCAAGCGGCTGCTCGCCGCGGGTCCCCCGCCGCCGCAGCAGGTCAAGGCAGATCCGCCCGGTCACGGTGGTGAGCCAGCCGCGCAGGTCCTCGATGTCCTGGCCGCCGTCGCGGGCGAGGCGCAGCCACGCCTCCTGGACCGCGTCGTCCGCGTCGGCATGCGAGCCGAGCATGCGGAACGCGATCGCGTGCAGGTACGGGCGATGGGTCTCGAACCCGGCGGCGAGCTGGTCTTCTTCGGTCACGGTCCGCTCCGGCGGCCAGAGGTGGTGTCACTACCAGGACGCAGCCCACGGCCGAAAGGTAACGCCACGACCAGACGTTACCTCCGGCCGCGGCCGGACGTCGTAGTGCCGTCAGGAAGCTCACGATCCGCTCCATGGAGGAGAAATGCAGGCACGCGTCAGGAACATGACGGCCAACCCCGACGTCACCACCGGCGTCCAGCACATATTCAAGGCGGTGTACTCGGCCGGCGTGCCCCGCGAGACACTGGACCTGGTGCACCTGCGGGCGAGCCAGATCAACGGCTGCAGCGCCTGCGTCGACGCGGGAGTCAAGAGCGCGGCCAAGGCCGGGGTCAGCTCGGAGAAGCTGCTCACCGTGTCCGCCTGGTACGAGAACCCGGTCTTCGATGACGCCGAGCGGGCCGCGCTCGCGCTCACCGAGGCCGCCACCCGGCTGTCTGACCGGCCCGGCGCGGTCACCGACGAGATCTGGGACGAGGCCGCGAAGCACTACGACGAGCGGCAGCTCTCGGCCCTGGTGCTGATGGTCGGGCTTACCAACTTCTTCAACCGCCTCAACACCACCTTCCGCACACCCGCAGGCACCAACTGGAGCTGACGCGGGAGGGCGGCTGGCCGTTACCGGGAACCGGACATGCCCACCGGATCGCCCTAACGGCCAGCCGCACTCAAGCCTCGGTGCGGACGAACAGCATCGCTGTTCCTCCGTTAGTAACTGCCCGCGGATTGCTCCTCGTCCCATGCGCTGCAGGGCGTGCCGTAAGTCGAGGTGATGTACTCAAGGCCCCACTTGATCTGGGTCGCAGGGTCAGTCTCCCAGTCCGAGCCCGCGCTGGCCATCTTGCTGCCGGGGAAGGCCTGGGGGATGCCGTACGCGCCGTCCGGGTTCCGCGCGTCCCAGCGCCAGCCGCTTTCCCGCGTCCACAGCTGCTCCAGGCAACTCCATTGCGTCGTCTGGTTGAAGCCGAAGCTCGGCAGCATCTTGTAGCCGATCTGCTCGGCGGTGCCCGGGTTGGGCACCGCGACCTGCACGACGCTCGTGCCGGTCGAGCTTCCCGACGACGAGTCGGCCGAGGACGTTGCCTGCGCGGCCGCCATGACCGCCGACGGATTCACCTTGGTCGGGCTGGCCGCCGACGTGAGCGTGTTGGCGGCGGCGTCCATGACGACCATCTCCTGCCGCTCCTGCTCCAGCATGGCCAGCTGCTTGCTGTGGGTCAGGCCGCTCAGCGCGGTCGCCATGCTGGCCCCGCCGCTGCCGTTGGGGCTCATCACGTAGGTCACGATCGTGACGATGGCGACCAGGACCACCGCCACGCCGATCGCAGGAATCACGATCCCGAAGCGGCCGGGCCGACCCTTGTTGCGCCGCGCGGCGCCACGCGACCCTCGGCCTGAAGGCTCACCCCGCACCGCGGGACCGGCCGCGTCGGGTCCCTCGGCGAGCCCAAGCGCGGCGTTCCTGCTTCCAGACAACGCAGCCCCTCTCCTTGCGCCGCGCCAATCTCTGACACCGGGACAACGATCCCATGACAACAGTTCACATGTCCGTTAATTCACAAATAACCCAATGCGTGACGGATTTAACACATATCAATGCCGGGAAGAGGAAAGCGCCCGGCCAGAGGACAGGTGCTGTTCACCGTCTACGTCATTCGCGGTCATCGACCGGGGCGCGGCGTTAGGGGGCTGGGGCGGGCGAGGCGGGCTGGCCCGCCTGCCGGCCGCGCTCGCGGGTGGTCCTGGGTGACTCGCCCACCACGCGCCGGTACCGCCGGGAGAAGTGCGGGTAATCGGTGTACCCGAGGTGGCCGCGACGGTGACCTGACTGAAGTCGGGTACTTCCCAGATGTGCTCGAGATCGCGGCGGATGGCCTGGAGCGGGCCGGCCATTGACTGAGACCCAGATTCGCACTCGCCCGGAGCGCCTGCCCATGGGGCTGCTGCTGGCCGGCGTCGGCGGGTTCCTCGACGCGTTCACGTTCGTCGGCTACCGGGGGGTATTCGCCAACGCGCAGACCGGGAACATCGTGCTGCTTGGCGTGGAAGGCACGGCGGGCCACTGGCGGGACGCACTGCTGCACGTCCCGCCGATCGTGGCGTTCATGCTCGGAGTGGCGCTCGCGCACATCATGGCCCAGGCGAGGGCGCACAAGGTCGTACGGCGTCCCACCCGCTGGGTGCTGATCGCCGAGATCGTGGTCCTTGTCGCCGTCGCCGCCGCGCCTGGCCGGACGCCGATCGGGGTCGTTCCCGGCGCCATCTCCTTCGTCTCGGCGGCGCAGGTGTCGACGTTCCGCTCGCTGAACGGCATCAAGTACGCCAGCACGATGTCCACCGGCAACCTGCGCGACCTGACCGCGAGCCTGGTTCGGTGGCGGGCCAGCCGCGACACCGCGGCCAGGCACCAGGCCGCGGTCCTGGCCTGCATCATCGTGGCCTTCGCCGCCGGGGCGACCATCGGCGGACTGTCCACCCGGCTCATTCACCAGCGGGCCGCCTGGGTGGCGGCCGCCGTCCTGGCCGCCGTGCTGGTCACCCTGGCGATGGAAACCTGGAGGCTCGAACGGCCCGGCCCGGCTGCCGCCGGGCGGGACGGCTCACAGCCCCAGGGTTGACGGCACCATGTACAGGCCAAAGCCGATGACGATGAGGCACAGCGTGGTGCAGGTGACACGGTAGGCACCCCGCATCCGGTGCTCAGGCGGCAGGGCCTTGCGCTCAAGGACGAGCAGGAAGCCGAGCACGACTGGCAGCAGCGCGGCGTTCATGACCTCGACGTCGACCGCCAGGCTTACCAGGTTGAAGCTGGCCAAGACGATGGCGGCGCCGACGATGTGGGCCAGCGCGTAGGTGAGGTAGAACTTGGCGTTCCTGGCGTTGACCCGCTCGTTGAGGCTGTGTCGCCAGCCGAGCACCTCGCCGATGCCCCACGAGCCGGCCAGCGACACCACCAGCGCCGCCACCAGCGCGCCGCCGAGGATCGCCGCGCCCACTGCGACCTTGGACACGGTCGAGCCGATGTAGGGCGCCAGCCCCCCGGCTAGCTGGCCCACGGTGTTCAGCGGCGTGCTCGGGTCGACCTTGAAGACGGTCGCGGCGAACGCCACGATCACCACGATCATGATCGCCTGGGTCAAGACGGCCCCCACGGCGGTGTCCCTGCGCTCGGCCTTCAGGGCCGTCAACTGCAGGCCCTTGTCCACGATCGCGCTCTGCTGGTAGAAGATCATCCACGGCATGACCACCGCGCCCACGTTGGCCGCCAGCAGGTAGATATAGGAATGCTGGCCGAGCGGCAGCGTGCCCAGTCCGTGCACCAGGCCGCGCAGGCTGGGATGGGTGAAGATCATGGCCGGGATGAACGCCAGCTCGGCCAGGCCGATCGCGATCCCGATCCGCTCCGCCCGGCGATAGCTGCCGGTCAGGCCCAGGCCAAGCAGGAAGACCGTGGCCACTGGGACGGTGACCCACCGGGAGATGCCGAACAACTCGCCGACCCCGGCAATGCCGGCGAACTCAGAAAGCAGCGCGCCCACCGCAGAAAGCAGCAGCGTCCCGGCCGACAGCGTCCCCCAGCCGAGCCCGAAATGCTGGCGAATGAGCGCCCCGTGGCCCTTTCCCGTGACGACGCCGAGCCGGACGACGATCTCCTGGGCCATGAACAGGATCGGGATGAGCACCAGTTGGGGCAAGACCATCGCGTAGCCCCACTGGGCGCCCGACTGCGCCGCGGTGATCAGGCATCCGGCGTCCGTATCGGCCAGCATCACGATCAGGCCCGGGCCCCACACCGCGAGCAGCCCGGCCGCGAGCAGGCCGCGCCGTCCGGGCAGGCCCCGCCGGCCGCGGGCACCGCTTCCGAGGGCAGCGCTCCCAACGGCACTGCTCCCCACATCCTCGGGGGTGGCTGTGACCAGAGCATCGCCCGCGGCGATGTCGTCCTTGGTGGTGCGCGCCTCGTGCATGCTGCGAGTCCTCCGGGCGGCGGGGTGGCGGTCGCGCGTGACGTCTCCCGCGCCTGCCATGTCGGCGGCCAGCTCTGGCGGGCAGCACGAAAGGTCAGGCGTGAAGGGTCAAGGCGTGAAGGGTCAGGGCAATGAAGGGTCGGGGCGTCGATGCCCGGCACGCAAGACCAGCGAAGTAAGGTTAGCCTTGCCTGACCTCAGGCTACCCACGCGACCCTGAGGTAACACTTCGGGGTCGGGTTCAGATAGTGGCGGTGCCATCGCCTAGCGGCCCGCGGGTCCCGTACTCGGCTCGCAGGACGCCCATGACGTGAAAGTCCTTCCAGCCGTCCGGGTACAGCTGGCACTCCCGGCGGGTGCCCTCGTGCCGGAAGCCGCACGCCTCATAGCAGCGGATGGCGCGCTGGTTGGTGGCCAGCACCTCAAGTTCCACCCGGTGCGCGGCCAGCGGGCCGAACGCCCAGTCCAGGACCAGCCGGGTCGTCTCCCGGCCAAGCCCGCGACCGCGCAGCGCGGCCACGAACAGGCCCACGCTGTAGACCGCCCGGTGCTGGTCGGCGTCGACATTGAGCTGGGCCTGGCCGATGCAGTGCCCGTCGTGCACGACCGACCACGGGTACACGCCCCAGTCCGGGTGCGGGAGCCACTGCATGGCCTTGAGCCGGTCCCGTGCGTGGTACTCGCGGCCATCCCACTCCCGCCGCCAGGCCGAGCCGTAGCCGTCTTCCTCTTCGGGATCGATGGGATGCGCGAGCCGGTCGTCGAGGTCAGACTCCTGGGCCGCGCGCAGCAAGACGCGCTCCCCGCGCAGTACCGGGAAGCCCGGCAACGCCAGCGGATCAAGCACGCTCCCAGGCTAGCGTCCGGCGCCGCCCAGCCAGCCAGCAGGATTCGCCGGAAAGCAGTGCCCACCGGAAAGCAGTGCCCACCGGAAAGCAGTGCCCACCGGAAAGCAGCAGTGGTTGCCGCCGCGAGCCGCATCGCCACGGCAACCACTGTGATGAATGTAAATATATGGAGAACTTGTGTCGAGATCGCGTCCCTAACGAGTTCCTCACGGCCCGGCACGTAACCCATGCGGCATCGAAACGGCCGGCTGGCGACGCCGGCCGTAGGCTGGTGGCGAAGTCGGGAGCTGGCATGGCGATAGCCGTCGGGGTCTGGATCGCGCTCGCGGGCGCGCTGGCACTGCTCGTCGGGGTGACCGCGCGGCGCAACGTCCGGCGCCTGCGCAGCACCGGCGTCAAGGCCTGGGGTACCGCGGTGCACCGCCCGGTTCCTGATCACCCTCGCGGCCAGCGCGTCACCCTCCAGTACACGCTGGCGGACGGGCGGGTGCTTGAGCGCCCGCTGCCGGCCAGGCGCGCCGCGCGGCTGTCGGCGGGCGAGAAAGTCCTCCTGTGGTACGACCCGGGCGACCCGACTGACGTGCTTATCTACGGCCGCGACGCGCGCACGTCCGACCTGGCCTTCATCCTCATCGGCCTGGCTTTCCTCGTCATCGGAACGACAATCGCGGCCTTCGCTCCCTGACTAGGCACATGCTAAAATTGGCCCTGTTCAGGGGGTATGAGAACGGGAGACTCTCATGACATCGGGCATTCTTGGCCTAGTCTTCTACGTCGCCTGCATTGCCGGCTCTGCCAGCATCGGATCGCGCAAGGGTCGCCCCGTGCTGGGGCTGGTGCTCGGCATCCTGCTGACCCTGCTCGGCCTGATCATCATCGCCGTGATTCCGGCCAAGCGCGGCAGCTACTAGCCGCGCGAGCGCGGCCTGCCGGCCACCCGGGGCCAGCTACCCACAATGGCCGGATAGATCCGATCCCGGCACGGTCGAGGGACCCTGAGGGGATCGGGGGCGGATCAGGGTTGAGTCCGGGTCATGCCCGATGCGGCACGAGGCCCGCCGGCGGCACTGTAGAGGCATGAACGCAACAGCACCCCTGCACCGCGCCACCAACGGGCGCATGGTGACCGGCGTTGCAGCCGGTCTCGCGGACTACCTCGCCGTGGACGTCACGATCGTCCGCATCGGCTTCGTCGTGGCCACCTTCCTCGGCGGCGGCCTCGGCATCGCGGCCTACGTGATCGGAACGCTGCTGATCCCGGAAGAGGGCTCCACCGAGTCCCTCGCCACCTCGCTCATCCACTCCGGCTCGAGCGGGCGGTGAGCACGATGCCGACCGCCGACCGTTCCCGGCAGACCTGGTTCCGGATGGGCCCCGACCTGAACATGCGGGTGTCCGACGCCGAGCGGGCCGAGGTCGCCGACCGCCTCTCAAGGCACTTCGCCGACGGCCGCCTCGACCAGGCCGAATTCGACGAGCGGGTCAGCCGCGCCATGGCGGCCAAGACCGTCGGGGACCTCCGGGGCCTGTTCGACGACCTGCCCAACCTGCCGGGCGACGTCTCGGACGACAACGCCGATGACATCAGGGCCGCCACCGCGGCCGCCCCGGGCATGTCGCGCGCCACTGGCTGCGCGACGGCGCGACGGCGCGGGCCGCGGCGGGGGCCGGTCCGGACCGTGGTGCTCGTGGCGCTGATCATCGCGGCCGCCAACATCACCTGGCACGCGGTGGGCTTCTGGATCACGCCGGTGATGTGGCTGCTGGTCATCGCCGCGATCTTCGTGGCGCTCTCCTCCCGCCACCACCACTCCGGAGAGTAACCGAAGTAACGGGGAACGGGTCCTGATCCCCAGCAGGGGACCATCAGGGCCCGTTCGGGTTTTTCCCTGGTTCCCCGCGACCGCCAGGGTGCCGGCGTCCTGCGAGCAGCCCAGCAGGGGCAGGTCCAGGGTCACCCGCAGGCCCGTGCCCTCCTGCGACGTCGCCAGCGCCCGTCCGCCATGGGCGGCCGCGATCTCGCTCACGATCGCGAGGCCGAGTCCCGAGCCCGGCAGCCAGGCCACCGCGGCCCGGTAGAACCGCTCGAAGATGTGCGGCAACTGGTCCCCGGGCACCCCCGGCCCGTCGTCGCTGACCTCGACGGCCACCCGGGAGTCCTGGCCGGCCGCGGAGATCACCGCGACCGTGCCCTCCGGCGTGTGGACGCGCACGTTGGTGATCAGGTTGTCGATCGCCCGGCGCAGCAGTTCCTCATCCCCCGCCACGAACAGTCCCGGCGCCACGTCGAGGCGCCAGGCGTGCGCTGGGGCAGCGACCACGGCCCGTTCCGCACAGGAATTGATGAGGCTGGTGAGGTCAACCGGCTCGTGGGCCCGGGCGGGCTGAGCGCCCAGGCGGGCCAGCCGGAACATGTCGTCCACCAGCCCGCTCATTCGCTTGGCCTCGAGCGTGATCCGCCGCATGACCTCGTCAAGCTCAGCCCCGCCGGTGACCGCGCCCAGCATGTAAAGCTCGGCGTTGGCCCGCAGCGAGGCCAGCGGGGTGCGCAGCTCGTGGCTGGCGTCGGCGAAGAAGCGGCGCATCTGCCGCTCGCCGGCCGCCCGTTCCTCCACCGAGGCCTGGATGCGGCCGAGCATCCCGTTGACCGCGAGGCCGAGCCGGCCCACCTCGCTGCGCGGATGGCGGGACGACACCCGCCGGGTGAGGTCACCGGCCGTGATCCGGTCGGCCTGGGTGGCCATCGCCTCCACCGGCCGAAGCCCGCGCCGCAGCACCAGGTAAACCCCCAGGCCAATAACGACCAGAACGATCCCGCTCCCGGCCGCGACCACCACGGCGATGTAGTTGATCGTCGCGTCGACCTGCCTGAGGCTGGTGCTCGCGACCAGGGTCCCGCCGGCCACCTTGACCGACTCGCCGCGCACGAGCCCGCCGGCGTTCGACCGGGCGGCCACGGTCACGAGGCCCGGCTTGGCCGCGAGCCTGGCGTTCAGGCTGGCCAGCAGCATCCCTAGGCCAGGGACGCTGGAGCTGGCCTGAATCTCCACCTGCCTGCCGTTGGAGGCGATGTAGTAGATGTTGTAGGTACCGACAGGAACGTAGCGGGGACCCTGGCCCGCGGGCCCCGCTGGCTTGCCCCCGGTCGCGCTGACCTGCCAGCCCGCCCCGACGGGAGCGGCCTTCGCCCCGTGCACCTGGCCGAGGACGCTCTGCACCGCGGGCACGCTGTGCTGCAGGGCGCTCTTCAGGCTGACGTCGGTCTGGCCAAGCAGGTTGCGCTTCATGACCGTGAGCGCGCCAACGTCGAACGCGGCCAGGGCCACCAGCGTGACAAGCACGACGCCCGCCATGACCTTGACCCGCAGCTGCGCCCGCAGCAGGCGGCCGGCGATCGATGCCAGATCAGGCTTCCTCATCGTCATCCTCCGGTTGCGGCAGGCGAAGGCTATAGCCGACGGCGCGCTGGGTGTGGATCAGCTCGGGACCCGGCCCCGCCAGCTTGCGCCGCAGGTAGGCGACGTAGGTGGCCACCACCGTGGTGGAGCCGCCGAAGTCGTACTCCCAGACGTGGTCGAGGATCTGCGCCCGGGTGAGCACCCGGCCGGGGTTGAGCATGAAGTAGCGCAGCAGCCGGAACTCCGTGGGCGACAGGTCAACGCGGCGGGTGGCCCGCCGAACCTCATAAGCGTCCTGGTCGAGCGTCAGGTCGGCGAACTCGAGGACGGGACTGGGCGGGGCCGGACGGGTACGGCGCAGCACGGTGCGGACCCGGGCCGCGAGCTCCTCGAGCCCGAACGGCTTGGTGATGTAGTCGTCGCCGCCGATCGTCAGCCCGGCGACCTTGTCCTCGCGCGCGTCCTTGGCGGTAAGGAAGATGACCGGAACGCGGTTCCCGTCCCTGCGCAGCCGCCGCACGATCTCGAAGCCGTCGACGTCGGGCAGCATCACGTCCAGGATCACCAGGTCAAAAGCGCTCTCGCGGGCGAGCCGCAGTGCCTGCCGCCCGGTGGGCGCGACCGTCACGGTAAAGCCGAGGAACCGCAGCGAGGCCGCCACCGCATCGCGCAGGAACGGCTCGTCGTCCACCACCAGCAGGTCGGCTTCATCGGCCGTCATCGGCTTGGCCGCCGTCGATCTCGTCCTGTCACCGGCACAGCACAGCACGCCCGGGTGAATGTCGCATGCAGCCATTATGTGAGCTTCATGTGAGCTGGCTGTCCGCCCTGCTCACACAGAACTCACACAGCGCTCGCGAAGCTCCTCCAGATCGGGCCTGAAGGATCAGCTTCCATGACGCAAAGCGTTCTCCCCACGGACCATAAAGAACAGGCCAGCCACCGGTCGCGGCTCAGGCGCCGCAGGAACGCGCTGATCGGCACCGGCGTCGGCGCGGGGCTGCTTGCCGTCGGCGGGCTGGTCGGCGCGTCGTTCGTGAAGTCGCCCGCCCAGCTCGCGGCCGACACCGCGGCGCCGGCGCCCACGGTGGTGACCGCGCCCGTCGTCTCGCAGATCCTGACGTCGTCGGTCCAGATGCGCGGGCTGATCTTCCCGGCGACCGAGTACGACGTGTACGCGACCGCCCCCTCGCCGGCCGCGGGCGCCAGCGGGTCTAGCTCCAGCGGCTCCGGCTCGACGCCGACGTACATCACCCGGCTGGATGTCGCGGCGGGCGCCGCGATCTCCAGCGGCGAGCAGCTGGCCGAGATCGACGGCGCCCCGCTGCTCGCGCTGGCCGGCGATGTCCCGATGTGGCGGGACCTGGCGCCAGGCGACAGCGGCCCCGACGTCCTCGAGCTGCAGAAGGCGCTGGCCACCCTCGGCTACTACGACGAGGGCGACACGGCCGGGTACTACGGCTCGGCCACCGAGTACGCCGTCACGCTGTACTTCGATCACCTGGGCTACACCCCGCCGTCGAACGGCGGCCTGCCCGCCGCCGACGTTGTCTTCCTGCCCTCGCTGCCCGCGACGGTAATCGCGGTCAACGGGTCCACCGGGACCGAGCCGGGCCAGCCGTTCCTTGAGCTGGCGGCGAAGGGGGCGCTGGCGCTGACCGGCGAGCTGCCGCCCGGCTACGCCGGCCAGGTGAAGGCGGGCCTGAAGGTCACCGTGTACGACGAGGTCACCGGCTTTCGCACGACGGGGACCGTGAGCGACCTGGGGACGGCGACAACGACGGCGCCCACGGGCACGGTGGTGGACGTCGGCTCCGTCCCGGCCAGCTCAAGCAGCTCGGGGTCGGGGTCGTCCGGGTCGGGGTCGTCCGGGTCAGGGTCGTCCGGGTCGGGGTCGTCCGGGTCGGGGTCGACCACGTTCATCCCGCTGGACGTCCGCACGGCCCGGGCGATGCCCGCGGCGGAGAACGGCGAGAACGTCCTGGTCACCGTCGATACCGGGCGGACCGAGGGGCCGGTGCTCTCGGTACCGGTCGCGGCGATCGTCACCACGGCGGCCGGGACCAGCTTCGTCACGGTCGTGGGCGCCGACCGCAAGCAGGCCCAGGTGCCGGTGACCCCGGGGATCTCGGAGAACGGCTATGTGCAGGTGACCCCGGTTACCCCGGGGGCGCTGTCGGCCGGGCAGAACGTGGTGGTGAGCAGCTGATGAGCGATCGGGTCATAGAGCTGCGGGGGCTGGCCCGGACCTACCCGGGCCCGCCGCCGGTCGCGGCGCTGCGGCCAACGGACCTGGTCATCGAGGCGGGCGAGTACGTCGCGGTGACCGGTCCCTCCGGGTCGGGCAAGTCAACGTTGCTGCACCTGCTTGGCCTGCTCGACTGGCCGACGGCCGGCAGCTACCTGCTCGACGGCGCGGACACCAGCCGGATGAGGGACGCCGAGCGGTGCGCGCTGCGCGGCAGCAGGATCGGGTTCGTCTTCCAGTCGTTCCACCTGCTGCCCTACCGCACGGCGGTGGAGAACGTGCAACTGGCCGAGCTGTACAACCAGACGCCACGATCGGGGCGGACAAGCGCCGCGATCGAGGCACTGCGGTCGGTCGGACTCTCCCACCGGCTTGACGCGCTGCCCACCCGGCTGTCCGGCGGGGAGTCGCAGCGGGTGGCGATCGCCCGGGCGCTGGTGAACCGGCCGAGCCTGCTGCTGTGCGACGAGCCGACCGGCAACCTGGACTCGCGGAACGCGGCCACGATCATGGCGCTGCTCGGCGAGCTCAACCAGGCCGGCTTCACCATCGTGGTCATCACCCACGACGCCGGCATCGCCGCGCGCGCTGGCCGAATGGTCTCGATCATGGACGGCAGGCTGTCAGAGGGGCCGCTGTCAGAGGGGCCGCTGCCCGGGGACGGGCACCGGGCGGTGGACTATGCCTGACACAGCGCTGCACGACCGACCAGTGCCCGACGCGCGCCCGCCCCGGGCAAGCCGCAAGTCGCGGATGTCGGGGCGCGACGCCGCCGCCGAGGCGATCGCCGGCATCACCCAGCGGCCCGGCCGCGCGGTCCTCACCATGCTCGGCACCGTCCTTGGCGTGGGCGCCTTCGTGGCCGTGCTCGGGCTGACCGCCACGAGCGCCGGGCAGATCTCCCGGCAGTTCACCGTCTTGCAGCAGACCACGGTCACGGTGCAGGACAACGGCCCGGCCAGCAACGTCGCCCCGCCGGGCGCCAACCCGGCCATCGGCTTCCCCGCCAATGCCGACACGATCGCCGATGGCATCAAGGGCGTGACGGCGGCCGGGGTCTACTGGCCGGTGACCCTGCCGGACAACGCCACCTTCACCGGGTCGCTCGCCCTGGCCGCGCCGTCCACGCAGTCCACGATCCTCGCGGCGGCCTCGCCCGGCGCGGTCAGCGCGATGGACCTGAGCCTGGTCGCCGGGTCGCCGATCACCGGCTACGAGAACGACACGGCCCAGCATGTCGCGCTGATCGGGGCCACGACGGCGACGGAGCTCGGCATCTCGCCCGCGCGACTTGCCGACCGCCCGGCCGTGTTCGTCGACGGCGTGGCCTACACGGTCGTTGGCGTCTTCTCCTCGGCCGCGCGGGGCGGGCTGAGCGCTGACTCCATGATCATCCCGGAGAACACGGCGCTGGCGGACTTCGGTAACCCCGAACCTGGCGTCGGCAACCAGACCGAGGCGGTGATGCTGATCGCCACCAAGGTCGGCGCGGCCAAGTCGGTGGCCGCCCAGATCGCGGCGGCGGTACTGCCGACCGACCCCGGCAGGCTCGTCGTCACGTCCCCGCCGAACCCGCAGAACCTGCAGAGCCAGGTGACCGGGGACCTGGCCGGCCTCTTCCTCGTGCTTGCCGCGATCAGCCTGCTGATCGGGGCGGTCGGGATCGCCAACACGACGCTGGTCGCGGTGCTCGAGCGCACCGAGGAGATCGGGCTGCGCCGCGCCCTGGGAGCCAGGCCCCGGCACATCACGGCCCAGTTCCTTTCCGAGTCGACCGCCCTGGGCACGCTCGGCGGGCTGCTCGGCACCTGCATTGGCGTCGGGGTCGTGGTGACCTTCGCCGCGACCCGCGACTGGACCGCCATACTCAACCCGGCCTACACCCTGCCCTCGCCGCTGATCGGCAGCGTCGTCGGCCTGCTCGCCGGGACGTACCCGGCGCTGCGGGCCGCACGGACCAGCCCGCTGGCCGCGCTACGGCATTTCTAGGCGACGTCATGAAGGGCATCTGGATGCGCATTCGCTCCCGCACCGGGCACCGGCTCACCGGCGTGGTGCTGGCCGGCTCGTGCTGCGCCGCTCTGGCGGCCTGCACGGCCGCTACCTCCACCGGGCCAATCAACAGCGTGACCAGGCCGGCCGTGGGCAGGCCGACCCCGCCCGACTCGGTCGACGCGGCGCTGGCCCGGATGGCGCTTTACCCCTACGCCATCCTCGGGCAGTCCGACAACGACCCGCTGGCCCCGGGCGAGTCGGACACGGAACTTGGCACCAAGTGCATGGCCGAGGCGGGCTATCCCGGCGCCCAGAGCTCGCTAGGCATCCAGGTCCGCGCGTCCACCGCCGGGCTTGGCTTCGGCCAGGACTACGGCGCCTGGGGCTACGTCGGCGCGACGGACGCCCGGCAGTCCGGCTTCCGCCCCACGGCCGGCCGGGCGCTTAACGAGCTCGGCATTGGCCAGGGAAACTCGCCGGCCAGCCTGTCCGCCGCCGAGCAGGACGCGGTCAACAAGTGCGACACGATCAAGTTCAACTTCCTCAATGACATGTTCAACGGCCCGCTGGCCGGCATCAACGCGATCGCCAATACGGTCGGCACCGACCTGGCCAACGACCCTTCGGTGAAGAACGCGACCAGGGCATGGTCGCGGTGCATGGCCAGGAACGGCTACAACTACGCCAGCCCGCAGGCCGCCGCCAAGGCCGAGCTGGCCTCGATGTTCGGCGGCAACGGCAGCCAGATCAATGTGTCCGGGCAGGTCAGTCCCTCGGTCAACGCCGCCCAGATCGCGGCGGCGATCAGCGACGCCAACTGCACCACCTCGGCCGACCTGGCCGGGATCTACTTCGCCGTGGAGGCCAGCTACGACCAGCAGATCGTCGCCGCCAACCAGACCGCGCTGGCGAGCGGGGTGCAGCGCTACCGCTCCGCCTATGCCACCCAGATCAGCGACCTGCCCCACCTGCTCGCGACGACCAAGGCCAACGCGTTCCCCGCCGGCCCCAAGCAGCCGGCTCCTGGCAAGAGCTCGACCTGCAAGGGCGGCCCAAGCTCAGAGAGCGCCTGCTGACAGCATGACGCCGGTGAGCTCCTCGGCCCTGGTCCACAGGCGGCCGGCGACATCGGCGTCACGCGCCCGTCGGGGCACGCGGGCCGGCCCGGGCCGGCCCGCCAGCTCAAGCGGGCCCTGCGGGCCGTAATAGCCGCCGTTGACGGCGTCCGGGCTGGTCGCGGCGTAAAGTAGCGGCTCAACCCCGCGGCTGACCTGCTGCACCGGGTGCGGGACGCGGGCCGCCAGGTGCAGCATCGTCGGCCGGCGGCCCGGCTGGCGCAGGGCCGCGCCCGCAGCGATCAGGTTCGTTCGCGTGTAGCCGGGGTGCGCGGCGTTGCTGATCAGCTGCCAGCCCCGGCCGGTGGCGATGCGGGCAAGCTGCCGGGCGAACATCAGGTCCGCCAGCTTGGACTGGCCGTACACGCCCATCGGACGGTACCAGCGCTCGGCTTGCAGGTCATCGAAGTGAATGCGGCCCAGCCTCGCCGCCATCGAGCTCATCGTCACGACCCGTGCCGCCGGCGCGGCGAGCAGCAGCGGAAGCAACCGCAGGGTCAGCGCGAAGGGGCCGAGGAAATTGGTACCGAGCTGCAGCTCAAATCCGTCAGCCGTCGTCAGCCGCGACGGCACGGCCATCAGCCCGGCGTTGTTCAGCAGCAAGTCAATGGGCGTACCCGCGGCGAGCAGCCCGTCGGCGAGCTCAAAGACCGAGGCGAGCCGCGCGAGGTCAACCTGCCGGACCTCCACCGAGGCCCGGGGGAACTCACTGACAATGGCGTCGCGGGCCTGCTCGCCGCTGTCCGCGGAGCGGACCGCGAGCAGCACGCGCGCGCCCGCCCCGGCCAGCCGCCGGGCGGCCTCCTGGCCGAGGCCGCTGTTGGATCCGGTGATCACGGCCAGCCGGCCGGACTGATCGCAGACCTCATACATAGCGGCATTATGCGCTCGGCATCGCCGCATTATGCAGGCCCCGAATGGATATACCTCCCTTTGGGACGTCTAGGGGGATGGTGGCCATGGGTTTCTGTACGAGATGCGGCACCCCGCGCATAGCCGGGGCGAGCAGATGCGAGAACTGCGGGCAGGAATTGCCCCCGCCGGCCGGCGAATACCCCCATGAGCCGCGCCAGGTGTACGAGGAGCCGCAGCCGACGACCTGGGACTACAGCCTCCCGTCCGACTCGCCCCCCGCTCCCGCCGCCGGGCAGCAACCCGGAGGCTGGGGGCACTACGACGAGCCACAGCGGCTGGTGCCCGCCCCCGGGGACGCCTTCTACGACCCGACGTATCCACCCCAGCCAGCCCAGGCGGCACGGCCGCCTGCCTCGCACCGGCTCGTCGCCGCCCGCCCGGCGGCGCGCGGGCGGCCCGGACTGCAAGGCAGCCTGCTGGCGGCGGCCGGGCTGCTCGTCCTGGCCTGCGGCGGTGGCGCGTACGCGATCGTCACCGCGCTGACCGGACACGCCGGCAACCAGTCCGGCCCGAACGCGGCCGGCCCGGCCACGTCGCCCGCCGCACGGTCCTCGCCGCTGACGCCCTCGGCCTCCCCCTCCGCCGCGGGCACGGCGGCAAGCGCCACCGCCAGCCCCACGCCGACCACGACGCCCTCGCGCACCGCCGCGTCGGCCACGGCCCCGTCCGGCACTGGCTCCTCCGCCGCGAGTACCTCAGGCACCACGCCCGCCGGCAGCGGCAGCGGCACGGTGGCGACCGTCACCGCCTCGTCCGCCGCACGGCAAGATCCGGCCGAGCCCACGGTGGCCGCCTGGCTCGACCGTTACTTCACCGCCATTAACCGCCACGACTACCAGGCCTACGTCAGCCTGCTCGACTCCAGGGAAGCGGCGAACGAGAGCCGGTCCGGCTTCACCTCCGGGTACGGGACCACCACCGACTCGGCGGCCACGCTCACTTCAATCAGCGACCTCAGTGGGGGCGGCGAGGCCGCCACGGTCAGCTTCACCAGCCACCAGTCACCCGCGCAGAGCGTTAACGACAGCAGCTGCGACCAGTGGACGATCACGATCTACCTGGAGCCAGGCGGCAGCGGCTATGTCCTCGTCCCGCCGCCAGCCGGCTACCACTCCAGCTACGGGTCGTGCTGATAACCGTCGGGCGGAGACCCTGGCCGGCCCCGGGCCGCTCACCGCGCTCGGAACGGTGCCCGGCTCGGGGGCGCTCCCCGGGTCCGAGACGTTCCCCGGGTAGCCGGCCGGCGTGTCCCAGCCGTGCTCCGGGCTCCACGCCCAGGAGCCGCCGGGGAAGCTCGCGGGGAAGAAGAACGGCATCTCGCTCGAGTCGTGCCTGAGGTCCACGTACCTCGAGCAGTACCACAGCACCCACCGGGCGCCGCCGGGCGCGGCCTTCGACAGCTTGGCGAAGGCCGCCTTGGCCCAGGAGGTGGAGCCTGGCTTCCACGGGTTGCTCAAGTACGCCTGGCACCATTGCCCTGGCCCGTCAGGCCCGCCATTGCCGGTCGGCCGGGAAGCCGACGTCGCCGACGGCCGGACCTCCTGCGCGCCGGCCATGGGGGACGCGGTGGCGCGGGCGGACCCGGTCACCTCGACGCTGGGCGGTGATGCCAGGGTGGCCTTCACCGGCGGTGCGCCGAACGCGACGTGGGCCGCGTTCTGGATCGGACCGGGCAGGGAGCCCGCGTAGGCGAAGACGCCGATGATCACAAGCAGCGTCAGCGCGGCGACGGTTCCGACCGCGCGCGGGCGCCGGGTCATCGGCCCTGGCCGCCCGGCCGCGTGCCCGTCGGGCCTGGCGCGGTGGCGCGCCCGCCGCGACCGGTGCCCGGCCGGGTCACGCGGCAACTCCAGCCGTAGCGTGTGCGCCAGCGGATCGAAGCGCCCGGCCTCACGGGGCAGCGCCTGATGTCCGGCGACCCGGTCCAGCGCGGGGCCATCGACGATCGTGTCGTCGAGCGCGGAGCCAGCGAAGTCGCGGAAGGCGGCCAGGACCACGGACTCGGCCCGCAGTTCCGCTCCTGACGGTGCGGCTCGCAGCGCGTCCACCGTCTCGCGCAGCGGCCGCAGGTCCGGCGCCAGCGCCGCGTGCCTGGGCCAGCCGTCGAGCATGCGCTCCGCGACTTCCTCGGTCAGCACTGAGTCCAGGCTCGGGTCGCCCTGCGACCCTGCGCCTGGCAAGCCCCGCGAGAAGCCGTCGCCCATGTCATCGTCTGGAACGCCGTAACGGCTCAAAGCGTTACACCCGCCCCCGACAGCAGCGTGGCGAGCTTTTTCAGGCCGCGGTGCGCGGTCACCCTGACCGCGCCCGGCGTGCTGCCGACCAGCTGCGCGACCACGTCGGTCTCCAGGCCGGCAACCACCCGCAGCATTACGACCTCCGCCTGATGATCCGGGAGCCGGGACACCAGGGCGATGGCCCGCTCCGTCGCGATGTTGTCCAGGGCAAGCTGCTCCGCGTCCGCCGTGCGCGGCAGCTCGGCGGCGTGGATGTCGTCAAGCGGCTCGGACGGGTGCCTGGTGCGGTGCCTGACCTGGTCAAGCGCCCGCCGGCGCGCGGTGGTGAACAGCCAGGCCCGCCAGGCGGTCTCGTCCCCGGTGAACTGGGCCAGTCCGCGCAGCACGTTGATCCATGTTTCAGCGGCCACGTCCTCGGCGTGCTCCGGGGTCATGACTCGCAGGTAGCGCACCAATGCCGGGTTCGCGTCCCGCCACAGGACGGAGAACGCCGCTTCATCGCCCGCCTTCGCTTGCGCCAGCCGGATCGCGAACTCTTCGCCCACCACATCCAGAGTATCGACAGTTAACCGCTGTCTCCGCAGCTAAATACCGATCATGATCCACGGCGCCGCCCTTCCCCTCAGGGCCTTCCGCCGGGCCCCGTGCACTGTCCCGGGATCGATACGGGGCCGGTCACGCCCGGTATCCGGAGTGCTGCGGCACCCTCTCTCGCGAACTCACCCATGACACCCATGCCGGACCAACGGTAAGTCCGGAATGCGCCAGAGCCCATGGGAGAGCCAATGCCCCCTGGTGCCGTCGCACATGGACCGTATGAGTCCATTGCCCTTTCGATTCGGCACCAGTTCCATGAGAGATCGTCCGGATTCCAATCCCGGAATGCCGGCGGTCACTCTTCGCGACCGCCGCCGCAACTGGCCTTGCCCTCGCCGGTAGCGCGGGCATGCTGATCATCGGCGGCGCGCGGCTAGGCCGGCGTTATCACGAATTGACGCAGATACAGGTCACGGAACGTAACCGGGCCCCGTGGTCCAGGAAGCGCGTCAATATTGATCCCGGTCTCAGGAACGCCGAGCAGCTTGAAGCCGTCAAGGAGCCTGGTAGTCGCGTTCCAGAACGCTCCCGTCCCGGTGTACGCGTCGAGGAACTCCGTGGCCGCCGCCGCGTCGCTGGCCGCGATCCCGGCCGCCAGGCCTGAGGTCTCCTCGTTGGCGATCGCCGCCGCCTGGGCGGGGCTGTCGGCCGGGGCGATCGTGACGGTCGACTCGCGGCCCGCCTCAAGCGCCCACTCGTGGCCGAGCCGGTGCTCGTGCGGCGGCAGCGACGCCGCGACGCCCAGCTCCCCGAGCAGCCCGGTGACCAGCGGCAGCCACTCATCCCACAGTTGCCGGTCGATCAGCAGCAGGTTGAGGCGATTGCACACGCCCAGCCGGTCCAGGCTGCCGGTGATGAGGCCAGTGGCCTCGGCCTGCCGCGCCGAGCGATGGAGGTACAGGACGCCACCGCCGTCGGCGTGGGCCAGGGTCCTGACGCCATGGGCGGCGCCCTCGGTCGCCAGCGCCCTGGTGCTGTCGCCGCTGCCGCGCAAGATGACCAGCGGGACCAGGTCCGGCTGGCGGACCAGGGCGTAGGCGGCGGCCTGCCCGGGCACCCGGATGAGCTGGATGGCCTGCGGGCTGAGGCCGGCCTTGGCCAGGGCCGGGGCGATCACCTCGTCGGCCAGCGCGATGGACGACCGCAGCGCGGCGCTGCCGGTGCGCAGCACGCCCGCGTTGCGTGACTTGATCAGCTGGGAGGCGACATCGATCGTCACGTTCGGCCGCGCCTCGTAGTTCGCGCCGACGACGCCGACCGGGCGCCTGCGCTCACGGGCGACGAGGCCGCCATCCAGGTCCCTGATCTTCCTGGTCGCTGGCTCGTGCGGCACCCCGGCCAGGATCTCGAGCTGGCTGGCCATCGCGGCGAGCCTGGCCTCATCCAGCTTCAGGCGGTCCTGCATCGCGGCCGGCAGGCCCCCGGTGGCCGCCGCGCGCATGTCGCTCGCGTTCGCGGCCAGGATCGCGGCAGTCGCGGCGGGGATGGCTGTGGCCATCGCGCGCAGGGCCTCGTCAATGACGGAGTCCGGAGCGCTGGCAAGGCCACCCGCCGCCGCCCGGGCGGCCCGGGCGGCGGCCCGCACGGCGTCGCTGGCCTCCGTCGTGTCCGCAGCCTCGGCCGTGGCCTGTGCTGTCATGTCCTGGCTCCCCGGATGCGAAGTGACCTACCGCCCCCGAGTGTAGCCAGCCGCCCCGGGCGGGACCATGCCGTGCGGCGCCGCGCCCGGCCTGACCGTCACGAGGCCTGGCCGTGCTCCCTGCTCTGCCTGCGCAGGTCGCCAAGAACCTGCTGGCCCAGCTTGCGGGTGTCGCGATGGTTGATGATCACGCCGGCCAGGGCCCCGGTGAACAGCGGTGCCAGCGAGAACGTGCTGCGGCGGATCCGGGCGGCGAGCCGCCTGCGCAGCATCCGCGCCAGCGGCGAGCCGGCCGCGAGCACGACCCCGCCGGGGATCGTGGAGAGCCCGCGGCGATGCGCCCACGCGGCCAGGTAGGCCCGGGCCCGCTCGGTGCCGCTGCCCGCGGCGGGCATGTCCATGACCTCGTGCAGCTCGGCGACCAGCTTCAGCTCGATCCCGATCACCGCCAGGGTCTCGGCCAGGACCTCGACGGGGAAGGCGGGCAGGACCGGCAGCGCGGCCCAGGTACCCGTGGCGCCGCCGACGGCCGCCGCCGCCCGGCCCGCGCGCTCCACCAGGAGCTCGGCGATCTCGTCGTTGGTGCGGCCGGGGAACTGCCGCCGCAGGGTCTGTCCGTCCCTGATCTTCAGCCGCGGGCCCAGCTCCTGAACTTGCCCGGTGAGCCAGGTGACGGCGGACGACATGCCGCGCTGCGCCACCCGGCCACCCCGTCCGGCCGTGCTCGCCGCGGCCTGCGCGGTGGACTGCACGCCCGTCCCGGCGGTGCTGATCGCCTCCGCCGTCCGCCGCGGTGCCGCCCGGCCACTACGCCCCACCGTCCGGGCCGCCGCCTGCGCGAAGGACTGCACGCCCGTCCCGGCGGTGCTGATCGCCTCCGCCGTCCGCCGGGGCGCCGCCCGGCCACTACGCCCCACCGTCCGGGCCGCCGCCTGGGCGATGGACTGCACGCCGGTCCCCGCCGAGCTCATCACGTCCGCTACCCGCCTCGAGGCTCCCGGCCAGCCGTCGCCTGCCGGGTCGGGCGGCGGCGGCCCGGCCGCGGCGGCTGACTCCACGATCGCCTCCGGCTCAGGCAGGTCGTCTGCCTCGGACAGCCTGGTGGCGAGCCTGGCGGCCTCCGCCGCGGCCTCCCCGTCTTCGGCCGACTCCTTGCGACGCTCGATCATGTCCTGCGTCCTCCCCAAAGGAGCTGGTTCTGGCATTCGTGTGAACCCTTACCGGGGAAGAGGCGGCGAAACGTCGCGATGCGGGTTATTCCGCGGGCCGGCGGGCCCCCGCTAAACCACCCTCATCGCCGCGTTAACCGGACCGGCGGCCAGCCCGGTTCCTCCCAGTGGTAGCGGCCGAGCATCTGGGCGACAAGCTCCGGCGTCAGGCCCGTGGGCTGGTGGTGCTGGAGGCCGCCCCTGGGGACCGTGGTGACCAGCAGCAGCCCGGCCGTCGCGCCCGCAAGCGGCACCGCAAGGGCCGCCGCCGGGTGCAGCCGGACAACCGCGATCACCTGCCGGGCGGCCATCCTGGCCCGGTCGGCCATGGTCGCAAGGGCGAGCCACGCCGCCGGCAGCCGCGGCCCGCAGCCCACCCGCGACTCCTGGCGCAGCCGGCGCAGGGCGGCTTGCCGCTGCGGCGGCGTCAGCCCCGGCCGCAGGTAGATCGTGGTGGTGCCACCCGCCGACCGCGCTATCGCGTGAAGCCCCGCCGACAGGTCCAGGTACCGGATACGGATCACGATGAAGTCCATTCGCGCGTGCATGCCTGAACCCGCGCGTGGCCCGCACGGGTTAGACGCGCCCCCAGAAGCGTTAGCTCGACAATCTAACGCAGCGCAATGCCTCGTGTACGCAAAATGAGAGCACCCGTCCGCACCGGGTGCCCATCGATGGACAACGGCCCCAGCCACCGCCCGGCGGCCCGCCGGCGCCGGCTGGGCTGCGACGATCCCCCGAATCCGGATTACGCTACATGGGTGATCCCAGCCCAGACCACATCCGACCAGGCGGCGCCACCCATAGCCGTGGCGCCCGCCCCGCCGCGGATCCGATGGGCGCTCCTCATCGCGCTGGCGGGCGGGCTGCTGCTGGCGGCCGCGTTCCCGCCAGTGGGGGTGTGGCCGCTGGCCGCGGCCGGCCCCGCGCTGCTGCTGGTCGCGCTGTCCGGCCGCAGCCTGCGCGCCTCGTTCGCCGTCGGGCTGGTGTTCGGCGTCGCGTTCTTCTTCCCGCTGCTTGTCTGGGTCACCAACGTGGCCTGGTACGCCTGGATCGCGCTGGCCATCGCCTCGACCGTCATCTTCGGCGTGCTCACGGTCGGCCAGCGGCTGCTGCTGCGGCTGCCCGGCTGGCCGCTCGGCGTGGCCGGCTGGTGGGTCGCCGCCGAGGCCGTCAGGGACCGCTGGCCCTGGGGCGGCTTCCCCTGGGGCAGGCTCGGGATGAGCCAGGCCGGGGCGCCGACGCAAGGGTGGGCCGCGATCGGCGGTGCGCCGCTGCTGTCCTTCATGGTCGCCCTGGTCGGCGCCATGCTCGGCTGGCTCGTCCTCACCGCGTGGCCGGGTCGGCTCCCGCGGGGCCGGACCACGCTGGCGGCCGTCGCCATGGTCGCCACGGCCGCGCTGGCCGCGGTGCCCGCGCTGCTGCCGCTCGACCCGGTCGCGGCCGGCACGCCGACCACCGAGGTGGCCGCGATCCAGGGCGACGTGCCCCGGGCGCGGAGCCTGGCCACGCAGCTCAACGACTGGATGGTCACCCTCAACCACGTGTCCGCCACGCAGGCCCTGGCGCGGGCGGTCGCCGCGGGCAAAAAGCCCGCCCCCGACGTCGTGATCTGGCCGGAGAACTCCACCGACATCGACCCGAGCCTGTACCCGCCGGTCTACAACCAGATCGCCGCCGCCTCCGCCGCGATCAAGACGCCGATCCTCGTCGGCGCCGTACTGGAGAATCCGGTGCGGAACGCGAGCGTCCTCTGGCTTCCAGGCAAGGGACCTGTGGCCACGTACGTCAAGCAGAAGCTGGTGCCGTTCGGCGAGTACATACCGCTCCGCTCGGTGATCTCCAAGATCACCTCGCTGACCGCGCTGCAGCCGGTGAACTTCACCGCCGGCGACAAGACCGTCGTCTTCACCGTGGGCAAGATCCGGCTGAGCGCGATGATCTGCTGGGAGGTGGGCTTCGACTCGATCGCCCGCTCCGAGGTCACCGCCGGGGCCAACCTCCTGACCATGCCGAGCAACGACGCCACCTACGAGCGGGAGGGCGAGACGACCGGCGAGAGCGGGCAGCAGCTGGCCATGGCGCGGATCCGCGCGGTCGAGCATGACCGGTCGGTCGTGGTCGCGAGCACCACCGGCTACAGCGCCATCATCGCCCCCGGCGGGCGGCTGATCACCCGCAGCGGCCTCTGGCAGCAGGCCGAGCTCGAGGCGCGGGTGCCGCTGGTCACCCACATCACGCTGGCCGATCGCGTCGGCCCCTGGCCCGAGTACGGGATCGTCGCCGCGACCGGCCTCGGGATCGTTCTGGCCATCGCTCTCAGCTGGCGGCGTCGGCTGATTTCCGCTGGCCCGGTTTCCTCCAGTCCGGGGGCAGAGGGCGACAAACACTAATAAACTGAGGGCGCCCTGCGAGCCGGGGGGATGGCCGCGGGGATCACATCGGGAACCGAGGGAGGATCCACTGTGTCCGGCAGCCCTGTCTCATTGAACCGTGTTTCCCGCAGCACTGTCTCCCTGAGCACTGTTTCCCCGAGCACTGCGCCGTCCAGTCGGCCGCACCGGGCAGGACGCTACGCCGCCCTCGCGGTTCTCGCCGCCAGTGGCCTCATCCTGGCCGGATGTGGCGCCGCCAAGCCCGACGCGAGCCAGCTCAACCCGCAGGCGGTCTCGGGCGCGTCGTCCGCGGGCGCGAGCAGCACACCCGTCACCGACCTCCAGATCAGCCCGGCACCGGGCACCGCCCAGGCCGCCACTGCCGCGGGCATCACGGTGACGGCCACGCACGGGGCCAAGATCGCCAAGGTGGCCGTCAGCACCGCGGGCGACCCGGTCAGCGGCTCGATGAGCGGCAGCGGCAGCAGCTGGCACAGCACGTGGGCGCTTGACACCGACCGGTCGTACACGGTGACCGCCACCGGCACCGACAGCGGGGGCCACCCCATCACTTCGACGAGCAGCTTCCACACCATGACGCCGGGGCAGAGCTTCTCCACCGAGGTCTTCGAGGGATCGGGCGCCACCTACGGGGTGGGCATGCCGATCATGCTGAACTTCACCGCGCCCATCACGAACAAGGCGGCCGTCGAGCGATCGCTGCAGCTCACCACCTCTAAGCCGGTCGTCGGCGCGTGGTACTGGGATGGCAGCGAGGCAGTGGACTTCCGGCCGCAGGGCTACTGGCCACCGAACACGTCGGTCACCCTCACCGCGCACCTTAACGGCGTGGACGGAGGGAACGGCCGTTACGGAACGCATACCCTGACGCAATCCTTCAACATCGGCCAGTCGGTCATCGCGGTGGCCAGCACGACCACCCACCAGACGCAGGTCTACGTCGGCGGCCAGCTGAAGTACACCTGGCCGATCAGCACTGGCCGCGCGAACATGCCCACGCCTGACGGCACCTACCTGACCGTGCAGAAGGGCAACCCGGTCCGGATGATCGGCGGCACCAAGGGCAAGCCCGGCTACTACAACGAGCTGGTCAACTGGGCCGTCCGGTTCACCTTCAGCGGCGACTACTACCACTCGGCCCCCTGGTCGGTGGTCGACCAGGGCACCACCAATGTCAGTCACGGCTGCGTGAACCTGCCGCCAAACGACGCTGAGACTTACTACAACCTGGCGATCCCGGGCGACCCGATCACCATCACCGGCAGTCCCAAGGCGGGTAACTGGGATGACGGCTGGACCGAGTGGTTCCTTTCCTGGTCCCAGTACCTGAAGGGCAGCGCCACCGGCATGGCGGTCGAGGCCGGGCCACAGGGCAGCGAGCTTGTCCCCCCGTCCTCGGTGGCCGCCAGCACGGCAGGCAGCCCGCTTGGAACGTCCGTCGCCGGCAATTACATGGCCAGCTAGGTCCAGCCCGGATCGGCCGCGAGACTCAGCCAGATCGGCTGGTGCTAGCGGCCCGGCGGGGGTGGCGTGGCGGCGGTAACCGAGGGCGTCGCCGACGGCCTGGTCGTGCTCGTGCTGCCCGATGTCCCCTGCGTGACGTGCTCCTTGGTCGGGCCAGCGGAGACCGCGAGAATCACGCCCAGGGTCAGGCCAAGCGCTACAGGAACCGCGAGTGGCGCGGCCGCCCGGGCCGTCGATCGCTTCTTGGTGCCACGATAGGGATTACTCCCGCGCGGGCTGAAGCCGCCGACGATAAGCGCCTCGCCTGGTTGCAGGCGAGGCGATCTACCGCGAGAAGACCGACGTCGTGAAGACCCCTTGGCCACGGCCCCAGGACGAGAAGACCCGTCCTGCGCTAGGACGCGGAACCCGTCGCCCAGGCTCCAGTCCTCGCTGTCGCTATCGGTGCGCATCCATCACCTCCGTGCGTCGAGGTCCCCAAGATGGCCAGAGTAACCCCGTTACTCCACCGTTATCTGCTAGATAGCAAAAGTCGACACAAACATCACGCTGAGTTATTCTCCGGCTTCGAATCTTCACGCTGCGTGAATTCTCGTGGCTTATTGCGCCCCCAAACAGCCCCTGTTTCTCACCATGGGTGACCGGTCGCCGCGAAGCGCATTCACCTGGCTCCCGGCCTGCTCTCCTGCGTCGCATAGAGAACGCACAGCCTCATCCCATCTTGCCCTCAGGCTTACGAATCATGGCAACCATCTGCCTCTGAACCTCGTCATATCGATTGAGGGAGCTGTGACCTGATGTTTCCCAGTTTGATAGTAGTTCGCCCTAGAATCGAGGTGGCTCAACGGCTCGCCGCCGATCGCCGTGGCTGGCATCGGCTGCCCCCGCCATGGCCAGCTACCCCGCATGTCCCCACCAAGACGCCAGCCAGCGCGTCAGCACTAAACGCAGGGAGAGCCCACTGTGTCGTTCCGGCAGTTGATCCGACATCGGGGAATCGTGGGGACCGCCTCGGCGGCGGTCGCCGTTGTGATCGCGGGCGGCGCGTTCGCCGCCGTCTCGTCCGGTAGTCATCACGAGACCGTCGCCAACTCGGCCAACAGCCATACTGTCTCCGGCACGAAGAAGGCCCCGCCGGCCAAGCCTGTTCCCCCGTTGCGAATCTTGTCGGTGACCCCGTCGAGCGGAGCTAGGGGAGTCAACGGGGCCAGCCCGATCACCGTCACCTTTAACGAGAAGCTCGCGGCCAACAGCCCGCTGCCCGCCTTGTACCCGAAGATCGACGGCAACTGGTCCATCTCTGGCGACACCGCGACCTTCCAGCCCAAGGCTGGGTACACGCAGGACACTCACGTCACGCTGAGCGTCCCCGGCGGGAAGTCGGGGGTGGAGGCCGCCGGCCTGGCGACTGGCATCACCACGACCGCGGCGACGGAGGCCGGCCTGCTTCCCAAGTCCGCCAGCTATTCCTTCACCACTGGGTCCTACTCCACGCTGGGTCTTCAGGAGATGCTGACCCAGCTGGGCTACCTGCCGTTCACGTTCACCCCGTCGGGCTCAGCCGCCTCCCCGGGTGACGACGCGAACGCGACGCTTTCCGCCGCCTACGACCCGCCCGCGGGCAAGTTCACCGTCAAGTCTGGCTACCCCTGGCAGCTGACCAGCCAGTGGAAGGCCGGGCAGGGCAACGAGCTCGACACCGGCGCGGTCATGGCCTTCGAGAACAGCGCTGGCCTCACGATGGACGGCATCGCCGGCCCGAGTGTCTGGTCCAACCTGCTCTCGGCGGTCGCCAAGGACAAGCAGAACCCCAATGGCTACACCTACGTGCTGGTCAACCAGAACAACCCGGAGACGGCGAAGGTCTGGCACAACGGCAAGCTGATCCAGTCCACCCTGGTCAACACCGGCATCGCCGGCCGCAGCACCGTGGACGGCACGTTCCCGGTCTACTCCCGCTTCCAGGTCACCCAGATGACCGGCAACAACCCGGACGGCACGAAGTACAACGACACCGTGTACTGGGTGTCGTACTTCAACGGCGGGGACGCGCTGCACTACTTCCCGCGCGGCGGCTACGGCTACTACCAGAGCCTCGGCTGCGTGGAGATGCCGTACGACGCGGCCAAGTACATCTGGCAGTACACCACCTACGGCACGCTCGTCACGGTTGAGGGCCCGGTGGCCTGACCGGCTGAACCACAAGGCACCCCCGGAGGCAGTCGCCTCCGGGGGTGCCTTGCTTCCGCGGCACTACTTGGTGGTTGCCGCCGCCCCGGTCCGGGCGAGCACGCTCGCGAAGCGGGACTCGGGAATGCTGGCGGCGACCCGCATCGCGTCTTGCGCGTAGTCCACGTCGCTGAGCTCGGGCATCAGCGCCACCCGCAGCCCGGCCGACCGAAGCCGGGCGAGTTGCTCCTGCCCAGTATCGGAACGAGACATCGGCACGCCGCGCAGCAACGACCAGTTGGGCGCACGCAGTCCGAGCAGCCAGAAGCCGCCATCGGCCGCGGGCCCCAGCACCGCGTCCGCCTCGCAGGAAAGCAGCGGCGTCGCCGCGTCGGTGAGCATGCCCGCGGTGACCTGCGGGGTGTCCATCCCGATGAGCACCATCGGCAGCCCGCCACCGTACGCGTCGGTGAAGGCGGCCGCGAGCCGCTCGTCCAGGCCGCCGCCGCGCTGCGGTATCACCTCAAACCCCGCGGGCACCCACGGCGGCGCGGTCGCGTGCTCGGGAGCGGCGGGCCGGGGAGTGGACCGGGGGGTCGCCCCTCCGGGGCCAGCGGGCCGGGTCGCCTCCCCGGGGGCGGCCAGCGCAAGCACCCGGCGGGCAACCGGCGCGGCCGCGACTGCCTCCAGGGTGTCGGCCAGCGCGGCCTGCGCGAGCTGCGCGGCCTCCTGCGGCGAGAACGGCGGGGTCAGCCGGGTCTTCACCTGGCCAGGCACGGGCGTCTTGGCGATGACGATGAGCGTGACCGGCAGGACCGGGCTCATCTGGTCGCGCCCACGGTGGCCCGCCCGCTCGTCGCCTGCTCCCGGATTGGCGGTGCGTCCCCGGTCTGCAGTACCTCCTGGGTGGACAGGGTCTCCTGGGCATGCAGTGCCTCCTGAGTGCGCAGCGTTTCTTGCGCACGGCGGGCGGTGGTGGCTCCCACCATGTCCGGGGTGCATTCCGCGAGCACTCGCCGCATGTCGCGGATGGCCTTGATGGTGCCGCGCACCGTGCCGGTGACCTTCGACTTGCCGGACCTCGGGTAGTAGGGGACGGCAACCTCGGCGATCCGCCAGCCGGCGGCGGCGGCCCGCATGACCATCTCCAGCGGGTAGCCGAACCTCCGGTCGGCAATGCCCAGCCCAAGCAGCGCCTCGCGGCGGAACGCCCGCATCGGGCCAAGGTCATGCACCGGCACCCCCGCCCGGCGGCGGAGCTGAGCGGAGAGGACCATGTTGCCGATCCTGGCGTGCAGCGGCCAGGCCCCGGCCCCCTGCGGCGCGCGACGGCCGAGCATCAGGTCGGCGGTTCCATCGAGCAACGGTCCCGTGACGGCGGCAAGGTCCACCGGGTCGAGCGAGCCGTCGGCGTCCATCACGCACACGATGTCGCTGGTCGCCGCGAGGAGCCCGGCATGAACGGCCGCGCCGAAGCCGCGCTGCGGCACATGGACCACGACGGCGCCGTACCGGGCCGCGATCTCGGCCGAGCCATCCGTGGAGCCATTGTCCGCGACGATCGGCCGGTACCCGGCGGGGATCCGGGACAGCAGGCCGGGCAGCGCCGCCGCCTCGTTGAGGCAGGGGAGGATCACGTCGACTGGGGGGTTAGGAATCGATAGGGGGGTCGGCCCCACAGCGCTAAAGGTCATGGTCACGACCGTAATCGCGGCGTGACCATCTTGGTCGCCGAATGCCCTTACGGAACAATGACGGCGGGTAGCCGACAGTGCCGGCCGCCGGGCCGGGTGGCAGGCTTGCGGGCATGCGAGTACTCGTGACCGGCGCGGCCGGCTTCATCGGATCCCATGTGCTTGAGGCGCTGGCGGCGGCCGGGCATGAGGTGCGTGGGCTGGACTCCCTGTCACCGGCCGTGCACAACGGCGTGCCCGCGTACCTCCCGGGGGGAACCGACCTTCGAGTCGCGGACGTCCGTGACGCCGACGCCGTGGAAGACGCGCTCGACGGGATGGACGCGGTGTGCCATCTGGCCGCGATGGTCGGCCTCGGGGTGTCGGTGGCCGACCTTCCGCTGTACTCCGACGTGAACGTCACCGGGACGGCGGTGCTGCTGGCCGCGATGGCCCGCAAGGACGTTCCGCGCCTTGTGCTGTCGTCCTCGATGGTCGTCTACGGCGAGGGAGCCTACGAGTGCGGCCAGCACGGACTCAGCCGGCCGCTGCCCCGCTCGGTGGGCGACCTGGACGCCGGCGTCTTCGAGCCGCGTTGCCCGGCCTGCGGCGGCTCGCTCACGTGGACCACCGTCCCTGAGAGCGCCGTCCTCGACCCGCGTAACGCCTACGCGACGAGCAAGCTGGCCCAGGAGCACCTGGCCGCGAACTGGGCGCGAGTGACCGGCGGCGCGGCCGCGGCGCTGCGCTACCACAACGTGTATGGCCCGCGGATGCCCCGCGACACTCCCTACTCCGGGGTGGCCGCGATCTTCCGCTCGGCGCTCGAGAACGGCCTGCCGCCGCGAGTCTTCGAGGACGGCGGCCAGCGCCGGGACTTCGTCCACGTCCGCGACGTCGCCGACTGCAACGTGCTCGCCTTGCGCAGCCTCGGCGAGGCCACGACAGTACCGGCCGCGGGGACGCAGCGGGCGTACAACGTGGCGAGCGGGACCCCGCACACCGTCGGTGAGATGGCGACGGAGCTAGCGGCGGCCTTCGGCGGCAGCCTGGAGCCAAAGGTCACGGGCGAGTACCGCCTCGGCGACGTCCGCCACATCGTGGCCTCGCCCCAGGCAGCGGCGGATGAGCTCGGCTTCCGCGCCGCGATCGGCTTCGCTGCGGGCATGCGCGAGTTCGCCACCGCCGAGCTCCGCGCCCCGGCGGCTGCCCGCACCGCCAGCCGGCCGTAGTCCCACGCCGCCCCGCCGACGCCACGGCCCCAGGCGCCACCGCACACGAACGTCGCGGCAGCAGTGATGACGCACCGCTGCGACAGCGAAATGTACCCAATGCGTCATCACCTTCACCATGGCAGCACCAATGACGCCGCACCCGCAAGCTCCCGCGACAGCTATGACGCATCGCCCGCAAGCTCCCGCGACAGCTATGACGCATCGCCCATAAAGCTCCCGCGACAGCTATGTCACAGAGCTGCGGGAAACCTGCCTGCGACACACGGGGGGAACCTGCCTGCGACACATGTGGGGAACCAGCCTGCGGTACACACGTGAGAACCTGGGGCACAGGGCCTCCGCGGACCGCGACGCAGGCAACGGGAAACCGCGGGCGGTTCGCGGCTGCCCCGGTAACGGCCGGGGCAGCCGTCGCGGCTAGCGAGACTCGGCGCTGAGGGCCCGGCTGGGGGCGGGGCGGGTGACCGCCGGGGCACCGTTGCGGGCCAGGGGGAGCTTGATGGTGAACTGGCACCCGGGGCCGGTGTTGCGCACGGTGATCTGGCCGGAGTGGGCGTCGACGATGCCGCGGGCGATGGACAGGCCCAGGCCGGCCCCGCCGCCCTGCGGGTCAGGCGTGCGCGCGCTCTCGCCGCGGAAGGCCACGTCGAAGACGCGGGGCAGGTCGCCATCGGGGATGCCGCCGCACTCATCGGAGACGCTCACGCAGGCCAGGCCCGCCTGGATCTCGCCGATGACCTCGATCGTGCCCTGGGGCGGGGTGTGCCGGATCGCGTTGGTGACCAGATTGCGGACGGCCCGCCCCATCTCGGCCGAGTCGATGAGGACAGGCATGCCGCGCACGGCGGAGCCCCCGAGCCTGATGCCCTTGGCCCGGGCCATCGGCTCGGTGGACGCGACCACCTCGGCCACCAGGTCCTCCAGGCCGGCCAGGCGACGGGACAGCCGCAGCGTTCCCGCGTGGATCCTGGACAGCTCGAACAGGTCGTCGATCATCGCCGTCAGGCGATCGGTTTCCCGGCGGATCTGCGAGTGGTAGTGGCTCACCTCGCGTGGATCGGTGACCACCTGGTCCTCCAGGGCCTCCGCCATCGCCCGCAGCCCAGCCAGCGGGGTCCGCAGGTCATGGCTGACCCATGCGACCAGCTCGCGGCGACTCGCCTCCAGCGCCTGCTCCCTGGCCCGGGCCCGGCCAAGGCGGTCGTGGGCCTGGGTCAGCCCGTACGACAGCCCGGCGAGCTCGGCCGGAAGGACCGAATCCGGTGGGGTGTAGATGCCGGAGTCGCCGACCTCGGCCACCGAGGAGAGCAGCTGCTTGCTCGCGCGGGTGAAGGAGTGCCGGAGGAAGGCCGCCACCACCAGGCCGCAAATCCCCGGGAGGGGGAGCAACTCCAAGATCACCTGACGGTCGGTGGCGTCACCGATCATGAGGATGGCCACGGCAGCGCACACGGAGAGCGAGGCGACGACCGTCGTCCCCACGATGACCGTGAGCAGCACGCCGATCTTGCGGCCGGCCAGCAGCTTGAGCAGGCCGATCCCCGCGATCACGGCGATGACCGCGATGATCGCCGCCGCCATGGAGACGTGCTCGAGGTCGGAGACCGCCACGCCGGGGAGCGGGTCGGCCAGGGCCATTGTCGGGTTCATGAAACCGCCTTGAAGTCGCCGGTAGCCGCGCCGCCCTCGGGCTCGTAACGGTAGCCGACGCCCCAGACCGTCATGATCCGCCTGGGCAGCGTCGGGTCCGGCTCGAGCTTCTCCCGCAGCCGACGGATGTGCACCGTCACGGTCGAGGTGTCACCGAATGACCAGCTCCACACCTCGCTGAGCAACTGCTCCCTGGTGAATGCCTTGCGCGGGTGGCGCATCAGGAACACCAGCAGGTCGTACTCGCGCGAGGTGAGCTGGATGAGCCTGCCGCCCCGCCGCACCTCGTGTGCCGTGAGGTCGACGCTCAGCTCGCCGTCGTGCAGCACGCCCGCGTCGGCCACCGCGGGCAGGCCCGCGCCGCGCGCGCGGCGCAGCACCGAGCGGACTCGCATCGCCAGCTCCCGCGGGCTGAACGGCTTGGTCACGTAGTCATCGGCGCCCGTCTCGAAGCCAGCAAGCCGCTCGCTCTCGTCACCGAGCGCGGTCAGCATCACGACCGGGATCGGCCACCGCTCGCGGAGCCGCCGGCACACCTCAAGGCCGTCGATCCCTGGCAGCATGAGGTCGAGGACGACTAGGTCCGGCGGGCGCTCGGCGATCAGGCGCAAGGCCTCGTAGCCGTCGTGGGCGCACTGAACCGTGTGCCCATCGCGGACCAGGTAACGCTCCACGACATCGGCCACGGTAGGGTCGTCGTCCACGACGACGATCCGCCCCGGCTGGTCAGCGTTTGTCACCACGATGTCCTTACTCGCTGTGTTTAAGAGCACACTCCATGCAAGACAGCACTGGTTACACGGTACGACTCCGTAGCGGCCTGCGACCAGCAAACCGGACTAATCGGTTAGATCCCTGTAATCTCCGATGACGATTCTCTTAGGCACCTCCGGCACGGACCCGTTCTGCCTCTCGCACCGTCAACACTGGTCAGGTGATTGGCGAACTATACGAGCATGCGCTTACGGGCCGGGCGGAACCGGAGGTCGAGCACGCTGACGGCAGCAGGACCCCGCTACCGGTGGCGGACTGGCTGCGGACCCGTCCTGGCGACACGTCGATTGTTGAACGCTGCTCCGGCCCGACGCTCGACGTGGGATCCGGGCCGGGCCGGCTGACCGTGGCCCTAGCCGAGCGGGGCATCCCCGCCCTCGGCATTGACGTCACGCCGCAGGCGGTCCGGGTCGCCCGGGCGGCGGGCGCGCTGACGCTGGTGCGCGACGTGTTCGGCCACGTGCCTGGCTCTGGACGGTGGATGACCGTGGTCCTCGCCGACGGGAACATCGGCATCGGCGGAGACCCCGTGGCACTCCTGCGCCGGATCGCCGAGTTGCTCGGCCCGCTCGGGAAGGCCCTGGTCGAGGTCCAGCCGCCCGGAGAGCCATTGCTGGCGGAACGAGTCCGGCTGCGGGCCGCGGGGAAGATTGGCGCCTGGTTCCCGTGGGCCTACGTCGGTACCGACCAGATCGCCGAGGTGGCGGAAAGCGCGGGCCTCGCGGCCGGGGAGTCGTGGACCACGGATGGCCGGTGGTTTTCCTCCCTTTACGCCCCTATCAAGGTTGCCTAGTGTCCGGCTGGTTGATCATGTACGAAATATCCTCACGGCGATGAGCCGCAAAACCGCGATGAGCGGCAAATTCGCCTCGGCCTGCCGCTGGAGCGTCCTTCTTGGCTGCCTGATCATGCTCGGCGGCCTCATCGGATTGCTCAGCAGGCCCAGCCTCTACGATCAGCACTTCGTCCGCATGGACCTGGTGGCGGCCGCCTTCGTCGTGTTCGGCGTGGCCGCGGCCGTGGTGCGCAAGGTCGCGGTCAAGGCGGCGATCTGGCTCATCATCATCAGCGGAATCGCCATCCAGGCGGTCGGCTTCACCGCTCCTCCCGCCCATAGCAGCGACATCTACCGCTACATGTGGGACGGCCAGGTGCAGGCGGCGGGAGTCGACCCGTACCTGTACGCGCCGTCGGACGCCGCGCTCGTCTCGCTGCGCAACGACTACCTGTGGGGACCGTGGACGGCGACGCCGCCCAGGGGCACCGGACTTCAGTACTGCGTCACGAACGATCACAGCAAGCGGGGGCCGGCATTCGACACCGTGGTGGGCTGCTCCCGGATCAACCGGACCAACGCACCGACCATTTACCCGCCCGTGACTGAGGCCTGGTTCACCGCCGTCTACCTGGTGGCCGGGGACAGCAGTTCCATGCCGATGCAGGTCGCCATGTCGCTGTGCGCGGTGCTCACCACCCTGGTCCTGCTGTGGGGCCTGCGCAAGATGGGCGGTGACCCGCGACTGGTCGCCCTCTGGGCGTGGTGCCCGACGGCGACCCTTGAGGTCGGCAACGACGGTCACAGCGACGTGCTCGGGACCTTGCTCTGCGCGATCGCGCTGATCGTGCTGGCCACCGCGCGGACCAGACGCAAGACCCTGCTTGGCGGTGTGCTCTTCGGCCTGGCGCTAGCGACCAAGCTCACCCCCGCGTTCCTGATGCCGTCCACGCTCAAGCGCGGCTGGGGGTCCATCCTCGGTGCGGCCGGGACCGTCACCTTCCTCGTGTACCTCCCGCACGTGCTGGCCGTGGGAAGGCACATCGTCGGCTTCTTCCCCACCTACTTGCAGGAGCAGGGCTACTCCAGCGGGACCGGCTACGAGATCCTCGCCCTGCTCGTGCGGGGCAAGCTGGCCTCGGTGGTGGCGTTCGCGCTCCTCGGCCTGGTCGCACTGGCGGTCCTGCGGTACAGCCACCCGGACCAGCCGTGGCGCGGGGCGATCTACATGATGGCCGCCGCACTGGTCATCGGCACGCCACAGTTCGAGTGGTACTCCATGCTGCTGGTCATGCTGGTGGTGCTGGACGGGCGATGGGAGTGGCTCGCACTGCCCGCCGGTGCCTACCTGTCGAATGACCCCTTCATCACGTCAACGACACTGATCGACTACAACCGCCAGGTGGGGTACGCCGGCGGCCTCGTCGTGGCGCTGGTGATCACCGGCCTCCGGTACCTGCACGCTCGCCGCGACCGCGGCACCGGCACGAGAACCGGCACCGAAATCCGCCCCGCCGAGGCACTGCCCCTCGAGGCACTGCCAGCCGAGACAATGCTGCCCGAGACAATGCCGGTCCCCAGCCCGGTAACCACGGCGTCCTGACTCCCCGCACCACTCCCGCAGCGGATCTCTTACCGCCTGCTTACCGGGCACTTACCGCCTCGTTACCGTAGGCAAGAAGTCCGAACGTGCGGGGTGCCGACACCCGTCAATGGAAGTATGCGATACCAAGACGCCTTCGACGCGGACCCACGCGGCGGCGGGCAGGCGACCGGATACAGTCGTGCGCGCACCACGGGCGGCTTCTCCAACGGTGCCCGTTACGCCGGCCCTCGCCCCGGCAGTGCCCGCTATAACGACCCCCGCTATCGCACCGGCGAACAGCGTCCGCCCTGGGACTATGAGGACTCCAGTGCCCCGCGAACCGGTGGGTTCCCGGCGAGCGACTTCCCCACTCAGACCGATGGCTTCCGTGCCGTCGGCGATGACTTCCGTACCCGGACCGGCGGCTTCGCCGGCCACCCCGACGGCTTCGCCGATCACGCCGACCGCTTCGCCGGCCAAGCCGACGGCTTCGCCGGACACGCCGACGATTACCGCCGGCCCACGCT